>JAEEGL012671389.1_pt1 | contig 35199 bp, 37 predicted proteins | sample 9134231 | NCBI WGS metagenome assembly JAEEGL01 (sample SAMN16246548, study PRJNA631951) | gut metagenome | biome: gut microbiome; feature: rumen; material: fiber-attached | host: Bos | place: Iran: Karaj | collected 2018-10 | reverse complement strand
CGAGCCCACAGAGGAGCCCACTCCCGAGCCCACAGAGGAGCCCACTCCCGAGCCCACTCAGGAGCCCACTCCCGAACCCACAGAGGAGCCCACTCCCGAGCCCACAGAGGAGCCCACTCCCGAGCCCACTCAGGAGCCCACTCCCGAACCCACCGACGAGCCCATAGTCACCGGCGAGCCCATAGTCACCGACGAGCCTATCGTGACCGACGAGCCCATCGTGACCGACGAGCCCATCGTGACCGACGAGCCGATCGTGACCGACGAGCCCATAGTCACCGACGAGCCCATAGTCACCGACGAGCCGATCGTGACCGACGAGCCCATCGTCACCGAGGAACCCGTCGTGGATCCGGTGAGCATAGTTATGTCGAGCGCGGAGAACGTTGAAGCCGGAGCCGAGGTGGGGCTTACGCTCTCGATCTCCGGAGAATACACCGCGCATGAATGCGTTTTGATCGTAATGTTCGACGCGGATGCTCTCAGCTGTGAATCGGTCGGGCTTTCTCCCACCGGCTGTCTTACGTTTGGCGTCACCTCCGAAGGATACATTGAGCTCGTTTTAAGGGATGGTTACGTGCTTTCGGGCTATATGAGCATACCTTTCGTATTCAGAACCACCGAAAACTTCGTTGAACAGACCGAGGTCAGGATCGAGCTGGGAAGATTCGTTGATGAAGCGGGGGAGAGCATCCCCTATGCGGTCACGGATGGGGCCGTTGCGCCGATCCCCGAATCCGGTCCTGCGGCGCTGACGCCCAAAAAGTTCAGCTTTTATATTGCATAAAAAGGCATGATCACAAGCCGTCCCGCGTTGATCCGGGGCGGCTTTTCATATTCAGCGTATATTATTAAAACCGGTTGAAATCGCTGAATATTTGCGCTATAATGTATTTAACCCAAATATGGAATTTCTGCATGGAGGTAAATCATGATTCAGTTTGACCTTATCCGTTCCACCGATCCCGAACTCTGCGACTATATGGAGCAGGAGCTGGCCCGTCAGCGCGACCACCTCGAGCTCATCGCATCCGAAAACTTCGTCAGCGAGACCGTTATGGCCTGCATGGGCAGCCATCTGACCAATAAGTACGCCGAGGGTTATCCCGGAAAGCGCTACTACGGCGGCTGTGAAAAGGTCGATATGGTCGAAGATCTTGCCCGCAACAGGGCCAAGCAGCTCTTCGGTGCGGATCATGCCAACGTTCAGCCCCATTCCGGCGCTCAGGCGAACCTCTCCGTTTACTTCGCGCTCCTCAATCCCGGCGATACCATTCTCGGCATGAACCTCTCCCACGGCGGTCACCTCACTCACGGCAGCCCCGTCAACATGAGCGGTAAGTATTTCCACTTCGTTCCCTACGGCGTTTCCGACGTTGACGAGAGGATCGATTACGACGAGCTCGAAAGGCTTGCCGTTGAGAATCAGCCCAAGATGATCGTTGCCGGCGCAAGCGCATATCCCAGGGCAATCAACTTCGAGCGCATTGCCGAGATCGCACATAAGGTCGGCGCCATCTTGATGGTGGATATGGCTCATATCGCCGGTCTCGTTGCGGCGGGCCTGCACATGAACCCCGTTCCCTATGCGGACGTCGTCACCTCCACCACTCATAAGACCCTGCGCGGTCCCCGCGGCGGCCTCATCCTCTGCAAGGAGCAGTATGCCAAGGCCATCGACAAGGGCATTTTCCCCGGCACCCAGGGCGGTCCTCTCATGCACATCATCGCCGCTAAGGCAGCCTGCTTCGGCGAGGCCTTAAAGCCCGAATTCAAGGCTTATCAGCAGCAGGTCGTCAAGAACGCGGCCGTTCTTGCTCAGTCCCTTGCAAACAACGGCATGCGCATCGTTTCCGGCGGCACCGACAACCACCTTATGCTTGTCGACCTGACCCCCGTCGGCCGCACCGGCAAGGACGTTGAGCATTGGCTCGACGCCGCCAACATCACCGTCAACAAGAACACCATCCCCAAGGAGACCCTGAGCCCCTTCGTTACCTCCGGCCTGCGCATCGGCACCCCCGCCGTCACCACCCGCGGCTTCAAGGAGGATGAGATGGTCGAGATCGGCGAGCTGATCGCCAAGATCGCTCTTAAGGGTGAGGAAGCCATCCCCGAGGTCAAGGCGGCCGTTATCGAGCTGACCAACAAGCACCCCCTCTACGAATAATCACCGAATACTTTGCCGGGAAGGAAGACCTTCCCGGTTTTTATTTGCTCCGTTCACGAAATCGTTATTTGCCGTATTGAGAAATCGAATGCTTTGTGGTATCATATCATCAAACGTCCGAATAACAGGAGAACATCAAATGAGAAGAGCTTTGGCAATAATAGGACTGGTGCTTGTGACTGCGGGATTCATTATGATCCCGGTATCGCTGTTCTGCAACATCAATTTTTTGGTCCCCGTGGGATTGATACTGGCCTCCTTCCTGATACTGCTTTACGTCAGAAAGCTGCCCTCGGATCTTGAAGATAAGGCGGAGGAGACGACCGTTCCCGGATCGCCCTCGGAGGAAACGAAATGAGCGCTAAAAAGAAGGGCGTGCTTGCCCGTTTCATAAGCTATTACAGGCCCCATCTCGGCCTCTTTTCGCTTGATATGTTCTGCGCCCTGATCATATCGGCCGTCGACGTGTTCTATCCGCTGATGGCCAGGACGGCGCTGGACGATCTTGTAGCGCCCGGCGCGCCGCTGCGCCCCTTCCTGATACTGATGATCGCCGCGGTGCTGATGCACGTAATAAGGGCGGTCTGCAACTATATCGTGACTTACTTCGGGCATATGCTGGGAGTCTATATCGAATCCGATATGCGTCACGACGTCTTTTCGCATCTTCAAAAGCTCGGATTCTCATTCTATGACAGATCCCGCACGGGCAAGCTGATGGCAAGATGCACGACCGATCTTTTTGACGTTGTCGAGCTTGCGCATCACGGCCCCGAGGATCTGTTCATTTCGCTCGTCACATTCATAGGCTCGTTCATTGCCATGGCGCTCATCAACTGGCGTCTGGCGCTCATGCTTATGGCAACCGTGCCCTTAATGGTGGCCTTCGTTATGTACCTTCGCAAGCAGCTCAACACCACCTCGCGCAAGGTCAAGGAAAGCATAGCGGGCATCAATGCCGATATCGAATCCGCCATATCCGGCGCAAGGGTCGCCAAGGCCTTTACCAACGAGGAGCACGAGATAGAAAAATTCGACGGAGGCAACCGCAAATACATCAGCGCCAAATCGCAGAACTATAAGGCGCTGGGCCGCTTCTTCTGCGGAATGGAGTTCTTCACCACCATCCTCAAGGTGCTGGTGCTCGGCTTTGCGGGCGTGCTTATAATACTGCGAAAAGGCGGTATGACGTCGAACGATCTGTTCGTGTTCCTGCTCTATATCACCTCGTTCACGTCCCCCATACGCAAGCTTGCCATGTTCATGGAGCAGTACACCGCGGGCATGGCGGGCTTCAGGCGCTTTGTTGAGATAATGGATACCGAACCCGGCATTGTCGACGCGCCCGACGCGGCGGAGCTTGAAAACGTAAAGGGCGATATCGAGTTCCGTAACGTCACCTTCTCGTATTCCGAAAACGGCAGGAAGGTGCTGGATAACATCAGCCTCACCGTGCCTCACGGCAAAACGGTGGCGCTGGTCGGCCCCTCCGGCGGCGGCAAGACCACCCTTTGCCACCTGATACCGCGCTTTTACGAGGTCGTGTCAGGCTCCATAACCGTGGACGGACATGACGTAAGGAACGTCACGATGCGGTCGCTTCGCGGCAATATAGGCATCGTGCAGCAGGACGTGTTCCTCTTTGCGGCTTCCATCAAGGAAAACATACGCTATGGGCGGCTCGACGCCACCGACGAGGAGATCGTGCAGGCGGCTGTGGCGGCGGAGATACATGACGACATAATGAAGATGCCCGATGGATATGACACCGTGGTGGGCGAGCGCGGAATAACGCTTTCCGGCGGTCAGAAGCAGCGCGTATCCATTGCAAGGATATTCCTGAAGAACCCGCCCATCCTGATACTCGACGAGGCCACCAGCGCGCTCGATTCCGCGACCGAGGCCAAGATATCCTCCGCGCTCGAACGCCTCTCCGAGGGCCGCACAACGCTTATAATAGCGCACAGGCTTTCCACGGTGCGCAACGCCGACGAAATCATCGTGATCGACAGGACGGGTATACTCGAAAGAGGCACGCATGAGGAGCTCATGAAAAAGAACGGCGCGTATAAGCTCCTGCACGACGCCCAGAACCTTCTTTACGGCGCCGACGCACGAGGCACCATAAAAGCATAAAACACGGGAGAAGACCATGCAGCACGAAATTACAAGCCCCGCTCCGCTGCTCAGGGATGACGGCACTCTCTATGAAGCGGGATATGCCAAGTATCCGATACTCATCTATGACCGTTCCGCGATAAGGGGCGGCAGATCGCGCATAAAGGAATGGGATTATTACCTGATCTATAACGACCGCTATGCCGTTGCGCTCACCTGCGACGACAATTCCTATATGGGCATGATGAGCGTGTCGTTTATCGACTTCGAGCACAGCTGCGAGACCACCAAGAGCGTGATAATACCGCTCACACACGGCAAAGTGGGCCTGCCCGCTTCCTCCGAAAGCGGCGATATCCACTTTAAAAACCGCAGGGTGCAGCTTGATTTTACTCACGAGGCGGAAGGCCGCAGGCTAAAGGTGCTCTTCAAACGGTTCAAAGACAAGCAGGATTTAGAGTGCGACTTCCTGCTAACCGAGGAGCCGCGCGATTCCATGGTGATCGCCACTCCCTTTGCGGAGAAAAAGACGGCGTTCTACTATAATCAAAAGGTGATCGGCATGCGCGCGCAGGGCACGGTGTATTTTGACCGCAAGAAGTTCAAGTTCACGCCCGGCGGCACTTTCGGTCTGCTCGACTGGGGCAGGGGAGTGTGGACCTATGACAACACCTGGTATTGGGGCGCGGCCCAGGGCGAGGTGAACGGGCACAAATTCGGCTTCAATATTGGCTATGGCTTCGGCGATACCTCGGCGGCTTCCGAGAACATGCTCTTCTATGACGGCGCTGCCCACAAGCTCGAGGGAGTCGAATTCATAATACCCAAGGACGAAAACGGCGCCGAGCTGTATGAACGGCCCTGGCGCTTCACGTCCACCGACGGCCGCTTTGAAATGGATTTCACGCCCATCATCGACCGCAAGGCAAAGATATCCCTCGGCGTGATCATGAGCGATCAGCACCAGGTCTTCGGCAGATTCACGGGCGCCGCGGTGCTTGACGACGGCAGAAGGATCGAGATAAACGGCCTGACTGGCTTTGCCGAAAAGGTCCGCAACAAATGGTAAAAATACTTACCGAAAGGAAGTTTTGATATGAACAGCATAATCAATGAACTCGAAAAGATCATTTCCATCGACAGCCCCACCGGCTTTACCAAGACCGCCGCGCAGTATTCGATCGAGCGGCTTAAGGCGCTGGGCTATTCGCCCGAGATGACCAACAAGGGCTGCGTGCTCTGCTGCCTTGGCGGCGAGGGCGATCCCGTGGTGTTCTCCGCGCATCTTGACACCCTGGGCGGCATGGTTGCGGAGGTCAAGGGAAACGGCCGCTTAAGGCTCACCCGCATTGGCGGCATGAACGCCAATAACGCCGAATGCGAGAATGCCAGGGTCTATACCCGTTCCGGCAAGGTGTATGAGGGATGCTTCCAGATGAACGATCCCAGCGTGCACGTCAACGGCGATTATTCCAAGCAGGAGCGCAATTGGGATTCCATGGAGCTCGTGCTCGACGAGCTTGTTAAGAGCAGGGAAGAGACAGAAAAGCTGGGCATTGCGACGGGCGATTACGTCTGCTTCGATCCGCGTTTCCGCGTGACCGAGTCCGGCTATATCAAGAGCCGCTTCCTTGACGATAAGCTCTCCGTTGCCATACTCATCGACTTTGCAAGGCGCATCAAGGAGGAGAAGCTTTCGCTCCGCCGCAAGGTGTATATCTACATCACCGTTTTCGAGGAGGTCGGCCACGGCTGTTCCTCGGGCATCCCCGACGACGCACGGGATATCATTTCCGTCGATATGGGCTGCGTAGGCCAGGGCCTTGCCTGCCGCGAGGAGCAGGTCTCGATCTGCGTAAAGGATTCCCACGGCCCGTATAACTATGATCTTACCGGCGAGCTGATCGAAACCGCAAAGAAGCTCGGCCTTGATTACGCGCTTGACGTATATCCGTATTACGGCTCCGACGCCGACGCCGCTCTTGACGCCGGCTACGATCTGCGCCACGGTCTCATAGGCGCGGGCGTTTACGCATCCCACGGCTATGAGCGCTCTCACGTAAAGGGCGCCGAGAACACGCTTAAGCTCGTTATCGGCATGTCGGTAAGATAAATGGAGACGCTGATCGAGCTGTACGTTAACGAACCGTTCGACGACCTTGCCGCGTTTGCCGCATTCCGGCCGGAAAGGGTGGTGTTCCTTTCCGCCGGATTCATGCCCGACCGCGCGACGAGGGATGGTTTTATGGGGTTTATCGGCGCGCTCAACGGCAAGGAACGCGAAGCCGAGGTGCGCTTTACGGACGTCGGCAACCGTTCGCTCGGCTCGCTGTTCAAAAAGATAGGTGAAGTCGTGCGGCAGTATCCGGACTGCGTCGTCGATATGACGGGCGGCCCCACGGGAGCGCTCATCGCGGCGCATCGCTACTGCACGAGAAACAAGACCCGCGCCTTCTTCTATGACGACCGCCGCCGCAAATTCATAAACATTTACGGCATGGCCGAGGAGATAGCCGCCAACCCCATACCCGGCCTCGACGTCGAGCAGATAATAAGGATGGGCGGCGGGCTTGTGACGGGAAGCGGGCATTCCGCCGCGCCTTATGCCGAAAACGAAGAGTGCGCGAACAGGGTGCTGGATATCTACTGCGCCAATATCGCAAACTGGAACGCGTTTTCCGAGTATCTGCAGTTTGCCTGCCGAAGCTTTTACGATCCCAAAACGGGGCTTTTCATGGCTCCGTCGACTCTGCTTAACAATTCGAGCCTGCTTTATGCCAACAAGCGCCTGCTTAATCAGCTGGCCGAAGCGGGCGCGGTGAAGGAGCTGATGACCGACGGCGAATCGATAAGCTTCCGTTTCGCGAACACCTTCATAAAGGAGCTTTTGACTACCGTCGGCATGTGCCTCGAGCTGCTCGTTTACGTCAGCGCAAAGGGATCCGGCGCGTATGATGACGTCCGTATGAGCGTCGTGTTCGATTGGGACGGCGTGATCCACGGCAATTTCAACGATACCGTTAACGAGATCGACGCCGTCATGACCAAGGGTATGCAGTCGGTGTTCGTTTCCTGCAAAACCGCTCGGCCCGATACGCGCGATCTTTACGAGATAGATTATCTCGGGCACAGGTTCGGAGGCAGGTTCGCTTCCATTGCCCTTGTCACCGCGTGCGACCTTTCGGGCGAGGCCTGGTCGATCTATATGCGCGCCAGGGATATGGGCGTTATCGTGATCGAAAGAAGCGATATTGAAAAGGGCAGGGAACATATTGCCCGAAAGCTTGCCGAACCGGAGTGGCTGACCGAACGGCCCAAACAGGCATAAACCGAAAACGCTCGGGCGCGTCGGCGCTTGAAACGATCCGCGTTTTACAGCCTTAACGAAACAAGACGACCCGATGCGAGCTGAGCGAGCCGCAGGGCCGACGAGGAATGCATGCAAATTCCGAGGAGGAACGCGCCGCGCCGCGATAGGCGCGGAACGCGGGCGTCAAGCATCTGAGGCCGCTCCTGCGAGACATATCCGAGTAACTGTATGAAAAAAGCCGCTGTGGAGTTGTAAAGATACTCCATAACGGCTTTCGTTTTAGTGTTACCTGCACTCGACGGGTGATGAAACTTCCTCACTAGGATGCCGGAATCCCCGGTCCTTTTTTATGGGGCGCGACCGTATCGGCTTAAAACCCGTTCCCGATATGCTTTAAGCGTCGTCGGTTTTTTAATACGCCCGCGGCATAGCGCATATGCTTTACATATGGCAAAGAGGAACGACGACGAAAGAATCATTTCGCGCAGGACCGGGCAGGCCGAAAGGCTTGTGAGGCTCGGCCTTCCGGCGGACACGGACTGCCGCCTTCCCGTGATCACCGTATCGTGCGGAAGATACGTCAAGGTGGAGCATCATTCGGGGATCATACTGCTTTCGGGCAACGTGATAAGGCTTTACACGGCCCTGGGACCATTAAGGATAGAGGGCTGCGGATTGATCGCTTCAGGCATGGATGGGGAGGAAATGCTCATAGACGGGCGCGTAAAGTCGGTCGCATTCGAACAATTTGGTCGAAAACAGGGAAAAATTGAATGAAACGCTGGAAATCTTGCTCAGGATATGTTAATATAGACATAGTGGGAAAGTATCCGGAAAAGGCGGTCAATCGGCTGACCTGCGAAGGGATGAAGCTTGAAAACGTCACAAGGACGGATAACGGCCTGGCCGCGCGTATGCGCGCCGCCGAATTCATTGGCGCAAGGCGGCTTTTTCGCGGCTGCGGCTGCCGTGTGCGTATAATCGAAAAAAGCCTGTTGGCCCGCATGCGGTCAAGGCTGCGCGCATCCCGCGTTTTCCTCGTTGCGCTTGCGGTATTCGCCGCCGTCTGCGCGGCGCTGCTCACAAGGGTGTGGTTCATAGAAGTGAACAGTGTGAGCATCGATGAGCAAAGCATAATGCGCGTGCTTCGCGAGCAGGGCGTTTCGCGCGGCTGCTCCGTATCGACGGTCGACAATATCGCCCTGTCGCGCGCGCTTATGAGGCTTCCCGGCGCGGTCAACGCCAAAATAACCCTTCGCGGAGTGACGCTTGGCGTCGAGATAGCCGAATCCGTTCCGGGAGTGGGGATAAGCTCCCGGGAGTCCTCGGGCGGTATCTATGCCGACCGCGACTGCGTTATAAGCTTTATTTCCGTCACGAGCGGACGCGCGCTCGTTGGTAAGGGCAGCGCCGTAAAGAAGGGCGATCTGCTTATCAGCGGCGATCTTTCCGAATTGAAGGAAGGCTTTGCCGTTCCGGCGGCAGGCGTGATCGAGGGCGAGGTGCTGCACGCCGTCAGCGCAAACGCCCCGCGTATGCGAACGAGCCTTGTCCGAACGGGCAGAACGTGCGCCTGTTCAGCTGCGAAAGTGCTTGGATCCGAGCTTAAGCTGCCGCCGCCATATGAGCGCTTCGAGCTTGAAATGACGGGTGAAAAGCGCCTGTCGGGCTGCCCGATACCCGTCGGCGTGATATTTTACGACTGCTTCGAGCTTAAAGAGCGCAGCGTGCCCGACACTGCCGAGGGGACGGAGCTTCGCGCAAGGCTGGCGGCGCAGGATAAGCTTAAAAACGAATTGCCCTGTGATGCGTCGATAAAGACCATCGAAACGGATATCATAATAAACGCCGACGGAAGCGTGACTGCCCGCATCACGGCAATAACCAAGGAAAGAATAGGTATCAATCATTAAACTATGGAATCGGAACTGTTTGAAGCGAACGTTGCGATCGAAAACATGGACGAGCTTATAAGGCTCTTCGGCGTTTTCGACGAGAATCTCAATATAATCGAAGCGGAGACCGGGGCGCATATCTCCTCCGACGCCGAAAGCATACGCATCACCGGCGCCGAGGAGGACGTGAACGCCGCCTCTGCCGTGATCGAAAAGCTGCTTGAGCTTATAAGGCGCGGCGAAACGATAGACCGCGGCCGCATTCGCTATGCGATAGATCTTGCCAAGGAGGGCAACGCCGATCTGATACTCGAGCTGGGAAGCGACGTTGTTGCTTTCACCGCCAAGGGCAAGCAGATCAAGTGCAAGACCATCGGTCAGAAGAATTACGTCAAAGCGCTCAAAAAGCACACGGTCGTGTTCGGCGTTGGCCCCGCGGGCACCGGCAAAACCTATCTTGCCGTCGCAATGGCGGTGCTTGCCTATAAGAACAAAGAGGTTTCGCGCATCATACTCACCCGGCCCGCTGTAGAGGCGGGGGAGAAGCTGGGCTTCCTTCCGGGCGATCTGCAGAACAAGGTCGATCCCTATCTGCGTCCGCTTTACGATGCGCTCTATGATTTCTTGGGCTCGGAGAATTTCAAGATACTCTCCGAACGAGGCGTTATCGAGGTCGCGCCGCTCGCTTACATGCGCGGCCGCACCCTTAACGACGCTTACATCATACTCGATGAGGCGCAGAACTGCACCATCGAGCAGATGAAGATGTTCCTTACCCGCTTCGGCGAGGGCTCAAGGGTCGTCGTCACGGGCGATATAACTCAGATAGATCTCCCGCAGGACCGCAAGAGCGGCCTTATACACGCCATGCAGGTGCTTTCCGAAGTTGAGGGCATAGCGATAGTAAGGCTGACCAGCCGCGACGTCGTAAGGCATGAGATGGTCCAGCGCATAGTGAACGCATACGAGCGCGCATCACAGCGTGCGCCGAGGGACGAACATAAGAGGGAAGAGCGGAACGAATGATACCGCTCGTGCAAGGAGGAAGGCATTGAATCGCAAGGATAATAACGGAAAGGAAAGCGCGGAAAGCAGCATCGAGAAGCTCAAGAACGTCAAGCTTCCCAAGGAGAAAAAGCCGGGCAAGAGGCTGAAGACCTTCTGGAGCATACTCATTCTGCTCGCGGCATACTGGGCTTCGGGGGCGGGGCTCATATTCTTCATGCGCAATAATTGGCAGCCCGACGTGAACATGGCCGGCGCGCTGGTGGCCCTGCTTATGGGATTCCTGGCGTTCGGATGCTACATCATGATAAGGCACAAGGATCTTGTATCCAGCCTTAAGCAGGTGTTGTTCGTTTCGGTGCTGCTCGTGGTGGCAAATATACTCACCCTTGTCACCATGAGCATTAACGTGGGCTTCATCCCATCGCTTCTCACCGTGCTTCTGATAGCGCTCATGGCGAATGAAAAGGCCGCCATGCTCAGCGCGATACCCATGGCGGTGAACGCAGGCGTTGCCGCAAGCGTGCTTGACGGCACAAGGAACGGCCCCATAGCGATAGTATTCGCGCTGATCATTTCAAGCCTCACCGCGGTTTACGCCCTGAATATGCGCAAGACCCGCAGCTCCACCGTTATCGCCTCCGGCGTTGCCGGCATCACGGGCGTGATCACCTATGCCGCGGTCATGCTCGCGGGCGGCGAGGTGTTCACCGGCTATTGGCAAAACCTCCTGTGGCTCATAGGCTCGTGCCTGATGTGCGGCATACTCACCGTCGGCCTTATGCCCGTGTTCGAAGCGCTTTTCGATATCGCGTCCGAAGCGCGCTTAAATGAGCTTTTAAACAACAACAACCCCCTTTTAAAGCGCCTGATGACCGAAGCCCCGGGCACTTATCATCACTCGCTGCTCGTTGCTTCCTTGGGCGAGGCCGCCGCGCAGGCCATCGATGCCAACGCGCTCCTCGTCAGGGTCGCCGCCTATTATCACGACGTGGGCAAGCTCCGCTCGCCGGTATGCTTCAAGGAAAATCAGCGCGGCTACAACATCCATGACGATCTCGATCCTTACGAGTCGGCAAAGCGCATAATCGCCCATCAGCAGGATGGCGTGACGCTGCTTGAAAAAGCCAAGTTCCCGAGCGACGTTATCAAGATCGTGGGCATGCATCACGGCGATTCGGTTATGGTGTATTTCTATGACAAGGCCAAGAAGGCCGCGCCCGAGGGCACGGAGATAGACGAATCCAAATTCCGCTATCCTTCCCAAAAGCCCAACACCAAGGAAGCCGCCATACTGATGCTTGCCGATTGCTGCGAGGCGGCGGTAAGATCCATGCCCAATCCCACTATGGACGAGGTCAAATCCAAGGTGCGCGAGGTCATGACCCACAAATGGGACAAGCGCGACAGCATGCTTTGGGATTCGCCCCTGACCTTCACCGAGATCAAGCAGATAGAGGCCAGCTTCTTCAACACGTTCGCCGCGCTCCATCACGAAAGGGTGGAGTATCCCGACCTTGAGGAGATCGACGTAAGATGAGCTTTATCGAAATTATACAGAACGGAGTCGAAGCCGAAGAGGAAACGATCCTTGCCGCGCAGCGCGGCTCGCTTGCGGCGCTCGCGTTCGAGGGCGCGGAGGGAGAGATCTGCATAGAGCTTACGAACGACGCCGTGATACATGGTATCAACCGCGATTTCCGCGGCGTGGACAGGCCAACGGACGTGCTGAGTTTTCCGACCTGCGAGGGAGAGGAGCTTATCGCGGCGCCCGACGGGCATCTGGGCGACATTATGATATCCCTCGATACCGCCGCAAGGCAGGCGGCTGAGCTTGGGCACAGCCTTGCGCGCGAGGTGATGTTCCTTGCGATCCACGGCACGCTGCACATACTGGGCTATGATCACATGAAGCCCGAGGACGAGACGGTAATGTTCGAAAAACAAAGGCAGATACTCAAAAAAACAGAAAACGAAGCAATTTTGGGAGAAGAACAGCTATGAAAACGATACATGAATTCGAGATCAAAAAGATGCTCAGGCTCGCTTCCGAGGCCAGAGAAAAGGCTTATGCGCCCTATTCTCATTTCAGGGTGGGCGCATGCTTAAAGACCGAAACGGGAGCATACTACCTTGGCGCCAACATTGAAAACGCGGCCTTCACGCCCACCAACTGCGCCGAGCGCACGGCCATGTTCAAGGCCATATACGACGGCGAGCGCAGCTTTGAGGCAATTGCCATCATTTCCGACGGGCTCAATTACACAGCTCCCTGCGGAGTGTGCCGTCAGGTGCTGGCGGAGTTCTGCTCTCCCGATATGCCCGTGATCTGCGCGGACAGGGACGGTAATTACGTCGTGCATGAGCTGCGCGAGCTCATACCCATGGCGTTCACCTCCGACGATCTCAAGAACAACTGATATGGCAAAGACCGCATACAGATCAGGCTTCGTTACCATAATCGGTTCGCCGAACGTGGGCAAGTCCACCCTTATGAACCGCATGGTGGGGCAGAAGATAAGCATAGTGTCCGACAGGGCTCAGACCACGCGTGACCGTATAGCGGGCGTGGTTTCGGGCAGGGATCATCAGATCGTGTTCCTCGACACTCCCGGCGTTACGGGCGCTAAGAACCGCCTTGGCGAATACATGCTCAAGGTGGCCTATGAATCGCTCAAGGAGGTCGAATGCATACTCTTCATGCTTGACGCGTCCAGGGGCCTGCGCGAGCTTGACGAGGCGCTGATAGCCGAGCTCAGAACAAGGGCGGGCTCCACTCCCGTTGTTGCCGCGATCAACAAATCCGATATCTCCACCTTCGACGGCATCGAGACCATACGCGAAAGGCTCGAAAAGGAGAGCTTTATCAAACACATAATCCCCATCTCGGCGGAAACGGGCCGCAACGTCGATAAGCTGCGGGAGATACTTGTTTCCTACCTGGTTGAAGGCCCGCAGTATTATCCCGACGATATGGTCACCGATAAGCCCATGCGCGTGATCACAGCCGAGATAATACGCGAAAAAGCGCTCCGCTCGCTAAAGCAGGAGATCCCGCACGGCATAGGCGTGGATATAGAACAGATATCCTTGCGTGACGACGGCATAAACGATATCAGCGCCGTCATATACTGTGAGCGCGATTCGCATAAGGGCATCATAATCGGAGCCAAAGGCGCCATGCTAAAGAAGATAGGCTCGCTCGCCAGGCCCGAGATAGAGACCCTTTTCGGCACCAAGGTCAATTTAAAGCTTTGGGTAAAGGTCCGTCCCGATTGGCGCAACAGCGCGAACGCCCTGCGCGAGCTGGGCTATAACGACGACTGATCGGGCTCATAGCCTGTGCTCGGCTCGCTCTCGGGGCGAGCCTCCGGCTTTTTACGGGCCTCCGCCATCCGCCGCTCCCTGCAGAACAGCAGATAATCCGAAAGCTTGCCGCTCTTTTCAAATCTGATCCATGAATTGTTAGCGCTGTCCATGATACAAAGCCTCCTTTTAAGCTTATTGTGCCATGCATGGCACGGGGTCAAACAAAGCAAAATATGCCAAACGATCTTTACAACGGAATAGTCCTGAGGGTAACGGATTACCGCGAATCGGACAGGATACTCAATATCCTTTCGCGTGAGCGCGGCCTTATCGCGGTCACCGCAAGAGGCTCAAGGAAGCCCAATTCCAAGTATGCCGCGATATCACAGCAGTTCACCTATGGCGAGGTGGAGGTCAACGAGCGGGTTGGCAAGCTGCAGCTCTCTTCGGCAACGGTGATCGAGAGCTTCTATTCCATTCGCGAAAGCTATGAGCAGCTCGTTTCCGCCACGCGCATTACGAATGCCGCCGAGCACGTGGCCGAGCACGATATCCCCAACGACGAGCTTTTCGTGCTCGTCTACAACGCGCTTTCCGTGATAGCCTATGGGCAGAACGATCCCAAGGATATCGAGCTGACGTTCTTTGCCAAGCTTTTAAAGCTCGAAGGCCTTGCTCCCACGCTGACCTATTGCCTGAAATGCGGAAAGGATTTGAGGCCGCAGAAGGAGATCCGTTTCTCAAACTCCCTCGGAGGCTCGGTCTGCGAGCGCTGCGGCTCCGCGTTCAGATCCGTCAGTGCGCTCTCGCTCGAGGCGTTCAGGCGCATGATGCTGCTTGACATAGCCGATCTAAGACGCGTTCGCCTGCCGGAAAACGTCCGCAGCGAGCTTGAATCCCTTATATATAATTATGCGGAATACGTCTTTGAGTTTACGGTAAAGAAATGAAAAAACCGTTTGAAGTCAATATTCCCGCGCACGGCAGCAAGATCGCGATAATAGGGCATTCAGGCAGCGGAAAATCCACGCTGGCGGCTTATTTAAGCGGAAAGTACGGCCTTCCCCTTTTGCACGTCGATTCCATACACTTCCTTCCGAATTGGGCCGAGAGGGAGATGGAGGACGAGCTTTGTATCATGCGCGCCTTTCTCGATGAAAACTCGGAAAACGGCTGGGTGATCGACGGCAATTACCGAAAGCTTGAATACGAGCGCAGGATGGAGGAGGCCGACCTGATTATCTACCTTAATTTCAACCGGCTGACCTGTTTTTTAAGATGCTTTCGCAGGAGCAGGAAGTATAAAAACAGCGTGCGCCCTTCCATCGCGCCGGGCTGCGAGGAGAAGTTCGACCGCGCCTTTCGAAAGTGGATACTCATTGGCGGACGCACGAAGCAAAAGCTGAATAATTATGCCGACCTCGTCAAACGGTACGGCGGCAAAAGCGCAGAGCTTAAAAATCAAAGAGAAGTCGAATCGTTCAAAACCGAATTGGAACGAATTTGAAATTATTGACCAATGGAGACGGCTCCAAGCGGTTTGAAGCCGATCAAAAAGGATGCATCTTTTTAGGATACACCCTGTTTTTTTATTATTCGGCCGCGCATTACGCGTCAATCCCACCAGAACGACCAGATATCGGACGCCTCCAAAAGCTTTGCAAGGCCGCTAACTGAAACGCCTGTCATGAGTAAGTCCTCATCGAAGGCGATCTGCTGAAGCGCCGCGCTCTCGGCCCGGTCCGAAGGGACGGGGGAGGCGAGGCACATATCGAGGGTGTCGTGCGATATCATCGCGGGGACGGCGCCGTAGCTTTCGTACCAAAGCTTCAAAACGGAAGCCATCTCCAAGGGAGCGGGGCAGTAATTCCATCCGCCGAAGGGCAGGTAGAGCGCCGCCTCCCACGGCTTATCGGTGGGCAGCTTGACCAACAGCACGTCCATCTGTTCTCCGAAAAAAGAAGCTCCCGCGGTGCCGCTGAATACGTCCGAGGGTGCGAGCATGAATTCATCCGCCCCGCCCGTATCGGCTTCGAGAAGGGCTTCAAACCCGTCAAGCCTTTCGGAGAAGAAACTCTCCGCGTCGGGCAGAGGCTTTTCAAGCTCGTCCTTGACCGAATAACCTTCGTCCAGCATGGTCTTGAGATAATCCGAAAGGAACCCGTTATCGACCAGTAACACCGGGGTATAGCCCCCGGCTTTGCCTTTCTCAAGCTCCTGCCTGAACAGCGTGACCACGGCCTCGTCCGAGGGGACGGGATCGATCAGCGCGTATTCGACACCGAGTCGGTCCAGCTGAACGGATAAAGCCGTTTCACCGGCGTCCTTCAGCTCAAAGCCCGACCGCGTTTCGTTGGCCGCGTTGGTTTCACCCGAAGCGGCGCTTTCGGTTTCGGAGGGATCGGAGCCGCCTTTTCCGCCGCAGCCCACTGCCGTAAGAAGCAACGCCGCCGCGCAGCTCAAGGCAAAAACTCTTTTAAATGAAAACATAGTATCTCCCGATAGTTTTGAAAAAGCCGGATCGCTCCGGCTTTTTCGGTGAAATCATCAAATGACTGTTTTACGTCACATTGCTTCGACAATGGTCGCAACGCCCATACCGCCGCCTACGCAGAGCGTGGCAAGGCCGGTCTTGAGGCCGGAGTGCTTCAGCTCGTAGAGCAGTGTGACGAGTATGCGGCAGCCGGAAGCGCCGATGGGATGGCCGATGGATATCGCGCCGCCGTTGACGTTGACCTTATCAAGATCCCAGCCGAGATCCTTGCCTACGGCAAGGGACTGCGCGGCGAACGCCTCGTTGGCCTCGATGCGGTCGAACTGGTCGATCGTCATGCCGGCCTTCTTCATAGCCTTGCGGGTGGCCGCAACGGGGCCGACGCCCATTATGCTGGGCTCAACGCCCGCGGAAGCGCCGACTATGAACTTTGCCATGGGCTTGACGCCGAGCTCGGCAGCCTTTTCGGCGCTCATGATGACAACGGCCGCGGCGCCGTCGTTGATGCCGGAGGCGTTGCCCGCGGTAACGGTGCCGTCCTTCTTGAAGGCGGGACGGAGCTTGGCCAAAGCTTCCATCGTGGTGCCGGGACGGTTGTGCTCGTCCTTCTTGAACTCGACCATTTCCTTCTTGACCTTTACCATAACGGGAACGATCTCCTCGTCGAACTTGCCTTCTTCCTGAGCCTTGGCGGTGTTCTGCTGGCTTCTGAGAGCGAATTCATCCTGCATCTGCCTGGTGATGCCCCACTGCTCGGCAACGTTTTCGGCGGTGATGCCCATGTGGTAGTCGTTGAAGGCTTCCCACAGGCCGTCCTTGACCATCATATCGACTATGTTCGCGGTGGGCATGCTCATGCGGTAGCCGTAGCGCGCCTGGGGGATGGCATAAGCGGTGGCGCTCATGTTCTCCATGCCGCCGACGACCATGCAGTCGGCGTCGCCGGCCATTATCATGGCGGCGGCAAGGTTGACGGCCTTGAGGCCGGAACCGCAGACGTTATTGATCGTCTCGGCGGGCACCTCAACGGGGATGCCGGCCTTGACGCTGGCCTGACGCGCAACGCTCTGACCCAGACCGCCCTGCAGCACGCAGCCCATGATGACCTCGTCAACGTCCGAGGGGGCAATGCCCGCGCGGCGGACGGCTTCCTTAATGACGATCGCGCCAAGCTCAACGGCGGGAGTATCCTTCAAAGAACCGCCAAAGGTACCGACGGCGGTACGAACGGCACTTGCTATAACAACTTCCTTAGACATATAAGATATACCTCCGATAATTATAAATTTTAAGGGCAGGGGATGATCCTGCCCTGTGTTTTATTTAGTCGATGATGTCCATGGCCTTAAGGTCAACGGGAACGATCAGCCTTGCGTCGGTGGCGGCAAGCACCTGCTCAACGGTGTAATTGGGATTGATCTCCTCAAGCACGATGCCCTTATCGGTCACGCGCATGAAGCCCATTTCGGTTACGATAAAATCAACAACGCCGGCGCCGGTCAGGGGATAGGTGCAGTTTTCGACGATCTTGGGATTGCCCTTCTGGGTGTGCTCCATCGCGATAACGACCTGCTTCGCGCCGGAAACAAGGTCCATGGCGCCGCCGATACCGCCCATCTTGTTGGGAAGGCACCAGTTGGCAAGATTGCCCTTGGAATCGACCTGGTAAGCGCCCAGGATGGTCATATCGATATGGCCGCCGCGGATGGCGCCGAAGGAATCGGTGGAGATAATGAACTGAGCGCCGGGCTTGATATCGATCATCATGCCGCCCGCGTCAACAACGTTGGGATCGCCCTTGCCCTCGGCGGAATAGCCGCCGGCGCCTATGATGCCGTTTTCGGCATGAACGATCAGCTCAACGCCTTCGGGAAGCCAGTTGGCAACGAGCTGGGGGATACCGACGCCGAGGTTAACGACTTCGCCGTCATGAAGCATCTGAGCTATACGCCTTGCAATAATGTTCTTGTTATCCATAGTTATTACCTCATTAGTCCTTCTTGGGAACGGGAACGACCGCGTTGATATAGATGCCTGAAACGGTCACAAGCTCGGGATCGATGCCGCCAACGGGAACGATCTCGTTGGCCTCAACGATAACGTAATCGGCTGCGGTCGCCATAGCGGCGTTATAGTTCTTAGAGGAGCCCTTCATGAAGATATTGCCCATCTCATCGGCCACTTCGGCATGGATAAAGGCAACGTTCGCACGAAGCGCGGTCTCCATGATATACTTGCGGCCGTTGAACCAGCGGGTGTCCTTGCCCTCTTCGATGATGGTGCCGACTCCGGTGGGGGTGTAGAACGCGGCGATGCCGAATCCGCCGGCGCGGATGCGCTCGGTCAGGGTGCCCTGAGGATTGATGTGCAGGCACTTGGGATTGGCCTTATACATTTCCTGAGCGGCGGGATTGCGGACGATCCAGGTGCATACAAGATCAGTCACGCGGCCGGAGGCCAGCAGGGGAGTGAGGCTGGATCCGTATTCGCCCATGTCGTTGTTGACTATGGTGAGGCCCTTGGAGGGATGATCCAGGAAGGTGTGGATGAGATACTCGGGGCTGCCGCACATAAGGAAGCCGCCCACCATGATGGTATCGCCGTCCTTGATGTGGGAGAAGGCTTCTTCAACGGTTGTGACTTTGTTCATTCTATCCTCCTATAATCGTGAAATGTGGGTTTGCGCACATTGTTACCAACATTAACATTTTAATAAAAAAGGCAGGATATGTCAATCGAAAAGGGGCGTTATTTCAATATATATTAAAGAGACCGCGCAGTCATGCGCGGCCTCCCGGCATTATGCTTTATTCATCGTTTCCGAACGTGATCTTTATGCTTCCCGTGGTGGTCCTGACGGTCAGCTTTCTGCTGCCGGATATCTGCGTCTGCGGCAGATTGTTCCCGCCGGTGGACGTGGAGCTTTCGATAGTGTAATCGCTCATGGGTCCGGGAAGCTGCCCCTTGATGGAGCCTGTCGTTGCCGATACGTCGATATCGTTTGAGTTCACCATGTTCAGCTTGATGCCGCCGGTGGTGGAATGCGCCTTCAGCCTGTCGGCGCTGACAGCCTTGATATCGATCCCGCCGGTGGTAAGGCTCACGTCGACCGTTCCCGCATCGACCTCCTCAAGCATTATCGCACCGGTGGTGGACTTTGCGGTGATATCGTTTGCATCGGCAGCATAAAGCCTTATGCTGCCGGTCGTGCCGTTTGCGGCAAGGCTGTTTTCAAAGGAGGAGCTGTGTATCACAAGCCCGCCTGTGGTCACTGTAAACGAGGCGTTTACGGCTTTGACGTCCTGCACGCTCATTCCGCCCGTCGTTGTGCTGAGCTCGAGTGTGGATACTCGCTCTATACCCTGGATATCGGTTTTGCCCGCCGCCGTTTCGGAAACGATGCTCCCGTCAAAGCCTTCGGGCACGAGCAGTATAGTGGTGCGCTTCATCCTGTCGGGCACGCAGCCGAAGAATATGCCGTACACCTCGGAAACGTCCCGCTGCTCGATGGAAAGGCATTCCGCCGTTTCGTTCACCCTGAATTCAACGAGGTCGTCGTTTGTATAGTAGGTGAGGTGGAAGTCGCCGTCTTTCGAGGGCTTAATGAAGAGGTCGCAGTTTTCCATATTGATCTCGACGCGTTCCTTGGAACCGAGCGAATATTCCTCGTTCACCTCGCTCCATTCGATCTTGGGCGAACCGCTGCAGGCGTATTTGCGAATGATCAAGGCTCCCAAAACGATCAGCGCGCATGTGAGTATTATCCCAAGCAGCACGGCGAGCACCGTCCTGCCCGCGCCGGAGCTCTTTTCAAGCAGCACTCCGCGTTCCTTTGCGTCGGAAAGTATCTCCGCCGCTATATTGTCGATATCACCCATCGCGTAAACCGCCGCTTCCTCGGTCGAGCCGGCTTCCTTGCGGTCCTCGATGAGTTCGTCGTAATAGGCGATCGTCCTGTCCCTCTCAAAGGAGGGAAGGGCCTTGAGCTTTCCCTTGAGCTTCTTTAAAAAATCCTTTTTAGACATGGTTTTTTTCCCTCTCAATAAAATAATATGCCTTCATGATATCCTGCCAGTCGCTTAAGAATTCATCGATCCTTGCGGCCCCTAACTGTGTGATCTCATAGTATTTTCTAAGCCTGCCGTTATGCTCCGCGCTGCGCGAGATCACGCAGCCGCCGCTTTCGAGCCGCTTCAATATCGGGTAAAGGGTCGATTCCGATATCTCCATGTAAGGCTCCACGTCGCGTATCAGCTTGTAGCCGTATGTCGGCCCGCGCAGCATGGCGGCAAGCACGCATATCTCGATAAGTCCGCGTCTTAACTGAACGTCCATTCTTACGCCTCCCTTCGCATAATACTATACAGCGCATAGTATAAGGTGTCAAGGGGTATAGCGGAATATATTTGCTGAGTTCCGAGATCGAAGTCCGAAACTGCAGGGGAGCCCGACGGCGACTCTTTAAAAAGCCTCCCTTGTGTAAAGGAAGGCAGCCCGAAGGGCCGGAGGGATCGGTTTTTCAGCAACAGCAAAAGGACGCAAGGCTTAACGCCCTGCGCCCTTTAATTTACTTAACCTCAGTTATTCATCGCCTGAGCGACCGCTACGGCTACGGCGACAGTCGCGCCGACCATGGGGTTGTTGCCCATGCCGATCAGGCCCATCATTTCAACGTGCGCGGGAACCGAGGAGCTGCCCGCGAACTGCGCGTCGGAGTGCATGCGTCCCATGGTGTCGGTCATGCCGTAGGAGGCGGGGCCGGCGGCCATGTTGTCGGGATGCAGAGTGCGGCCGGTGCCGCCGCCGGAAGCGACGGAGAAATACTTGCGGCCGTTCTCCCAGCACCACTTCTTATAGGTGCCTGCAACGGGATGCTGGAACCTGGTGGGGTTGGTGGAGTTGCCGGTGATGGAAACGTCCACGCCCTCGGCACGCATGATGGCTACGCCCTCGTTCACGTCGTCGGCGCCATAGCAGCGGACCTTGGCGCGGTCGCCCTTGGAGAAGGCGCGCTCGTAAACGATATGGAGCTCATCCTTGTACTGATCGTAGTCGGTCTCAACATAGGTGAAGCCGTTTATGCGGGAGATGATGTAAGCGGCGTCCTTGCCAAGGCCGTTCAGTATGACGCGCAGGGGCTTGGTCCTTACCTTGTTGGCGGTGAGGGCGATCTTGATAGCGCCTTCCGCGGCGGCAAAGCTTTCGTGACCGGCGAGGAAAGCGAAGCACTCGGTCTCCTCGGAAAGGAGCATAGCGCCCAGATTGCCGTGACCCAGACCGACCCTGCGGTTTTCGGCGACGGAACCGGGCACGCAGAATGCCTGCAGGCCGAGGCCTATGGCGGAGGCGGCTTCCGCGGCGGTCTTGACGCCCTGCTTGATGGCGATGGCGGCGCCGAGGGTGTAGGCCCACTTGGCGTTCTCGAACGCGATGGGCTGGGTCTCCGCGACTATTTTGGCAACGTCAAGGCCCTTTTCCTCGGTGATCTTCTTTGCTTCCTCAAGGCTCGCGATGCCGTACTTGGGCATTTCGGCGTTGAGCTTGGCTTCTCTTCTTTCAAAACCTTCGAATGTGATCATACTGCACCTCATTCCTTGCGGGGGTCGATGTAACGAACAGCCTCGTTGAATCTGCCGTAGGTGCTCGTGAATTTCTCAAACGCCGCGTTGGGCTCCATGCCCGCCTTGATGGCGTCCATCATCTTGCCGAGGCTGACGTATTCATAGCCGATGATCTCGTTCTCTTCATCGAGAGCGAGCCTCTTGACGTAGCCTTCGCTCATTTCCATATACCTGGCGCCCTTGGCCTTGGTGCCGTACATGGTGCCGATCTGGCTCCTCAGACCCTTGCCGAGATCCTCAAGGCCCGCGCCGACGGGCAGACCGTCGTCGGAGAAGGCGCTCTGAGTCCTGCCGTAAGCAAACTGCAGGAAGATCTCGCGCAGCGCAACGTTGATCGCGTCGCAGACAAGGTCGGTATTCATGGCTTCAAGCAGAGTCTTGCCGGGAAGTATTTCCGCAGCCATTGCGGCGGAATGGGTCATGCCGCTGCAGCCGATGGTCTCAACAAGAGCTTCCTCGATGATGCCCTCTTTGATATTGAGAGTCAGCTTGCAGGCGCCCTGCTGAGGCGCGCAGCGGCCTACGCCGTGGGAAAGGCCGGAGATCTCATTGATCTGCTTTACCTTGACCCACTTGCCCTCTTCGGGGATGGGGGCGGGATCGTGCACGGCGCCCTTTTTGACGCAGCACATGTTCTGTAATTCTGCTGTGTATTGCATTGAAACTCCTTTCGTTGGCCGAAGCCTTCGTTTCTATATATTTAACCTAGTATAGTTTACCAATTTTCTAACGAAAATACAAGCTTTATTTTCAAAAAAAATATGCAAATCCAAAAAAATATGTTATAATTAACCGTCAAAACGAAAAAGACGGCGTTCGCCGCAGATCCGGAGGCAAACATGGATACGCTGATAGCATATTATTCTTTTTCCGGCCGCACTCATTACGAGGCAAAGCGCATGGCTGAAAAGACCGGGGGCGAGCTCTATGAGGTAAGGGAGCAAAAGCGCCGCTCGCTCTTATCGGCTCTCGTGTTCGGCGTTTCACAGGCAAGGAAGCGCAAGCACGTTTACGTCGAGCCATTCGCGGTAAACATGGAAGAGTATGACCGGGTGATCATAATGTGTCCGGTTTGGGGAGGCTATCCCGCGCCCGCGTTCAATTCCATCGTCGCCGAGCTGGTGCGGGGGCAGGAGGTGCAGATCGTGCTGACGTCCGATTCGGGCAAGGCGCACGATACGGACGAGCTTAAAAAGCGCGTCGAGCTGCAGGGCGTACGCGTCACGGAAATCAGCGTGATCAAGACCGAGGATCTTAAAAAGCGCGACAGGATGCACGAAAAGCGCATGCGTGAGCAGACGGAAGAAGAATGATTTGACCGCATATATGGGGCTTTAAGCCCTTTTTTTATTTGACTGGCGCCGCCTTATGTGATATAATAAAATGTATGAGTGGAGATATGCGCATTTCTCTATTGAAGACGGAAAGGCTCAGAGCGGTCTGCAGGCTGCTGGGCAGCTGCACGGCGCTTGCCGACGTTGGCTGCGATCACGGTTATCTTTCGGCGGAGCTGATAATGACCGGCAGAGCCGAAAGGGCGATCGCTTCCGATATCAGTCCCGTTTCGGCGGCGAAGGCGGCAAGGCTTGCCGAAAGCCTTGGCATATCCGATCGCATGACGGCGCTCACAGCGGACGGCCTCGATTGTCTGAACGGCGTCGAGCCTCCTTACAGCATAGCCGTATGCGGCATGGGCGGCGAGCTGATAGCCTCGATAATCGAAAGGGGCTTTGAAGCGGCTTCAAGGGCCGAAAGGATCGTCATGCAGCCAATGCGCGGCGAAGCGGAGCTGAGGCGATACCTTTTCGAGCATGATTTCCGCATAGAGGACGAACGCGTGATAAGGGAGGGCAGACGGTTCTATCAGGTGATATCGGCTGTGCCGAACCGGCGCGATACGATCCCCGAAGGCTTTCCGCAAGGCTGGTTCCGATTCGGCTGGGTGATGGCCCGAAGGGACGCCGAAAACCTAATGCCGCTGCTTGCGCATTACGCGAGCGTTTATAAAAGAGAACTCTCCTCGGCCGAAAGGAAGGGCAGACGCCCCGAGGGGATCGTTGCGGAGCTTGAAAGGACCGAAGCGCTGATGCGCTTTATTGAAAAGGAAAGGGCCGAAAAACATGCTGCTGAATGATTTTATAGCCGCAATGGAGAGCATAGCTCCGCGTGAGCTTGCGCTCGATTTCGACAATCCGGGGCTTATCGTCGGCACTAAGCGAAAGGATATCCGCCGTGTGCTGGCGGCGCTCGACTGCACGGTGCCGGTGGTGCGCGAAGCCGCCGCGCTGAAATGCGATCTTGTGCTGACGCATCATCCGCTGCTGTTCCGCGCCGTGAAGCATATCGATCCGGCCGATCCGGTCACCGCACCCGTGTTTGAGCTTATCGAAAACGGCATCGGCATGTTCGCCGCGCACACCAACCTTGACAGCGCCGAGGGCGGCGTGAACACGACCCTGTGCCGTCTGCTCGGTATAATCAACGAGGAGCCCGTTCCTCCCGAAAACCTGTGCCGCGCAGGCGAGCTCGAGCGGGAAATGAGCTTTCTTGAATTTGCGTCGCTGGTCGAGAGTGTGCTTCACACCAAGGTGCGCGTTTCGGGGCACGAGAGGCCGGTTAAGCGGATAATGGTTTGCGGCGGTTCGGGCGGCTCGGAATATCCGCTTGCCGCAAAGATAGGAGCGGACGTGCTCGTAACGGGCGAATGCAGGCACAGCGAGGCGGTAGAGGCGGAATGCGCGGGCGTAAACCTGATCGTTGCCGGTCATTACGAGACCGAGGCGATAGTGCTGCCGGAGCTTGTAAAAAGGCTCAAGGCCGTTACGGACGGCGTGGAATACATATTCTCACGCACGGAAAAACCCTTGCGCACGCTGTAAAAGTTAAATCACTCCAATGGAGGTATCAATATGACACAGACTGAGATGATTTGGAAGTATCAGGAGGCCGAAGCGGAGCTTGACAAGCTCAAGAAGGAGCTTGAGACCACGCCGGAAAGACAGAGGATGAGAAAGCTTCGCAAGGTGCTTACCGAGCAGACCGACAGGATCGAGGGCTATAAGGCCGGCATCAAGGAAAAGGAAGCCGAGCTTGAGGCAAGCACAAGAAAGCTCGAAGCGCTCCTCAAGGATTACGACCTTGAGCAGGACGATCTCAACATCATGATGGAGGATGAGGAGTGCACCGCCGAGGAGCTCACCGAATCCCGCAGGGCGATGGAGGAGCTGCTTGAAAAGGTAAACGGCCTGAAAAAGAGCCTGACCGAGTGCCAGGGCTGGATCAACAAGACGACCGAAGCGATTAAGGAGACCTACTCCAAGGGCTCCAAGACCAAGCGCGATTACGAGGCGGCAAAGGCCGTTGTCGAGACCGAAAAGCTTGAACGCAAGCCCGTCATAGATAAAGCGCAGAAGGAGGTTGAAAGGATAGAGCTTCAGCTCGCGCCCGACATACTGAAACGGTATAAGGCGATCAAGAAGAAATATCCCAACCCGGTAGCGACCATCACCGACAACCGCTGTTCCGGCTGCGGAATGAGCGTGTCGATGAGCGTCGTGAAGAAATTCCAGGCAGGCAATCAGATAATCGAATGCGAGAACTGCGGAAGGATAATCTGCTGACAAGCTGATAAAAAGATAATATCGAGTAAGCCAAGTGACTGCGCGGTGCTATATGTGCCGTGAGGAAAGTCCGAGCTCTGATAGTGACCGAAGGGAACCGGCCGGGTCAGGCCGAACGCGGCGCGACAGCCGCGGATAACGCGGGCGAAAAGCAGCTTTCAGCGCCCCCGCGAGGCATATCCCCGATACGGACAGGATCGGTAGCTCGGATGAAAGGAGCTTGGCTCACAGTGGAATAAAGTATTATAGATAAAAGTATTATAATTGAGTAAGACAAGTGACTGCGCAATATTCATTATTGTGAGGAAAGTCCGAGCTCCACAGGACAAGGGTGCCGGATAACGTCCGGTGAAGGCGACTTTAAGGAAAGTGCAACAGAAATAAACCGCCGAATAATATTCGGTAAGGATGGAAAGGTGGGGTAAGAGCCCACCGGCGGTGTGGTGACATGCCGCGTCCCTGTAAACCCCACCCGGAGCAAGATTGAAATGGGGGCATTTAATGGCTGTCCGTCACGCCCCTCGTAATCGCTGGAGCAGTGTGGCAACATGCTGCCAAGATAGATGGTCACATAAACAGAACTCGGCTTACGGCTTGCTCAATTTGAAAAAGGCTGCATCGCGCAGCCTTTTTAATATGCTTATAATTCTATTCGATACACGCTGCACCCGTTTGCGAACCCGGCCTCGGCGGCCTCGTCAAAGCTTATACCCCTTATCTCCGCGAACTTCCCGATCGCAAACCGCATGAGCGTGGGATCGTTGCGCTCGCCCCTGTGAGGGACGGGGGCGAGGTAGGGACAGTCGGTCTCGAACACGAAGCGGTCCATTGGTACTGTCTCCGCGGTCTCGACTCCCCTGCGGTTGTTCTTGAAGGTCAGCGAGCCGCCGAAGCCTATGTAAAGTCCCAGCTCAAGGCATTCCTTCGCGGATTCCGCACTTCCGGAGAAGCAGTGCATTATGCCTCCGTTTTTAATAAGCTCGGCCTTATGCGCGCGAAGGATATCGATACTCTCGCCGATCGCGTCGCGCACGTGCAGCACCACCGGCTTGCCCAGATCCGCAGCGAGAGAAAGCTGCCTGTCGAACCATTCGCGCTGAAGCTCCCGCGGGGAGAGATCGTAATAATAATCGAGCCCTATCTCGCCCAAAGCGAGCATCTTGGGCAGCGCGAGCCAATCCCTGAGCCGATCCATCATGGCGTTGTCCATAAATGAAACGGTGTGCGGATGCATGCCGCAGGCGCCGTAAACGTAAGGATATCTTTCCATCATCGAGAGCGTGACCGAGATATCCCGAAGATCGCAGGCGACGTCGCAGATGGCTTTTACTCCCGCGTTCGGAAGCAACTCGTTCAAAACGAGATCCCTGTCCTCATCGAACCGTTTATCCGAAATATGCGCGTGCGTATCAAAGAATCCCTTCATTTGCTGACCCCCGCGATCTCATAGATCCTGCAAATCTTTTCAAGCTGTTCCTTGTCGACCTCCGACGCCGTTGAAAGCTTGGACTTGAGCCTTTCGCGCCTGGAGAACAACAGCTGGAACCAGCGTCTTACATACATAAACGGCAAAAGTATCGGAGCTTTTTTCAGTATAGGATCGCGCCGCTTCATCTGCGTGAACGAGGGAAACAGCCTGCGCATGTGATACTGCCCGCGCGATACGCGGCTCTTACCGCCGACCGTCCTGATCGACTTGGACGCTTCGTTGGTCACGCCGGAGCCGCCTATGCCGTTCTCCAGCATGAACATGAACACCAGCGCGGAATCCTCGTCGAATTCCCCGTCCGAAAACGCGGCGGAGGCGGTTTTTTCCATGCAGTGAAGGAATTTGTCGATGCCCATCTCGCGCGCGCAGCGCTCGACCTCGCCCCTGTCGGCAGCGGATTTCGTCATATAGAGGCGTATGTCAACAAGGAAGCGCAGCCCCGCGCCGGAGTTCATGAAATGCTTCATGGCGTGCGCCGCCGCATATAGGTATTCGTGCACCGGCGCCAGCCTGTATTCATGACCGGAAACGTGAACGGTAAGCCGCCACGGGTCATCATAATACGAGCTGTTCTTCAGGCCGTCGGCGTCAAGCCCATCGTGGATCTCCACGCATACGCCCCCGCGCTTGTATTTATCGTCGTCGGAAATATCGTAATGGATGCATTCATAGCCGCCGCTTTCAAGCAGTTCCTTTGCTTTTTCGCGGCAGCCCCGGCGGACGAGCACGTCTATGTCGCTCATGCTGCGCATGGAAGGGTCGGGATAGAGCTTTCGGGTGTGACATCCCTTTAGGAAGCAGTGATCCATGCCGGCTTTATCGAAAAGCTCGGAAAGCCGTTTGGCCTCCATTTCCTGCTTGACGGAAAGGATCATATTCCTCCTGTGCGCTTCGCGGAACAGCTCAAGCCCGGCTTCGTCGATCCCGCAGCCGTAAAGCCCGTGATAGACCATGGGCGCAAGCTTGTGGACGTCCGCCGCCTTAAAAAGCCCGCCAAGATCTACTCCTTCATAGGGCAGGGGAGCTTTGGTCCCTTCAAGCACGGCGCGAAGCACGTCGATCAGGTATCTGCTGTTTTGTGAAAGCGCGGGGATCATTTTGCGATGGCTTCAAGCAGGCTTATATCAAGCTCGGAAAAATCCTTCAGGGTATCGGCAAGCGCGGACGCGATGAGCTTCACGCCGCCCTCGGAATCGCTCTCGATATTCACGGGCATGAGCGGATCGTGCAGCGAACGGCGGATCAGGAACCAGCCGTCGCCATGCGCGCTGTCGGCGTTCACACGCACGCCCTCGTAATTATTCGGCACGATGGAGAAGCCCGGCTTATCAGCGAAAGCGGCTTCGACGTGCTCCAGGATCTTTGCTGTGATGGGAGCGAAATCAGCGCAGTTGACGGGAAGACGAGCTTCACAGCTCTCCTTGGGCTCCCTGAGGCCGTCGATAAGATGCGTGAGCGATAGGCCCGCGGCCTTCGAGCGCACGAGCTCAACGAGCAGCTTCACGATTATGTAAGCGCCGTCATCGAGGAAATAGTTTTCGTGCAGTGCGCCGTGCCCGCTCGTTTCCATGGCGAATATGGCATTTTCGCCCTCGCGCATCAATCTTTGCGCCTCGCCTATCACGTTGCGGTAGCCGCGCTTGAAGCGGTGGTGGCGGCACCCAAGGCCCTCTATGAACTCGGCAAGCCCGGTGGAGGTTATGGAATCCGTCACGACCGTGATCGGGCCGTACTGACGGCAAAGTATCGCAGTCATCATGGCGATCAGCCTGTTGCGGTCAAGCGCAACGGCGCCGCCGCTGCCGTCGGGCAGTACCGCGCCCGCGCGGTCAACGTCGGTATCGAATATTATGCCCATGTCAGCGCCGGTCTCGATAACGGCGTTCGTGATGGCCGCCATTGCCTCGGCGTTCTCGGGGTTGGGCTGATGGTTGGGGAAAGTGCCGTCGGGTTCAAGATAGAGGCTTCCCGCAACGTCCGCGCCAAGGGGCTTGAGCAGACGCTCGGCAAAGAAGCCACCCGCGCCGTTGCCCGCATCGACGATTATCCTCATACCCTCAAAGGGCCTTGCGTTTTCATCGAGCTCAAGCGCGCCGAGTATCCTTCCTTTCAGGCCTTCGATATAGGGCGTCATTACGTCGCAGCAGCCTATACTTCCTTTGCAGCCGCGATCGTGTTCCTGCCCCGCAAGCCCGAGTATGTGCTTGATATCGGCTTTTTCAAGCCCCGATTCCTTTGTGAAGAATTTTGCGCCGTTGCGCTCATAGGGCAGATGGCTGGCCGTTACCATAACGCCGCCGTCGAAGGGCCCTTCCGCACAGCACATGAACATTGCGGGGGTGGAGGAGAGGCCGGATATAAAGGCGGAAACGCCCGCTTCGGAAAGCCCCTCGGCGATAGCCTGCGAAATGGCTTCGCCCGTCACGCGGGAATCGCGGCCGATAGCGGCTTTAAGCCCGGAAGCGGGCCTGCCCGTCCTTTCGGAGAGCCAAATGCCGAAAGCCCGGCCTATATCGCGCGCGGCGTCAAGGGTGAGGTTCACCGGCTTGCCGCCGTTTGTCTCCAGCGCGACGCCGCGGATATCACTGCCGTTCTGCAGGGAGGAATAATCGATCATGGTTTTGCGATCCTTTCGATAGTGATTCTAACCAAAAGCAGGTACAGAGAAACAGACCCTCTAAGCACCTGCCGATTCGATTGAAATTTTATTAAACTTTATATGCTCAAAAGGGAGCAAGTCCCTTAACATATCGATGTTTGCCGACTGCGGGAGCAATTATAGGTACCGATTCAGCGGAGCCGGATCGGCGCTCGGCTGAAAGCGCTGCACCGCGGCCCTTTCCGGGCGCTCTCACGCTTCAAAATAATCGCCGCGCTTATAGTCGTAAATTGCGCTGATGGAGTATTTCTCGATATTGTCAAGCACCTTGCCCGTGCCGATAGCGACGCAGGAGATGGGATCCTCGGCAACGTAGCAGGGGACCTTGGTGTGCTCGGCGACGAATTTATCCATGCCGTAGAGCAGCGCGCCGCCGCCGGTCAGGCAGATGCCGTTTTCGGCGATATCGCTCGCAAGCTCGGGCGGGGTCTTTTCGAAAAGATTCCTGATGGTTTCAAGAATGTTCTGCAGGGGCTCTTCCAAAGCGTCGATCATCTCGTTCGAGCCTATGGTGATCGCCTGGGGCAGACCGGAGATCAGGTTGCGGCCCTTTACGTCGATATAGAGCTGCTCCTTGCGGGGATAGGCCGAGCCTATGCGGATCTTCATATCCTCGGCGGTGCGCTCACCGATGAGCAGATTGTGCTTTTTGCGCATATAGCGCACGATAGCGTCGTCAAACCTGTCGCCGGCGACCTTGATGGATTCGGAAAGGACCGATCCGCCAAGGGAAATTATCGCAACGTCGGTCGTGCCGCCGCCGATATCGACCACCATATTGCCCCGGGGCTGGGAAATGTCGATGCCCGCGCCGATAGCCGCGGCAATGGGCTCCTCGATAAGATAGGTGTGGCGGGCGCCGGCTTCCTCGGTGGCGTCGATAACGGAACGCTTTTCAACCTCGGTAACGCCGGAGGGAACGCAGACTACCACGCGGGGCTTAAAGAATATCTTTGTGCCCACGACCTTTTTGAGGAAGTGACGAAGCAGCCTTTCGGTGATGTCGAAATTGGAGATAACGCCATCGCGAAGGGGACGGATGGCGATGATATTGCCGGGAGTACGGCCAAGCATGCGGCGCGCTTCCTCACCGACGGCATAAATGTGACCCGTTATCTTCTCAACAGCGACGACTGACGGCTCACGCAGAACGATACCCTTATTATGTACATATACAAGAACGCTGGACGTACCCAGATCGATACCTACATCGTTAAATTCAAAGAAACCCATGAGTGTTCTCCGTTCGATTTTTGTGAACAGTTTCCAATGCGATAACCATTCACAATATTTTATCATTCCATAATGATTCGTTCAATAGCAAATTCAAAAAATTTTTAAAATTTTTGCCCACAATTCGATATATAATGAGCTTATGCGGCATATCCTGCAATAAGCTCGATCGATGTTTGGAGGCCGTATGCTTTTCGGAGTAAACTATTGCCGCAGAAGAAGCGAAAAAAGAAGGAGGCAGGGCGGAGGGGGAGTGCGCGCGCTGCTTATGATAATGCTTGCCGGTATAGCGGTCGGGCTTTTGTTCCTTGCCCCTCAGTGGCTTTTGGTGCTGCTTGTGATCGCGCTCACGGCAGCCGTTGCCGCGCTCGTATGTCTGCAGAAATAGCACGGTTTGACAAGAAGCATAAGTTATGATATAATTAAAAAATGGAATAATGATAATAGGCGACAGCCTTTTTACGGGCATAGCCGTTATAGCTGCGGGCATACTCGGCACGCTTATATTCGGATTCGCGCTTTACGGCCTCGGTCAGATAGTCGATAATACCGACGAGATCGCAGAGCATTACAGGCGCGTGAACGAAGAATATTCCAAAGCAGAGAGCGCTGCGGAGGAAGAACGGGTCAGGACGGAGCCGAAGCTTGTTTCGAAAAAGCTGAGATCCGATTCGGTTGGGCCTGACGAGCTGATCGACGTAACGTGCTGCGGATGCGGAACAAAACTGTCATACACCAAAGCGGAACTGATCGAAGAAAAACAGCTCGTATGCCCCGAATGCGGGTGCGCGATAGATACGGCGAGATTCAAATAATGCCGGGATAGGCAAAAAGCGAACCGAGCGGCCATCGGCCGCTCGGTTTTTATATGACTTATCCTATTCCCAACGCCAGTCTCAGTATCATCAGCGCGTCCGTTGTATCCAGCCTTCCGTTTCCGTCCATGTCGCAGTTGGAAATAAGCGAATCTGCGTCCCCCGAAATGCCCATTGCCGCGCGCAGGACTATCAGCGCGTCCTCGGTATCGACCCTGCCGTCGTGATTGGCGTCCCCGCGGATCGAAATGCTTCCACCGGTGAACAGGGCTATGACGCGGGTCTCGGATTCGGGATAAAGATCCACGTAGCTTGAAAGGAACGTGCCGCTCTCGCTGTACCAGCCCAGGAACGAGGCTCCGCTGTCGGCCTGTGCTAAGGGCCTGTTGGCCGTATATCCGCCGATATTCGTGATCGCTATGGTGCCGTTGCCCTCGGCGGTGACGTTGTCAAAGAATAGGAGCGGGTTTCGGCTGAGGTCGAGCGACTTTATGCGGTTGCTCTCGCAGCTGAGCGAATCAAGCCGTGGGCAGTTGGAAACGTTGAGCGAGGTAAGCCTGTTCATACCGCAGTTAAGGGTATCAAGCTGCGTGCAGGCGGAAACGTCTATCGAGGTGAGCTTGTTTTCATAGCAGTAGAGCTCAAGCAGCATGAAGTTGGGCCTGAGATCAAGGCTCGTAAGCTCGTTTTCCATGCACGACAGGCGGTAAAGATCGGTGCTGTCGGGAAAGCTTATCGAGGTGAGCTTGTTCCCGCCGCAAAGCACCATGCCGAGGGAATAGCAGCGCGCGGCCGTCAAGCCCGTCATCAGGTTGTCATAGCAGCTTAAAAAGCTCAGTCCGTGGCAGTCCGACACGTTGAGCGAGGTGACGCCGTTATCGCCGCATTCCAGATTTTGAAGATAGCCGCAGCCGGAAAGATCGAGCGGCCCGACGAGCCCCTTGCCGACCGCCTCTATGCTTGAGACCATTCCGCCATACCAGGTTATGCCCGTCCAGGTCGAAGGATCAGTGGGGGAGTAACCGGAGTTGAGCTTTTTGCCGTTCTTGACGCCGCTGCCGTCCTTCTGTTCAAGGAAGGCAACGAGCTTCTGATAATCGTTGTTGTTGTAGCCGGGAGGAGCAGAGTAACGAGTTTGGGTTTTCGCCGAAGCGGGCAGCGCGGCAAACGTGCCGAGCAGTGCGAAGATCAGCGCGAGCGCTGCGGATAAGATACGTTTCATGCCTGATAATCCTCCAACGTGATATTTGCCGTGATATCCGCGGCGAGCTTTTTCGCCATCGGATAGTACAGTTCAAAAACAGCGCCGCGCTCAACGGAAGGATCGCCGAGATAGTATTCGAGTATCTCCACGCATTCGTTCAGCCGCGCAAGCAGTACGTCCATATCGAAAACATCCCGCGATGGCTTCACGAACAGCTTTTCATATACGAGATCGAGGAAAAGCTTCTTCTGTTCGCCGCTCATCCGGAACGACGTCACCTCTCCGTTTTCGGTACAGTGGGTGATAAAGCGCGCGATATCGAGCGAGTAGGGCAGAAAGCCGCCGAATTCCCAATCTATAAGGGTGGCTTTGTTTCCGTCATAGAGCACGTTTATAGGCAGAAGATCGGCGTTGGATATCGTAAGCGGGATCCGCTTCTGCCTTTCAAAGAAGATATCGAATGCCTTTTTCAGCTCCGGCTCGTCCTTTAAATACCCCGCGCGCTTTTCAAGCCGTTTCAGGTATCGGTCGTATCTGCTCTTCTCATATCCTCTTCCCATTGGATAGGCGTTCATTATCTTAGCAAGGCTGCGGGCGGCGGCGCGTATACCGTCATCCGAAGGCTGTTTAAGATCGTCGCCGGGAACGAATCCCATAAGGATACAGTTCTCCGAAGCGCCGAGGAGCTTGGGAACGGGAAGCCCGCGGAGCCTTTCATACTGCCTGATCTCGGCTTCATAATCCTCGGGATAGCGGTATCTTTTCAGCACGAACGCACCTTTTTCCGAGGAGATCATGTAAGTGTTATAGCCCTTCCCCTCATCGTAAACACAATCGTCGAAAAAGCGCGAGATCTCCGCTTCGCTCCCGCCTGTGATATCGAGAAAAGCCCTTGGAATAACCAAAGGCTCATTTAAAGTGTCAAGACGGATGCTCATTATTCACCGAACGCTTTCGCGGCCTTTTCGAGCATATCGCGTATGGGCAGCTCGTAGGGGCAGCGGCTTTCGCACGCGCCGCATTTGATGCACGCGGAGGCCTTGACGGCAAGACCCGCATAGCGTCCCCGGGCCCATTCCTCGAGCCCGTATCTTTCAAGATAGCCCTCGAACAGGAACACGGAGGGGATCTGTATGCCCACGGTGCAGGGCGCGCAGTAATTGCACCTGCGGCAGAAATTGCCTGTGAGCGTGGAGCGGATATGCGCTATCGCGGCGGCTTCGTCCTCGGTCAGCGGGGAGGAATCGAACGAGGTGTTCTCCTCGATCTCGCTTACCTGATACATGCCGGGTATCACCACGGTGACGTTCGGGTCGGTCAAAAGATAGCGGATGGCGGCTCTGCCGTCCTCGATCGCGCCGCCGGCCATGGGCTTCATGGCGATAAACGCCTTGCCCGCCTCGCGGCATTTTTCGACCAGCTCGCGGCCCTGCGTTTCAACGATGTTGTAGGGGAACATGATGGATTCCACAAAATCCAGCCCCAAAGCCCTTTCGAACACCGCCGCGGAATGCGCGGTGAGGCCGATATGACCTATCCTGCCTGCGGCCTTAGCCTCCATGAGCGCTTCGAGCGCGCCGCCGGGGGCGAGTATCGTATCGAGCTTATCCATGGAAGGATTGTGGATCTGATACAGGTCGATATAGTCCGTCCTCAGATTATGAAGGCTCGTTTCGATGTCCTTCGCAAAAGCCTCCCTGGTTGCCGCCATGCTCTTGGTGGCAAGAACAAGCCTGTCCCTGCAGCCCAGGGCTTCTATAGCGTAACCTATGTATTCTTCGCTTACGGTATAGCCGCGGGCTGTGTCGATATAGTTCACACCGCATTCGATGAGCTTTGCAAAGAGCTCCTTTGTGCCCTCGGCGTCGATGCGCTGTATGGGTATGCCGCCGAAGCCCACGCGTGAAACGGTCAGCCCCGTATTTCCGAAGGGAATGTATTCCATAGCTTCCTCCAAATATTTTTTCTTTATTATAACAGGTGCTTGCCCGATTTACAACTCATAATATCGATTATGCTTCTTTCAACGGGAAGCATATCGCGGGCGATCGAGCCCATGTTGCGCATCGTGTCCTCGGGAGAGGCGCCCAGTATGCCGTGCACGCTCTCTGCGCCGACGCCGTTAACCGCCATCTCCGCCGCCGAAAACGCCATGTTCACGCCCACGGAGGCTTTGAGCGAACAGCCCGTGTTGCCCCCGTGACAGATCATTCCCGTGACGGAAGCCGCCATTGAGTTGAGCGCGTCCGCAAGCGCT
>JAEEGL013738988.1_pt1 | contig 35202 bp, 22 predicted proteins | sample 9134231 | NCBI WGS metagenome assembly JAEEGL01 (sample SAMN16246548, study PRJNA631951) | gut metagenome | biome: gut microbiome; feature: rumen; material: fiber-attached | host: Bos | place: Iran: Karaj | collected 2018-10 | reverse complement strand
CGACAGCCCCCGCGGAGCATATTGACCGGGAGCGAGGCGGAACCGCGGGCCCCGCAACGGCGGCACCGCCGGGCGGAGAAACGATAAAAACGATCGTCACGACCGGGAAAGCGCCCGTGCCCGGCCAGGCGGAACAGCCCCAGCCTTCGGTTTCCCCCACAGGAGAAGCGGCAGTTTCCCCGGCGCAGGGAGAGAAACCGCACCCGGCGTTGGAACAAGGGGCCTTGCCGACGGCCCTGCCCCGGGAAGGGGAAACGCAAACAGCAGCCCCCGCGGAGCTTGTTTACCGGGAGGAGGGCGAAACCGCCGCCCCGCAAACCGCAGGCGGGACGGAAGGGTCCGCACCGCCGGTCTTCCGGGCAGAAGGGGAGGCAGCCGCGCCCCCTCCCGCGGAAAGCGGAGAACCCGGCTACCGGGCGGAGGAGCGGGCAGCCCTGCCCGCAGGACTTCCTGCCGAAGGACCGATCCCGGCGGCGTCGCCCACGGAGCTGATCTATCGGGAGGAAAGCGGAATCCCCGACGCTGAAGCGGCGGAGCGCGGCCCCGTGCCGCCGCCGCTGCGGGACACAAAGGAAGCGCAGACAATACGGGCGGAGACGCCTGTACGGAATAACGAAAGCGAAACACCGGCTTTGGAGACCGCCATACCGTCGGAAGCCACGGAAAACCTGCCTGCGGGCTCTGCGGTGCTGGTCTACCGGGAGGAACAGGAGGCGGCAGCCCCTGCCTCCGCGCCTCAGATGCCGGAAGAAACGTGGGTGCCCCGTGCCTCCGGGCGCCGGGCGGAGTTTTCCCCCACCCATGCATCGGAGCAAAGTCAGGCGGTCCGCGCCGAGGAAACGGCCCTTCGGGAGAGCAGTATCCGGGAGCCGGGCATTCCGGCGGCGCTGCCACGGGAAGAACTGACGGAAGAAGCCCGGCCTGCGCTGATCTATCTGGAGGGAAAAGGGGAGGCGATCCCCGGCGGAAAAGCGCAGAGCGCCGAAGATGCCGGAGCGGGAAGGGAAGCTGCCGGAGCGGCAACGACCCGGGCCGCAGCGCCTTCAGGCGGGGAACGGGCCGGACGAACAAGCACCGGGACCGTGGCTTCAGAGAAACCGGCGGCACCGGAAGCGGGAACAGCCTTCCTGCCGACGGCGCTGCCCGCGGAAGCGGCGGCGCAGGCAGAGGAGAGCGCGGAGCTGCGCTATCTGGAGAAGGAAGCGGCCGGGGAAGAAGCAGCCCTCCGGACTCCGTCAGAGCCGGGCGGGGCAGAGCGGAAAGAACACGGTACCCCGGCGGCAGCCGCAAGGCTGACGGAGGCGGCACGCCGGAGAGAAGGAACAACGCCCGCGCCGGAAGCCGGGATGCTGCCGGAACGGGAAGGGAATGACGGGGAGACCATCCCCACGGCCATCCCCACGGAAGCTTTTCCGGGGGAAACGGAGATCGCGGCCCTGATCTACCGCGAAGGCGCAGAGAAGGAAGAATCTGCGCGCCAAAGGACGGAACGGCCGGCAACGGCGAAAGCATACGGCGAACCCGGGACACAGATACCGGGGAATCAAAGCAAAACCATACCGCCCCGCGGGACGACCGACAGAGCGGCGGACCGGGCCCCGGCTTTACCCGAAATCCACGGAAAAACCAAAGCGGATGCCGCAGACGTCCCCCTTGCCCTGCCCGCGGAACCGGCGGAGCGGCAGGCGGACCGTACGGAGCTCATCTACCGCGAGGAAACGGCTGCGGCTTCTCCCTCGGGCGAACAAGCCCCGGCCTCGCCGGTGCAGCGGAGGGCGGAAACGCCCCAAGGCACGGAAAAGCCCCTTGAGGGAGGGCCGGCGGAGCGCATCACCGCCCTGCCCGCAGAGCGGGAGGATCAGGGGCAGCCGCCCCTCAGCCTGCAGCTGCGGACCGATGGGGAAACGCCGCCGGGGAGCGCCCTGGGCCGTGTCGCCAGGGACATCCGGGTCTCCGCGGAACAAAAGCCCGCATCCCGCCTGCATGGGGACACATCCCGGCAGCCGGGAAGCGCCCGGTCCGGCGCGGCCATGGCCCCCGGTACAGCCGCACTCGCCCATGTCCGGGAGGGGGCGTCCCCTGCCCGGGCCGTGCCTGCCCCGGAAAGGGCGGCGCAGGAGCCGGCAAGCCTGGTCTTCGCCCCGCTGACGCCGGCCGCGGAAGCGGAGGCGCGGGAAACCCCCGCCAGGCCTGCCCGGCGGGCAGAGGACAGCAAGACCGGGAGCCTGCCCGATTGGGCAAAGGAACTCCTGGACAAGGCGGGCGTGACGGATACGGCGCAGCAGGCCGCCGCCTTCAGCGGAGCGGGCAGCGCCGCTGCCGCGGGACGTCAGATCAGCTGGACAGCGCCGACGGCGGCTCTGAAGCAGCCCGGCAAGACCGTCAGCCAACCGGCGGAGCTGACCTTCAAGGAGAAGGGCGAAACGGAGGATACCTCCGCCCAGGTCAGGATCAGCGACGCCGAGATCCAACGGACGGCGGACAAGGTCTACCGCATCATTGAGGAAAGGCTGCGGCGGGAGCTGCGGCGAAGCGGCCGATGAAGGCCATGCAGCAAAGTTAGGAGGCGGAGCAGCGTGTTTGTGGGTGCACCCAATGCCAATATCCTGATGCCCGTGGAGAAAATGCGCATCACCAACCTGGACGCGAAATCTCCGCCCAAATCTTTCGAGGTGCTCTATAATCCCCAGAGCTACACCCGCAAAAAGACCGTCACTTACGGGGAGGTCCCCCATCTGGGGGCGGACGCGCCCATCGTGCAGTTCCAGAGCGGCGCGAAGGAGGTCCTGTCCTTCGAGCTTTTCTTCGACAGTGTTTCCGCCGGGGCCGAGGTAGGCGGGACGGTGGCGGATCGGGTCAAGTTCGAGGCCAGCAGCATCGCGCCCACCGCCGCCGGCGTGATCGACGTGCGGGATTATACCAAGAAGCTCACCGATCTCATGTATATCGACAGCGACCTGCACCGTCCGCCGGTGCTGAAGGTGGAATGGTCCTCCCTGCAGTTCAAGGGATTCCTGGCCCAGTGCGACCAGCGTTTCGTGCGCTTCAACGAAAACGGGCAGCCCGTCCGGGCGATCCTGGCCTGCACCTTCATCGAGCAGCGGGACGTGGAGAAGCTCTATGTGGCCAATCCCCTCAACTCCCCGGATACGACGAAATACCACACCGTGCGCCAGGGGGATTCCCTCTGGTCCCTGGCCGCGGAGGAATACGGCGACGCGGGGATGTGGCGGGTGATCGCGGAGGCCAACGGGATCGCCAATCCCCGCCGCCTCATCAGCGGGGAGACCCTGATGGTCCCCGCCCTGGTCTGAGGGGGCCGACGCATGGACAACGGAAGCTACACCTATCTGCAGCTGGCGAATAGATACGACCAGTTCAGAGCGCCCGGCTTTGAGATACAGATCGACGGAAAGACCCTGCCCCCCGGAAAGTACCACGTTCCCAGCGTGGAGGTGGAAATCTGCGCGGGCAGCGCCGCGGGGGGCTGCAGTTTCACCCTGGAGGGGCAGTACGACTACAAAAACAGCAAGTGGGTCAACGACGCGGATAAGCTCATCAAGCCCGGCGCGAAAATCACGGTGCTGGGCGGCTATCAGAAGCGCAGGGAGCTGTTCTACGGCTATGTGGACGATTATGCCCTGGAGTTCTCCGGCAACGGGACCCCCTGCATCAAGGTCAACGGCCTGGACGGGCTGGGGTATCTGATGAATATGTGCGAGCCCATCTACGCCGGGGAAAAGAAGCCGAAGGAGATCGTCCAGTCCATCCTGCAGAAAAGCCAGTCCGCGGGCTTTGCCAAATCCGTCACGGTGGGGCAGCTCAGCGGCTATGAGACGCCGATCATCAAGGAACTGACCGACGACTGGAATTTCCTCCAGACCATGGCCCAGCGTTACGGCGCGACCATCTTTGCCGTGGCGGGCGAGCTGATCTTCGACAACGTGATCACCAAGACTTCTCCCATCCTCACCCTGACCGTGGGCAGGAACATCAAGAGCTTCTCCAAGCGGGTCTCCCTGGCCCATCAGGTGGGCAAGGTGGAGGTCACGGGCCGGGACATCAACCAGAAGGCCGTCACGGGCACGGCCACCAAGGTGACGGCGGGCGGCGAGGGGAAGACCGCGGCGGAATGGGTCAGCGGGCTCAAGGACGCGGTGCTGCGGGAACGCAGCGAATTTGCCCGCACCCAGAAGGAATGCGAGACCCTGGCGCAGCACCGGCTGAACAGCATCGCCATGAGCTTCGTTTCCGGGGAGGGCGAATGCATCGGCATCCCGGAGCTGATCCCCGGCCGGTATATCAAGATCGACGGCGGGGACGAGCAGACCAACGGCACATATTTCCTCACCAAGGTCTGCCACCGCATCTCCATCAACGCGTACACCACCTCCTTTGAGGTGAAGGGAGCGAAGACATGAGCAATATCGGCGACGTTTACGATAATTTGAAGGTCTTTAACGAAATCAAAGGGGGAGAGCTCGGGCAGAGCAACGTGTTCAGCCTCACCCTGGCGACGGTGAAGAATATCAAGGACGAAAAGAATCTGAACCGTGTCAAATGTCTTCCCATCGACGCCAAGAGCGATAATGAGATGACGGACTGGTGCTACGTCATGGCCCCCATGGGCGGAAAGGACAGCGGGCTGTTCCTCTTTCCCCAGGTGGGCGACCTGGTGGTGCTGGGGTATCTCCGCAACGATGTCAACAGCCCCATCGTGCTGGGCAGCTATTGGAATTCGGAGACCACGGCCCCGCGGAAGGTGCAGGACGGCAAGGCGGAGGACTACTGCCTGAAATCCCCGAAGAAGGTGGAACTCAGCCTCCACGACGAGGACAAGAAGCAGAATCTCAGCGTGAAAATGCCATCGGGCACCCTGGTGGAGGTGGACGACGAAAAGCAGACGGTCACCACCAAGGACAAGGACGGGAAGACTTCCCTGAAGATGGACCTGAAAAACGGAGAGGTCGAGCTGAAAGCGTCCAGCAAGATCACCCTGAGCGCGGGAAACGCCACCATCACCCTGGAGAAAAACGGGAAGATCACCATCAAGGGCGGCGATGCCGTCGCCATCGAAGGCAGGAGCCTGGAGCTGAAGGCACAGGGGCAGGTGTCCATCCAGGGTATGGATGTGGCTGTGAAGGCCAACAACGACCTGAACATGAGCGCAACCATGAACGCCAGCCTGAAGGGGATGCTCCTCAAGCTCAACTGACGGCAGCAGCGCAAGGCAAGGGAGGCGAGACAGATGAACGGAAAGGAATTCATGGGGCAGGGGCTGAAATTCCCCCTGCAGATCGACCCCAAGACGGGGAAATTCGCCATGGTCAGCGCGGAAGAGGACATCGCGGAGGCCATCGGGATCATCCTCAATACCGTTCAGGGCGAGCGCGTCATGCGGCCGGAATTCGGTTCCACCGTGCTGGACTACACCTTCTCCGTCGCCTCCGATTCCGAAAGGCAGAGCCTCGCATTCGACCTGCGGGAGCAGCTTTCCTATCAGGAGCCCAGGATCGACAACATCGAGGTGCGCTGCAAGGACGCCGACGAACTGGAAGGTGCGATCATCGTGGAGGTCAGCTATCGCGTGCGCAGCACCAACAACCGCTATAACCGTGTGTATCCCTTCTAAAAGACGGAGGGCTCGGAGGGAGGAGACGTGATATGAACCGTCCGCTGCTGGATCCCAGGACCCCTGGGGCCATCCGGGAGCAGCTCCGCGCCCTGGCCGGGAGCTATACGCCGGAATGGCGCTATGAGGGAACGGAGAACGATCCCGGCGCCGCCCTGGCGGAGCTGTTCGCGGAGATGTACGGGCAGAGCGTGGACCGCCTCAACGCCCTTCCCGAAAAGCTCTATATCGAATTCCTCAATACCATCGGCTATCGGGAGCCGGGCCCCATGTCCGCGGGGGGCACGGTCTGCTTCACGCCCCAGAGCAATATCGAGGAGCCCTTCACCGTGGCGGCGGGGACGCAGCTGTTCACGCCGGACCCTGAGGGGGAGAACATCGTCTATGAAACGGAGCGTTCCATCCAGGTATCTCCGGCCGTGATCGAGGATATCTATTATGTGGACGGGGAAGGGGACAGCATCCGCCGCCTGGACCTGAGCGAGCGGCCCCAGCGGTTTTTCGAGCCCGCGGGGGAAGAACTGCAGAGCCACCGCTTCCAGCTGGGGGAGGACGACGTCCTGCGTCTGGGCTGCCCGGCGCGGATCACCGCGGTTTTCCGGCAGGAGGGCGGGCTTCAGGCGGAAGCCGCCCGGACGCTGGCGGACGGGGGGCTGCGCTGGACCTTCCGCCATGAGGGGGAGGACATCCCCTTTGATGAAGTGCGGGAGGAAAACGGGACGCTGATCCTGGAAAAGCGGAACAAGCTGATGCCGGAGGCGGACGAAAGCGGGCATATCTGCATCTGCTGTTCCGGCCATCCCGACGCTGAGCTTCGGATCGACACCATGGAGATCTCCAGCGAGCCCCTCGCCCCCTGCGAGCCCCGCAGCCTCTATTACGGCGACCTTCCCATCCTTCCGGAGGAAGGGGGCTACTGCTTCGGCCGCCGCCCCGCGCTTTACAACACCTTCTATCTCTGCTGCGACGACGCCCTCACGAAGCGGGGTGCGGACGCCGTCCTGCATCTGGAGCTGGCCTTCATCGTGGATGAACCGGCGTCCCAGAGTGCGCGCTATGACTTCACCCAGGCCATCATCGACAAGCAAAGCGCCGTGGAGCAGAAGCCGGACGACGTGGCGGTCACCCAGGTGGTATGGGAGTATTTCAACGGCATCGGCTGGAAGCACCTGGCGGTCACCGGGGACAGGAACCCCTTTTCCGCGCAGCGGGACGGCGCGCTGGACGTGCGTTTCCGGGTGCCGGAGGACGTGGAAGAGGCGGAGGTCAATGCGGAGACCGGCTATTTCCTCCGGGTGCGGGTCGTGGATGTGAGCAATCCCTATTCCAACTATCAGAGATGGATCGTGCCCTTCGTAAAATCGGCCTCCTTCCAATGGAGCTACAGCGTCCGGAGAAAGCCGGTCTGGTGCTTCTCCGAGAACAACGGGCTGCATCGAAGCGTGGAGGACGCCCACCGCGTGTCCCACCTGGGGTTTCCCGCCCTGACGCCCATGGCGCCGGAACGGGCCGCCATGTATTTCCGCTTCGGCAGCTCCCCCCACGCCATGCCGCTGTCTCTCCGCTTCCAGGTGGAAGGACGCTCCCGCCTGCGGGGCCAGCTTCTTTGGGAATATTGGAACGGCAAGGATTTTGAGCCGGTGCGGACCGTGGACCAGACGGATCGGCTGCTGCACAGCGGGGAGATGTTCCTCTTCCTGCCCGCGAGGGTGCCGGAGGCGGAGCTGTTCGGTGTTTCCGGCTGCTGGCTGCGCATGAGCCGGAGCTCCAATGAGCTTGGGGTCATGCCCACGGTGGCGTCGGTCACGGAGAACGCCGTTTCCGCCAGCCAACGACAGCGGGAGGCGGACCAGGTGTTCGATACGGAGATATACGAAGCCGGGAAGCGCCTGCAGCTTCTCAACCTGCCGGTCCAGGAGTGCCGGGTTTGGGTGGATGAGCTGAGCGGCATTTCCGACGCGGAGCTGGAAAGACTCCTGCGGGAGATGCCGGAGCGCGTGCAGCGGGAATGGGAGGATCACAGCCTCCGCCGCTGCTGGGTGGAGTGGACCCGCGTGGAGGACCTGGCTCTGGCCGGGCCGGAGCAGCGGGTGTTCACCCTGGACCCCTTCCAGGGGGTCGTGACCTTCGGAGACGGCAGCCAGGGGAAAGTGCCCCCCTCCGGGGACCACAACATCCGGGTGCAGTATTCCAGCGGCGGCGGCGGGCGGGGGAATGTCCCGGCGGGGGTGATCCGCTCCCTGCTGACGGCCCTGCCCGAGGTGAGCGACGTACGCAACCTGACCGCCATGAGCGGCGGGACAGGCCGCCTGACCCTGGAAGAGATCGAGGAGCGGGGCAGCCGCTTCCTGCACAACCGGGGCCGCGCTTCCGGGCGCAGGGACTATGAGGAACTGGTGCGTGAGAAATTCCCCCAGGTAAACCATGTCCGCTGCTTCTCCGGGCGGGACGAGCGGGGAAACCGGGCCCCCGGCCATGTCGCCGTGGTGATCGCGGGCTTCGGCCCCGGCGGCGAGGGGACGGAAGCCCTCTGCAGCCAGGTCTACCGTTATCTGGCGGAGAACAGCTCCTGCTGCCTGGTGGCGGAGGACCGCCTCCACGTATGCCCCGCCACGGTGCTGACGGTCAATACCTCCGTCACCGTGAAGATCGAGCGGCCCGAGCTGGCCGCGGAGACCCAGCAGACCATCGCCCGGCGCCTGGAGACCCTGATCCGGGAGACCTGGAAAAAGCGCCCCATCGGGGAGCAGCTCCGTTTGGGCGAGGTGTGGAGTACGGTGCGGGACACGCCCAACGTGCGCCTCATCGAGCGCATCCTGGTGGAAGCGTCCTACGACGAGGAGGGGCGGCAAAAGCTGGCGGCCCTGGAGGCGGACAGCGACTTCCCCTACGGCGTGGCCGAGAGCGGCATGCATCTGGTCAGCCTGAGTTGAGGCAATGCCTTTTGAGATTCTGACGTCCGAAAGGAGGGCAAACAACGATGCTGGTATCGCGGGATCTGGACGATCAGCGTTTTGAGGAAATCGTGCGGGAGGCGGAGGGCCGTCTTCCCTGGCTTTGCCCGCCATGGACGGATCATAACGCCCATGATCCGGGCATCACGATCCTGGAGCTGATGGCGTGGTACAAAGAGACCCAGCAATATGAGATCAACCGGGTCAGCCCGGAGATCCGGCGGAAGCTGCTGGAACTGGCCGGGACCTTCCTGGGCCGGGAGCAGGCGGCGGTATGCGCCCTGGAGATCCCGCCGGAAGCCCCGCCCCGCCCCCTGCTCTCCTCTCTGGAGACGCCGGAGGGCGTGGTGTTCGAGCTGGAGGAGGAGATCCCGCGGGACCGGGCCGTGCTGGAGCGGGTGCTGATCCGCAGGTCCGGGGAAAGGGAGAGCGGGGACATCACGGACATGGTCTCCGGCGGCAGCGTCTTCCAGCCCTTCGCCTTCGGCGGACGCCGGGGCAGCGCCCTGATGCTGGATTTCAGCCATAAACCGGAAAAAGCCCTGCGCCTATGGTTTGATGTACAGGTCCCCGAGGGGGTGCAGCGCAACGCGCCGGACGAGGATACGGAGGACCCCAGGGGCCTCACGTGGGAGCTTTCCGGGGCGGGGAAGGTGGAACCGCTCCTGGATGAGACCCTGGCGCTGAGCCGCAGCGGTTATGTGACGCTGCCCGTTCCGGCAGCGTGGCAGGCGGACGGGAAGGGGCTTTATCGCCTGACCCTCCGGCAGACGGATCCGGGCTGCGAGGAGGAAGTGCGCCTGAAGGGCATCTCCGCCGGCCGGTATCTCGCCGTGCAGACCGAGAGCCGCGCCAGAGCATACCGCTTCGTTGTAAAACCGAAGAAATCCTGCCGGGTGGACATCGGCAGCGCCCAGGCGGGCAAGGGGGAAGCCGCGGTCTTCCTCCGCGCGCCGGAGGGCTGGAAGCAGATATCGGAATACCGCCTGCAGCGGGAAACGGGGGGCCTGCATATCACCCTGGACGCCTCCGACGCTTCCGACGACGGCGGGGAAAACCTGCTCGTCGCCAGTCTGGACCCCATTTATCTGCGGGATATGCTTTTCGACGCCGCAGGCCGCCCCGGGGAGAGCTTCCGCCTGAACCTGGGCGGGAAGCGGGTGCTGACGGAGCACCTGACCCTGGTGTGCCAGACCCTGTGCGAGGACGGGGAGATACGGCCCGCCCTGTGGCGCTGCGTGGACGACCTGAGCCTTTACGGGCCGCGGGACCGGGTATTCACCTACGACCGGGACCGGGAGACTCTGACGGTGGGGGACGGGGCCCACGGCGCGCTGATCGCGCCGGGGAAGGGCGCGGTCCTGATCGCGGAGGAGCGTCTCTCCCTCTGCGGCGGGGGCAACATCCCCGCCAACGCCGGCCTCTTCTTCACGGAGGACGGGATGACCGTGGGCAATACCGCGGCCATGGGCGGCTGCGAAGCGGAATCTCTGGCGGAAGGCAGGGGGAGGCTCCTGCGCAGGCTGGAGGACACCCGCAAATGCGTCTCCGCCAGGGACTACGAGCGCCAGGCCCTGCGCACGCCGGGGCTCCGGGTGGCGGGCGCCAGGGCGCTGCCGGGCTACAACGTCCGGCAGAAGCACCAGAAGACCCCGGCCTGGGTGTCGGTGGCGGTACTGCCCGCGGGGGACGGGGATATGCCCATGCCCGACCGGCGGTTCCTGGCGGCGGTCTCCCGGCAGCTGGAGCGCAGCCGCACCATCTGCATCCGGACGGAGGCGATCCCCGTGCGTTATGCGGATTTCTCCCTCAGCCTTCTCCTGCGCTGCGAGCAGAGCTTCCGGCAGGAAACGGCAGAGGATGCCATCCGGCGCTTTTTCGCCCCCCGGAGCGAGCGCATCGGCGCGGGCGTCCTGCGGGACGACCTGGCCGCGGTCCTGCAGAAGCTGCCCGGCGTGCTGCAGGTGGACCGGGTGGAATTCCGGGGCATGGATCAGAACAGTTATCAGACCTCCGCGGGGGACCTGACCGTGATGCCGGACACCATCCTGCATCTGAAAAACGCGGCGGTCAGCTTGGCAAAGGATAGAAGGTGAGCAGTTTGGGCGCAGGCCAGGCATATTGGTATCTTTGCGGCGCGGAACGGTGGAAGGGCGGAATCTACCGCTCGGTGGAGCTTCGGGGCGACAGCCTGCAGCTCAGCGACAGCGCCTTTGAGGGCGTGGCGTTCCTGCCGCCGCTGGACAGCGGGGAGGAGGATTTCCGCTGGGGCAGGGTGAAGCTGAAGCTGGACCTGCCGGTGGATTCCTCCGTCCGGCTCTATGCCAGAGCTTCCGACGAAGGAGAGTGGGAGGCCTGGCATCAGATCTCCGGGCGGGCCCAGGGCACGGAGGCCGCCAGGATCCTCTTCGGGGAGCCGAAGGCTTCCTCCGGGGATGTGTGGCTCTCGGAAAAGGGACGCTGGCTCTGGCTGGCTGTGGGCTTTACCAGCGGCGGAGCGGGTAAGCCCCGGCTGGATGCGGTCAGCATCCTGGCCGACAGCGATCATATGGCGGACTATCTCCCCGCGGCCTATCAGAACCGGGATTTTACCTACCGGTATCTCTCTATTTTCACCGCCATGTTCCAGGACCTGGAGGAGGGCATCGGGCAGTCCAGGCGGCAGCTGGACCCCGCCGCCGCGGACCCGGAGATGCTGCATTACCTGGCCCACTGGCTGTGCGCGGACGGGAGCGAACCGGAGGAGGAGCTGCGGAAGAACCTGCCCACGGTCATCGAGGAATATGAGACCATGTATACGGTCAAGGGCATCCGGAGGAGCGTGGAACGGCTGACGGGGCAGACCCCTCTCATCATCGAGCACTTCTCGGTGGACCCCAACGACCCCAGCTGCAGCGATCCGGAGCTGTACCGCAGGCTGTACGGGGACGACCCCTACCGCTTCTTCATCCTGCTGCCCCAGGGGACCTTCGCCGAGCAGCGGCAGATGGAGGACTTTCTGGAACAGCTGCAGGAATTCACGCCGGCGGAGACCACGCCGGAACTGATCCTGCTGAAGCCCGCCGTCCAGCTGGACTGGCACACCTACCTGGGGGTCAACACGAAGATCGGAGAATACGTCACGGCGGTAATCAACGCTTCGGTGCCCATCCATTACGATATGACGATAGGAGGAGAAGACCATGAGCGGTAACACGGATTTCTTCCCGCTGGAGCGCAACCGGTATTTTTACGGCAAGCTGCTGACGGTCCGGGATTTTGAAGTCGAGCAGAAATACATGCGGAGCTCTTCGCAGCTGGTCCGCCGTCTGGTTTACGGGGCGGGCGTGGTCTGCGGCCTGGGCGTGAGCGCCGGCGACGATTCCACGCTTCTGATCGAAAGCGGCATGGCCATCGACTATCTCGGCCGGATGGTCACCGTGGAGGAGCCCCTTCTGCGCAAGCTGCAGATGATCGACGGGCAGGAAACCCTGAAGGGGAAGGAGAGCGCCTACCTCTGCCTGGAGTATCAGGAGACGAACCGGGAGCCGGTGAACGCCGTGGGGGCCGCTTCCGGGGAAAGCCGCCAGTACAACATCACCAGAGAGGGGTCCCACCTCTTCCTGAGCACCCAGGAGCCGGACTACCGGGCCCTGCTGGAGGCCTCCGGCAAGGAGAACGTATCCGTGCTCTATTCCAGCGACGAGCTCTCCCTGGTCCTCTCCGTCCCGGAGGCGGTGTGCGCTGGCCGGGAGTTCACGGTGGAAATGCTGGTGGTGAAGAATGAGAATACGCCGCCGGTCTATTTCCAGCTCAGCGGCGACAGCGGCTTCGTGGACAGCGAGGACGGCCGGGTGCACCTGGAATTCCGGGAGAGCCCGGAGGAGACCCGGCGGGTCTATCAGGTGGGCTTCCGGCTGAAGGCCAGGCAGATGAGCGACCTGCAGAGTGCCTTCCTGCCCTCCGGCGGCGAGATCGACCTGGAGCTGGGCAGCCATCGGTACAAGAACTATGTGGAAGTCCCCGCAAAGTGCTTCCTCTGCCGGGATACCTACCAGCTGGCCGCCCGCAGCCGCCGCATCGACAACCTAGAGCACCGGCTGAAGGGGCGGGACATCCCCATTTATCTGGCCAAGCTGGAACTGCTCCATTCCGCGGGCAGCACCTTCGTCGTCTCGGTGACGAACCTGCCCTTCACCCAGCGCATCACCCAGGAGAGCAGCTCCGCCGATGACGGCGGCCCCCGCACGGTGACCACCTCCGTGCGCTCCCTGGAGTATTGGCAGAAGCCGGATGTGAAGGCCAATTACCAGCCCAGCACCGGCGCCCTCCACTTCGACTTCGGCATCCCCTCGCCGGAGCAGTACGACTATGCCGTCAGCCACGGCACCGTGGATCTGACCCTGCCCGGCGGCATGCGGGTCAACCGGAAGGTCTATTCCGAGGAGATCCCCCACGGGCTGGGCCCCGGCACGGTGGACGTGCGCCTGAGCATCGAGTTTGACGACCACGCCGCCGGGGACGAAACGGCGCTGTGCTTCGGCAACAGCGAGATCTTCGTCAAGAGCAAGGAGAAGAACAGCGTCCCCTGGGTGGAGGCCGCCGCGGTGGTCTATCCCCGCCGGGGAACCATGCGCATCGGCCTGTGGCTGCATGATATGGTGGAGGGCAACCGCATCACCGTCCACTATTTCGCCCAGAAGCCGGAGCGGGATACCAGCCGCATCCTGGCCCAGCGGCGCATCGGGCTGACCGTCACGCCGGAGTTCTCCCGGGTGGCGGTGCGCGGCACCATCCGCTTCCAGGCGGAGGTGACGGGGAGCGAGGACAAGAGCGTGCGCTGGATCGTCAAGGAGGACAACGGCGGCGTCATCGACCACAACGGCATCTACCAGGCGCCGGAGCTGCCGGGCACTTATGAGATCACGGCGATCAGCAATTCCGACGACAGCGTCACCGCCAGCGCCTTCGTGATCGTGGAGTAAGGCGACGGGCGCGGCATTCAGGGAAGGAGGGAAGCGGAGATGGGATCACTTCTGATCCGGGAACGCTATAAGGTCGTGGCCGTGGCTGCCATGCAGCCGGGCTATGCGCTGCTGGAGGCGGTGGACATCGCCGACAGGGAAACGCCTTCCTGCCTGCTGAACCTGTATGAGGGTGACCTCCTGCACCGTTATGCCCGCATCTGCTCGGAAATACGAAAAGAGGACTGCCCCGAATTCCGCGGGATGTTCCTGGAAAAGGGGACCCTGGTGGCGGCCTTTGACCGCCGGACCGGCAATGGCATCGACAGCGTGTTTTATCTGGGGGACCGGTGGGACTGGCAGGACCGGCTCAAATACGCGGAGCTGTTCCTCCACCGGGCCCTGGGCCTGGCGAATCTCCCGCCGGAGGTCAGCTGCGCGGCGCTGCTGTCCGACAACCTGCTGGTCGATACGAAGAACGAGAGCGTGGATATCCGCTGGATGCTGCGGCCCCTGGAGGAGATGAACCCGCGGGAAGCGGCCCTCCTGGCGGTGGATCAGGTCCGTAAGATCCTGCCCAGGACCCTGAAAGCCGGTCCGGAGGAACAGAAGTTCCTGGATCAGCTGGAGGCGGGGGAGTTTTCCGGCGTGGTGACGCTGTACGGCCGCTGGCGCGAGGCGGAAAAAGCCATCCGCGCCGAGCGGGAAGAGTTTGAAGCCAAGAATATCATTCGGCGCGGCCTGACCCTTTTGGGCCGTGCCATCCGCCGCGGTGTGCGGCGTGGGGGAACGTCATGAAGGTCAGAAGAAGCCGGCTCTTTTTCCTGATGATGCTGCTGCTCGCCATTTGCTGCATTTTGCTGCTGGCGGAGAAGCCCATCGTCGCTGCTGTACATACCCTGAAGGGAGCGCCGGAGGGCACTTCCTGGCAGACGGTGGGCGCCGGGGGCGGCAAGCTGGCCGCTGCGGCGGGCTGGCGGGGCGGCAGGCTGGTGCTGCGCTGGTTCACCACGGAGGGCAAGGGCCTCAGCGAGCAGAGCATCCTCCTTCCCGAGGAGATGGAAGGGGGCACCGTATCGCAGCTGCTTCCCACGGGAGACGGCAGCGCCTATGTGGGTCTCTACGGCCCCAACGGGGAACAACTGTATCTCTATCGGATCGGTCCCGCCGGGGAAGCGGAACGCCTGCTGGCGGAGGAATGCGCCGGGGATTGTTACCAGGAGCGGATCGCCCATACCATGCTTTCGGAGCTCTCCTATGAGGACGGCGTCCTCTCCTTTGCCCTTTGCAGGGACAGGGAGCTGAAGCTCTATCTCTGCCGTCCCGACGGCGGCCTGGAGCCTGCCGGAAAGGGAGAATGCCCGACGAAGAAGGTGCGTTCCATCCTCGCTTCGGAAAACGGCAGCGTCCTCATCGGGGGGACGAACCTGCTCCGGTTCCGGACCGGGGCGGCCTCCGGCGGGGAGGGCGGCAGAACGGAGGATTCCCTTGTCAGCGGGCAATCGGTGACCCATTTGACACAGGGCCGAGGCGGCTGGTATTATTTAGATGCCGTCCGGCTCGACGTCTGTTTTTTGGACTCCGCTTTCGGGGCGCCCCAGCGCATGCTCAGCCTCAGCACCGCGTGGGAGGGGAAGGACAGGGCGCTGAATTCCGCCGCGCTGACGCGGGAGGAGAGCGTCCTCATGCTGCTGGACGGTTCCCTCCTGACCCTCACGGACGCGGGGGGAATGCGTGCACTGCCCGGCATCCTGGATCAGACGGCCTCCAAAGCCTGGTTCACGCTGATCGGGTATGCCCTGATCGCCCTGGCCGCCGCGGCCCTCATGTGGCTGCTTCTCTGCGCCCTGCGTCAGGGCTATGCCTCCCTGGTCCTGTTCCGCGGCAGCATCTTCGTCAGCGCCGCCCTGGCCTGCTTCACTATCCTGTATTTCGTTTATCTTCTCCCCATGGAGCGCGCTTCCGCCCTGGAGGAGCAGGAGTCCCTGGTCCTCAGCATCATCTACGGCCGGTATGCCGGAGGCGGACAGGCCTCGGATTTTGAGCAGGACGTTTCCCGCATGCTGGAGGGCTCGGGAAAAGTGCGCAATGTCCGCGTGGTGATGTCGGATGACGCGGAGGGGACGTGGCGCACATCGGACCAGCGGCTGGCATCCTCGGAGGAAGCCTTCACGCCCATCCTGGCGGAAAGAGCCCGGAGCAGCGCGGTCCTTTCCGCCGCCGGCCTTCCCTTCGGTCATGCTGCGGAGATCCGGAACAGCGTGTTCCGCTGGGCCAGCTGGGAGGCGGGGAACTGCGTGAGCATCCGCGGGGACCTCGTGAAGGAGAAGAAGGGCTCCCCCTTCTTCCGCCCGCTGCTGATCGCTTTTGCTGCGCTGGCCTGCCTCGCGCTGCTCATCCTCCTTACCGTCGGCCTCGACCTCCGGAAGATCACCAAACGGATGGAGCGCCTGGCCCACGGCGGCGTGCCGGAAAAGCTGGAGCTGCCCACGGGGGACGAGCTGGAGAGCATGGCGGCCATGGTGAATTCCCTGGGAGCTTCCCTGAAGGAGCAGGAGGATGCGCGGGAGAGCGTGGAGCACTCCTACCGGCGCTTCGTTCCCGAAAAGGTCCTGGCCCTGCTGGGGAAGCAGTCCATCCGTGAAGTGGACAAGAGCAGCTTTGCCGCCCGGAGAATGGCGATGATGACGGTGTGGTTCTCCTTCCCCGAGGCACTGTATACCGATATGAACAACAGCCGCCTTCTCTTCGACAGCGTGAACGAGGTCATCGAGCGGACGGCTTCCATCGTGTCCCGCAAGGGCGGCACGGTGTTCCACTTTTCCTACGACGGCTTCGACGTGGTGATGGAGGACGGAGGCGACGCGGTGAGCACCGCCGTGGCGATCCAGCAGGAGGTGCTCAGCTTCAATGAGCAGCGCGCCCAGGAACGGCTGCCCGCCGTGACTCTGCGCATCGCCCTGGACAAGGGGAATGTCATGCTGGGCATCGTGGGCGATACCACCCGGATGGAGCCGACGACCATCTCCTCCAGTCTGTCCACCGTGCAGGAGCTGATCGACCTGGGCAACAGGCTGAAGGCCGGTATCCTGTGTACGGAGGCGATCATCTCCGAGAAGCAGGAATACGGGAACCGCTATATGGGAAAGTGCCTTGTCGGCAATCAGCCGGTCCGGGTGTACGAGGTGTTCGACGGGGACGAATTCACCGTCCGCCGGGGAAAAGCCGCTTCCATGGAGGCCTTTTCCCAGGGCGTATACGATCTCTACGGCGGCGACGCCGCCGCCGCGAAGCACCGCTTCCTGCAGCTTGCCCACGATTATCCCCATGACGGCGGCGTCAGGTACTATCTGTACCTGGCGGACCGGATGGAGCACGACCCGTCGCTGTCCTGCGTGCTGAACGCTCGCGGCGCGGGCGAAGGAGAGATGTAAGATGGCGCTGGAAGAGCTGCTGCGGCAGCGTGACAAGGGAGAGGAGCAGGCTGCGGCCAGGGCTGAACTGCGGGACAAGGGCAGCCTCATCCGGCAGGCAGGGGAGCTGTTCTCCCTGCGGGAAGAGGATGCACCCGCGTCCGGGGACGAGGGCGGAGAACCGGAGACCGTGATCTGCGCCGACGGCTATGTGCGCCGGAGCCCCGTGCAGCCCTACGCCGAGGCGGCGGATTACCGGAAACGCCGCATCCGCAGTGCCGTGACCACCGCCGCCGTGATTTGTCTGGCCGTCCTGCTGATCGTGGCGCTGGTGAGGGCCAGGGTGCTCCGCTTCTGATCGGGCACGGCGCGGGCATGAGGAGCTCAGCCCGCGGGCTTGGGATGTTTCCCTTGGGAGGAAATCGCTTTGAATTACGTCCTGCAGCAAATCACCCGTGCATTCGGGATATTCTTCCGCACGTTCCGCTCCTTCATCACAAGGTGGATCGTGAGCTTCGGCGCGCGCTTCCGCAGGATCACCAATGTCTCGCGGCATGCGGCGAAAGCGGCGGCCTCGACCATGCAGGGCGTGATGTCCGCCGCGCAGAAGCCCACCCAGGCCTCAGACTATGTGGAGACCGGGCGGCTGTTCATTTCCAAGGCGCTGATCATCCGGGTCCTGGTGGTGCTGGCCGCCATCGCCGTGGCGGTTTATTTCGTAGTCTGGCCCTTCGTCCTGAGCCGCTTCCTCACCGCCCGTTTTTACGAGGAAGACAAGCGGGTCAAGGAATGGAGCGGCCGCGTGATCGTCTATTCCGACAAGAGAAAGACCCTGCCCCTGTTTTCCGGGCGTCTGGAGGACGGGGTGCTCCAGGGCGAATGCAGGCAGTATGACCGGGCGGGCGTCCTGCTCTTCGAGGGACAGCTGCAGGACGGCGTGCCCGCGGGCAGCGGAAAGGAATATGAGGACGGGGTCCTGATCTACGAGGGACAGTATGCTTCCGGCCTGTTCAGCGGCCGGGGCAAGCTCTATGAAGACGGGCAGCTGGTTTACGACGGGCAGTATGACGCCGGGCTGCGCTCCGGCAGCGGCACCGCCTACGAGGACGGACAGATGCTCTATAAGGGGCAGTTCCTGGACGACCTGTATGAGGGCCGGGGCAAGCTGTATAAGGACGGCGAGCTGTATTATGACGGCGGTTTCCACGCGGGCCTGGCGGAGGGAACGGGCACCGTTTTCGAGGGCGGGCGGCTCCTTTACGAGGGACAGTTCCTGAACAGCCAGTACGAGGGCCGGGGCAAGCTGTATGAGAACGGCGTCCTGCGCTACGACGGCATGTTCCACGCGGGTGTGCCCGACGGGACGGGCACGGCCTACCATCCCTCCGGCAGGATGTCCTATCAGGGTCAGTACCTGGCCGGGAAGCCCGACGGCATGGGCGTCGAATACCGGGAGGATGGCCGGAAGGCCTACGACGGCAGCTTCGCCCTGGGGGAATACAGCGGCACGGGCACTCTGTATTTTGCCGACGGAAGCCAGCTGGATGCGGTGTTCCACGAAGGAGAAGCCGAGGGCAGCGTGGAATGGAAGAAAAACGGGATCCTCTATTATCAGGGCGAATGGTCCGACGGCGGGCCTTCCGGCTTCGGCACCCTTTACAGCAAGGCGGGAAAGAAGCTCTATGAGGGCCCCTTCCTGGGAGGCACCATCGACGGGCGCAGCCTGCTGGACTGTTCGGCGGACGAGCTGCGCGCCGCCTTCTGTGAAAGCACCCTGCTGAGCGAGCGGGTGGGGGACGGCTACCGGATCATCGCCGAGGAGCTGGGCGTGACCGCCCTCTGCACCTTCCAGACGGAGGGGGAGAAATCCACAGTTTACCAGATCTACCTGGCTGCGCCGGGGAAGAGCGACTGGGTCGCCATCCTGCCCGGCATGGAACACACCCGGGCCGTCTGCTGGCCGGAGGGAGCGGAGCCGCAGCAGGTCACGATCCGCTATGTCGCCCAGCTGGGCGTCCATGTGCCCGCGGGCGTCTACCCGGCGGAAAACGCGGTCTCGGATGCGCGGCGGACCACGGCCCTCTACGAGGATGAAACAAGGGAGCAGGTCCTCCTCCTGACCTGGGCGCGCACCGACGTGACGCCCATCTCCCTGGATTGGGGCGGCGAAAGCGCCGGGGCCGACAGCGTGGAAGCCTTCCTGGCCGCTCTGGACCGGATGGAAGGGACTGCGGGGTCGGAAATGGGCGGCGGCGCCTCCTTCGGCGGCGGGGACCCGGATGAGCTCCTCACGGCCCAGCCCGGCGCGGCGGAAGCGGTCAGCCTGGCCGATACGATGATCCGCCTCTGGGAGCTGACGGAGCAGATCAGCGCCTCGGAGGAGGCCTATGAGCGCGTGGGCGTCATGCTGGCGGACGCGCGGGAGCTGGCGGCCAAGGGCCTGGGAACCCAGGACAGCGTGACGGCCCTGGAACAGGAGCAGCTGGAGCTGACCGGCCAGATCGAGGCGTGCCGTACCGAGTACAAGCGCATGGAATTCCAGACCGGCGGCATCGAGGAGCTGGAGGATTACGCCCTGGATGAGATGCTGGTGGATTTCGACCCCACGGAGCAGGATTTCACCGCCCTGTCCCTGGTGGCCGCGGCTTACGCCCAGGCCACCTGCAGCGACAGAAGCGCAGAAGAGGTCCAGAGCGCGGTGAAAGAAGGCCTGCTGGACCTGACCGACGCCTACGGGATCGTCAAGCTGGCCCTGGGGCAATACCAGGTCCTGGAACAGAGTACGAAGAACGAAGCCAACGCCTATGCCATGGGGCTGGGCTCCAAGGAAGCCTGGTACGGCGCGATGAACCGGCAGACCCTGGGGCGTATCGGGCTCTGCAGCGCCCTCGCGGAATTCTCCCGCCAGGCCAACCGCTTCAATCAGCTGACAGGCGGCTGGGTATCCCGCACCTTCGATTGGCACAGGGAGGCCTTCGAGCCCCTGTTCCTCGCCGAAGTCGTCCCCGTGGAGCAGTTCGCGGAAGCGGCGGCCGCCTCGGCTGCGGAGGCCGGGGAAAAGGCCGGCGAAGCCAGAGCGGCAGCGGAAGATGCAGGGAAGGCGGCAGCCGCCGCGAAGAACTGCGCAGAGAACACGGCTGCGGCCCTGTCGGCGGCGGAGACCGCGGCGAAAGCGGCATCCAGGGCGGAAGAACAGGCAACCCTCGCGGAGGAAGCGGCCATGGCCGCGGCCGAAGCGGCGGAGGAGGCGGCCAAGGCGGAGTACGCAGCGGGCGCGGCCGCTCTGGCAGCAAAGGCGGAAGCCCTGGCCGGGGAAGCGGCCGAAGCGGCGGAAAAGGCGGCAGAGGCCAAAACCGAGGCGGAAGAAGCGGCGAAGACCGCCGAGGCAGCCGAGGCGTGGGCGGCAGCCGGCAAGCAGGCCGCCGATGCGGCAACATCTGAAATGGGGAACTGAAGGGAGCGGATGGAACAATGGCGGATTACACGGCCTTGACGGAAGCCGGCATGGCGCTGGTGGAGCTGCTGCGGGACAACCTGACCCCGGAGCCTTTGGGCAACCGGGAGCTGATCAACCTCTGTTCTCCCCATGAAAGCGAGAACAATCAGCTCACGCTGTATCTTTACCATATCGAAGAGGAAGTGCACGGTTTGTCCGCCGGCTATTACAGCGTGGACAGCACGACGGAGCGCCAGCGCCCCGCCAATTACACCCTGCATTTCCTGATGACCCCCCATTCCAAGGCGCCGGCCCAGATGAAGGAGGCCGACCAGTACCGGATCATGGGCGCCGCCATCCAGACCCTGCGGGACAATCCGGTGATCCCCCAGAAGTATCTCAGCGGATCCCTGGCGGCGGAGAAGACCCAGCTGCATGTTTCCATCGACAAGGTGTCCATGGAGCAGCTGCTGAAGATATGGAACAATACCTCCAAGGATTATAAGCTCTCCATCGTGGTGTCCATCACCGGCGTCTCCATCGAGTCCAGGCGCGAGCGCCGCGTCTCCCGCGTCACGGAGGTCATCATCGGCACCGATCAGAAGAAGGGAGAGCAGTCATGATCCGTCATTCGGTCGCTGCCGCCTTCCTCATGCGGGACGGCTTTACCGGAAGTGTCCTCGCCGACGCTTCCGGCACCCGCTGCCTGCTGGACGGGCAGCCCCTGCGCCGTCCCATCTGGAAGAAGGAAGGGTATCTGGTGCTGACGGACCTTGCGCCGGGGGAGCACCGGCTGACTGTCAGCCGCACCGGTTATCGGGAGGAGACGGTGACGGTCCTGGCCGCGGAGGGCGAGCCGGTGGAGGACACCGTTTCCCTCAAGCCCGGCAGGGGCTACCATTTCCCCCAGGGGACGGTGCGGGTCTCGCTGACGCTGCGCCGGGGGCGGGAAGCCGCCGCGGGGCAGCAGCTGTGGCTGGGTACGGTGCCCAGGTCCCGGCTCAAGCTGGCCCAGGAGAAGGCGGAAGCCGGGGAAGCGGAAGCCCGCATTTTCTGCGACGGCAACCCGGCGCTGCTGCCCATACCGGGGCATTTCCTCCTGGCGGACGGAAAAGGGCCGGAGCTTGCGTATCTCCGCTCCCTGCGGGAGGAAACGGGCCGGTTCTACCCGCCGCTGAAGCTGTCCCATCTCCGGGGCACGGAGCTCATCCCCATGCAGGCCTACCTTTCGGACGAGGCGGGCAGGGTGCAGGTGCTGCTTCGGGAACCGGGCAGGCTGACGGGCTTCGTCGAGGGGAAGGTATTTGAGGAACAGCTCCGGGAAGGCGAGCAGGAGCTGGAATGGAAGATGGAGGGCTGACGGATGGCAAATCCCGTTGTTGCGAGCGCCGTGTGCCAGTGTGTCTTCGGCGCTGCCCCCTGCCCGCTGCCGGTCTCTTCCCAGCAGACGGTGCAGGCGATGAATCTTCTGGTGGCGACCATCATGGACAATAAGCTGCCCACCTTCGGCATGTGCAGCTGCCCCAACAATCCCGCGGTCATCTCGGCCACGGCCGCGAAGGCGGGGATTTTTACCCCAGCGCCCTGCACCCCGGCCGTCCCGGCACCCTGGGTCACGGGCGTCCCCACCATCCAGGTCTGCGGGAAGCCGCTGCTGAACAACACCACGAAGCTGATGTGCATGTGGGGCGGCATGATCTCCGTCTCCATGACGCCGGCGCAGACCATACAAACGCCGTAACGGGAGCTCCGACATGGATAAAAACGAGCTGAACACGGTAGACGCGACGCGCCTGGGCAGCGGTTATGCCGCCCAGGGGGAGCTGCTGCGTGACCTCATGGCCTGGCTCGACCTGCATCTGTATTATTACTACGCCCATCATCAGTGGCTGGGGCCCTCCAGTGAGATGAAAAACCTGCTGGGCCTGGTGGTCACGCGGGAGGAATTCGAGCACAACCTGACCAAGGCCGCCCAGCGGGGCCTGCCGGAGGAGCTGTCCCCGGCGGAGAAGGAGCAGCTGGACCTGAGCATCGCGGCGATCCGGCTGCGGCTGGGGCGGACGGAGGCATCCCTGCCCCTGCGCCAGCTGTTCGACCGCTTCGGGCTGGATGATTTTGAGCGCAGCTGCGTCGTGCTGGCCTACGCGCCGGAGATCGACCTGAAATACACCAAGCTCCTGGCCTACCTCCAGGACGATATGACCCGGAAAGCGCCGGGGGTCTCCCTGTGCTGCGAGCTGTTCCTGCCGGAGGGGGCGGAGCTGGCCGCCTGCATGTCCCGCTTCCGGGGCGGCGGCTTCGTGCGCCTGTTTGAAGCATCGGAGCTGGAAAAGGGACTGCTGGTGCTCCGGCGGGAGGTGGTGGAATTCCTTGCCAACGGGATCGTCCGGGAGGGCGAGGGCTTCCGCCTCTTCGACGGCGGGGCCAGAGAAAAGCTGGACCCTCTGGCCATTCAGGAGAATATCGCCCGGCAGCTGGACGCGGCCTTCGCCTATCCGGGGCGCTGCTGCATCCGCCTGTCCGGCCCGCCGGGCAGCGGCAAGCAGTTCCAGGTCCGGCATCTGATGGCCCGGCAGAGGGTCAAATGCGTGTTTGCCGACCTGGAGGGGGAACATTGGCTGGAAACGGCCAGGCGCGCCTCCCTGGCGGCGGATCTGACCGACGCCTGCCTCTGCCTCTATCACCTGGATCGGAAGGACGACGCGGGGCAGCTGCTGCCCCCGCCCCAGGCCATGCTGGAGGAGCTGGAAAGGCTGGAGCTTCGCCGGGACAAGCGGTTTTTCCTCTCTCAGCTGTCCTCCCCCATGCGCCTGCAGACGCTGACGGTGGAATTGGAGCTGCCCCAGGCGACGGAGAGCGAGCGGCTGACCATGTTCGAAAGCGCCCTGCGGGATGCGCGGCTGTCGGGCTGCACGGCGGAGGAGCTGGCGGCGAAATTCCGCTTCAGCCCCCGGCAGATCCGTGTCGCCTGTGAGCAGGCCCTGGGCCTGGCGCGGCTGGAGGGCAGGAGCGAGATCTCCGGGGAACTGATCCACCGCTGCTGCTACCGCCAGGCGGTGCACCGGCTGGGAGAGCTTGCGACCCAGATCACCCCCGGCTACACCTGGGATGACGTGGTGCTGCCGGAGCAGCAGAAGAGCCTGATGCGCCAGGCCTGCGGCCATATCCGCTACCGGCATACCGTCTCGTCCCGCTGGGGCTTTGAGCGCAAGGTGGGCTACGGCTGGGGGCTTTCCATCCTCTTTGCCGGTTCGCCGGGCACGGGCAAGACCATGTGCGCCCAGGTGATCGCCCATGAGCTGAACATGGAGCTGTATAAGATCAACCTCTCCCAGATCGTCAGCAAATACATAGGTGAGACGGAAAAGAACCTGCGGGCACTGTTCACCGAGGCCAAAAATGCCAGCTGCATCCTGTTTTTCGACGAATGCGACGCCCTCTTCGGAAAGCGCAGCGAGGTGAAGGACGCCCATGACCGGAATGCCAACGTAGAGGTCGCCTACCTCCTGCAGCAGATCGAGGAATACGACGGGGTGTGCATCCTGGCCACCAACCTCATAGGGAATATCGACGCGGCCTTCATGCGGCGCATTACCTATGTGCTGCATTTCCCCTTCCCCGAGGCCCCGGCCAGGGAGCGGATCTACCGGGGCATGCTCCCGGCGGACGCCCCCGTGGCGGAGGACATCGACTGGCGTTTCCTGGCGGAGAAGTTCGAGCTCTCCGGCGGGCATATCAAGAATATCGTCCTCTCCGCGGCCTTCATGGCGGCAGGGGAGGGAAAACCCATCGGCATGAAGCATCTCCTGCGGGCCGCGGTGACGGAGATGAAGAAGAATGAGATCGTCGTTGTGCGGGAACAGCTGCGGGAGTATGCCGACCTGCTGGATGATCCGCAGAACGATTGAGCGCCCAGTGGCGCGAGGGTTAGGGGTGAGCGCGTGAAAAAACCGGTGCTGCGGGCCGTTTTCGGCCTGCTGGTGAGCCTGATGCTGCTGGGAAGCGGCCTGGCCTGTGCCTGCACGACAGAAGGGAAAGAGATACAGGCATCTGCGGCGGGAAGCCGGGTCGTCCGCCTTTCCGCGCCTGTGACCGATGCGGCCGGGACCGACGCTCCGTCCCCGGAGACGGAGACCGAAGAAACGGGGACCTATGAAGAAAAGGCGGAAGCCGTCACGCTGGCGTCCCGCATCCCAAGGGGGTTCCTGGCCTCCCTGCTGATCTGCGCCCTGTGCGGCATCATCCTGATGCGCATGCAGGCGCAGAAGCCCCTTCAAAAGCTGACGGAGCTGGTAAAGCAGCTGGACGAGCTGGACGCGGCGGAACTGACGGCCAGGGCGGAGACCATCCCCGGCGAAGCGGGGGAGGCCGCCCACGCGATCGCGGCTTACGCGGCGGCACAGGAGAGCCGGGCCGTGAAAGAGCGGGACAGCGCCCTTTCGGAAGAAGCATACAAGACGCAGGTGGTGGACGAGATCTGCCGTGCGCTGCTGCCCCAGCCCCTGAAGGAGAGTGCGGCGGGCCTGACCTTCGCCCTGGCGGGAGAAATCCAGCAGGGAAAACGCATGAACTGCGCCTTTTACGACCATTTCTTCCTGGAAGAAAACGTCCTCTGCCTCGTAGTGGGGCAGGTGCCCGGCAGCGGGATCGCGGAGGCGATGTTCGCCGTGGTGGCCCAGACCGCCATCCGCAGCCGCCTGCGCATGGGCCGCAGCCTGATCGAGACCATGTCCGACGTCAACGCCCAGCTTTACGATCTCGGCGGGCGGAATTCCGTGGGCGCCCTGGTGGCCGTCCTGAATACGGTCAGCGGGCAGCTGAACTTTGTGAACGCAGGGGGCTCCATGCCCTTCCTGATGCGCAGCGAAGGGCGGTACGAGTGGCTCCGGACGCCGGTGTACGCGGCCCTGGGCGCCAACGAAAGCGTCAGCTACCGTTCGGAGAGGCTGCGCCTCAATCAGGGGGACCGCATGTTCTTCTACACCGCCGACCTGGGAGAGCTGGAGGACAGGGAGCGGGTGAAATTCCGGGAGCAGGAGCTCCAGTCCGCCCTCAACCGCAGCCGGAGCAAGACCCGCAGCCCGGAGGACCTGCTGCGCTTCATGCAGGACGAGGCGGCGGTCTACTGCGAGAGCGGGCGGGACCTGCTGAGCGCAGCGGTGCTGGCCCTGGAATACAAAAAGAGCAGCAGGGATTATGTGTTTACCCTGGTGCGGGGCACGCCGGAATACGCCTCCAATGTGACCGAGTTCCTGCGGAAGACCCTGGAGGACCGGGAGATCTCCCCCAAGGACCGGGCCAAACAGCTCCTCCTGGCCGACGAGCTGTTTGCCCTGTGCTGCCGCGTCTGCGAGGCGGAAGGGGACGTGAAGGTGGCCTGCGCCGTCTTCCCGGAGGATAAGACGATCCATCTGCGCATGTTCGCCCCCATGGGCGGGCGGGATCCCCTGGAAGCCGGGGAAAGCCCGGCGGGGGAGAGCGCGGCAAGCTACATACGCAACCACACGAAGCGGGCATCCTTTGAAGCCGGGACGGACCGGGATATGGTGGAGATCATATCCGAGCTTCCCTGAGGAAGAGCATCAGCAGCAGTTGAGGAGGGTTTGAAAGTGAAAGAGCAGCGGGGAAAACGCCGCTTGGCGCGGGGAAAAGGGAAGAGCAGGAGCGTGGACGGGAAAAAACGGTTCAGGCTGATATTCGCTTGCCTTTTCGTGATCGCCCTGCTCTGCTTCCTCTTCGTCTATTTTCACCGGGGGGATCTCATTTCCCGCCCCACCTATCGGATCGAATCCACCAGCGAGATGAGCTTCGGCACAGCCGGGCAGACGCTGGTGATCGACAACGGGAAAAAGACGCTGCTGGCCCTGGACGCGCAGGGCAGGATCGCAGGCCGCTGGGATGGCGGCAGCGACGACGCACCTTTCTATTACGCCGCCTATGCGGTGCAGAATTCGGACGGCGGCATTTACGTCGCGGACATCAAGTACGGCGACCGGGGCAACCTGCTGGACCGGGAGCGCATCCTTCGTCTGGACGGGAATAAGAGCGAGGTGCTCTACGAGCTGGATTACACCAAATGGACGCGGTCCGGCACCCCCCTGCAGTATGGCCGCATTCTGGAGCTCCAGGCCTATGAGGGGAGGGTCTATTTCCTCCTGGATACGGGAAAGGAGCTCGAACTCAAGGAGATCGACGAAAACGGCACCCTGCGGGATATCGCCGAGATCCCCGCCGTGGGCGTCAAGAACGACGCCTCCTATGATGCGAAGACGGGGCAGATCGTCGTCGTAAGCCGAAACGGCGACATGACGATCTGCAGTACGGACGGGGGAGAAGCCAGGCCGGTGCCGGTGGACGAAGGCCTGATGCCCTACGACGTGGCGGCCCGCAGCGGCGAAGTGTACTACACGGAGCTGCTGGAACGGGGCATCCGGCACTTCAGCATCGAAAGCCCCGACGAGGGGGAAATCTTCTGCACCCTGGAGGAATTCCCCTTCAAGCTGGATGTTTCCCAGGACGGGCGGGACGTGCTGGCGACGGACCAGCTGGGCTTTTACCGGCTGGAGGGCGACGGGCATGCCAGTGTTTCCGAGGAATATGTGGATGAGGCGCGGTTTTCCGGCTTCTGGCGCGTCATCCTCACCTGGGCGCTGCTGGTCATAGGCGCCCTCTGCGTCCTGTACCTGTTCCTGCGCCTGATCGCGGACATCCTCATGGCCGCCATCCGGAATGAGAACGGGCTGCGCATCGTACTGATCATCGTGGCGGTGCTCTCCGTTTCCTTTGTGCTGGCCTATACGCTGATGAACCAGCTCCTGTCGGTCAACACCGATTCCAGCGAGGGGCGGGTGGCCCTCTTCTCGGACCTGCTGCAGGCCGAGATCGACAGGGATGCCCTGCTCGCCCTGGATTCCCCCGCCGACCACGGCACGGAGGCCTTCAACGCGCTGAAGGCGCCGCTGGACGAACATACCTGGGAGTCCTATGACCGGGGGGACTATTTCTACTACATCCTCTACCGCTCCATCGGCGGGAACGTGGTCATGGTCATGGATTTCGAGGATACCATGCCCTGCGCCCGACCCATGTATATCGACGACCCGGAGGACAACAGCTATTCCGCGGTGCTCCACGACGGGGAGCCCGTACAGGTAACGGAGGTCAGTTCCTACGGGTCCTGGAGCTTCCTGCTCACGCCGGTGTATGGGGAGGATGGCAGCATCATCGCGGAGCTGGAGGTGGGGCAGAGCCTGGATCAGATCCAGCACAGGCAGAAGGAACTGACCAGGGAGCTCATCATCAACGCCGTCGTCTGCACCATCGTCATCGCCATGCTGCTGCTGGAGCTGACCTTCCTCATCACCTTCCTGACGAACAAGCGGAGCGGCGGGGTGCTGGACAAGACCGACCATATCCCCGTGCGCACCTTAATGTTCCTGTCCTACCTGGCGGACTCCATGCAGGACGCCTTCATCGCGATCCTGTGCACCCAGCTTTACCGGGGCGGCCTGCCGGTTTCGGACAGTGTGGCCGTGGCCCTGCCCATGTCGGCCCAGCTGCTGATGATGGCCGTCTTCTCCCTCTTTGCCGGGCGCTTCGCGGAACGCTACGGGTCCCGCCTCAGCCTGACGGCGGGCATGCTCATCCAGCTTTCCGGCCTGCTCTGCTGCCTGATCATGGGCAGTTATTCCGGCCTGCTGATCGGGAAAATGCTCATCGGCGCGGGCATGGGCATCGTGTACGTGGGCTGCAACACGGTGGCGGCTTCCGCCGACACCGGGGAAAAATCCGCCTCGGCCTTTGCCGCCGTTTCCGCCGGGACCCTGTCCGGCCTGACCATCGGCGCGGGCCTTTCCTCCGTGCTGCTGTCCATGGGCGGCTGGCGGCTCATCTACCTCATCGGCGCGGTCATCATTGGCCTGGGGGCCCTCCTGGCCGGTTCCTGCACCAATGTCCGGCTGGGCTCGGCGGGAGCGGAGGAGGAAGGATACAAGAGCATGGGCTTCGGCAAATTCTTTTTCAATCCCCGGGTCTTTGGCTTCTTCCTGCTCATGCTGGTGCCCTTTATGATGGCCCTGTCCTACCGTGAGTATTTCTTCCCCCTCTTTGCCTCGGAGAACGGGATCGGAGAGGTCCGCATCGGCCAGGTGTACCTGCTGTGCGGCATGATCGTCATCTATCTCGGCCCCGTGCTCTCCTCCTGGCTCCTCAAACGGCTGGGCGCCTTGTGGAGCATCGTCCTGGCCAGCGGGCTCATGGGGGTGGAGATGCTGCTGTTCGTGATCTGGCCCAATATCGTGAGCGTGATCGCGGGCGTGGTGATCCTGTCGGTGGTGATTTCCTTCGCCTATACCTGCCAGTACAGCTATTTTGAGCAGACGCCGGAAAGCAGCGCCTACGGGGAAGGACGGGCCATGGGGGTCTATTCGGTGTTCGAAAGCCTGGGGCAGACCGTCGGCCCCATCGCCTACGGCGTGCTGCTGACCTTCGGCTACCAGAACGGCATCACGATCTTCTGCCTGGGTATGTTCGCCCTGCTGCTGGTATTCGTCGCCGTCATGCTTCCATCCGCGAAAAAGTATAAAGCTTAATCACGGGGTGATCTTTGTCATGATCGAGTATCGCCCGATCCGAGGATCGGATATCCCCCGGATCATTGCATATTTCATGCAGTATCTCAACAGCGGCCAATCCATCGCCGATTCCATCCGGGAACTGTGGGATCAGGGGGTGTATAAAGGGTATATCGCCCTGGAGGGCGAAGAGATCCTGGGCTTTATGACGGTCTGCCCCGGCATCTCTTTTACTTATCCCCACCCGGAGCTGGAGGCGGAGCTTGCCGCAGCCGTGGGGGAAGCGGCGGTGGCCTACTGCGACGCCCTGCTGGTCCTTCCGGGCCATCGGAACGAGGGCGTGGCCCACGGCCTGGCCCTGCGGGTGCAGAAGCTGCTGCGGCAGCAGAACTACGATTATCTCCTGGCGGAGGCGTGGATCTATCCCGATGGGAGGGTGCCGGCGAAGGCTGTGTACGAAACCCTGGGGGAGGTCGTCTGGCAAAGAAACGTGGACGGATTCTACCGGGATCAGGACAAATACGGCCTGAGCTGCCCGATCTGCGGGGAAAAATGCGCCTGCAGCGCGTGTATCGAGCTGATCAAGCTCGGAGGCAGCGGGAAGCGCGGCCGTGCAAGTGCGAAAGCGCGGGGACACAGCACCATGAAGCAAAGAGAAAAAACGAAAAATTCCCTCAACCGGCGCATTACGACGCTGATCGGCATTCTGATGATCGTCATGTTCGCCGCGGTGTCCGCCATCAGCTATTGGGCGCTGCGGTCCACCTACCTGCGCCTGTATAACGAGAAGGCGCAGGACATCGTGGCGTCCCTTGCCAGCGAGATCGACGGGGACAGGCTCGCCCGCTATGTGGAAACGGGGGAGACGGACGAGTATTACGACTGGCTCCAGCAGGAATTCAACCGGATCAAAAAGGAATTCAAGGGCATCCAGTATCTCTATCTCTTCTACCCGGAAGAGGACCGCTTCATCTACATCGTGGACGGGATCAAGCCGTGGGACGACCTGAATATGATCAACGTCCTGGGGGATGAATTCGAATACGGCGAAATGGAATACAAGTATCTGGTCCCGGACATCAAAGCCGGGCAGGCCTCCACGGCGCTGATCCAGGGCGCGGATGTGGGCTACGGCAGGACCATCAGCGCCTGGGCCCCGGTGTTCGATTCCGAGCACAAGGTCGCGGGCATGGTGGAGGCGGACTGCATCCTTTCCGACCTGAATTCCGTGGTCTTCCGCTATGCCAGGATCATTGTGGGCGTGCAGCTGGTATGCATGCTCTTCGTGCTCCTGCTGGTGGTGGAGGTGCTGCAGCGGAATGTGACGAAGCCCATCGGCAGGCTGGTGGAGATGGTGGAGTCCTATGAGCACGGGGCCGTCAGCAAGCCGAAATTCCCCCATAACGACGAATTCCAGCGCCTGGGGACCTCTTTTTCCGACATGACCCACCGCATCGACGCCTATACCGAGGAGGTCGCCCGGGCCACGGCGGAACAGGGGAAGATCAGCGCGGAATACAACGTTGCCAAGCAGATCCAGACCGACATCCTGCCCAATTCCTTCCCCGCCTTTCCCGACCGCAGGGAATTCGACCTGGCCGCATCCCTCTATTCCAGCAAGGACATCTGCGGTGATTTTTACGATTTCTTCCTGATCGACGAGGATCATCTGGCCCTGGTCCTGGGGGACGTTTCCGGGAAGGGCGTTCCCGCGGCGATGTTCATGGTCATCGTCAAGACCCTTATCAAAAACCGGGCGCTCCAGGGCTATTCTCCGGCGGAGGTGCTGCAGAACGTCAGCGAGCAGCTGCTGGAGGGGAACAACGCGGGCATGTTCGCCACGGTCTGGTTTGCGGTGCTGGAGCTCAGCACGGGCAAGGGGATCGCCGCCAACGCGGGCCAGGAGCATCCGACCCTGCGGCGGGCGGGAAAACGGTTCGAACTGCAGGAATACCGGCATTCCCCCCCGGTGGGCGCCATGGAGGGCATCCGTTTCCGGGATCACGGTTTCCAGCTGGCGCCGGGGGACTCCCTGTTCGTCTACACCGACGGGGTTTCCGGCGCGGAGAACGGGCGGGAGGAAACCTTCGGAACGGCGCGGCTCCTGGAGGTGCTGAACCGGGAACCCGAGGCCACCCCCAGCGTACTGCTGCAGTCCGTGAAATCGACCATCGACGGCTTTTCCGGGGAACTGCAGCAGCTGGACGACCTGACGATGCTGTCCCTGAAGTATTATGGTAAGGACGGCCCGTCGGACGAATGGAAATGAGCTTGCATACAGGGGGGAGAAGAAATGCTGACCATCAACAGAAATGCAGACGGGGAGAAGGTCACCTTCCGTCTGGAAGGAAGACTGGATGTGGCAAGCGCGCCGCAGCTGGAGGAAGAGCTCCGGCGGGAGCTGGAGCATGCGGCGGAGCTGGTCTTTGACCTCCGCGGCCTCCGGTATATCTCTTCCGCGGGCCTGCGGGTGCTGCTCCTGGCCCAGAAGCAAATGAACAAGCGGGGCCGGATGCGCCTTGTCCACGTGACCGAAGCGGTGATGGATACCCTGGAGATCACCGGCTTCGCGGACATCTTTTATATTGCGGATTCGGAACCGGTTACTTCATCGGTATAGGGAGGTATGCGTGCATGAAACCGCGAAAAAGGTTTTGGAGCTTTGCCCTTGTCCTGTGTCTGCTGCTTTCCCTCTGCCCCGCTGTTTTTGCCGCCGGGGAAGGGGAGGAAACGCCTGCCTGCGCCGAGGCCCTGGACTGGGCGAAGGCCGCAGGGGTGATGACGGAGGCGGAAGCAGCGGCCTTTGAACCCAATGGGGCGATGACGCGGGCAACGGCGATCACGATGCTCTGGAAAGCCAGCGGGAGCCCCGAGCCCCTTTCGGGCAGTACCTCCTTCACCGACCTCAGGGAGGACTGGTATCGGGACGCCGTGACGTGGGCGGCGGAGCAGGGTATTACCAATGGCCGCAGCAGCACCGTTTTTGCCCCTGACGACGATGTCACCCGCTCCCAGATGGCCGCGTTTTTATACCGCGCCCGGGGAGAACCCGGAAAAACGAAGGAGGGACCCTGGTGGCAGGATGCCGACCGGTGGGCCTTCGACCATATCCTGATTTTCGGCCACGCCCTGCCCTCCGGCAATTCCGACACCGATGACTGCCTGAGCGGAGACGCGCTGGTTTATCTTTACCGCTGTTTCACCGCGCCGGACCCGGCGGACAACGGGGAGATCGTCATCCTCTACACCAGCGACGTGCACTGCGGCATCGACCGGGGCTTCGGTTACGCGGGCCTGTATGAAGTGCGCACCGCGCTGGAGGAACAGGGCTATATCACGGTCCTGGTGGACGACGGGGACGCGATCCAGGGGGAGATGGTCGGCACCCTGAGCAAGGGCGAAGCCATCGTGGCCATGATGAACGTCGTGGGTTACGACGCGGCCATTCCCGGCAACCATGAATTCAGCTACGGCATGTCTCAGTTCCTGGATATGGCGCAATACGCGGACTACCCCTATATCAGCTGCAACTTCAACCGGGAAGGGGAGCTGATCTTTGCACCCTATGTCATGATCGAAGCCGCAGGCGTCAAGCTGGCCTTTGTGGGCGTCACCACGCCCAGGACCCTGTCCGAGTCCACGCCCGCCTATTTCCAGGACGACGAGGGAAACTTCATCTACGGCTTCCTTCAGGACAGTGACGGCGAAGGCGTGTACCGCGCCGTCCAGGAGGCGGTGGACGCAGCCAGGGAAGACGGTGCGGATTACGTCTATGTCATGGGGCATCTGGGCCTGGCGGCCGAAGCCGCGCCCTGGACCAGCGTGGATGTGATCGGTCACACCGTCGGCATCGACGTGTTTTTTGACGGCCACAGCCACGATTCGGAACAAATGGTCATTCAGAACAGGGAGGGGAAAAGCGTCACCCGCTCCGCCTGCGGCACCAAGCTCTCCAGCATCGGCTACAGCCGCATCGTTCCCGGGGAAGGCATCGTGGAGACCGGCATATGGAACTGGCGGAATGGGGTAAGCGCGCCGGAAACCCTGGACCTGGTAAACCCGGTGAGAGATATGGTGGATCTGGTCATGGACGGGGTGGATGAAATGCTGAAGGAAGTGGTGGCCCATTCCTCCGTCCTCCTGACCATCTATGATCCCCGGCTTACGGACGCCGGCGGGAAGCCCGTGCGCATCGTGCGCCGTATGGAGACCAACCTGGGCGACCTGTGCACCGACGCTTTCCGGGTTGCTTCCGGGGCCGACGCAGCGGTGCTGAACGGCGGCGGCATCCGCATGAGCATCGAACCGGGCGACGTGACCTTCGGCGATATTTTCAGCGTCTTCCCCTTCAGCAACGAACTGTGCGTGATCGAAGCCACCGGCCAGATGATCCTGGATGCCCTGGAATGGGGCGCCCGCGGTCTGCCCGGCGAAAACGGGGGCTTCCTCCAGGTGTCCGGCATGAGCTATGAGATCGACGCGTCTGTCCCCAGCGGCTGCATCGTCGATGAAAACGGCATGTGCGCCGGCATCGAAGGGGAACGCCGGGTGCGGAACGTCAGGATCGGCGGGGAACCCCTGGATCCGGCGAAATCCTACACCCTGGCAGGTATCGGGTATATTCTCCTGGAGCACGGCGACGGCTACACCGCCTTTGACGGGGCCGCGGTGCTGCAGGACCGGGTGAAGCTGGATAATCAGCTGCTGATCGAATACATCACGGAGAACCTGGGCGGAGAGATCGGGGAAGCCTATGCCGATCCCTACGGGGAGGGGCGTATCACCTTCGTCGGCTGAGCTGCCGCGGAAAAAGAAAAACGCCGGGCCGGGATAGCCCGGCCCGGAACGGAGGATGCGGTATGTCTGAAGGGAAAAAACTGAGACCGGAATGGATGAAGGACCAGACCTTCACCCTGGCGGATCCCGCCCCCTGGGACCTGTCGGAGCTGAAACAGGCGGTGGACGTGACCGATCCCCGCAGCGTGGCGGCTTACTGGGTCTGGAGCGTATGCCGCCTGGTGGACGATTATGACGGCGGCATGGGCATGATGAAATACCTGTTTGCCGATCTGGAGCCCTTCGGCCGCGGCTTTATCGAGGGCGGCGGCGCAGGAAAGGCCGGATGGGACAGCTTTTTCAACGAGCGCCTCAGGAGCCAGAATTACAATTGGCTGCCCAGGGCGTATTTCGAAGGGGCTTCCTCCGACAACGGCTTCATGCCCCGGCGGCCCCTGCGCCTGGAGCTGTACTATAATTCCACCAATACCGAGACCATCAACAGCCAGAGCCTGCAGTCCCTGGGCCGCCTGAACATCGTCTACTGGGTGAAAAGCCATGCCGCGGGCAATCAGGTGAACATCACCCTCAGCCGCTTCGACGAGAGCGACCGCTGGTACGTCACCAGCGGCACCAGCTCTTCCGGCCTGTTCTACGACCAGTCCGCCGCCCTGAGCAACGCGGGGCGCGAGCGCCTGCAGGCAGCGGAGAACGACACCAGCACCCCGGAGGAGCACCGCGCCCGCTACGGCGGGGGAGCGCCCGGCGTCTCCCGCTCCGCACCCGCCGGTGTGAGATTCTGCCCCCAATGCGGGGAAAAATGCCCGGCAGAAGCCAACTTCTGCCCCCGCTGCGGAACGAAGCTGTAAAAACAGAGAAAACATCCTCCGGCGCCGTGCCGGAGGATGTTTCTGTTTCCCGATTATCTCCTTGTTGCCGCTTCTTCCCTTGCTTTTGCCTGCTGGCGCTTGAATCGCCGTTCCCGCCTGCGGATGATCCGATATCGGATCACGAAAATGATGTAAATCAGGATGACGGCGGCGACGATCATGAAGATGGTGCGGAAGCCCTGGGAGTGCACCAGATCCTTCAGCCGCTGGCGCATCAGCTCCAGGCGGGAAACCGCCACGTCCGTGTTGGCGATGAGAGAGAAGGGCCCGTAGGTGCTGCCGTCGCTGCCGCGGATCGTCAATTCCCCCAGCACCTGGCCCCGGGAGATGGGGGCGGTGAGCTCCTCAGACCCGTCCGGCCCGCTGAAAATGCGGATGCTGCGGGTGTATTCCGTGGAAATGTCCAGGTCGTTGGGGAGAAAGAGCTTCAGCCCCTCGGAGGCACAGCAGACGACGGTGTCGGTGCCCTCCGCCAGGCGGACGGGGATCTCCGTGATGGGCTCGATGGTGCTGACCACGTCCCGCAGGCTGTAGCAGGAATTGAACCACTGGAACAGCTGCCGGGTCTGGATGAAGCTCTGGATG
>JAEEGL012892603.1_pt1 | contig 35203 bp, 21 predicted proteins | sample 9134231 | NCBI WGS metagenome assembly JAEEGL01 (sample SAMN16246548, study PRJNA631951) | gut metagenome | biome: gut microbiome; feature: rumen; material: fiber-attached | host: Bos | place: Iran: Karaj | collected 2018-10 | reverse complement strand
ATCTTAGAAAAAATTCTATTAGTTGGTTTTATAGATTTTTTTTAGTAAATAATTTAAAAGATTATATTTATTTTATTCATCATGAAAATAATCAAAATTTAGATAATTTTTATATTAAATTTTTTGAAAATGTAAAAACTATTTTTTCAAGTTTTATTTATAAAGATATTGAAAATTTATTTGATTAATGAAAAAGAAAATAGAAATTATCATTTATGGATTTATTTAAATAGAATTTATACTTCTGATAATTGTTCAATTAAAGATAAAAAAATTATTATTATTTTTGCTTTTTTTATTTTATATAAATGTGTTTGGATCATTCTTCTTTTTGTTTTATTAACAATTTTATTTCGAAAATTGAATTTAATGATAAACAAAAATTATTATTTATCAATTATTTAAATGAAATAAAAGATATTAAACCAGAAAAAATATCTATAATTATTCAATTAATTTGAATAATAATAATTTATTTATTGATAAAATATAAATTAAAAATATTATTTTATTTTTAATTTAATTATTTATTCTTAATTTGATTAAAAATATTAAAAAATACCAAAAAAGATTTAAATATATATAAAAAATGGAAAAAAAATTTACCTCAAATTTCTATTCTCCAGATGGTAATTCAGAAAATGGGAGTGGAGTAAATGATTCAAACTTCAACAATGAAGTACCAAATGAACAAAACAAATATTTAAATAACAATTCAAATAATAATTCAAAAGATAACTCAAATAACAATAACAATTCGATTAATAATTCAAATGATAATTCAAATAATAATTCAAATAATAATTCAAACAATGATATAAATGATAATTTAAATGATAGTGAAGAAATATCAACAAGTATTAAAAAGAAATTAAATACAATTCAAATTCCAAAAGAAAGTAATAATTCAAGTAATAATTTTTCAAATAAAAATTCAAATAAAAACTCAAAAATAAGTTCGAATAGAAATTCAGAAAAATATAAATTAAATCCAAATATAAATGAAATAATACATAACAGTTATATAGAAAATGAAAATATAGATTATAATAAAAATTATATATCATATGTGATTGAAAATAGAAAAGGATTTGAAAATATAAAAGAAAAAAATTATTTATCAGCTAAAAAATGTTATGAAAATTGTTATGAAATATCATTAAAAAATTTAGAAGATAAAGTAAAACAAATAGATTCATTAATAAATATGTCAATATGTGAGTTTTATAATGGAAATTATGAAGGCAGTGTAAATTATTTAATATCAGCAGATGATATTTATAAAACAATAAATATATCTGAAGATAATATTTTACCAAAAATTTATTCTCATTTAGGTTTAAAATTATATTCTAATTTTTGTATGTCAAATATTGCTTTTAATAAAACAAAAGAATCAATTGATAATATTAATACAATTCAAAGAATAATTAGAAATGAAAAAAATTGGGAAAAACAAGAAAGTTATTTAAAAAGTGTTATTTATACTTTATTTAGAGTTAATTCTCTTTTAAATATTGATTCTTTAGAAATTGGAAATTTTAATAATAATAATAAAATTATTATTCATATAATGAAAGGTTTTCAACAATTTTTGAAAGAAGAAAATTATGAAATTTTAATTACTTGTTTTAGAGAAGCTATGAATAAATACAAAGAAAATAATGATAATAATGGTTATTTATTTTCTATATTTTATTTTTATATTTCTAAGTATCAAAAAGGTAAATTATCAGATAAAGAAATTGAAGAAATTAAAAAGAAAATATCTGTTTGTTGTAAACAATTAATTACTACTAATTTAATTGATCAAGTTAAAGAAAAAGATTTTAATGTTATTGTGAAAGAATTTAAAAATAAAATTGATGCTTCAATTTCTATTTTTAATTGTTTAATTAATTTAGAAAATGAAATTCTAGAAAAATCAAAAGAAAATAAATTTGATGATAGTTTATCTCATTCTAAACTTTTAGATAAAAGTCATATTTTTACAAATGAAAAAATTTCTTCTCCTATTTTTGTTAAATTATTAATAAAATATTCTATAATGTTTTTAAAAGAACAAAATAATGTTGATAATAATATTAAAACTTTAATAAGTGAGTTAAATTATTTAAAGGATAAAATAAATAATAATGAAATTGATGTTTCAAAAATAAAATTAAAATTTTTAGAACCTGAATTAATAAATTCTTTAAAGCAATTATTTGATAATTTAGTATATATATATTATAAATATAAAATAAAAAATGCTTTTGAAAAATATAGAAAACAAAAATCTTTAGTAATGAAAAAAGAAAATGATGAAAAAATAAAAATTTTTTTAAATGCACAATTAACAAAAATTCAAAATGGAGATGATTTACAAAAAATAAATTTTACTTCAAGTGGAATAAAAGTTCATTCATATAGAATAGATGATAAAGGTAATTTTCAAATAAGAGATAAAAGCACAGATAAAAAGCCAAAAAAAGTTTTAAATTTAAAAAATAATATAATAAAAGTAATGTATGGTTTTTCAAGTCAAGGAATAAAAAAAAAAATTCTTAGTAAAGATAATGATAATAATTTTTTAAAGTTAACTAATTCACCTTGGAAATTTCTTTCTTTAATAACTAAAGAAAGATCTATTGATTTATTTTGTGAAAATAATAAAATTAATAATTGGTTTTATGGATTAAAACATTATTTTAATAATAATAATATTCCTTTTAAAATTATTAGCACAAATAATTACGTTTTAAATAAAATTAAATTTAAAATTGTTAAAAAATTAAAAGATAATTTCCAAAATGATAATTTAAAAGAAAATGATAATAATAGTAAACAAATTATTAAAAATTTAATTAAAGAAAAAGGAATTCAAAAATTCTCTTTTTGTAAAATTTTATTATTATATGATAAATTTTGTAAAGATGAATAAAAAAAGAATTTTCATTTTTATAGTTTGATTATAAAAATTTTAGGATTTAAAAGATTAATAAATTATTAAATAAATATTTTTTTCACCTTAAAAAATAAATCAATAAAATCTTTCAAAAAAAGTTAATAAAGAATTATAATTGATATTTAATTTTATTTTCATTTTTTAAATTTTTTTATTTTATATAATAAAATAAATTTCTTTCTTTATGATTCAGATAAATTTTGTTTTATTTTTAATATAATATTTACGTTTTTTTTAATAAGTTAAACATTATTTTAACATTTTTCCTCAAATTTAAATGAAAATAAAAATGAAATAAAAACAAATTTATAAATCAAAAGTATTATAAAGATAAAAACAGAAAAAAATAGAAGAAATAGAAAGAAATATAAACAATTTAAAATGAAATGTATTGAAAAGGTTAAAAAACAAGAAAATAAAATAAATACTTTAGATAACTTAATAAAAAAATTATCAAAGAAATTTAAATAATCAAAGATTAACAAGAATATAATCAACGGGAAAAACCAGAGTTTTTTAGTTTAGAAATGCAATTTAGATAAGAAAATGGAAAAAACATTTTTTTAAATAATGATTTTAAAAAAAATTATAATTGTTCAAAATAAAAATATACAAAGAAATAAATAATAAAATATAATGAAAGTATTTTTTATTAAACTATATTAAATAATTCTCAAAAACACAAAATATAAATAAATATAATTATTAATTTATTATTTAATAAAAAAAATGAAAATAATAAATGATACAAATGAAATTAATATAGAAGAAATATCACAAAAAACAAAAATAATATTTTCAGAAAATTTAAAATTTGATGATATTATGGAAATGGAATCAAATAAAAAAATAATTAATTTTATTGAACCAAAAATAAAACTTATTTTTACTTCTAATGAAAGTTTAGATATAATAAATTTTTATGATTTTAAATATAAAGGTACAATAACTTTAAGTTTTAAATTTAAATCTATTAAAAATCAACTTAGTTTATTAAAGTTTGATTCTTTATTAGAATCTATTAGAAACTTAAATGAAGGACAAATTATTAATTTACATTTTTCTTCTTCTTTTATTTATGATTATAATGATAATTCAAAAAAAAATTTTTTAAATGTTAATCAAATAAAAATTGATGATGTTTTATATTGTTTTTCTTTATTTGAGCTAAATAAAATTTTTTTAAATAACACTTATTTTTCAAGAATTATTTTAAAAAATATTAAATTCAATTCTAATAGTCAAATTCAAAATTTATTTGATTTTCTCGAAAAACAAAAAAATTTAAATTTTTTAAAAATAGAAAATTTATATTTAGAATTATTTGATAGTCAAGAACAAATAATATTAAATTACTTTCAAGTAATAAATAATCAAATATATATGATAAGAAAATTAGAAAATAAAGAAACTTTATTAAATATAAATAATTTTATTTTAAAAAACGCTCCATTGGTAAATATAATTAATAATGAAAAAACAAATGATAATTTATCATATATATCAATTAATCAATCAAGTATTTTATCAATTTATTTTTGTGGAATAATTAAATATGTATATTATAATCAAAAATATTATTTAAGTATTGATCAAAATTATTTTGAAGATGATACTACAATGGATCTTGAAAAAGAAGAACAAAGAAATTTCAATAATTTTCAAACTTTTAAGAAATTAATAGGAAATAATAATTTAAAAATATATAAATTAAAATTATCAAATATTACAAAAAAATTTGATGTTGGAAATAAAGAATCAATTAATGAAGTTTATTTTAATGATTGTTCTTCTGAAGTAACTCAATATATTATTAATCAATTACCAAATTTAAAAAATTTAAAATTAAAAGGAATAAATGATTTAAATTGTATTATAATACCTAAATCAATAATAAAATTAACAATAAATGATTCTTATATTAATAATTCTTCATTACCAAATTTACAAAAAATAAATATTATATTAAATTCTTTAAAAGAAAATGAAATTTTATTTGAACAAAGTAATCAATATAATATTACTTTAGAATCAATAAAAAATATTTTAAAAGAAAAAAATGATAATTTAAAAGAAATTGTATTAGAAAGAAATTCTATTTTTTTATCTTTTGAAACTAATGAAGAAAGTTGTTTTAATAAATCAAATATTATTTTTAAAAATTGTGTTATTGATCAAAAATTATTTGAGAAATTAAATTTAAATTCAAACAGACAAATTTTTTATATTAATTGTTCAATTGAAAATGAAAAGTTTTTAGAACCTTTTCAAAATATCACTTTTGATTTTTATACTTATAATAATTTAATTTTTAAATCTTATGAAAAAAATGATATTGAAGATTATATTAATAATTTATTTTTAAAAGAAGATACAAACCTAAAATTTAATTATATTGATACTAAAAATAAAAATATTAAAATAATTACTAAATCAAATGAAGAATATAGAAAAATGGTTTTAACTTTTTTTATTTTTAAAAATGAAAGTATTTTTACCTCTTGTAAAGATATAATTGATAAATTTAGTGAAAAAATTGGAAATAATATTATTTTATGGAGTAAAGATAGGAATAATGAAAATATAATATATCCTGTTATTTGGAGTGATTATTATTTATCTAAAGAACAAATTAATTTTATTAAAGGATTAAATAATATTCAAATTGAATTGAAGAAAAAATAAATAAAATAATAAAAAAAATTAAGAAATGAAATATTAGAATATGAAAAAAAAAAATATTAAAAATAATATAAATGAATTAAAAAATAGAAAAAAAAACAAACGATTTCAAAATAAATAAAAAAAATTTATTTGTAATTAAATATAATTTCTTTAAAAACTTAACGTTTAAATAATAAATAAAAATGTTATCGAACAAAGAAAAAAAAAATAAAATTGTATTTGATAAAAAATATAAAAATAAATTTGAAGAAGATTATTTTGAAAATCCAAATAAAGAAGAAGAAGAAAAAAAAGAGAAAGAGAATAAAACAAAATATCGAACAGAATTATGTAAATATTATGAAATAAATGGAAAATGTAAATTTGGTGAAAATTGTATTTTTGCACATGGAAAAAACAATTTAAGAGAAAATTTATTAAAAAAAAGTGGTTATAAAAAAAAGCCTTGTGTAAATTTTTTTGATAAAGGTTTTTGTATGTATGGAAATAGATGTCAATTTTCTCATGATTTAAAATTTGATAATAAAAATTATTTAAAAGAAAAAATAAATGTTTTTTCTTATAAATTTTTATTTAATGAATTAAATCATTTTGTTTATGATAATAATGACAAAAATATTATTTTGAATATTAAGAAAAAACCTAGATTAAAAGTTTTTAAAAAATTCGTTAAAGTTAAGAAATCTGTTTTTAAAAAAAAAAAAAACTATATTGATGAAATTTTAGAGAGAAATAATTTTAATAATAAAAAATAGTCTTCTTCTCTTATTATAAAGCATATATTTGGTATATGATTTGTATTTAAAAGAGAAGTAAGTAAAATTTATTTGTATATAAAAAATCAGTTAAATTATAATATAAATAAATTTTTAAGAGTTTAAAAAAAAAATAAGTAAAATAAATTATTATTTTTTTATTTAAAATTATTATTATTATTACTTAAAAACATATTTGTTGTATTTATACTATTTTCTAAAGCATAATTATTCATTTCTTGTTGAAATAAATTTTTTGTTCTTTCACTTATATTTGTCATTTGACTTAATTGAAATTCATTTATTGTTTCTTCTTCAAATTTTGCTGTACTTAAATTATTATTTGTATTATTTGAATTTAAATTTTGATATATTATCTTATTGTTTTCTATTGTGTTTTGATTACTTATTGTATTCTGGTTTTTAAATGAATATTCTTCCATGTTATTTATATTTAATCTTGGAGAAAATGTTTTTATCTTTTCTACTTTATTATTTTCTTTTATTTCATATTTTATTTCTTTTGTTATTGAATTCATATCTTTATTATTATCAATATTATTATTATTATTATCAATATAATTATTGTTATGATTATTATTATTATTATAATAATTATTGTTATGATTATTATTATTATTAATATTATTATTATTGTTTATTTTATTATCATTTATGTTTGAATTTGATGTATCATGAGTGTTATATATTAAAATATTGTCATTATTATTTTTTATGTTTTGTTGAAGTTGATTTTGGTAATATATTTTATTATTATTTTGATTTATATTATTATTATAATTTTGTTGGTTTTTATTATTTATAATATTATTATTATTATTATTATAATTATTAATGTTATTATTAATGTTATGATTTATATTATTAGAATAATTTTCATTATTGACTTCATTATAATTATTATTCTCTTCATAATTTTCATTATTGTCTTCAATATAATTATTATTCTCTTCAATATAATTTTCATTTTGATTATAATTATTATTATTATTATTATCATCTTCATTATAATTTTCATTTTGATAAAAGTAATTTTGTTCATTATTATTATTTTGATTATAGTAAATTTGATTATTCTCATTATTATTCATTTTATTATAATTATTTATATCTTCTTCTTGATTTTGTTCATTGTAATAATTATTATTATTATCATCTTGATAATTTAAATTATTTTTTTCATTATAATAAATTTGACTATTTTCATTATAATTACTTTGAATTATATTATTACTATTATTATTATAATTATTATTTTCTTCTTCATTTTGATTTTCATAATTTTTATAATAAGAATTTTTACTTTCTTCATCATTTATTTTTGCATTAAATTTTCTTTTATTTTTTTCATTATTATTTTCTAATTTTTTATCTTTAATTTTTTCTTCAATTTTTTCTGGTTGAAAATCTTTATTATAACTTATTGCATAATTTATTTTTTTAATTTTTTTATTTTCTTCTTTTTTTCTTATTTTTTCTTTATTTTTATTTCTTTTTTTTATTTTTTCTCTTTTTTCATAATAATAATTATCATCTTCATAATCAAAATTATTATTTTTTAAATTCTCATAATAATAATTTTTTCCTGTTTTTATTTCTTGAGAGAATTTCCTTTTTAAATTTTCTATATTTTTTATTTCATTTAAATTATCTTTTAAATCAAAAATAATATTTTTAAATTCATCATCAGAAAAAAAATTTGTTCTAAAAGAAATCTTTAAATTTAAAATTGCAATTTGTAATAAATTTGGAATTATATAAAACCAAGAATCTTCTTTATAATTTGAAAGAAAATCTCTTATAATTTTATGTTTTAAACAAGTTTCTAACATTTTTTATAAATTAAAATTCTTTATTTTTATTTTTAAAAAATAAATTTTATATTTTAATATAATATTATATTTACAAAAACAATTAATTACTTATAAAATATTATTTACTTTTAAAAATATTATTTTTTCATAAATAATCATTTCATAATGTACTCATTCTCTTTTTTTTTTATATTAATAGTTTTATTCTAAGATTATTGTATAATAAAATAAATATTTAAATTTAAAAAATGTTTAAACGATATTACTACTAAAAATTTTAATTATATTTAATATAAAAAATAATAATTAAATTTTATATATAAAAATGGTAAATTTTTATAAAATGATACATAATAAATTTAAAAATTATTTATTATATTAAAAATAAATGTTAAAGAAAGCTTTTATAACAGATGAAAATATAAAAGAAGATTTAAAAAGAGAAAAAATAAGAAAAATAATAAAAAAAGAATCAATAATAGAAAACTTTCAAACATTATCATTAAAGCCAAAAACCTATATAACAAAAGAGAAAATAGATTTATGGAATAAAAAAGAAAATGAAACACCAGTTTTTAAGAATAATTATCCTTTAATAAATTTAATAACAAAAAATACTCTTTTAAATAAATCTTCAAATTTATTACCAAAAATTTTAGGAGACCACACAAAAAAAATTTTAAAATGTGATGAAAAAATGATTAAAACAATAAATAATAATAAAAGTGAAATTGATGAAGATTATTTTGCAATGTTTAAAACTTTTTCTTCTTTTAGAAAAAGAAAAAAAAATTCCATCAGAAATTTATATAATTATTTTCCTAAAGATTATAAAAATAATAATGCTAAAAATTATAAAATTAAAAATTATTTAAAAATACATGATACTAATTATTTCAATAAAAAATTTTTCCATGTTAATCCTCTTAATTCATATGAAATTAATTCTTATAAAATTAAACAAATTTTTCAAAAAGATGAATTTATAAATAAAATTAAAAATGATGTTAGTAGTTTAAAATTTAATTCTAATATAAGAGCTAATACAGATTTTTTTTAATATTAATTAAATCAAATATTTATTTTAATATTATTATTCTTTAAAAAAATATTTAAATAAAAATATATTAAAAATAAAAGAATAACTTTTAATGTTTTAAATGATTTCTTTTTCAAGAAAAATTATTTTTAATTTAATTTATAACTTTTTTAGAATATAAAAAGGAGATTAAATTAAACAAAAAATAAAAATGAAAACTCTATTAATAAAAAAAAAAGAAATGAATTCAATAATAAATTCTTCAAAAGAAACATATAAATTTTTAAATATGAATTTTTCATGTCAAATATGTAATGAAATACCAAATAATCCTTTACTATTAAAATGTGAACATTTATTATGTGAGAATTGTTTGGATAATTTTCAAAAAGAAAAAAATAATAATAAAGTTATTTGTCCTTTTTGTTTTTATTTTTCAGAAATTAATTTTTCTGATAATTTAAAAATTAAATTATTGATTGATGAAATTAAAGGAATGTGTGATAAAGAATTTTATTATAAATATGGAAATTTTTGTCAAAAAAATTATAATAAAAGTTTATTGTATAAATATATGATTGATATTAGTGAAAATGAAATCAAAAAAAAAATTGAAAATTTATGTTTTAAAAATAATTTCACTTTTGAAATTCCAAAAAAAAGAAAATTTTGTGAAGTTAAAAAAGATTTTTATTTTATTGATTTTTTCAATCAAAAAAAGAAAATTTCTTAATTAATTTATACATAAAATTAAATAGAGAAAAATTTAATCTTTATATTATATTTAAATATTATATTTAAAAAATAAAAAGGTAATATAAACAATTTTTTATCAAAAAAAATAAATTTACCAATTTAATTGACTAAGAGAATTTTCAACTTGATGAAAATTTTGAAAGAAAAGATTTTTATCAATATTATAATTAAATAATTCTAAAATATCATTTTCAGCTTTTTCAAAATTACAAAGTAAAAGGTCATCATTTAATTTATTAGAAATAAAATTTAATAATTCCCTATTTTTATTATTATCTTTAATTTGTCCTCCTCCATTAACACATCCTCCTGGACATGCATTTAATTCAATGTAATTATAATTTAAATTATTATTCTTTATATTTCTTACTATATTTTGAATATTTCTAAATCCATTTGCTATTAATAATCTTTTATATATTTCATTATTTTTATTTTTATATATTATTATTTCTTTTATATCTTTATTTTTACCTTCTTTTCTTTCTATTATATATTCTTTATTTTCCTCTTTTATTTTATATAATATATATTCAAGATAAAAATTAGAAGAAAAATTTATTTTTGAATAATATTGATTAAATATAATATTTTCATCACTGAAATTATTTTTTTCAAGAAATAATTTAAATTCATTCATATTATTTCCATTAAAATTATCAATCAATTTTTTAAACAAACGAAAATTAACTTTAACATTTTTAACATTATCAAAATTAAAATCATTTAAATATTGATTAATTTCATTTGATAATTCAAGAGTAGAAATAACACAATCAATTTCATTTTTATTTCTAACAGATTCAATTTTTTTATCAAAACAAGGCATAATAGAAGTAATAAAGAAATTAGAATTATTATTAAATTTATCTAATAACATTTTTCTAATAATAATAGAAAAAATTTGTTGAGGACTTTTAATTTTACTCATATATTTAAAAGCATTAATTCCTATTTTTTTCTCTGAATAACAAATCCATCCTGGACATTCAGAATTAATTATATTCATATTATTATTTTTAAACTCATTGTAACATAAATTTAAAGTATATAAAATGAAATCATTTAAAGAAAATATTAAATCAATATTTAATATTTTTGTTATTAATTTTATTATTTTTTCTTCTGGTAAATTATACTTATATATTAATGATTCTAAACTTTGGTATGATAATACTATTATATTTAATTTATCTTTTGATTGAGAATAATATTTATTTATTGAATGTTCTTCTATTAATATTGTTTCTGATGATGTTATACATCCATTACATGCCAAACAATCTATTAAATTTATTTTTGTCGTCTTTTCATCTGATAATATCGGTTTTACACATGATTGACTTGGATTTATAAAATCATTTATATCTGCTAATTGAACTATTCCGCTTAACATTTTTTTTAAAAGATAATTTTTTTTTAATTATTTATTTTATGCTTGGAAATATTTATTTTTTTATTTTTTTTTGGAAATTCAATTAATTAATATTATTTTGTTCAACTAAATTTTCAATTAAACTTAAAATTATTAATTAAAAATTTTTAAATAATTTCTCCCAATTTCAATTTATTACAAATGAAAAAATGTGTTGATTAAAATAAACCTAAAAATGTTTTTTCTTTCTTAACATGAGAATTCTCTTTATCAATACTTTCATAAACAAAATCATCGTCTAATTCATTAGCTCTGATTTTTCTTTTATGATATAATTTTTTAAAAATATAAAAAGCAATAAGACCTCCAAAAATAAAGAACAATAAATTAATAAAGATAAAAAATAAAGAATAATGATTATTATTATCTTTGACTTTTTCATAAAATCCTATAATATTTTTTTCTTGATCAAAAACAGTAATATATTTTTTAAGAAAAGGTTTTCCAAAAATCCAATCAATTCTATAAGAGCCGATAAAATAAATAAGAAAATAATATTTATGATTATATTTAAAAAATAAATCATTAGCATTAAAAGAAAAGGAAATATTGGCATCATATAAAGTAAAATTTAATAAAGGGAATTCATTTAAATTAATATTTTCTTCGCAAATATAATAGTCACATTTCCATAAATTATTATCAGTGAAAATATCTGTTTTACAAATATTTTTTTCAAGATATTGATTAAAAAAATTAATTTTTATATTCTCGTGATATTTTGTTGTTCCTCTTATTAATCCATTTTCTAATTCAAAATAACCTTCAATTTGATCTTTTATTTCTTTTTCTCCTGACATAATTTTATCAAACCTTATATTAAATCTGTTACTATTCTTTATTATTTCTTTTGTTTTTTTAAAATTTATTTCTTTATATTTTTCCTTATTGAAATTATGAGGATAATCACCAATAAATAATTTTCCTTTATTTTCGTTTAAATATTCTATATAAAAAATATATGACTTAATTAATTCTTTTTCATTTAATTGATATAAAATATTAGAATTTGTTATTTCTTTATTATCTTTTTTTAAAAATAAACCGAAAGTTCCAGTTTGAAAATATTTTCCTTCTGTTACACATAAAAAAGTAATATTATCAGTTAAATTATTATTTTCAAAAATAAGAATATCACTTGATTGATTTGCCATCATATATTTTTCAGAAATATATATTTTTATTTTATGATAATTATAAGTTTTTGAATTTTTATAATTAAATTTAATGAAATTCCCACTTAATTCATTACTTGATATTGATAAATAATATGATTGTTGTTCTATTCTTAATAATAATTTTTGTTCAGGATTTCCTAATTTTATTATTGTTTCTAGACTTGCATTATATAGTTGAGAATATAAGGATGTTGTGTTTAGTGAAGAATCATTTTTATTTTCTGTAAAGTTTAATATTATTTGAGATTGTATTATTTTTATTATTATTGAAATTATTAGGAAATACATTTTTTTGATTTTTATTTTTATTTTTTATTTTTTTATTTTATTTTTTATTTTTTAATATAAATGAAAATGAAAAAGATATTTTTTTCTGTGTTAAATAAATAAAAAGATCATATAAAAACATTATAAATTAATATTATATTAAAATAAAAAACAAATATATAAAAAAATAAAGATGTTTTTCAATCATTTAAGTCAAACAAAGAAGCTTTTTTTTATATTTGAATCATTTATTCTTTTCTTAATAATCATAACAATATTTCAAATGCAAAATTTGTATGATACAAATATTTTAGTAAAAGAAGCAGATATAAATAAAACAAAGAATCTTCAAATAATATTATTAATTCTTTTTGGAATTAATTATATTGCAAATGCAAAATCAAAATATGAAATGACTGGATTTCAAGGAAATAAATTTTATTATAATTGTACTTTAATTCCTGGTATTTTTATTGAAATATTTAATCTTTATGAATTATTTAAAATGACTATTTCTGAAATGTCTGTTTCTCTTTTAACTTTGTCTATTCTTGTTTTTATGATTGTTGATTTTTTAATTAATTATAAAATGTATAAGAAATTTAGTAAAAATAATAAAAAAAGAATTTATATTAAAGAAGGAACTGAAGGAATTGATCTTATTTAAATAATATTTTTTTTATGTTTAAATTTTGAAATTAAATTTTTGTTTCGTGTTGAATTAAAAAATGTTTTTTATTTTATTTTATTTAAGTTTATTAATTTTTATTAAATAAAGAATAATTGATGAAGAATATTTAGATTATAAAATTTAAATAATTTCTTTTTTTAAATATTTAAATATTTAATTTATTAAGTTTTAATAAATATTTGAATTTAACAAATTAAAATAAATCAATATAAATTTATATTATCAGAAATATTTTTTATATGTTCTAAATAATAATATTTAAAAAATTCATTTTCATAAGAAAAATTAAATTTATCATTGATAAAATTAACAACATGAGGGAATCTTTCAATAATAGGAATAATATTTTCTAAACTCATAAAAGATTTATAAAAATCAGAAGTATATTTTAAAAAGATAAATTTATTATATTTTTTCATAATAAAAAACGGGAGAAAATAAGAATAAATAGGAATTTTATAATTTGGAATTTTTAAGAAATTATGAATATTATTTTGAAAAAATCTTCTATTATGACTTATTATATTACTTAATTTAATTTTATTATTTTTATTTGGTAAATTATTTTTTAACATTAAATGATTTTTACTAAACATTTCACTTTTACTATTATTAATATTATTTTTTGATTTCATTATATCATTTAACAAATAATTATTTCCTTTTTTAAAATAATCCAAATTAACAATTTTTAAATTTAAATCTCCAATAAAAATTTTTTCAGTAAAATAACAAACTAAATATTGAAAAAATTGAAAAATAAAATTTAGAATTCCTCCTATATTAGAACACATATCATAAATTTTATTATATTTTCTATAAAATTCATTTTGATAGTCATCACAAGTAAAAATTATTTGTAATTCTGAATTTGGTTCTTTAAAATTTATTGTATCTAAATATAATGAATTAATTTGAGGAAAAGAAAATTGTTTTTTATTTGGAAAAAATAATCCATTATCTGAATAATAATCATTTATTATGAAATTATATAAATATAATTTTTTGATATTTAAATTAATTTGAAAATAATCTGTTCTTAATTCTTTTTTAATTGGATTATTTACATTATAATGATTTGGAGTTTCTTGAATTAAATATAATGATAAATATGAATTATTTAATATTTTATTTATTTTTTCTTCTGATTCACAAAAATTATTATTTTCTGTTGAATTTATACATTTTTCAATATATATATTAATTATATCAAAGCCTTTTCTAATATCACCATATCTTCCTTTAATAAATAAACTTTCGTTTTTTTTTGGGCATAAATAATTATCAAAATTAAATTCTTTATAAAAAGACATATCATAATTTAATTCACTTATATTACAAAAATCAAATTTAATAATATTATTTATTATATTTAATCCATTATTATTAATATTATTATTATTTAAAAAAGGAGAAAAAGATTGTTTACTCATTATAATATTAAAATATTTATTATTTATATTATAAGGATTTCCATGATTATTAATTAAACCAATCATAATTTGTGAATTAGATAAATCTAAAATTTTTGTTTTATCTAAATTTATTTCATTTTGTATTACTATGAAATTTTTATAATTAAATAAATCAAATATATATTTTATTGATATTGATATTATTAATATTAGTGTTATTAATGAAAATAAAATTCCCATATATGATAAATATTTTTTCTCTCTTCTATATCTTATTGGAAAATTAATTCCAAAGAAATTTAATTTTGAAATTATTCGTTCTAGATTTGAAAAAGGAGTTAAACAAGAATTCATTAAATATTTATTTTTTTTTAAAGAAATTATTGATTTTTAATTTATAATTTTAATTTTTTGTATTTTTTATTTTTTTAAAAGTTTTTTTAATTTACTCCTGTAATTCAATATAATTATCGTTCTTTTCTTGATTTAATTTTTTGGAAAATTTTTGAAAACCTTTTCTTTTTTTTTTTCTTTAATAAAAATCTAAGATAGAAAATAGAAAAAGAAAAGAATAAAATTAAAATTAAATAAAATAAATATCTAATACTTTTTCTCCAACGAAAAATTTTATCCCATTCAATACTTTCAAATTTATGATTACTATAAAAAAAAATAATTTTATCATCATAGCTAAATTCAGTATAAAAATTTTTTAAAAAAGGAACTCCAAAAACAAAATTATTATATCTTAAATGATTAGAATAAATAATAGAATTACAAATATTATTTCCATAAAAAATAAATAATTGGGAATAATTAAAAATAAATTGAAAAGAATCAAAAATAAAAGTTAATTTATCTAAATTTTTAATTATATTACATTCACATTCAAATCTATAATTCATACCATATAAAATATAATTACATGTTTTATTTTCTAAATATTGCTTTAAATAATTTTCTTTTAAATATATCATAAATTTTTCAGGAACTAAAATTCTACTTTCTGCACTATTAAAATATGAATAATCATTATTTTTATAATATTTATTTTCATATTTTTCACTTATTTCTCCTATGAAAATATAACTTAATTCACATGACCAAAAATTATATTTTTCAGTAATTTTACATGAAGATTTATATAAATTATAAGTTAAATTTAAAGGAATTCCGCCAAAAAAAAATTTACCAAAATTATTATTATTAATAATATTTTTATTATTAAAATTATTATTAATATTATCATTAAAAATATTATTTGGAACAATTCCAAATTTTTTTTTTGAAATTAAATTTTGATAAAATAAATTATGAATAATAGAATATTTAAAATCAATAAATTTAAAACAAAATCCAAATCCTCCAATTCTCGAATCATAACCTCTAGTATTATTAATAACAGCAAAATGAAAATTATTTAAATTAATAGGTTTATATTCTTCATTAATAAAAGTAATAATATCAGAATAGATAAATCCATATAAATCTATTTTTCTGAAACTTAAAAAAGTTTCAGATATTTTTTTTGAAGTTGAAGAGTTCATTGGTTTATAAAAAATATTATCTGTCCATGTTATTTGAAGTTCTAAATCTATTGATTTTAATTGAGTTTGATGTGGATTTCCTAATGTTAAATTCATATAATATGAACCATAATATTCAGTAAAAGGAATATAAAATAATTTCGAAATTATTTTATTTATATTTAATATGATTACCATGTAAATGATTGGTAATTTCATTTTTTTTTGATTAAATTTTAAAAAAAAATTATTTAGGAAACTATAAAATGTTTATTTATTATTATACTCTCAAAAGAATATATTTACAATAATATTATATTCTCAAAATAAATAAAAAACATATTTAAAAAATATTCATTTGGGAAAATAAAATATCATCATCAAACAAAGAAAAATTATTACTTAAACTTTTCAAAATAGAAAGAGCATAATTTTTACTCTTATTATCCTTATTATTAACATTATTAGTATTATTTTTATTAATATTAGTATTAAGTGTATTATTAATAGTAATAGTTTTATTAATCGTATTAGTATTATTAATATTAGTATATTCTATTATTTGTTTATTTTCTTCTTCTTTTATTTTTTTTATTTCTTTTAATTCTTGAATAATTTTATTTGTTTCTTCAATTTGTTCATTTTTTTGAATAGAAAAAAGAGAAGATCTGAATCCTTGATCTATACTAGTTTTTCTATTACTTTTAACACTAAATCTTTTTCCATTATTTTGACTTTTGAATAAATCATCTTTTTCATGTGTAAAATCTCTTGAAAAAATTCTTCTTACAAAAGAAATTTTTTGTCCTAAAAAAAACGTATCACAATTATAAATAAATATTTTAAAATTATTATCTTCATAATTTATTTTTTCTTTTTCTTCATTTGAAGTATTTTGAGTATCAATATCATCATCTTTATTATTTTTATAAAAAATATTATTTAAAGTATTATACAACACTCCAATGAAAAATATATTATTATCTAAAAAACCTAATAATCTTAAAATTTGGATTTTTTTATGAATATCTTTTTTGATTTGTTTAATATTACTATTAATTTGAATTTCTAAGAAAATAAAACTTTCAATTGGAATATCTATATTTAAATTATCATTATATGATAATTTAATATTTTCCTTTGCTTCAAAAAAACCATTTAAAAAAATTTTTTCAAAGCCAAATGTTATTTCTAATAATTTATCATTATATTTACATGAAAAATATAATTTTTTTTCTTTTATTATATCAAAAGGATTTTTTATTGATTCTTTATTGAAAAAAATACTGGAATCTAAAATTGAATTATTTAATAAAAAAGAATCATTTTGATTTTTAGATAAATTAATATTATTCAAATCAATACAATTTTTTCTTATTTTTTTTAATTCTGGTTGCGCGTAAATAAAATATTTTTCTTTAAAATTTTTAAAAATTTGAACTTGATTATAATAAATATAAAAAATAAAAGATAAATTATCATAATTAACACAAAAAGAATTTGAATAAGGATTAAAATAAGTTTTTTCAATTTTTTGAAAAATTCCATTTTTATATATTTTTATTTCAACAAAAATTGTTTTTAAATATAATATATATTCTGAATAATGACCCACTGAATAACTTATTAAAGGATGATATGAAAATTTTGAACTATTTGTTTTTGAAATAAAAATTTGTTTTATTCTTGAAATTATTTTTTTATTTTCTTCTTTATTTTCTTCTATTTCTTCTTCATTTATATTTTCTTCAAATTTACAATTTATTGATAAAGAATTTAAATTATCATTATTTAAATTCCTTATTTGAGGAACTTTGTTTAATATTATTTGAGGAGATTTTATTTGTTTTTTATTCATTTTTTTTTATTTCAGAAATAATTTATTTGAATTTTTTTATTGTTTATATCTTTTGTTTATAAATTTTGAAAATATATTCTTTTTTTATATTATTTAAAATAAAATGATTAAATTGAATAATATTTGGGAAAAATATAAAAAGATTCAATTAATTCATTGTGATAATATAACAAGCGTATATAAGGCAAAAAATATATTAAATGAGGAATATGTAGTAATAAAGGAAATAAAAAAATTACAAAAAGATAATTCCAAAATATTAAAAGAGTTAAAAAATCTAAAAAAAATAAAATCAAAGAATATAGTATCATTAATAGATATAATAGAAAGTGAAAATTCATATTATTTAATAATGGAATTATGTTATATGTCTCTCGAAGATTATTTAAAAATAAGAAAAGAACCTTTATCAATTGAAGAAATAAGAGAAATATTATTTCAAATAAATAAAGGTTTAAAAAAAATATTTGATAAAAAAATAAGTCATCAAAATTTAAAACTTTCAAATATATTATTATGTATGAATAAGAAGAATATAGGAACAATAAACATAAAAATATCAGATATTGGATTAAATAAATTTTATAATGAAAAAAAAAAATCTAATACAATTTCACCTGAAAATTTAAAAGGGGAATCAATTCTTATTTTAAGTGATTTATGGAGTTTAGGAATAATAATTTATTATATGTTATTTCATGAATATCCTTATAATAATGAAATAATTTCTCAAAAAGAATTAAATGAAAAAATAAATAAAATTGAAGATAAAAATTTAAATGATTTACTTAAAAAAATGTTAATTATAAATATTGATGATAGAATATCTTGGGAAGAATATTTATATCATTCTTTCTTTAAATTGAATAATAAAATTAATTGTCCTTCTTTTAATATATTATGTGATAATCATTCTAATAATTTAATTGCTTACTGTTCTACTTGTAAAAAAAATATATGTGAAACTTGTTTAAATAATTGTCCTGGAAATTCTCATAATGTTATTTTTTTTAAAAATATTGGATTATCTATAAAAGAAATTAATCAATTTGAAAATTTAATTCATGAAATTGATGATAATATTAAAAATATTTATGAAAATAAAGAAAAAATAAAAGGGTTTCTTAATACTTTGAAAAATATTAATGAGAATAATTTAATTTATGGAAATGATAATAAGAATAATTATAAATTAATTGCAATTCAATATTTAAGTATTATGAAGGAAAAATTATTTCAAATGAATGATTTTTCTATACCAAAGATTGGATGGGAATTAAGGTTATTAAATTAAAAAATATTTTAGAGTTATATATTTTTTACTTTTTCAGTGCGTTAATATTCATTAATAATTTAGAATGTAAATTATTTACTTAAGTTACATGAGAATGTAAAATAAAAAATAATTTAGTGTGTAAAATATTTATTGAAAAAAGCATGTAAAATTTAATAAAAATAATTAAATTAGTATGTATTTATAGACTTAAAAATAAAATAGCAAGTAAAAGATTATTATCTTTAAAATAGTTTGTAAATATAATAATTAAAATTTAAGTGGGTAATAAATTATTTATTAAAATAAAGAGAGTAATAAAAATAATAATAAATAAAGGGTGTATTTTATTTATTCATATTTTAAAGCAAGTTAAATAGATATTAAAATAAAAATATATAGAATGTAAAATAAGAAATAATATAAGAAAGTAACAATAATATAAAAGAATATTATAGCCTGTGAAAAATTGAATTAATGATTTTTAGGAATTAAGAAAAGATTATTAATTATTATAGAGAGTATGAAAATCAATTAATGTTTATTGAATATACGAAAAAAATTTTTTATTTTATTAGAAAGTAAATGTTATATTTATTTTTAGGATGAAAGATAATATTTAAAAAAATAGTTTGTCAAATATAATTATTAAATCTTTACAGTTTGTAATATTTTAATAATTTAATTATAGGCTGTAAACATAATATTAATTAATATTAGTATGAAAGAAAAATTTTTTAATATATAGCAAATACAATATATATTTTTTATTTATTCTAGTGGATAAAATAAAAATATAACTTTTATAAGATGTCAATATAATAAATTAATTTTAGGAAGTTTATTAAAATAGATAATTTATAGATAGTAAAATAACCAAAAATAATTACTAAAAGGATGTAATATGTTTTATTTATTATAGGAAGTAAAATAATTATTCATAAATTAAGTATATAAGATATTTTTTTAAATTCCAATAATATATAAGAATTTTCTTAATAAAGTTTAATATGTATAATTATATCATTTATTATTATTAGTCAGTAAAATAACAATTATTAATATATTTTAGTATGTTAAATTATATCAATAATATAAATTATTGATAGGAAGTAAAATATTAATTAATTATAGTGGGTAAGATTTTAATTGAATTATTACAATTAAAGAAAGTTAAAATAATTAATTGAAGAAAGTTTTAAATTACATTTATAAATTTTAGTGTGTAAACATTAATAAATTATTATAATTAGCAAGTAAAATAATTTAATATAATTTTAGTTTGTAAAATAATTGTATTTATGAATCATAGAAAGTCAAATATAATCATTATTAAAAAAGATTGTATTCTTATTTTATATTTTTTTAGTGTGTAATATTTTAATTTTTTTATTGAAAAAGAGAGTATAAAAAATAATAATATTTTAGGATGTAATTTAAAAATTATTATTAATTTTCGAAGAATGTATAATTTTGTTTTTATTTAGAAAGTAATAATATTTATAAAATAGCCTGTATAATAAATAAATATTTAATTTAGTGTGTATTTTAATATTAAAATTAGCCTAATGTAAGATATAATTTTATTTTAGTGTGTAATTATATTTATAATTTAAGGGAGTAAACCATATCATATAATAATATTTAGGTTGAGACAAAAGAATTAACTCTTATGAGTTAAAATCAATCAAAATTTTTTTATGTTGAATTCGAAAAATAAAAAAATTATAAGATTAAATATGATTAATTAAAAATATAATAAATTATAATTAACAAAAAAAATGATATTCCCAAATTAAAAATATTAAGATTGAATAATTAAAAAAAACATTAAAAAAAAATGTATCCTTCAAAAATAATAATAACAATAATAGCCTTAACAGAAATAATAATATCATCAAATAAATATATATCAATTCCATTTTATCATAATAAACCTTCTGAAAAATTATTTTATGAAAATTCTTTATTAAATCCTCCATATACAAAATTTAAAATAGGAAATCCTTCTCAAGAAATAATATTAAAAATAACATTTAAATATTGTCCTTTAAGTATTTCAGGGAAAGAAACTTTAATTCCTAATGTAATTTTATATGATAAAAGTAAATCAAAAACTTATAAAAATTTAGGCAATGAAACTCCATCAAAAATTTTTTCAGAATCATTTAATTACTATTTAAATTCAAGTGAAACTTTTGATTTTGGAAATGATAAATTTTCTGATATTAAATTTAATTATGTTACTGAAATTAATAAAAAAGAAAATGAGACTGGAATTTTTGGTTTAAATTTAAAAACAATGAATTTAGGTTTAAAAGAATTTAATTTAATAAATCAATTAAAAAAAGAAAATTTAATTTCTTCTTATTCTTTTTATTTTAAATATAATGAAGAAAATAAAGGAGATTTAATAATAGGAAATTACCCACATGAAATAAATAATAAATATTCAGAAGAAAATAGTTTAAGTACAAAATTAGAAATTGATTCTTTTTTAAATACTAAAATAGAAGTTAAATATATTAAATATGGTAATATTGACATTTTAGATAATACTATTAATAATGTTATTCAATTAAGTTTTGATTTTGGATTAATTTATGGAAACGAACAATTTAAAAATGTGATTTTAGATAATTACTTTCAAAAATATTTAGATGATAATAAATGCATTGTTAAAATTATTAATGATGATTATGAAAGTTTTATTTGTGATAAAAATATTAATTTGAAAGAATTTCAAAATTTAAATGTTACTCTTTTTGGAAACGAAGGAAATAAAATTTATTTTATTTTCACTTATGAAGATTTATTTACAAAAATTGAAGATAAATATTATTTCTTGATTTATTTTAGTAAAAATGTTCCTTTAAATATATTTAAATTTGGAAGACAATTTTTTAAAAAATATATTGTTGTATTTAATCAAGATAAAAAAATAGTTACTTTTTATAATAATAAAGATTTTGGTTCTTATTTTAAACAATTATCTTGGATTATTTTAATTATATGTTTAATTATTATTGGTTTTTTAATTGCTTATATTTATCAATTAAAAAGAAATAAAAGAAAAAAACAAGCTCATGAATTAGAAGAAGAATATCAGGAATATATTAATAAAGATGAAAAAATTAATTAAATTAATTTAAAAAAATATCAATTTAATCTCTTTAATAAGTTTTTTATTTTTTTTTAAATTAATATCATATTTATTTTTATTTTATTATATATGTTAATTTTTTTTATTATAAATTTGAGTTGTTTAAATTTGTTAATTTAAATATTTATCTTCGGATTTTCCCTTTAAAAAGAATTTTATTCCTTTTTTGAAATAAAACAATGATTTTTTTATTAATAAGAAGAAAAAAGAAGTTATTGAATTTATTCTTTCAATTATTGATTTTTTAATTGAAAAAATAAAATTTTTAAATCTTTGAAATTTACCTATGTAAAAATATTTATTTAAAAAATAATGTTTCCAAAAATTATAATAATAATAACAAATTTTGATTAATTTTTGAAAATATTCATTATATAAAAGAAAGAAAAATATATTTGAAAATAATAGAAAAAATAAAATTAAAAGTTTTTTTCTATAACTTATTTTTCTTTTATAATTTCTAAGAGAAATAAAAAAGATTACAACAAAAGCAATTTGTCCAATAATAATAGAAAAAATAAGAGGAAAATTATTTTTTATTTCTTGGTATATTTCCATTAAAATTAAAAAAAAATATTATAATTTTAAATAAAAATTAAAAATAAAAATTAAAATTAAATTTTCTAAATAAAAATAAATAACTTTATTTAAATGTCTTCACATGAATTAAGACTTTTTTTGAGTGAAAAATTATCATTTAAAGAAAAATTTTTTCATTTAATGAATTTATTAGTAATAAATCATTCATATCATATATTTGAAAATTATTTATTTTTTATGATATTCACATGTCAAAATTTATCAGTTTTTATAACAAAAAGTACAGGTCAATTAAATTATAAAAATTCAATGATTGATAATTTTTTATATAATTTTGGAAAAATTTTAAGATTAAAATCTCTTTTATTTTCTCATAGAAAATATTATAATTTATTTATTTATTTTACTTCATTTTATTATGTTTTTTTTACTATTTTTTTTATTTTTTTAATATCTAAAACAACAAGAAAATCAACTTACACTTTAAATTTGCAATTTTTAAATTTTTTTATTAAAGTTAATATATATGTTTTAAATAATATTACTATTGATTTTTTTACTAGAATGTTATGTTTTGGTTCTATTTATAATCAATATATTCCTGAAATTAAATGTGATCAAAGTAATAATTTTTTTCCTGTTTTCATTTCTGGTTTTACTACAATTTATTCTTCTATTTTAACTTTATTTATTCAATTATTTTATGAAGAAAATTTTTTAATTTCTGATTCTAAATTTAATACTATTACTTCAAAAATATATATTTATCAACATATTATTTCTATTATTTCTTCTATTGAATTATCTTTTATTAATCAAATTACTAATGAATTTTTTTATATTACAAATATTATCATGTCTATTTTTTTATTTTATTATTATATTAAAAGATTAGTTTATTATAATTTAAGAACAAATATAATTTATGGTTCTACTTATTTTTTAAATGTTTATACTTCAATATATTTTTGTATATTTTATTTTTTAGGTGTTTCTAATCAAGGTTTAATATATATTTTATCTTCAATATTTATAATAGTTCTCTTTGGAATAATATTTAATAATTTAATAAATAAAATAGTAAGAAAAACTCCATATCACAAAATAGAAAATAATTACTTTTTATTATTTTACACAAGATATATAATAGATTTAATAAATAATTCAATAGATAATCAAGAATCAAAATCTTTATTAAATGCAATTATAGAAATTCATGCTTTAGAATGTCCAAATAAATTATGTTTAACTAAAAATAATAAAAAAATATATCTTCCTGTTACGAATGAATGGTCACATAGAAATTTAATTCCTTCTTCAGATCAAATTTATTTAAAAAATTTTATTCCTATTGTTTTAAAATACTTTATTTCTATTTCTAAATTTACTCCTGAATTACTTTTAAATTTATCTTATTATTATTTAATTGTTATTGGTAATTATTGCTTAAGTTTATATTATTATAATAGAGCTAAAGAAATTAAATTAAATTTAGAAGAACATTTTTTATTAGTTAGATTAAAAATTCTAATTTCTGAAAAATTATTTGAAGAATTTAAAGAAGAAGGAGAAAATTGTTTTAATTTAAAAGAAATGAATCCAACTTTATATTTTAAATATAAATATATTTCTGAGAAATTTATTGAAGAAATAGAAAAAGATATTGAATTAAGCATTGAATTTTGGGAAATTTTTTCTTTTCAGAAAAATTCAGATATAATTAAATTTTCTTCTGTTTTTAATTTAATAGAAAAAATAAAAAATTCAAAAAATAATATTTTAACTTCTTGGAATAATTTATTTCATATTAATTCATTAATAAATCCAATATTTGATATTTATTTAGATTATATAAATGAAATAAATGATGATTCAAATTTAAAAAATCAATTAGATTCATATAAAAGAAAAAAAGAAATTAATGGAGAAAATTTTTTAAAAAATTATTATTCATTATTATTTAGTAAAGAAACAGGATTAATAATAATAAATGGATCAAATGGAAAAGAAGGATTAATAGAAAAAGCAAATTTTAAATTTGGAAAAATTTTTGATGTAAATTATGAGAAAGTAAGAGGAAGAAATATAAATGAATTTATGCCTAAAATTTTTTCTAGTATTCATTGTAAATTTATAAGAAAATTTTTTGAAATAGGAGAAAAAAAAATTTTAGATAAAGGAAAATATAAAACGTATGCAACTGATTTTAATAGAAATATTATTCAAATTCAAATATATTTAAAATTATTTCCTGTAATAAATGATAATATTTTATTTATTAGTATGATTAATTTAGATAAAATTAATGATATTATTATTTTAGATTCTAATTTTATTATTCAAGGAATGAGTAAAAAATTAAATAAATATTTTAATATTAATAATCCAAATTTATTTTATTCCAATGAAATTCCTTTTTATATGATTTGTAGAAATTTTATTAGTTTTTATAAAACTTTTTTTAAAGAAAAAAAAAAGAAAAATTTATATTCTTCGAAAAATTTAAGTGAAAAAAAAGATAATAATAGTAGTAATAATAATAGTTTTATTTCAAATAATAAAGAAAATGAATATCAATATTTATTAAATGAAGAAATATTAGAAAAAAAAGAAGAAAAAAAAGATATAATAGAAAATATAGAAGTTAATGAAAATATGGAAATTGAATATCAAATAAAATTTCCTGAATTTTTATCTCAATTTTCTTATTATTCAAATAATTATATAAGAAAAAATTCAAATGAAAGTTCAAATGTTTCAATTGAAGAAGAAATAAAAATAAAAGATTTAAATATAGAAGAAGAAATAAATGAAAAATCAGATAAATTACAATATTTAAATTATCATTCTAAATCTTTTAAACCAAACAATTTTTTAACTCCAAAAAAAAAAGAAAGTGATGATGAAAATATTATTTTTATTAGTCCTAAATTAACTCATAGAGAAACTCCTTTTTCTCCAGTTAGAGAAAAAAAAAATAGAATTAATTATCAAATTAATGGAATTAAATTTATTTTTTTATATAAATCACTTTTTAATCAAGAAAAATTTACTGAGTTAGAAACTTTATTTGATGAAAATACAATTAGAAATTATATTTCTTTAAAATTTAATTTTTCTTTTGAAAAATTTAATTTCTCTAAAAATAAATTTTATTATATTGTTAGATGTATTGATAATAATAAAAAAATTGAAGAAGAAAATAATTCAAATTTAAAAAATAATATTACTCCAATTTTAAATAATAATATAATAGTAAAAAATAAAATAAAACCTTTAAAGAAAATATATAAAATAACAAAAGAAGAGAAAAAAAAAATAAAAGATAATTTAGAAAATTTTTCAAAATTAATTATATCAGATTTAAATTTAAAAAAATATTTAATTGAAAGTACAAAAGAAATAAAAAGTAAAAGTAAAATTCATGGTGAACATACTGAAAAAAATAAAGAAGAACAATCTCAACTTAATGGTGAAAATATATCTCAAACTTCAAATTCTTCTTCTTTTATAAATCATTTATCTAAATTAAATAGAATAATTGAATCAAGAAATAAAATTTTATCACAAAATAATTCTTCTATTAAAATGAAATATTTAAAAATTTTACCTTTTTTTTTATTAGTTGTTATTCTTATTTTTTATTTTCTTTATAATTCTTTTTATAATAAAACTAAAAAAGAATTAATTTTCTTAAGAAAATATAATAATATAGTATATTCAGTTCAAATAACAATGACATTAATGTTAAATGATTTAATAGATTTATTATTCATAACGTATTCAAATGCATACAACATAAATTTCAATTTAAGTAATTTTAATACTATTGAAGAATGTATTTTATCAATGAAAAACAATATTTCTATTTCTTATTCAGAATCAAATAAAAATATTATTTTCTTAGAAAGATATATTAATAAATATATTAAAGATACTAAAAATAGAATTTGGGTTAAATTACCTTTTACTTATTATTTTTTAAGTTCTTTTCAAGATTATCAATTTTTTCCTTTAATTGCGAAAATTTCTTTATATGATACTTATGAAATTTTTCATATTAATAATTTACATAATTTAAGCTTGGATGATTTAGAAGAATTTACTATTATAAATTATAATTCTTATAATGCTATTAATGGAGTTATTAATTTACTTTTACCTAAATTAATTTATAATATGACGTTTTTATTAGAAGATTTTATGACTTTCAGCGATAAGCAATTTATTAAATTTAGATGGATTTGTTTTTGCTTTTTAATTTTTTTTATTTTTATTTATTTAATTATGATTATTATTACTTGTGTTACTGTTAAACAATTAAATTATGGTATAAATAAATTGACTAAAATTAATCAAGAAAATATTGAAAGTACTCTTTTGAAAATAAAAAATTTTAGAAATACTTTAAGAAAAAAAGTATTTCAATATCAATTAAAAAGTATTAATAATTTAAAGGATAATTATTCTTATATGAAAGGATTAAATTTTACTTTTAAAGAAACTAAAAATAATTCTTCTTTAATTGATAGTACTAAGAATTCTCAATTAAAATCTTCAATATCAATATCAAATAATTTTTCTTTTTTCAAAAAGCAAAAAATAAAACAATTTTCATTTCCAAATTTTATAATACTATTTTATTTCTTAAACAATATAATTTTATTTATATTTTTATTATTTATATATTTTTTACCGAAAGAACTAATAAAAAACAATTCAAATTTATTAAAAACTCATAGTTACATTCTTCAAATTTTTTTATATATAACAACAATATTATTTAAAATGAAATCTTTATTTATAGAATTTTTTGAAGTAGAAGAGTTAGATTTAACATTAATATTAAATGAAACATTATCAAATACATTTTATGATAATTTACCTAAGTTTAAGGATTTATATGATTTTTATTATAAAGGTTATTTAATTGATACTTGTAGAGCTTTATATGATTTTAATACAGAAAATTATTTTCAATGTTATAATAATTCTTTTATTAAATTAACTAATAATACTAATTCAATTAGGGAATATCTTGAAAAAGAAATTGAATCTTTAACTAATGTTTACAAATATTATTATAATACTTTAGATTATTTTGATCCTTTAATTATGTTTACTTTAAAAGAATATCAAAATATTGTTGTTTATTTTAAAGAATATTTTATCCCAGTTCATAGTAGATTTGATAATATTTTATATGTTTCTTTTGAAAAAAAAGCTAAGGAAATTAAATTTTATATTGATTGTCTTTTTTATTTTATGTTTATTTGGATTGGAATTAATATTTTTTATCAAATTTTCTTTTATATTCCTTATTTTGAAAAAATGTTAATTATTTCTATTCATTTTATTCAAGTTATTCCTAGTAATATTATTTTAAATACTCCTGAATTAGAAAATTGGTTAGAAAAAGCAGAACATAAATAATTAATTTTTTTATATTATATATTACTGATATAATTATTTAATTATCATATTTTTATATAATGAGATAATTATTAATTTATTAATAAGATAAAAAAAGTGGAAAATTATTATTGTGACTTAAATTGAATTTATAAGTTATAAATTTCTTAAATAATTATAATAATAAATTTATTTTTTTAGAAGAATATATATTTTTAATTAAAAAGACTTTTTTTAAATAGTTAGAAATGGAACCAATATATATGAATTGTTTCATATGTGAAAAAAGAATAGATGCTTCAGAATTAAACAATCACTTAATAGAATGTAAGAAAATATGGGAAGCAAAATTAAATTTATCAGAAGGAAGTATATTAAAGAAATATGATTATTGGGAAGAAGAAAAGAAGAAATATAAAGAATATTGTAAAACAATAAAAGAATCAAAAAAACCAGAAAAAATAAAAAGAGAAAAAGGTGAAAGACCAAGAACAATAAAATGTCCTTTATGTGATATTGAATTTTCAATTGGGGCTTGGAAAATCCATATTAAGAGATGTAAAGAAAAAGAAATTGAAGGATTAAAATATTGTAATGAAAAATATATAAATGAGATTGAAGAATTAGTTAAAAAAACTTTTAATAGTATTGAAAGTATTTATAATAAAAATAAAAAAATTAAAAGTAAAGGTGTTTATGATGTTGAAAATTTAGGAAATGATGCTTTTGATAATAATAAAATTAGTGTTGTTTGTTTTAGTTGTGGAAGAAAGTTTGATAATGATAAAATTGAAAAACATCAAAAAATTTGTTTGAAACATCCTGAGTTGTTTAAGAAAAAATAAATATTTTTCTTTTATATTTTCATAGCATCAATAATTTATAATATTTATATATATTAAATGAGAAAAAGTTATATTCACAAAGTTATTATGTTTTTTTAACCAAAAATTTCATTCATAAATTTTTTCATTTTATTATTTTTTGAATTATTCCAAAAATTCGATGGAACATTACTTAATTTTTTATTTGGAGAAATAGAAAATTTAAAAGTATTATTATTATTAAAAGAATTTAATTTAATTTTCTTTGCATTTTTTTTTAAATTTAAAGTTTGAAATAATTTAGATTCTAAATAATTTTTTTTTAATTTTTCATTTTGAGAACTTACTAAAATATTTGAAATAGGATCATTGAATTTAATTCTTTTTTCAAATTCTTTTGTTTCATAATCTGTGTTAAAACTATATTTTTTTTTATTTATATTTCTTGAATTTTTTATTTGAATTGAAATATTAGGTTTTATAAATTTAAATTTATGAACATTTGTTTTTATAATTTTTTTATATGATAAAGAATTTTTATGCAATTTTATATTTTTTTTTGTATTATTATTATTATATAAATTTTGAAAAGAAATTTGTCTTTTTTGAGGAAAAACAGATTCTTTTGAATTTATTTTATTTAAAGATTTACTTTTATTTTTATTATCATTATTAATTTTAATAGTAATTTTTCCAGATAAATTTTTTAAAAGTAAATTTTTATTTGTTTGAGTTTTAATATAATTCGTACTAATATTTTTTTTAGAAACTAAACTTTTTGAACTTGAAGAAGAAGAAGAAGAAGAAGTAAAAGAAGAAGAACTTAAATTATTATTATTTATATTTTTAAGATAATCTTCTTTATTTAAATGTAACATTGAAGAAATTTTTGGTAAAATTACTGAATTTCTTTTTTTTATTTGATGATTTGCTATTAAATTTATTTTTTGAGTATAAATTTGACTTCCTCTTTTTTTTAATTTAATATCTTTGGGTTGTGAAAAATTCTTTTTAATTAAATTAAATAAATTACTTTCTTTTTTTATAAATTCAACACTATGATTTTTTTTTTCATTATTTTCATGATTAATAATTTCAAAATCAATTCTTTTATTTTCATCACGAATATTTTTAATTAAACCTTTATTTCTATAATTTTTAATAATATTTAATCTTTCAATAACAAAATTAATATTTGACTTTTCTAATTTTTTCCAATTTTTAAAAGCTAAATTATAATGAGATAAAATCCAATTAAAAATTTTAATATTAATACTGAAATAAATAGCTTTTTCACTTTTACAAATAGCATTACAAATAAATTTTTTATTAACAATAATATCATTCATTCCTAAAATATCTCCCTTTTTAACATATTTTAAAATAGTATCATTAGGTTTATCATTATAATCATTTTGATCATAAATAATAATATTATTATTAATTTGATTAATTAATTGATTTATTTTTTTACATGTTAAATTAGGAATTAATAAAGTTACTTCACCTTGATAAAAAAAAATAATATCTTCAATATTATGATTATATTCAAATAATAATTCATCTTTTTTTATTCTTTTCTTAATAAAAAAATTCCAATAATGAGAAGTTAAATATTGTAAAGTAATTTGTTCAAATAATTTAGTATTATAAATAAAATTTATATCTGAATGAGTTATTCTTTCATGAAGAAATTTTATTGAATTTTGAAAAGAATTTTTTGATAAAGTTCCAAAAAAAGAATTTTCTTTTGCAAATATTGATGCTGTTCTTAAAGAATTTTCATTTATTAATGCATAATCTCCAAAAGTATTTCCTATTTTTAATGTTAATACTTTATAATATCCCATTATTTTTATATTTATTTTTTCTTTATTTTCTTTTTGATATTCTATTTCATTTATTTTATTTAAATATTCTTCTAATGTCATTTTTATCTCACAATATATTTTTTTATTTTCTTCTATGAAATATTTTTCTTTTTCTATTATTAAAATTTCATTATTTAAAGATAATGTTTTTTCCAAAAGATAATTTTCATAATATAAATTTAATAATTTTAAATGATTAATATATTCATTTTTTGTCATATAAACTTCTATTTGTTTAGGAACTAAAATTTCTACTGAACCTGATAAAATCACATAAAATGTTTTTCCTATTTCTCCTACTTTCATTAAAAAAGAATTTTCTTTAAAATTTTCACATTTTAAATCTTGTGCCATTTTATTTAAAAGAGAGTCTATATTTATTTCTTCATCTTTATTCTCTTTTATTACTGAAATAAAATTATGTAAATTGTTTAAATATGTTTTTATTATGAAAATTTCTGTTTCTGTTTTTATCTTTTTTGATAATATTAATTTGATTATTTCTAAATTTTTAATTGTGTTAAATAAGGAATCTAAAACTTTTTGGTCTGAAATATTTTGTTTTATAATTTCACTAAAATTTTTCACTTTTTTTTGTAATTCTAAAGAAATTGATAAACTTCTTTTTGGAATTTTTTTCATTTTTTTCTATATAATTTTAATGTTTAATAATTTATATTATTATATCTATTTTTTATATTATTTTTTTAATCATTAAATTAGATACTTTAATAATATATATAAAAAATGTTTTTTATATAAGGAAATTTAAAATAAATAAATAAAAAAAAATTTTAAAATTAATTTTTTTAAAAATATTATTCTTCATTTTTTAACAAATTTCCTTCTTCATCATTATCATTTTTAAATTTCAAATAATAACAATCTTCAAATTTAGAATCAATATCTTTTCCCATAGTTTCATAAGGTAATAAATAGATAAAAATTAAAGCAAATAAAGATAAAATTCCTAAAGAATAATAAGGAGCTTTATAATTAAATAAATTTAATTGTAAAAACATGAATTGAGAGCACATACAAAAAAATCTATAAATCATTAAATTAAATCCACAAGCAATATCTCTAATTTTAGTATTATAAACTTCAGAATTATAAGCAATTAATATATTTGCAAATATATTTGCAAAAAATTGAGAGAAACCAATTAATAAAGGGAAAAACTTAGGTAAATTAATAGCGAAAATAACTAATATAATTTCTAATACTAAAGATAAGATTAAACTACCTTTTCTTCCTAAATATTTAATATTAACTAAAAATCCTGCGAATATATTTGATATTAATCCTATTAATGCTATTATTAATTGAGTTATTATTATTGAAAAATTATCTTCTTTACCTTTATTTAAATTAAATTGTTTTGTTGTTAATGTTGTTATTATTGGAATTCCAAAACAACCACATGCTGTTATAAAATATTCTAATATTATTATTAAACTTGTTTTTCTATAATAATCATTATACATTTCTTTTATATCTCCATTATTTGATATTTGATTATTTTTTATCTCATTTATAATTTTATTTTTTTCTTCTTCTGTTAATTTTTCTTTATTCATATTATCTATAATTTGAAAAGCTTCTTCATTTTCATTATTAATAATTAAATGTCTTGGAGAATCATATAAAGTGGAAATATTAATAATAAAAGAAATTAATGGAATAATTTCTGATATTAAAAGAACTTTTTTTAAATTTATTATTTCGAATTTTGGCATAAATAGAATAACAATGAATAAAAATATAATATTTGAAATTGAATATGCAACCCAAACAACTTGTAATCTAAAACCTCGATTTTTACTTGGTAAATATTCACAATATAAATTTAAACATATTGGAGTATAAATTCCTAATAAAAATCCAATTAATAATCTACAAATGAAAAATATAGCTTTATAGAAGAATATAGAATAAAACAAATGAAGAATAACAAATTGAAAAGAACATATTTTTAAAACTTTTTCTCTTTTAAAATATTTTGTTAAATAACCTGATGAAATTGAACCTAATGAAAGACCTAAAAAAATAATTGATGAACATAATTCTGATTCAAATTCTTTGAAATGGAAATATTCATTTAAGGGAATTATTAAAAATACATATATCATTTTTTCTAATCCATCTATAAATAATACTGATAATATATTTAATAATGCATATATTGAATATTTTGTATTATCTCCTTTTTCCATTATTTCATTTAAATTTAGTTCTTTTTTATCTTTTGATATTGTTGATTTTGTATTTGAAAATTCACTTAATGAATCCATTTTTTTTATGATAATTTTTTTCGTTTTGTTTTTTTTCATTAAATTAAATATTAATAGAAAAACACAAAAAAAAATTATTAATAAAAAATAAAAGAATTTAAATTTTGAAAAAAAAAAAGAATATTTTTCAAAAAAAATAATATATGACAGACAATAATTCACTCTTACATTATGAAAGTATAATATTAGAAAAAAAAACAGAAAAATATGCATTTCTCTGTGCATTCATTTGTCAATTTTTATGGGGAGTGAATAGTCTTCAATTAAAAAGTTTTCAAATATTATTTCCTAAAATTTTCACAATAAATTCATTTATTTTTTGGAGAAGTATTCCAATATGGTATTTAGGGTATTTTTTTTCAAATAGAAAAAATATAATAATTACTCCTTATTATAAAGTAGAAAATAAATTTTGGTTTTTATGTAGAACTGCAGGAAATTATTTTTTTATTTTATTATATATGCTTCAATTAAAATATTTTAGAGTAAGTACTTGTCAATGTATAATTAATTGTAATCCTGTTATTGTTCTTTTATTAGTTGTTTTTTTTTTAAAAGAAAAATTTTATTTAAGATATTTAATTGGAATTTTATTAAGTTTAATTGGTTCTTTTTTAATTATTTTAAATGAGAAAAAAATAAATGATGAAAATATAAAATATAAGAATAATATTTTTCTCGGATCTTTTTTTTCTTTTTTTAATGTTATGGTTCTTGCTTTTTCTTCTTTTGGTTTAAAAATAATTTGTAATGAAGGTATAAATCCTGAAATACAAAATTATTATTTAGGAATGTATAATACAATTCCTGGATTAATTTTTATGATAATTGAAAGAAAAATAGGATTAAATAATATTTTTTATTGTTTTTATGGATTAAGTAATGGTTTCTTATTTTATGCTGCTAATTATTTTATGGCTGAAGCTGTTGGAAATATGAGTTTAAGTATTTATTTACCTATTAGTTATTTAAATATTGTTTTTATTTTCATTTTTGGATTCCTTTTTTTTCAAGAAAATGTTTTTATTGGAGATGTTATTGGAAGTTGCATGATTATTGGTTTTCAATTATATAATTTGTATGTACCGTTAAAATAAATATAATAAACTTTTATTTGATTTTATTTTTCAACCAACGATAAAATAATAATTTAAAAATTGCCTTTTTTTTATAAATAATATATTAAAAAAATTTTAATGGCATCAATAGGAATTGATTTAGGAACAACAAATTCATGTGTAGGAGTATGGGAACATGGCAAAGTATCAATAGTGAAAAATAAAAAAGGAGGTCAAAGAACTAAATCAGTAGTATATTTTACTAACGAAAAAGATAATTTAAAAGTACGTATTGGAGAAAATGAAAATTTCAAATCATCCAATACAAAGAATAAAATATATGATATTAAAAGAATAATAGGTAGAAATTTCAATGATGAT
>JAEEGL012406023.1_pt1 | contig 35205 bp, 23 predicted proteins | sample 9134231 | NCBI WGS metagenome assembly JAEEGL01 (sample SAMN16246548, study PRJNA631951) | gut metagenome | biome: gut microbiome; feature: rumen; material: fiber-attached | host: Bos | place: Iran: Karaj | collected 2018-10 | reverse complement strand
TTCAACCCCAACCCAAGGCCCTTCCCCTCTCCAGGGGAAGGGATGCAACCGCTCGCATCCGCTCGCTCGGTCACTAAGGTATCCGCGACCCATCAGAGAGTCGCGGGGAGATTCCCTACGCAACAGAGTTGCGATTGTTTATGTTCGCTCCGCTCACCTCAATGCGAAAAGCCATCCAATTTTGGTTCTTGTTGCAACTGCTTATGCGGGCTTTGCCCGCGTCACTCTAACTTTGTTATATGGAAACGTGAGTATCTTCGACCGAAGGTCAAAGGAACGGTAAAGCACGATAAACCTCAAACCTCAAACCTCAAACCTTAAACCTTAAACCTTAAACCTCAAACCTTAAACCACAATATTCTTCTTCTAATTTTTGTTAATTTTCGGAAAAAGAGTATATGATTGGCGGAAAATCCCTATATTTGTAAGTTTGATAGCGCAAACACCGTGCTTTCAGGCTCAACCTACATCTATTCTATATCTTTCGTAAAACCATCTATCATGACCTATCCAGTCTTTAACCATATCCGCCACCTTGCCCTTGCTCTCATGCTGGGACTGTCTGCTGAAGTGATGGGACAAACTGTTGCATCCGTAACCGACGACCATTCCGCTGCCGAAGGAATCACCCACCTCTCATCAAAGATGCTGCGTGGCGATGCCAACAACGACGGGCATATCAATATCTCCGACGTGACGATACTCATCGTCAAGATTCTCGGGCAAGAACCCCAAAACTTCTATTTTTCCAATGCCGACACCGATGGCAATGGTCTTATCAACATCACCGATGTGTGCAATATCATCAATATCATCCTCTATGGTGCCCACGACACCGATTACCCCAGACTCCCGACCGACGACCCAGAAGGTGGCAACCCAGGAGATGGCATATAATGCCCCAAAGCGCCTAAGCCCCCCACCCCCAAGGACTCTAAGGACCCCAAAGGCCCCTAGCACCCCAAAGACCCTAATACCAATCACTAATAACAATCAATAAGTTCTACTCTAATGAAACAAACTACTATTATGTCTTTCCTGTTGGCCCTGTTTGCCCTGAGCGCCATGGCCGACTCGAAAGAAACAGTCACTGTGAACGGCTCGGTAGTCAATAAGTTTGCTACCTCCATCACCTTTGATGGTGACAATGTCACCCTCACCTACGATGACGGTACTTCTCAGACCACCGACATGGAAACCACATCCATCGCCTTCAACTATGTGGCAGTGTTCAGCGATGCCGCCGGGTTCTCCAACGTAGAGACAGTGAAGACCTTCGGTGAACGTACCCTCGCCGTAGAGGTGAACCGCTCGGTAAAGACCGGACAGTGGAACACCATCTGCCTGCCCTTCGACATGTCGGCCGACGACATCGCCGCCGTCTTCGGCGACGGCACGAAGGTGGCTCAGTTGGAGAGTGCCAGCGAGAGCAACATCAACTTTTCCAGCACCACAAAGATGGTGGCTGGCCGTCCCTACATCATCTATCCCTCGCAAGACCTGAGCAGTTTCACCCTCGAGGCAGCCATGGTGAAGAACTTTGCCGAGGGATCCACAGCAAGCGCTGAGACCTTCGACTTCATCGGCACCATCGACGCTGTAGTGCCTACCGGCAACGTCTATTACCTTGCCAACGGCAACAAGGTGAAGCGCCTCTCCTCGGGCAGCACCATCAAGGCCCTCCACGCCTACCTGCTCTTCACCGCCGGGGGCAGCACCAATGTCAGCACCTTCTCCATCGACGGTGTGGGCACCGGCATCGCCTCCACGCTGCTCGATGAAACGGCGGGCGACATGCCCATCTACACCATCAGCGGTGTGTATGTGGGCAACGACATCAGCCGTCTGCCACAGGGCATCTACATCGTCAACGGAAAGAAACTTATCGTGAACCGCTAATCCCGAGAAGCCATGAGAAAGACATTCCTCTCCCCCACTATGGCAAGCCTCGTCTACAAGGCTCCCGAGACCACCGTTCACCCCGCTGTCACCGAAGCCATCCTCGGCGACTTCTCCATCACCATCGACGGCACCCCCTCTGTCATCACCTTCGATGAAGAAGAGGAAGGCGACGGCGAAGACATCGCCACCAACGCTCACAAACTATGGGACGTAGATTAACACCCGGCAGCATGACACTCACCTACAAAACAAGCAACAACATGAAAAGATATACCTTATCATATATAATCATCACGCTCCTTGCCCTGACGGGCATGAGCACTCACGCCCAGACCTCCTGGAATTTCAATACCCTCAGCGATGCCGACGCCACCCTGCTCGCTGACGACAACAGCGGCAACTGGCTGCACGACACCAACAGCAACAACCGGTGGTGCTACATCAAGGCGCTCTCCGCTCAGCCTCTCATGGCCAACGGCAGCGAACTGGCATGGGGCGAGGGCCTGCTGTTCTCGTGTAATGCCAACAGCAGCGGCAACCTGCGCATCGACATCAAGAACAAGCGGGGTTGGATAGGTGGCACAGGAGCCGCCATCACCATCCCCAACCTCAAGAAAGGACAGGTGGTCACCTTCGAGTACAAGACTTCCAGCAGCGGAACAGCCCGTGGCATCACCCCTACCAACCTCAGCGGCACCACCGGCTGCGATGCCTCCACCGACCAACAGACCGCCAGAGGCACGGTGGCAGCCAATGGCGACGTGGTGCTCACCCCCACCGGAGCCATATATTTCTACTCCCTCACCGTGAGCGAGGTGCCCAGCGGCGCCACAGTCATACCCGGTGCCAGCACCGACCTGTATGAGGATGTCAGCACCAATACCGTGGCACGCAACCTCTACGCCAACCAGATGCTCGTGCAACTCTACAACGGCGAGGTGAAGGTCTACGACACCGCCACCCTGCAGGCAGTGGATGTAGACAAGGCGGCGTCGAAGGTCACCATCACACCAAAGAACGGCACGCCCGACGTGTATTACGGCACGGTAGCAAACATCTCGTTCTCAAAGGCAGAGGATACCGGCAACGACCCCATCATCACCAACAACGGCGTGGAAATCACCGAAGCAAGGGGATGGCTGGAGTCGGCCTACGTGAAATGGACACCCTATCAGGGCGCCACGTCGTATGCCGTCTACGTGAAGGGCGGACAGTTCAGCGACTATACGAAAATCGACAATATGCTCGTGCGCGACTACGGCACCTACGGCCGTGCCGACATGGTGGGCTTGCGCGCCGCCGACAACTATGCGTTCAAGGTGGTGCCCATCATCAGCGACAACGAGGACGCCACGCTCGCCAGTACTGCCGAGGCCATCGAGGTAAGGAACTACAGCCGTGCGGGCTTCGCCCACAAGGACTACAGCGGTGTAGGAGCCTATAACGACGATGGCACGCTGAAGAGCGGTGCCCGCGTGTTCTATGTAACGAAGAACACCGCGAAGACCATCCAGTGCGACGTGAAGACGAGCAACAGCGGCACCACCTCGTGCACCGGCATCCAGACCATTATCGACGCCTACCAGAAAGGCTACGACACCACCCCCATCACCTTCCGCGTCATCGGACTGCTGGAGGCCGACGACATCGACCATTTCAGCAGTTCTACCATGGGTCTTCAACTGAAAGGGAAGAGTGCCTACAGCGAGATGAACATCACCATCGAGGGCATCGGCGAGGATGCCGCGCTGCGTGGCTTCGGATTCAACGTGCGCAACTGCAAGGGTGTAGAGATACGCAACATCGCCATCTTGCGCTTCATGGAGGATGCCATATCGCTCGATACCGAAAACTCCAATATCTGGCTCCACAACATCGACTTCTTCTATGGTAAGCCCGGCAGCGCTGCCGACCAGAAAAAAGGCGACGGCACTATCGACATGAAAGATAACTCCAAATACGTGAGCGTGAGTTACTGCCACTATTGGGACTCCGGAAAGAGCGGCCTGGCCGGCATGAAGAGCGAGAGCGGCCCCAACTACACCAGTTTCGACCACAACTGGTTCGACCATAGCGACTCCCGCCATCCACGCGTGCGCACGTTGAGCGTACACGTGTGGAACAACTACTTCGACAACGTGGGAAAATACGGTGTGGGAGCAACAATGGGCTCGAGCGTGTTTGTGGAGAACAACTTCTTCCTCAAAACGAAGAAGCCCATCCTCTCGTCACTGCAGGGCACCGATGGTTTGGGCAGCGGCACCTTCTCGGGTGAAAACGGTGGCATGGTAAAGGCCTACGGCAACTCCTTCGACCGCACGGCCACCCATTTCAGTTACTACACCCAGAACAACCCCTCGTCGAAAGGCTACGATGCCTACGAGACGACCTCACGCGATGAGCAGGTGCCCGCCTCAGAGGTGACGCTTGTGGGCGGCACTACGTACAACAACTTCGACACCGACGCATCGGTGATGTACGACTATACCCCCGACCTCGCTGTCGACGTGCCTGCCGTGGTGACAGGATGGTGGGGCGCCGGACGCATGAATCACGGCGACATCGACTATACCTTCTCCGACAATACAGGCGATGATGACGCCGACTCTGCCATCGACCCGACTCTCAATGCGCTTATCGACAGTTACACCTCGTCGCTCAAGGGCATCTTCGGTGGCGAGACCATCAGCGGCGGCGGTGGCGACAATCCCGGTGGTGGCGACGAGCCGGGAGGTGGCGATGAACCGGGAGGCAACACCATCAATGCCGACCAGGAGTGTACGTTTAATGCCGATGGAGGCACAAACGCCTTGTTCAACATCACGGGCAACACCTCCAACAGCAAAGGCACGGCCGTGGTGAATGGAGAGACTCTGACATGGTGCCTGAAGTTGGAAACCAACACATCGGTGACGTTCACGCTCGACAAGGCAATGACCCTCATACTCGTATTCGGCAGTGAAGACAGCAAGTATAACATCAGGGTAGATGGCACGAAGAAGACCGGCACGTGCGACAGCGGCGGCACATCCGGACAGGGCACGCTCACGGTCGCCCTGGATGCCGGCCCACACACGCTCACCAAGGCCGACACCGGCAACCTCTTCTACATCGGACTAAAGTCTATTGAAAATTGAAAATTGAAAATTGAAAATTGAAGACAACACAGAGACACGGAGAACCATTGTGATTTCCGTGTCTCTGTGTTTCTGTATTGTTAACATTATTGTGCCGAGTTGGCCGATTCGGCTTCGTTTTTCATTCTTTGATATCCGTGCTTCCTTGGCGGTGCCATCTACAGTGCCATCTATTTGCAAAAACATTCAGATGCCCATATCCGCCACCGAGGCGATGAGGTCGTAGTCGTGGTGCAACTGGGTGATATACGTCCCGATGCTGTTAGGGCTCCTTCCCATGAGCGACGCCAGCGCATTGATATTGGCCCCGGGAGTGGAGATGTAAGCCATGGCAAAGGAGTGGCGCATATTGTAGCACGACAACTCCGCAATATTGATGAGAGACCGCTGCTGACGCGTTCAACGGTTGCGACGCTCAACAAGTAATAACAACAGCAAATCGTTTCTTCAACGAACACGAATCAACCGAATCTACACGAATAAGTATTGAGCATCATTCGTGTAATTCGTGTGATTACCTCCCTGCGGTCAGTGGGTCTTCGACAAATCTCGTGTTCGTTAGCATATTATCATTCAGGATTTTCATGATATTCCTGCCATTCCTGCCATTCCCGACATTCCCGTCATTCCTGATATCCTATTACACATTCCCTAAATACACATTCCTGACCCCTTCTTCATGAGCGATTTGGCGTGCCTGGCGGAGCGTCTCGATGGGTGTGGGCGGTATGTCGCGCATGCGGTAATGTGGGAAGAACCTGCTGAAATGCAAGGGCGTGTCGTGCATGCCGTTGTCTGCCATCCACTGGCACATCTTCCGTATCATCTCCATGTCGTCATTGATGCCGGGGATGACGAGATTGGTCAGTTCCACCCACACCCCGGCGTCGCGCATAGCGAGGATGGTATCGAGTACGGGAGCCAGGCGGGCACCATTCACACGGCGATAGAGGTCGTCGCTGAACGACTTCACGTCGATGTTGGCAGCATCGAGGAAGGGCAACAGGTCGTGGAGCGGTTCTTGGCACACATACCCTGCTGTGACGAGGATGTTCCATAGTCCGTGCTCATGCGCCAGACGTGCCGTGTCCACGACATATTCCAGATAAGTGAGGGGTTCGGTATACGTATAGGCGATGCCCGGACAGTGGTGCTCCTTGCATAGCCCCACCACCTCTTCAGGCAACAATGCCATGCTCCTCACCTCATCGGGTGCTGCCTGAGATATGTCATGGTTCTGGCAGTTGTGGCACCTGAGGTTACACCCAGTGCAGGCGATGGAGAGACATTTCGTGCCTGGATGGAAATGGTAGAGCGGTTTCTTCTCCACGGGGTCTATGGCCAATGCGCACGGCCGGCCATAGACTTCACTCACGAGGTGTCCGCCGACGTTATGCCTGCTACGGCAGCGCCCCGTCTTCCCCTCCAGGATATGGCAGTGGTGCGGACAGAGCCTACACTCCACCCCGCCATCCTCTAATCGTTGGTAATACCGACATTCCATCATCTTTATTATTGAATATTATCCGGCCTTCGGCCGATTGAAAATTGAAAATTAACTTCCAAACAGTTGTGCTTGTCATCTGAGAAGATTACCCCACGGCTGAAGAACAATTTTCAATTTTCAATCTTCAATCTTCAATCTTCAATTTTCAATTTTCAATCAAAAAACTATTGCCTCATAGACATACAGTTCTGCGTCGCGCCATCCGTCCCAGCCCAGTCCTGCCTTGTCGCGTGAGCAATGGCCGAGGAATTCCTCCTTCGTCCAGTCCACCTCGTCTGCCACCTGCGGGAGAAACGTGCCGCTGTGGTAACCTTTCCGGATATAGATGCCATGACGGTGGAGGATGAACTCATCGGCACTGTATATCCTGCGCATGGGTGTGAGCACGGAAATCTCCACCTCCAGGTCGTCGAGTTCTTCCTTGCGGAGGGCGGTGAAGCGCGGGTCGTCAAACGCTGCTGCCCTTGCCATCTCTGCCACCATTTCGTGTAGGGGAGTGTCTTCACCGAAATGGCCGATACACCCCCGCAGCCGTCCGTTTTTCGTCAGCGTGACGAAGGCACCGCATTTCCGGCGCAGCGTGGCACTCACGTTCGTGGGAACAGGAATGCTGCTGTCGAAGGCCGACCGCAGACTTGCCCATGCTATCTCTTTCAGTGTCTGCTTGTCGGCTTCGCTGAGCACGAAAGCGTTGTCAGGAGAAACAGAAGAAGCGTCATCCCTCTGACCATGGCGACAGATGGCGAAGGCATGGTAACCCACCACACGGTAGCGGTCGCCATAGTCGGTATCGCCGGAGTTCTGGTAGAGCAGGTGCCGAATCTCATACGATTTGCTGAGCATGCACATCAGCGTGATGATGGCAAATTCGCCGCAGGCACTGGTAGCGAGGTTGGGCATCCCGCTCCGCGCATTGCTCTCCAGCACTTCGATAAACTGTTCCACGTCACCACTCTCGATGGCGCGGCGGGTGCGGGTGTCTACCGTCACGGCATCGTCGTATGAAGGATAGTGAGAGAAATCGCTGCTGATGACGAAAAGGTTGTCGTCGTTGAAATAGGGTTGCAGCACCTCGGCTATACGACGGAGCCGTGCCTCCTTGTTGGTACTGATGATGATGGGTACGATAGGGGGCACTACGGCAAGGCGACGCTGGAGAAAGGGCAGTTGCACTTCCAGGCAATGCTCGCGGTCGTGTGCCTCGGCGCGGTAGGCAAAGAGGCTATCAGCCTCTCGCAGCAGGCCACATGTCTCATGGTCTACCCTCACCATGCCCAACGGCGTCTCGTAGCCGCTGGCCTCAGTGTCTACCGATGCCCCGTCGAGCCATTCATAGTGACTGGGACCGATGAGGAACACTCTTTTGTATCGCCGCTGCGGGTCGAGGGTGGCATAGGCCGCCGCTGCCACGTTGCCGGAGAACACATACCCTGCATGGGGTACGATGAGTGCCGCCACGTTGGAGTATCCGTCATGTTTGGCGTGATGGGCGAGGAGGCTGTCTACCTCATGGCGTAGCGTGTCGGCATCGGCCTCATAGAACCGTCCAGCCTGTGAGGCAGGTCTGATGACATAGTTTCGTGGATGTAGATTGTTCATGTCGTTAGATTTTATGGGTATCATCATGAGGATGAAACTGAGAAATGCTGATAATAAAGTGCGCATGATGGCAATGTTTTTCAACAAACACTATATTTTCAACAAAGATAGTGAAAGCCGAGCGCAATGCAAAACAAAAGACAAAGTTTTTGTTTTCATTGCCGAGGCGCATCCTATATTGGGCGAAGCCAAAGATAGTGCAAACCGAAGACAAAGCAAAACAAAATACGAAGTTTTTGTTTTGCTTTGTTGAGGCGCATCCTATCTTCGCCACGCAGTGGCAAATATAGTGAAAGCCGAGAGAAGCGCAAAATAAATCAAAATTTATTTTCGATTCCGAGGCGCCTCCTATCTTCGCCGCGCAGCGGCAATGTATAAAAAACGAACACGAATCACACGAATTACACGAATGATGCTCAATACTTATTCGTGTAGATTCGGTTGATTCGTGTTCGTTAAAGAAACGATTTGCTGTTGTTATTCCTTGTTGAGGATGATGTCGATGAGGAGCGTTACGTCGTAGATGTTGACGAAAGTGTCGTCATTGATATCGGCCTCGGTAACGTGGAAGTTTTCGGGGTCGAGACCCAGGATGTAGTCAATCATCAACGTCACGTCGTAGATGTTCACGAAGCCGTCGTGGTTCACGTCGCCGAGGATATACATATATCCGCCAAGGGTGAAATAACCACCACACCACATAAACACGCGTTGTGTCGTGTCGGTATCCTCCGGAAATTCAAATCCCTTTGGCACCACCAGTGTGCAGGGGTCGGTTTCCGTGCCCACACCGGCGCAGGCTTTGGGGTCAAGCGATTCCATGGAGGGGTGGACGCTCAGTTTGGTCAGTTTGGTGCAACCGTGAAGCATGTTATACCCATTATTAGCCTTGTTCACGTTCAACTTGCTGAGGTCAAGTTCAGTCATTGAGGAGCAGCCGTCAAACATATACAACGTATTGTCCAATTTCTGAGTGTTCCACTTGGTAAGGTCGATGGTTGTCAGACTCTTGCAATTATAAAACATATACGACATGTCGGTAACTTGTGACACATCCCAACCTCTTACATCCACGCTTGCCAGACTGGTGCAGTTGCAGAAAAGATTGGTCATGTCTGTGACGCGTGAGGTGTTGAAGTGACTCATGTCAAGGGTTGTCAGGCTGGAGCATCCGCTGAACATCTCTCTCATTTTCTCCAAATTGTCAGTATACCATCCGCTCATGTTGATGGAAGTGAGGCTGGAGCAATAATTGAACATTTTTTCTGTTGAGGCCACCGAGGACATGTCCCACTTGCTCATATCAAGGGTTTTCAAACTGGCGCAATTGAAAAACAGATATGAAGTGTCATAGAATAGTGGGGTATTCCAATTGCTTACATCAAGTTGAGAGACTTTCTCACAGCCATAGAACGCATAATGGCAGTTGCTCACATTTGAGACATCCCAACCGCTGACATCAATCGCTTGCAGTTTGTAGCATTGATAGAACATATAACCGATGTTGAGCAGGGCATTGGTTTGCCATTTGCTCACATCGAGTGTGGTGAGATTGTTGCAACTGCGGAACATGGCGTTCATCGTTTCCACAAGTGATACGTCCCAATTGCTGACATCCACCGTCGTGAGACTGCTGCAGCCACTGAACATACCGTTCATTCGGACCACTTTTCCTGTTTTGAAATTTCCAATGGTCAGTTGGGTGAGATTCGAACAGTTGTAGAACATACCCGCCATATTGTCCACCTTTTCAGTGTCGAAACTGCTGAGATTGAGTGAAGTCAGACTCGAACACTTGTAGAACATGCGTGCCATCGAGGTCATTTCGGATGTATTGAGGTAGGACAATCCCTGTATGGAAGTCAGGTTGCTCATGTTATAAAACCAACTGGAGCCATCTGTCGGTCTTGCATCTGCGAAAGAAGAGTGGAAGACCACGGTCTTGACCGACGATGCCTTGGCTACCCATTTGGGCTGGTCGTTGCTATATACCAGGTCGTATGTCGTGCCAGAAGAGGGTCTGTTGTCGTCGTAGTAGAATGTCAGTGTGCTTCCCGAGAGCACACAATAGGGGGTGGCAGCCTCAATACAGAGCGTGGCAAGAAGCATAATGCCCAGCAAAAATACTTTTTTCATTGTCGAAAAACTAAGTGAATAAAGATAATAGAAGAAAAGCCTATAGACAAATGCCTACAGGCTTTCTTCTTTATTAGGAACCAGAATGAACTGGTTTAGTCCATATCCAATGGATCAGATTAGTCGTCCCAAATGCTGGATGGTGTATCTGAAAGCAATTCACTCTCATCGAAAGTGGTCTCATTGGTCAAGTTGCCGTCTTGGCCAATTTTTCCTGAGTCTTCAAGAATACGAATAGAGATTTCCATCTCACAAATCACAGTCTCTGGAACTTGATAGTTCTTTTTCATTTTTCTATTTTTTTACATTGAGATTACTTGATAATCACTTTCTTACCGTTTTGGATGTAAACACCCTTTGTGGGGTTGGTTACCCTCACGCCCTGAAGTGTGTAGTACTCACCATCCTCATTGCCAGCAGGAATCACAATTTTCACGACACCGTCGGCATCTTCCTCAAACTCTCCGAAATATTTCGCAGAACTATTTGGATCCACGAGGGCTTGGGAGCGGTCACCCCAACTCAAAGTGTATTCTCTCCAATCAAATGCTACAGGCTTTGCTTTATCATCCCACCAGCCTTTGGGATTATATGTTTCATTTCCCACATTTGCTCGTGCATCATAAGGTTCTCCGTCTTTAATCATGACTTCCCAATAATATGGATAAACATGATTAGGCTTATCTACTGCTGGCTCATCTGGCTTGACAAGGATTTCACCACCATCGGCTACGTTGAATTCAGGCTTGGTGAGAGCGACACCATTTTCGTCCACATCGCCGGTCAGACGCAAGTATGCATATCCGCTCTTGTAACTCTGAGGTTTCATACGGAAGAAGCCCACAAAGTTCGTTTCATCGTTCAAAGTAGATTCATCCTTGGAGAAATAATCCGTGCTCGTGTATCGGCCCAATGCGAAGTTGCGGAATGTAACCTTTTTGACATTACCCACCTTAATTGTCTCGTATGGCTTGATGTCCACCCTAGAACCGTCAGCAGAGAGGATGGGCTCCAGATAGTTCTTATAGATAGCGTGAGCATCATCGAGATCACCCCAGTTGGCACGGCAGAGAGCAGCACCCTGATCTGGACCCCTGTATGTGTCCTGTACTACCATAGTGCCATCCTCATTATACTCAATATCACAATCAACTAACACGTCATCCACATATTTTTGATCATAAAGCGGATCGCCTGTCTCCAAGAATTTCACTGGGGTCAGGACCAATGCGGGCTTGCCATCCTGAGTTCTGCCATTGGGATGACCGTAGAGGATGACACCAGTACGCTTGGGAATGACATTGAGGCGCTGCAGGGTCACTTCGTAGTTGTCGCTGCTAGTTTGCTTCTCGACCTTGTTGACCACGTAAGCCCTGAGACCTTGGGGAACAAGATATGCATAATCGTAATCGCTGAATGTGCGGAGAATGATGGATTGATATTCGGGACCATCAGGAACAGTGGGACCTGAATTGATGAACTCATACCAGCCATTCTTGTGAGGATTGATGGCCTGATCATAATGATCCTCCAACCATTCATGGAACAAGCCTGGGTCGGTAACAATTGCGTCGGTCAGATAATGCGAGAGGTTGACATAATGCTCAGTCTTCTCCTTCGGGAAATGAAGGGTGGCAAAATTAGCACCAGCATCGCCTGCACCCCATGTAATATCCTGGTCGAATCCATTGTTTAAGCATTGGAGTTCTGCCATGGTGTTGATGTAAACATCTGTAATGGCTTGGCACTCCTCGAAGGCACCTTGGCCTTGACCACCACTGCCTTGTTCACCGGCGAGTTTTGTTTCTGCTCCGTCGCAGGTTCCATATTGACTGTCAAATTCCTCGAAGATGACAGTGGTCAATTTTGTACAGCCATAGAAACTGTGTTTTGCAAGTTCCTCCATTGAAGCGGGAATGCTGATTTCTTCAATGGCAGCAGAATGGAATGCCTGATAACCAATGTATGAAATATTCTTGGAAAGGGTGATTGAACTAAGACTGGTGTTAAAAGCAAAAGCATTCTCTCCAATAGTACATGGGTTTGTGAGTGTGCAACCATCATAGACAGGTGTACCTGTGAACGTCAACGTTTCAATATTACCGCATCCATTGAACACACCCATGCCACCGTCATCAGGTACTGCTGTCAGATTGGGAGGAAGAATGACGGTCTTAAGACCAGTACAACCATAGAATGTCTTGAAAGTAGAATTGTCATTTAACTTACTCTGGAATTCCGTGATGCCTGTACACATAGACATGTCCACAGTTTCCAAACTGGTAAGTTCCTTGAATACATCATTGCCGAGGAAGGTAAAGTTGCTTCCAGGAGGGAATGTGACAGATTGAATAGTAGAGGTACCTTCGAAGGCCTCGTATTTGATGGCCACAAGAGATGTGCAAGCACTGAGGTCTACTGCTGTCAAACCTGATTTGTCAAAAGACTCACTTCCAATCACCTTCAGACTTGCAGGAAAGTTACAACTGGTCAAACCTGTTCTTCTAAACGCATTATTGCCAATCCATTCCACAGAAGAACCTAAAACCACGGTCCTCAAATTAGTCTTTTCATTGAACAGATCATCTGGGATGGCTGTGAAGTTCTCGGTGTCAGGGAATGCAATGCCATTCAACTTGGAAGCACTATTGAAGTTACCATCCTTGAATTTGAAAGGTGTGGTGTCAAGGGTTTCGGTGAAGGAGTAAGAGAATGTGCCATCAGGGTTCTCGGTAACACTATTCGACGGCACTTCTTTGCCTTTCTCATCGAGATAGATTGTAAACTTAACAAGTTCATTGCCTTGTTGGCCATTATTATTTTCATAATACCTGCCATTATTTTCAATAACGTCTCCAGTATATGGTGTGGCCCAATTTTGGGGCTGTCCATTACCGTCAAGAGCCCAAGTGTTATAATATACAGCAGACTCCGTTGCAGTTCCAGTTCTCTGCACCGTCTCAGGGTTGTTGGGGTCGGGAAGATAAATGAAATCATTGCTCGTCCAATCAATGGTTTCTCCGGTTCCAGTGTACTTAATTTTAGAGACGAAGCCTTCGCATGCACTCATGTCAAGGAATACATTGTTTTGGCATTGATCAATAACTTTGTCAAGTGTGTTGAGATCTTTGTTGGCCCAATCGCCAGTCAACACAATCGTTGTGGCGTTTCTGTTGGAAAGACTGAAATTCTGATCGTTGGAATTGCCATCATCCACATAGTTGAGGGTGACGGTTGTCCCATCCGAACTTTCAGTGATGGTCGCCCAACTACATAGGGCGACTCCCATCAGCAGAAGAGTAGTAAAAAATTTCTTCATCTTAAAATTTGGATTTAATTATTATAAAAATGATTTTTCAGGTATTTTGATTTCGACAAGACTGTTTTCCTTGCTACGTTCGCCCGTTTCCTACTTGTTGAGCGCCAACAAGCCGTTTTTGTTTTGCAGCCTGATGGTTTTCGCCTAAATTAGACTCTGGTAGTGGTTTCAAAGAACATTTTCTTGTCGTGAGAGGTTACCGGCATATTTGATGGTTCATGCGGCTTATTAGGTCATTCAATGCTTATTGCTTGCCGTTGGTCAAGGTGGCGTACCTTTTGTGGTCAATTGGATTTTCTCTTTTCTCATCTCACTCATTCTATCATATAGGGTTGTAAATATTTATCACTTTGACATCAACCATTTACCCTGATTGAGGAGTGTGCTCAAGAGGTTGCGGTCATGTCAGCAATTTGACGAAGACAAGTTACGCAATCCCTACATTGAGTGCTCAAGCGTAGACGCAATTGACGCTTTTGTGCAAAATTAATGTATTCTTTTCATTTTTGAAAGTTTTTGCGAAGTTATTTTTCAAAAAAGGTCAAATTAGTCAGAAATCATTACAAAATTGATGGTTTTTTGACCAAAAAAAAGATTTTTATGCGAATTTATTAGAAAATAATTTCCATTTGGTAATATAACATTATAACATATGGCAAAAACACCTCTTTTATGGTCAAAAAAAAGGATTTTGGTTAGTCAACTATTAGTTGACAGTATTAAGTAGAAATGAATTGAAAATATTTTGCATATCAAAGGGGTTTTCCTGAAGAGTAACTGAATGAAAAAAGCACTTTTACCTCACCCTCGCTCTCCCGCCACCACTATCAACCAAATAACAAGAAATTGCCACTTCAGAAAAACATTTCCTTCAAGTGACAATTTGTCAATTTTAGAAATAAATATTTACAAGAAAGCAAAAATATAACTTAACTTTCGCAAGTAGGAATATTTCCGTGGTTTCTGATAATCTGAGAAAACAAACGACCACGTCATCGACGTGGTCGTTATAATTATTGTAGAGTGTTGGTAAAAATTCGATTCGTGGTTGCTATTCCTTGTTAAGGATATAGTCGATGATAAGTGTTACGTCGTAGATATTCACGAAGCCATCATCGTTCATGTCGGCCTCGGTAACGTGGAAGTTTTCGGGGTTGAAGGCCAGGATGTAGTCAATCATCAGCGTCACGTCGTAGATGTTCACGAAGCCGTCGTGGTTCACGTCGCCGAGGATACGCTGTTCCTCGATGTTCTTGAAGTCACGCCAGTATTCCGCCTGCTTGAATGCCTGCACACAGCCCTTCGGCACGTAGAGCGTGGCATTGCGGCGGTTGGAAAACACTGTGCTGCCGATGGTCAGCGGCGTGGAGAAGCCCACCGTCACCTCCACCAGCGACGGGCACTCATAGAAGGCAAGACTCTTGATGGCGGTCACCGTGGATGGGATGCTGATGTGCGTGAGGCTGCGACAATTGTAGAAGGCAGACGACTCGATGGTGGTCAGCCCCTCGGAGAGGTGAACATCGGTAAGATTGGAGCAGCCATCAAACGCACTGTTGCCCAGTGTGGTGAGTGTAGTGGGCAGCGTCACGGCGGTGAGGCCCTTGCAACCGGAGAATGCCGAGGCTCCGATGGTGGTGATGCCCACGGGTACATCGACGCTCTGCAACCTCTTGCAGCCGTAAAAAGCACAGGTACCTATCGCCACCACCGATGAAGGAAAGGTGGTGTTGTAGCATCCCAGCAGTATGGTGTTCGTGCTTGTGGTGACGATGGCGTTGCAGCCGTCGCGCGAGTCGTACTTGGCATTTTCCTCTGCTACGGTGATGGCGGCTAACGACGTACATTCTTGAAAGGCCGAAGGTGAAATGCTGCTGACTGAGGATGGGATGTGTAGGCTCTGTATACTGTTACACCCACTGAATGCCATCTGTCCTATGGTCTTCAGCGACTCGCCCAGACGGAGGGTTGCCAGCGAGAAACATCCTTGGAAAGCCAGTTCGTCAATGGACGTCACCTTGTCGGGAATGTCGATTGATTTCAACCGTATGCAATTGTGGAAGGCATTACTGCTGATGGTTGTCAGTTGGGCAGGCAGCACGATGCTGGTGAGGTACTTACAGTCGTAGAATTCGCTCATCACCAAGGTCTCCAGACTGGTGAAGTATTGCAGTTCGTCGAAAGAACCCACACCTTCATCGAAAGAGAAGTAGTTGTGAAGGCTCTGTACTGCCGCCGCCTCGTCCATACTTAGTTCTTTGTCACCGTCGGTGTCCCAATGCTCCACGCAGATGGCCTTCACGTGGGAGTCGGCAAACGTGATGTTCTCGGCTTGGGTTGCCATTGACACTGCAAGGCACAACAAAAGGATTGCTGATTTCTTCATCAATTTTCAATTTTCAATTTTCAAATGTCGCGCAAGTCGAATGCAGACAAAAAATTATTTTTAGTATGCTGAGACGCAGCCGACATTCAAGTGACTTAATTTTCAATCGGGCGAAGCCCGCATACAAACCACAAGAAAAGCCTATATCACTATAGGCTTTTCTTTATGGTCAGCGTCATTGGTTGACGTGAGAAGGTTTAGTCATCCCAGAGGCTTCTGGTGCCTGTCATCTCACCCTCGTCGAACGAAGAGGTGTTGGCGTCAACGGTACCAGGGTTTTGTGTTCCATGTGAGTCCTGGGTGCCCTCTCCTTCGAGAATGTTCTCGGCGCTGAGGAATACAATCTCAGTCAACGGCGCAATATACTTCTTTTCCATTTTTTGAAATCTCCTTTAATTATTTGATAACCACTTTCTTGTTATTGTGGATGTAGATGCCCTTCGTCGGGTTAGTCACCTTCACACCCTGCAGGGTGTACCAAGCATCCTTCTCATAGGTCTGAGCGGCGGTGCCAATGGTCTGGATGCCGTCGGTCATATCCTCATCGAACGAGAATCCCAAGACACAGATGGTGTTAACTCCGGAAGAAGCAGCCACACGGTCCTCAAGATAGAACTCAGGCATCTGGTCGCTGGACTCGTTGAAGTTGTTGAAACGTCCGGAAGGAATCTTGGCAAAGGCACGGTTCAGGCGGAGTTGACCTGGCTGCAGGCGAACCCATCCACCATTACCACCAGCAGCACCCTTGCTGAAGCCGAAGTTGCGGTACTGCTTGTTACCGGCATAGAAAATGTTGTTGTCCCAATCCCATGGCAGAACAGGTGCTACCAAGCATTCTTGGTCGTAAGAACCTTGCAGCATGTTGATATCGTCGTTCCAGTTAATTTCTGTATTATTAGTAGCAATAGCCTCCAAACGCTGTTCCTCATAGCGTCCTTCCGTGTGAGGATACTGTGGGAAGATATAGTCGTTCTCAGTATAATGATTACCGAAAATGAGCAATGCTCTGTCTTCATTCATTGTAGTAGAGTAGAGCACCACGCCCGTTCCCTCAGGAACATAACTACGAGTATTGTCTTCTTCGGAAATTACCTCACCAGTTGATGTGTCCATTTGCTGATGAATAGGTCTCAGCGCCTTGAGCATGATTTTACCCTTTACTGTCAGGAGAGCATACCTCTTATATTTCTTATACTTGGCCTTGTCTTCTGCACTCATTGTGCTATACAACTGATAGTCGGGCTCACCGCCTGTCTTCTCGTTAATGTTCACATAACCACCTTTTGCAGTAGCCACATAGTCACTTAACTCGGACTTGTAATCGAGTGCACGGTATGCGGTAATTCCCGCGGGAAGGAGCGTCACGCCAGTATCCACTGAACGGCTATAGGTACGGAGGAATTCACCTTCAGGAATCATTTCAGCATCACCAGTGTTGATGAACTCAAGCCAGCCGTTACCTGCATAGTGGTCACCACCAACGGGTGAAGTATAGCCAGCCTGCGGTTTAGCAAGATTTCCAAAACCACCTTCACAAGGCACTGATTTATAGAATGCTTGCAGGTTGTCCTGAGTGATTAATGCCGAACTGCCGTCTTCTGCCAACTTGTAGTTTCCTACGTAGAAGTCATAAGCAGAAACGTATGGTGTAGCAGCGTCACCTGTACGCACAGGAAGGTTTCTCGGATAAATCAAGCGGGCAGCGACATCAACATTGTCAATTTCTGTCTGCACATTGGTCACGTCAAAGTCGAATGCGCCTTGCTGGCAAACACAGTCTTCTGCATAAGTGCCATCACAGGGAACCACTTCAACGGTACGGATGGTCTTGGTGTTGTTGAAAGCACCCGTTCCATGGCCACCCGTTGCCTGAATCACCTTGGGATGGCTACACAGTCTCACGGTGATGATACCATTGGTTTTGTCGGTGGTGCTACACTCGCTGAAAGCCATATTTTCGATGAGGGTGAGCCTGTGGCATGCCGCAAGGTCTACAGTATTCATGTTAACATCCTTCTGGAAACTCTGTGTTTCGATTCTTACAAGATTAGGAGAGAACGTGACGTTAGTGAGCATGGGGGTTTGAGCAAAAGCCCATGCCCCAATGACCAGGTCCTCGTTGGCTTTCGTTCCTGTAAACACAATATTCTCAAGAAGGGCACAGTGCTTAGTGACAATTTCATTTTCACTTCCACCGCCACCGATTAATTCCAGCGTCGGGGGGAGTTTCAGAGTTTTGAGGTAATTATGCCAATAGAATGTAGCTAAGCTACTGGTACCTTCGGTCTTAATGCCTTCACCAAACTCATTTTGTCCGCCGTATGCGAAATATCTTATACCAGTACAATTAGAGAAGTCCAATGTCTCTACGTGTGAGGATGAGAACACCTGGTTGCCAAAGAATCTGAGATTCGGTCCTGACGGAAGGAGGACTTCAGTAAGATTGTTCCAACTGTCATCACCCATATTGAATGCAGCGTAATCAATTTTCACAAGATTTGTCAGTTGGCTCAAGTCAACCTTTGTGAACTGAGTACAATTCTTGAAAGCATCGGCACCGATGACTTTCAGTGTGGTCGGGAAGGTCACATTCCCTATCTTGGATTGTTTTTGGTCAGAAGCATTTTGACCTGTGGAACCAAATGCATAAGCACCAATCCATTCGATCTGTGTATTATTAAAAGACACAGACTCAAGATTTGGACAAGTCTCGGGGCAGCACAGTTGATCAGGAATAGCCGTAAAATTGGCACTGTTGGGGAATGCAATGCCCTTTAACTTTGCTGCATTATTGGAGAAATTACTACCATTTAATGCAAATGCGGTAGCATCAACCTGATAGGTGTAGCTGTATGAATAAGTACCATCAGCATTCTCCGTTACGGCATCGTTTGGCAGTTCTTTGCCATTCTCATCGATAAAAATATCTATTACGCCAAGTACTTCCCATGCATTAAAATGATCATTAGGATACGGTTTACCGTCTGCAGGATTCCAGACGACAGGTCCCGAATAGGGGTTACCATACATAGTAAATTTCTGAGATTTAGTTGCAGTTCCTGTAGCAGTAGCATACTCAGGATAGGCGGAATTAGGCAGATAGACAAAACTGGTGCTTGTCCAATCAGTTTCACCTTGGCCAGTATATTTAACCTTGGACACCATCTTAGTACAAGCGCTCAGGTCAAGGAAAACATTATTTCTGCACTTTCCAACCATGTTGCCAATTGTAGGAAGGTCCTTGTTGGCCCAATCACCTGTGAGTACAACAGTCTCTGCATCACGCATGTGAGGCTTGATGAGAGCATCAATGTTAGGATTGGAGTCGCCATCATCAACATAGTTGATGGTGAGGGTTTTAGTGCCCTCAGCATAATCTGCGGTGTAACTCGCCCATGAGCACAAGGCGACTCCCATCATCAGAAATGTAGTAAACAATTTTTTCATCTTAAATGTTTATTATTTAATAATTGTTAATAAAATGTTAATTCGGTCATATAATTTCGACAAGACTGTTTTCTTTATTAAATTTGCGTGTCATCTGCCTGTTTGGGCGCCAACATGCCGTTTTTGATTTGCAGCCTGATGGATTTCGCCTAGTTTTGGCTCTGGTATTGATTTCAAAGAACATTTTCTTGTCGTGAGAGGTTGCCGGCAGGTGATTCATACATGCGGCTTATTAGGTCATTCAATGCTTATCGCTTGCCGTTGGTTAAGGTGGCGTACCTTTTGTGGTCAATTGGATTTTCTCTTTTCTCATCTCACTCATTCTATCATATAGGGTTGTCAATATTTTTCGCTATAGACACCAACCATTTACACTGGTTGGGGTAGAGTGTGCTCAAGAGGGTGGGATAATGTCAGCAATTTGACGAAGACAAGTTACGCGATCCCTACATTGAGTGCTTAAGCGCAGACGCAATTGACGCTTATTATCGATTTTCTGTGCAAAAATAATGTATTCTTTTTATTTACGAAAGTATTTGCGGCATTTTTTTTCGAAAAAGGTTAAATTCATCAGAAATCATTACAAAATTGGCAGTATTTTGACCAGAAAAAGTATATTTTCCGTATTTATAAGCAAAATGCATTCTCTTTTAGGCGTATAACATATAGTAAAAAACACACCTTTTTTGGTCAAAAAGTAAGGAAGCAGGTTTGTCAACTATCAAGTGATAATGTCAAGCGGAAAACGCATTAAAAATATTTTACAAACGGAAAAATATTTGCCTGAAAAGGAATCGAATGGAAAAAAGAACTTTCAGGAGTTGAAAGGAAGGCAAAAGGGAATTAGAGAGAGAGAGGCACTGCGGCTGCCGACTGAAGCGCATAGCAAAACAGAAGAGAGTTTTTCAAAATTGCGGTATCAAAAAAAAGTCAAAAGCATGGTTAGATGATACTTTTACTTACTAGGTTGAAATCGAACATAAAGTGGACTTTTTCGTCGAGTGCCGAGCAGTTGCCATCTAACAATATTGTTGTTAAAAAATGAAAACATAACAATATTTCTGTTCAACTCATGCCTGACAGCCAAAATTTGTCTAAAAAAGAAAGAACGAACTATTTTTACGACTATGAGCCAAGCCTACAGGAGCAAGTTTTCACTGATTTACAACATGTTAAGGAGGACAATCGATTATCTAAAATGCAATTTTTCCGAATTCGAATTCGCACATAAATATCTGCAAAACAATCAAATCGTCGTAAAAACAACCGATTTTCCACAAGAAATGCAGTTTGGCGGCATATCACACCTACCCCCTACCCTACTCTCCTGACACCGCCATCACCAGACGACCAGAATTGACCACATCAGAAAAAATCATCTGCCGGCAAGTAAAATTTTGTCAATTTTTGAAATAAATATTAAAAGAAAGCCTTAAAACCTTAAAAAATCTAAAAAATCAAAACTGTTGTTTGGGCACACAGAAAAAAAAATCTACTTTTGCGTCTAAAGTTCGGTGTGCGCACACAGCGGTTGTGCCACATGACAATCCAAGAGCGAAACCGATGTCAACCGGGAACCCCCGCTCAATAGGTATACCAATAAAAGGAAAAATCAGCATCAAAGTACTGAATTAACCCCACCAAATTTATTATCAACCACTTCGATTCATCAACTATTCAACTATTCATAACCCAACACCACAAATGAAAAAGATTGTTACTGTATTAGCATTGTTATCTCTGGTTATGACTTCCAGAGCAGGAATCACAGGCTCATACGACTACGCCACCAAGACCCTGACGGTGAACTATGTGTATGTGGCCGACCCCTACGACGCCAACAACGACGGCATTAACCCCAGCGACCTCAACTACCTCAACCTCAATGCCGGCATGGTGGACAGGATTGTGCTCACCGGCGAATGGAAGAACAAGAACATGCAAAAAGCGGGCGAACTTGTAATCAAGTACGCATCAAGACAAGACCCCGTAGAACTGGACCTCTCTGCCTGCAAGGGCCTGGTGAGCAAGTTCAAATCAGTAACAGACAACATCAATGTACAGGACTTCGACAACACCACCACCACATTCTCCTATGAGCCGATGTGGGGTGAGACCTTCAACCTCGACAAGGCGCGTGAGGAAGACCGCCTGAGCGGCATCGTCTTCCCTGCCAATTCCCCAAACTTCACCTATGTTCCCGGTGAGTTGGTGAACTATTCAGCGAACCTGAAAAAGGTGGTGATTTCGGAAGGCATCAAGGCTATCGGCAACAAAGCATTCATGGGCTCAAAAATCGAGAACCTCACTCTTGGCTCCACCGTGACCGAGATTGGCAAATGCGCTTTCATGGAGAGCAACATCACAACCCTCGACCTCTCGAAACTGAAACTCTCGAAAATCCGCCAGCAGACCTTCCGCGACTGCAAGAAACTCGCCAGCGTGGACTTCCCCACCACCATCACCCAGATACAGGCAGAAGCCTTCCAGCGCACCCCCATCGTGAAGGCCGACCTCAGCCAGTGCCACCAACTGAACTTGCTGGCCTACCAGTGCTTCAGCGAGTGCACTTCGCTCGAAAGCGTAATTATATGTACACACGAGAAGGTGATCAGAGGTGCCAACCAAATCAGCAACGACGGCACTGCAGCCGGTGGTGGCGCATTCTACAACGCACGCAACATCAAGGTGGTGGAAATCAAATACTGCAACGGCACCGACGTGACGAAGTGCTGGTGTGAGAATGCCGCCTTCGACTACGACGTCACACACGTGCAGACACGCCTCGACCGCATTCCCGAAGCCTGCAAACTCATCTACCCGAAGGGTGACAACGCCAGCGCTCCTTACAAGTCGAACTTCGACTTCTTCGTGGGCGAGTACAAGACCAACGCCGTCATCCGCCAGAGCAACCTGCTGAAATACTGGAGATACATTCCCGCAAGGGGACAGAACGTAGCAGAACTGCCCAATGGCCTCGCTTCCCAATACAACCTGAACAACTACAAGGGTAACGGTTGGCTGGAGTTCCTCAGCACCGGCGACGGCGAGATTATTGAAGAGGGTGAATTCCTGCGTACTTACAGCCGCACATTCGGCGACGGTGCCGTGCTCCTTCCCAGCATCATTACCGCCTACCGTGCCATCGACTACGTGTCGACAGTGTGGGACTTCGTGAAAGACAAGAACGGTGAGTGGGTGCTCGTCAATGAGAACGACCCCAACGAAGGCTATAAACTGAAAGACAGCGACGACGAAGGCAAGACCACCTATGCCCGCCTGACCATCGGCGGACAACTGCTGCTCCGTCCGCTCCGTCCGCTCGACAGCGACGGCGATGAGGTGAAAGCACTCAGTTACATCCCCGAAAACACAGGCGTGGTGCTCTATTCGAAGGGTATCAACGAAGACGCCTTCCTGATATTCGACGCCTACAAAGGCCATGACTATGACCTGTCGAGGGAATATCCCCACACCGGCGACCGCTATGAGGCAGGACGTTTCTCCTGGGAGGAAGACGACATCAACATGCTCGAGGGCTCGTATGGCGACGACTGTCCAGTGGCACCCGTCTACCCTTGGGTCTACGACAACGAGGAGAACTACACCGGTGGTCATTACACCTCGAACAAGGAGTACCGCAACTTCGGCTTCAACAAGTCGGTGATGAAATGGCGCCGTCTCACCCCGGGCCTGCTCCGCCTGAACCGTGCCTACGCACATATCCCCATCATACGCTTTAACAACCACAACGAAACTTCCGACCAGATGCCAGACTTCACCCTTGAAGACCACCTCACTGAACCCAGCGACAACATGGTGGTGCTCTCGAGCCTGTTTGAGGACGAACTTGACGGCATCGACGCCATCCACGTCACCAAAGAAGCCACAGAGAAAGACGCTTGGTACACGCTCCAGGGCGTGAAAGTGGAGAACCCCATCAGGGGCGCTTATATCCACAACAACAAGGTGGTGGTAATTAAATAATGTACGGGCTACGCCCGATTGAAAATTGAAAAATGAAAATTGGCATTCCAGCCCATTTTTCAAAATAAACAAAAAAACAAACAAGTTTTCAGAATTATGGAAAAGAAGTATATTGCGCCATTGACAGACATCGTTATCATCAGTGCAGAAAACATTCTCGAAGGAGAGGGCACCCAGGACTCACATGGAACACAAAACCCTGGTACCGTTGACGCCAACACCTCTTCGTTCGATGAGGACGAGTTCAGCACCCCAAGAAGCCTCTGGGACGATTGATAAGGCGTGACGTCATAGAGCGGCACTGACGACAAGGAAAGCCTGTAAAAAGTTATAGGCTTTTCTTGTCGTATCATCCCGTAAGGTAGAACAAAAAAGTAGTTAAAGGGATTTATGTACTGCTATTACATGATTTATAAAATATGAGAAAAACGGTATTCATGATGTTTGGCCTCATACTCTCGCTGACAGCCACGGGTGAGAACATCGCATTCAACGACAGCAAAGTGAAAGACTATTGCCTGCTGCACTGGGACGACAACCATGACGGAGAAATCAGCATGGAGGAAGCCGCCTCGGTGACCAGCCTCGGCACAGTCTTCGGAGGCACCAACATCGAGTCTTTCGACGAACTGCAGTATTTCACCGGTCTGACAAAGATCAACTCCCAGGAGTTCTACGACTGCACCAGCCTGAAGCGCATCACGCTGCCCCAACAGGTGACAAGCATCGGCGGTAGCGCCTTCTATGGATGTACCGCCCTCACCACCATCGACATACCTGCATCGGTGACCACCATCGACAGTTATGCCTTCAACGGCTGCATCCTCCTCAACAGCCTGACGTTGCACGAAGGACTGACCACCATCGGGAATTACGCGTTCAGTTTCTGCAAGTCGCTGGCCAACCTCTCCATACCGGCAAGCGTGACCAGCATCTCTGCCAGCGCATTCAGGAGTTGTTCTTCCATCTCCACCATCAAAGTAGCGACAGAAAACGCAGTGTATGACTCTCGCGAGGACTGCAACGCCATCATCAAGTCGAACACCAACACATTGTTGATTGGGGCGGCATCAACCGTCATCCCATCGTCGGTGACCGCCATCGGCACGAATGCCTTCTACGGCAATACCGCACTGACCTCCATCGTCATCCCCGAAGGCGTGACAACTATCGGCGCATCGGCTTTCTCGGGATGCACCATACTCACCAACGTGGAAACGCCCAGCACACTCACCACCATCGGTTCGGATGCGTTCAGTGGGTGTACGAAACTCGCACGCGTCATCCTCTCCGAAGGACTGGTGGGCATCGAGTCGAACGCGTTCAAGCAGTGCAAGGCACTCACGAAAATCCGTATCCCCTCTACCGTGACAACCCTCGCCACCCAGGCGTTCTACCAGTCGACCGCTCTCGTGAAGGTGGCAGTAGACTTCACCACACCTATCAGCATCAAGAACAATGTATTCTCCAACAGGAAGAATGCCACGCTTTACGTGCCAGAAGGATGCACCGGCATCTTCGCCGAGACAAGCATCTGGAATGAATTCAAGAATGTGGTGGAACAGAAGAAGGAGGTCAGTGCATCGGCTGCTCCCAAAGAACTGGATCCCGGAGAGGAAACAACCATCACGGTGAGTCTCGACAACGACGACTTCTACGACTATGGTTCATTCGAGATGGACCTCACCTTCCCCAACGGCTTCACGCCAGATATCAACTCCCTTGCCCTTGCCAGCCGTTGCGACGGAATGCAGGCCACGCTGGAAAAGACGGGCGAGAATACTTACCACCTGACATGCTCTTCCACCAACGCCACGGTGACAGGCGCGGAGGGTGCCCTCTTCACCATTACCGTGAACTCGGCATCGACAGTGGAAATGAGAGAATATCAGGCCACGATAACGAATATCTCTCTGGGAACAGACGAAGGAAATGTGGTGACTGCCGATGATACGGAGGCATCGTGGACAGTAAAGGGATATCACCTTGGCGACGTGAACCATGATGGATTTGTCAACATCTACGACGTGACATTGGAAATCGACTACATCCTCGATATGGAGCCCATGAACTTCCACGTCACCGAGGCCGACATCAACGAAGACGGCTTCATCAACATCTACGACGTGACGCTCCTCATCGACTATATCCTCAACATGAACTGACTTCAAGGGTAGCCAAGAGGCTACCCTTTATTGAAAATTGAAGATTGAAGATTGAAGATAAAAGACGCTACGAGATGTGGCGTCTTTTTCTGCATTATTGCGATTGTTTCGGATTAGAAATCCTTATACTCAATGTGTCGGAATTGCAAATTCCGACAACAATCTTATGACAGTCTCTCTATCAGTTCGAGGCACATGCGGGAGTTGTGGTAGGGACATTTCCAGAAACCTGCCTTGTCGTCGCGCCGGTTGATGTTTCCCTCAGGGTCGCGGCTCCACCACCATTCCCCACCCTCTCGGTCGATGAGGTTGTCCTTGATGTAGGTCCAACAGTCCATGAAATGCTGATAAGCCTCCTCATCACCGAAATGCTGGTAGATATTGTAGAAGCCCACCACCGCCTCGGCCTGCACCCACCAGTGCCGGTCGGTGTCTACATAGCCCGTGTCGAGATTGGCCTCATGCACCATCGACCCATCGGCATTGAGTCCTTTCTCCGATGCCTTCGCCACCATGCGGACGATGGGTTCCACCTCTTTTAACAACAAAGAGTCGCCTACGACAAGTGCTGCCTCATGGATGAGCCAGGAGCACTCAATGTCGTGGCCATAACTCTCAAGGGCTCCCCCACCCCGCGTCCAGTCGTTCTCGAAAAAGAGGTCGAGATGGTGGGTAGCAGGGTTGAGGATATGGTGGGTAAAGATATGAATGAGATTGCGGACGGCTGCCTCGACCCGAGGCAGCATAGCGACCGGCGAAATACTATTTTCACTATCAGCATTATAGTTACTATAGTCACTATAGTCATTATCGCCCCATTCCCTCAAACAGCGAAGGAGGTTGGTGTAGGGCTCGATGATGTGGAGATGGGTGTTCTGCGACTTGGGGTAGTTGGCGTCGAGTTCGGAGAGACGCATGTCGGCTATCTCGCCCCACTCACGCGTAGACGCCTCGATGTAGCCGTTGTAGACAGTGTCGAGAGAATGCTGCTCAATGCAGTGGAAGAGGCGGAGGGCGTAGTCGAGGGCTTCGCTATCGTGCGTGGCGCGCGCATACTCCGACAGGCCGTAGATGGCGAAACCGATGGCATAGAACTGCTTCTTCGTATCTTTGGGCCGACCAAGATAGTCGACCGACCAATAGGTGCCGCCAAATTCTTGGTCGTAGAAATGGCGGAGGATGTAGTCCTTGGCTCGCGTGGCGGCATCGAGGTATTCCTTCTTGCCGACCACACGGTAGGCGGCAGAAAACGACCAGAGGATGCGTGCCGTGAGGATACCGCCCTTGTCGGCGTCCTTCACCAGCGTGCCATCGCCGGTCATCTGTCCGTAAAAACCACCATGTTCCAGGTCGACCATATTGTCGAGCCAGAAACGCAGGATATTGTTCTCGAGGGTATCGAGGAATTCTTCACGAAGGGTTGACATTGCTATAAGGATTGAAAATTCTGAAAAAAAGGAAATGGGTGATAAGAAGGGTGTGTCAAATTAAAATACGACACAGAGATACAGAGACACAGAGAAAAAAAACTCTGTATCTCTGTGCCTCTGTGTTGATATTGATATTCGGGGCTTCATTTTGTGTGTTGCCCAATTCGTTGCTCAGGAGAAAGATTATTTCTTGATGGGGTATTTCTTGAGCAGGAAAATCATGATGACCACAATGGCTGCAGGGAAGAGGGAGAAGAGCGCCCAAATCATGTTGCGCACTGCCTCATCGTTGGTAATGGTAATGACGGTCTGCCCATTGGCATCGGTGCCCGAGATAAAACCTGCCATACCGAGGAAGAGAGCGACGAGAGAACCTGAGATGGCCGTGCCGAACTTCTGTGCCATCGTTCCTGAGGAGAAGATGAGGCCAGTGGAAGAGGTGCCGTTTTTCTCCGTGGCATAGTCGGCCACGTCGGCATACATCGACCACAGCAGCGGCGAGTAGAGTCCCACACCAACGGAAGTGATGATGACGATGCCCACCATGACCCAGATGTATTTCGGGTCCATCGGCACGAAGAAGAAGGCCACCGAAGAGATGAGGCAGATGAGCGCGGCGATGACAAAGGCCTTGCGCTTAGAGCCAACCTTCTTGGTGAACACCGGCGACACACCGCCGAAAATCATACAGGTCACCTCGCCGAAGGTCATGAAGACCGTGTAGTTGATGATGAGGCCGCTCACGGTGACGTCGCCATGAAGACAGTACTCCATGAGATAACCAGCCACGGCATAGCGGAAGCCGTTGAAGAAATTGGTGCAGATACCGATGAGCGTGAGGTATATCCAAGGCTTGTTCTTGAACAGGTCAGCGAAAGGCTTGAAGGTGAACTTCTCTGCCCTGACTGGCTTCAGGCGCTCCTTGGTGAGCAGACCGCAGGCCAGCGTCATCAGGGCGGCAAGCAGTCCGAGAGCAGCGCCGAGGACGGCATACTGATGCTGGTCGGAACCGCCCACCATCTTCTGCAGGTAGGGGAACGACAAGAGGGTGATGAAGCCCATGGCATAGGCGCCCACCATACGGAAGGAGGAGAACTGGTTTTTCTCATTGTCATCGGAGGTCATCACGCCGAGGAGCGAGCCATAGGGCACATTGACTGCCGTATACACCGCCATCATGAGGAGATAGAGTGTATAGGCATAGATACGCTTGCCCACCGGCCCAAAGTCGGGGGTATAGAGCAGCAGCGCGAAAACAAGGCCGAGCGGAATGGCACCGAAGATGAGCCACGGACGGTAGGTGCCCCATCGCGACTGTGTGCGGTCGGCCAGACTGCCCATGAGCGGGTCGGTGACGACATCAAACATACGCGCCACGAGCATCAGCGCAGCGGTATCTGCCACGGTGAGTCCGAAGATGTTGGTGAAGAACAGTGGGAACGCGATGGACATGACTTTCCAAGTGATACCGCCAGCAGCGGCATCTCCGAGGGCATATCCGATTTTTTCTTTCAGTGTTGCCATGATGGTAATGGTTTTTTTATGAAGTTATTAGGTGTTTCTTATCCTATAGGCACTATAGTTACTATAGATACTATAGTCACTATAGATACTATAGACACTATATATTCTCCAGCGCCTTGTTCTTGGCTACGAGGCGCTTGATGGTTTCTACCGAGGCAGAGGTGGTGAGGCCATCCACAGGTGTGTTCATGCAGTAGTCGACGAGACGGTCGATGGTGGAGGTGGCTACATGCATACGGGTGTCGCTCGACGCATAGTAGATGAACACCTTGCCATCCTCGTCGGCTATCCATCCGTTGGCGAAGACCACGTTCATCACGTCGCCGATATACTCCCACCCTTCGGGAACGAGGAAATAGCCTCCGGGCTGCGCAATGACACGGGTGGGGTCGTCGAGCGCCGTCATATACATATAGAGCACATAGCGCAGACCACTGGCACATCCCCTCACGCCATGGGCGAGATGCAACCAGCCACGGTCGGTCTTGATGGGGTGCGGACCCTCGCCATTCTTCACCTCCATGATGGTGTGGTAGTGGCGGGCGTTGATAATCCGCTCCTCGGTGACCTCGGCATGGGTGATGTCGTCGACGAGTGCCCAACCGATGCCTCCACCCGACCCGGTGTCGATGAAACCGTCTTGCGGACGGGTGTAGAAGGCATACTTGCCATCGACAAACTCAGGGTGGAGCACCACATTGCGCTGCTGACTGCGCGACTTGAGGTCGGGCAGACGCTCCCAGTTGACGAGGTCCTTGGTGCGGGCGATAGCCGCCGTTGCCGTAGCCGCGGAGAGGTCGGCAGGCACACTGTCGTCGTGACGCTCGGCGCAGAACACGCCATAAATCCACCCATCCTCATGCTGGGTGAGGCGCATGTCGTAGATATTGGTGGCCGGTATGACATCATCGGGCATGGTGATGGGCTCGGGCCAGAAGCGGAAGTTGTCGATACCGTTGGGACTCTCTGCCACGGCGAAGAACGACTTGCGGTCGGCACCCTCCACACGGACGACAATGACGTATTTCCCGTTCCACTTGATGGCACCGCTGTTGAGCGTGGCGTTCATCATGATGCGCTGCATGAGATAGGGGTTGTCTTTCTCGCAGAAGTCGTAGCGCCACGTGAGCGGGGTATGCTCGGCTGTGACGATAGGATTCTGATACTTGGTATAGATGCCGTTTCCCCCTTCACAAGGGATATTGGGGCGAGTAAGCAGTTGCTCGTGGCGGTCAGTCAGCGCCTTGAGACGGGATTTGAAGTCGTTCATTTTAATCCGTTTTTTGAGTTTTAATTTATTGAAGAGTAAAAGGGTGAAATTTTTTATCTTTTCCTATGAGGGCTATAGTGACCTCCCCCCTCTCCTCCTAAGAAGAGGAGGGAGATGCCACATGGACCTCTAAACTATTTTATATCCTTGATATCATTGAGGAAGAGGGTATTGGGAGCCGCGTAGAGTTTCTTGAAATCCTCGGCACTCTGCTGGTTGGGATCAGGAGCGAAGAACTCCTCCTTGTAGTTGCGCCAGGTGTGGAAATAGCAGATAGGATAGCGGTCGAGGATGGGCTGGAGCACCCGCGTCCACCAGGTGGAGTCGGGGAGATTCTTGTAGCCACACTCGGTGACGGCGATGGGCTTGCCATTTTTCTCGGCGAAAGACTTCAGGAAATCGAGGTCGGCAGTGGCCTGCTTGATGAAATCCTCCTCGGTTCCCCATTGGTAGGCATCCTCGCCGATGAGCGCCACCCGGTCGTTTCCGGGATAGCGTTTGAGGAAGCGCTCCTCTGTCCATCCTCCATCAAGGTTGGGCGAGAAACTCCAAAGCAGGTTGTCGAACCCACGCTGGTTGAGCGTGTCCTGCAAGAGGTTCCAAAGGGCAAGATAATCCTCGTCGGAGCACAGTTTCTGTCCCCACCAGAACCAAGAGCCGTTGTACTCGTGCCACGGGCGGAAGATGATGGGCACAGGTTTTCCGTCGTCGGTGCGGAGCGTCTCGATGAAGTCGCCCACCCGCGTCATCCAGGTGTTGAACTTGGCTTTCACGCTATCCTCGGTGAGAATCTTGTGCACCACGAGTGTGTCTTCCACATCCCATGCCGTACCTCCGGTGACCGGGTTGCGCGGGTGCCAACTGATGGTGACGATGCCACCACGCAGATGGTGCTTCACCAATTCCTCGCGGATACGGGTGAAGGGCACGCTGTCGAGGTTCTTCGCGTCGCCCATCTCGATGCCGCCAAGGTCGAACCCCATGACGGCAGGGTAGTCGCCCACAGTGGCAAGGATATCGCTGCTGTCGGGCAGGTATTCCCAAGTGAGGCCATAGAATGTATCATCTTGATGGCCAAACATATAGCCATGCTTCTGGATGGCAGTGAGCCGCTCGAGGAGTTGCTGCGAGGCTGTTTTCTGCTCTACCTGTTGCTGACAGGCCATGCACAATGCGGCCATAGCGACAACAAACATGAGTTTCTTCATGGTATGGAGGGATGTTTATGGGGTCTGAGATTTCATGTGCATTCTGAACTGCTGGAATCTCTTCTTAGAAATATCCTGCAGGAAGAGGGTTTCCTTGAGGTTGTGCAGGTTGACGAAGTCTTCGGCACAGGGTTTGTCGGGAGCAGGACCGAAGTTCTCCTCGGGCTGGTCCCAGGCGTTGCGCCAGAGCAGGACGTAGGAGATGCGGAAGTCCTTGACTGCATTCCACATCGCCGTGGTAAACCAGAATGGGTCGGGAGTGTTGCGGTAGCCGGTCTCGGAGAGGCAGGCAATCTTCATGTGTTCCTTGGCATACTTGGTCATGACGGTGAGTTCGTCGCGCACGTCACGGATGTATTTGTCTTTATCGGCTCCCGAATAGACATCCACACCGAGCACATCGATGAGGTTGTCGCCAGGATAGTATTTCAGATAGTTGGCCTCGGTCTCGCCCGACGTGCCGCCAGGGGAGTAGCAGTAGAGACACGAACTGACACCGTTGGAGCGCAACAACTGGATGGTGTACTCGAAAAACTCCTTATACTCCTCAGGGGTGCAGGAGTCTTTTCCCCACCAGAACCAACCTCCGCTCATCTCGTGCCAGGGACGGAAGATGACGGGCACAGTCTCACCACGACGGGTCTTGAGCGACGTGAGGAATACGGCGACACGGTTGATCCACTTCTTGAACTTCGCGTTCTGTGAACCTCTGGGCAGCAACTCGCGTATGGGATTGCCCGTGGGGTCCCACGCGTTCTTTCCCGTGACAGGGTTGTTGGCATGCCAACTGATGGTGACGATGCCTCCACGGAGGTGGTGGGCGATGATTTCCATCTTCATGCGGTCGAAGGGCACGCCATCGAGGTTCTTCAGGGAGTCGAGTTCGATATTGCCCAACTCGAACCCCATGACAGCGGGATAGTCGCCACATACTTCCTTGACATCACTCCGTCCTTCGTCGAAGTGCCATTTCGTGCCATAGAGTGGGTCGTCCTGATGTCCAATCATAATACCTTTTTTCTGGAATTTCTCCAATCGTGAGCGTAATTTCTCCAAGGGTGTCGCAGCCTGCAGCGAGGAGGCTGCGAAAACCATAAGTAATGTAGTGATAACCAATTTTCTCATTTGTGGATTATTTAATGTTATTTATGGGCTATATGGGCATTATGGGCATTATGGGCAATGTGGGCATAATGGGCGATGTGGGCTACCTCAGGTGCATCTGCTGCAGGAGCCAGTTTTCCCATTCGTCCCACTGCTCCTGATACCAGTAGTGCCCCGTCATCTGGTAGATGCTGAGCGTCTTGGGGGCCTGCACTACGTTGTAGACAGAGTAGGCAGAGGATGGTGGCACCACCTCGTCGTTGTAGCCGAAGGAATACCATCCCGGACAAGTGATGCGGCGGGCGAAATTGATGCCATCGTAATAGCGTGCCCCCTCAACCTTCTTCGGGTCGGGATTCTGCACGTTGTAGAAATAGTGTGGCCATCCGCAAGCCCTTTTCTGCAGGGCCATCTCGTAGTCGCACATCGCGTCGTGAACGGGCGCGAGGAAGGTGACACGCTTGTCGAGCGCAGCCACTGCCAACGACAGGAACCCTCCCTGTGAAGCACCGGTGACACCGAGGTCACGGCCGTTCCACTGTGGAAGGGAAGCGATATAGTCGACCGCCCTCACGGCACCTTGTACCACACGGCGGTAGAAATTCTTCTCGGGCAGGTCGAGGTTCGACTCCCAGTAGCCGTCGAGCGACGACTCACGAATATTCTCATAGACCGACAGGGGCATGGTGACGGGGATGCCATGAATGCCGATTTCAAGGGTGATGGCACCTTGCGATGCCGTATACACATCACCGCTATAGGGTCTTACACCTGCTCCCGGCACACGCAGCAACGCGGGATATTTCCCTTCGGCCACCGGCACGCAGAGGATGCCGTAGATGAGACTACGGGGACGGTTGTTGACGAAACTGACCTCATAGACATTCACCTTCTCCGTGCAGCGCTCGGGCAGCAGGGTGAGGTGTGGGTCGAGGGCATTCTGGCGTGCCTCGTCGAGCGCACGCTGCCAGAAAGCATCGAAGTCGGCAGGGCACTTGGTGGCAGGCTGCAGTTTCTCAGGAGAGAACGCCGCGGTGCACAACCCCACATAGTCTTTCCCGTCGACATGGGCGGTGACCTTGAGGCGATAGAAACCTGGCTGGCTCATCGTGCCGGTCCACTCCATCGTGCCGTCTTTCAGCGTCACACCCTTGCGCTGCGTATCGGGATACATCACCGGACCTGCCTCGAAGTCGATGGTGGTGTTGGGCAGCAGGGTGCCCGACTTGCGCACGTTGACCACGAAACGGGCTTTCTCGCCCGTGCGGTAGTTCCAGTCTTGGTGGTCGGGGGTTACACTGACCACGATATTATAACCTCGAATCTGAGCACTGGCGCTGAAAGCCAGGGCGATGAGGAGGAGGGAGGTGAGTATTCTTTTCATTTTTTTTGCGATTAGGGTTGCGACGGAGTCGCAACATACTTAACGGCTTCTTTTTGACGGGCGGGTAGGCCTATTCTCTGAGTTTGGCCATGCGGGTGACTTCGGCACGGATAATCTGGAGGGTGGTGGTGTCGGTGGAGAAGACAGAGTTGAGGCCTTGTGCTTCCTGTGCCGGGTCACCGGTGTAGTCGTCGCCTACCTGCCACTGTTCATGTTCGGGCTGGGCGAAACCTCCCCATCCCCAGAAGTTGCAACCGGCGAAATGTCCGCCACTGGTGGCATTGTCGCCCACGAGTGAGAAGACAAACTTATAGAATCCGTCACGGCCCTGCGTGGGGATGTCCTTGGTGAACTTAAACCCGTCGCGCGGGTAGCCGAACTCCTCCATCACGAGTGGCTTGTTGAGCCGGTCGCAGATGGTGAGATGGCGGTCGATATAGTTGCGTGTGCTGTCGCAACTCGCCTGCAGGTCGTCGATGAGGTGGTCGGGACGTGCCCACGACCAGTTGTAGGGCCAGAGATGGATATTGCAATAGTCCACATTCTTGTCGGCACAGATGCGCTCATAGGCCGCATAGTCGTTCTCGCAGCCCCATGAGCCCTCGCTGCCAATGGAGATGAGGTGGTTGGGGTCGAGACTGCGGATGAGTGCTGAGGCCTCGGCCAGCCATTTCTCGAAAGCGGGCAGTGCCTCTTTGCTGAACGCCCTTGGCTCATTGCCGATCTGCCACGACATGATGGCCGGGTCGTCAATATACTTCACGCCGGTGTAGCGGTTGGTACGCCCGAGGATGAAGCGCACATAGTCGTAGAAGAGTTCATGGGCCTTGGTGTTCGACGCATACTGCTCCACGAACGACATGTATGCGGGATAGCCGTCTTCGTTGGGCCGCGGTGCCTTTCCCGCACCGGCATGCTCAAGATAGAAGGAGTATCCCCCACTCCACTCCCACGAGTTGTTGAGATAGAGCACCGCCACCATGTCGCGTTTGCCCATCTCCTGCAAGAGGAAATCGAGGCCGGCGAGGATGGTGTCGTTGTATACTCCCGGCGATACCTGCAGCGTGGGCTCCACCTTCGTAGTGACGCCACGCTCGCCATCACTCCCCACGAGGATGCGGAGATTGTCGATGCCCATCTCCTTCATGAAGTCGAGTTCCTGACAGAGACGCTGGCGGTCACCACCCTGTCCCTCACTGCCGAGGATGGCGCCATACCAGAAGTTGGTGCCGACATAGTAGTAGGGTTTTCCCGCACGCTCGAAATGGCCGTCGACAACCTTGACGAACGGGCTCGGAGCCTCGTTGTGCGTACAGGCAACGAGCGCAAGAACCACGGTCATGAACACGAGTAATCTCTTCATTTTTCCAAGTGTTTGCAATTTAGGTGCAAAATAAATAAAAAAAAAGGAAAAACGATAATACTTTCTTGACTTTGTTTTGCACTATAGGCTTTTTGTGGCATATGGGCGGGATGGGCATTATGGGCAATATGGGCAGAATGGGCGATATGGGCGATATGGGCACTATAGATACTATAGGCACTATAGATACTATAGATACTATAGATACTATAGGCACTAATCGAGTAGGAGGAAAATGAAATAGTTTTCCGCCTATTTCAGTTTCCGACCTCGCACACCACCGTACGTGCCGTTCGGCAGACGTCGGTTCTTAACACGGAGGCAACTTCACATAATA
>JAEEGL012976468.1_pt1 | contig 35210 bp, 41 predicted proteins | sample 9134231 | NCBI WGS metagenome assembly JAEEGL01 (sample SAMN16246548, study PRJNA631951) | gut metagenome | biome: gut microbiome; feature: rumen; material: fiber-attached | host: Bos | place: Iran: Karaj | collected 2018-10 | reverse complement strand
GCTTCAGCCTTTGCTCGGCTTGCGCTCGAACCACAGACAAAGCTTGCGCTTTGTTGGGTTCTCGTCCCATTGATTCTGTTCAGTTTTCAAAATGGTGGGCCCGGTGGGACTCGAACCCACGACCAATTGATTAAGAGTCAACTGCGCTACCAACTGCGCCACGCACCCATATATTTAATTTTCAAATTCGCTTCGTTGACTTCGTCAACTGCTACCTCTCCTCGGAAGATACTTAATCTTCCTCGTCGGCAGAGTCAACTGCGCCACGCACCCATACTTAGCTTTTCGGCTTCGCTAGTTTTTCCCATGTGTAACCAGTGTGTGATGCCTAAGAAAATTCTATTAAAAACATTATGAAATTGCAACTGTGTTTTTAATGGATTAACTTAATTACACGCATACATTAAACGGCTTAATTACGTCGTTGTATGAAGATATGTCACCGTGACAGCCTGCCAATATATATTCTTCTATCTTTTGCGAGTCAAATTGTTGTCCCTTCCACAACATGTGATCAAACCTTTGTATTATTTTTTTTCTGGATGGATTAGAGTACCAGGAGTTTTTATAAGCACTAATTACATCAATATAATGTAGATTATCACCATAATAATTGCGTTCAGGTTTTACTATAAAGTTGTTTCCTTTATCTTTGGTTGACAAAGTATCAAGCCATTCCATAAAATCTATAAATTTTTCATCTTTATATAAATTTTTCATTGTATCTTCATACATTAAGGTAACTCTGGATTTTGGTTTCGGAGCCAAATATTTGTTAAGCCGCGGGTCAACATCTACAGGCTTGTCAGGTAAAACAGACTCGGCAGCTAAATATTCAAATGCGGCTCTGTCCGCATCTTGATCCATTTTTAAAGTTCCATGAGACAGATAAATTTTTCCGTCAATTTCATCTGTAACACAGATGTTAAGATAACCATGGTCTAAACCGTTGAGAGCTTGATAATCTATTCTATTTTCATTAATACCTATAAAGCGAATTAACTTGCCTTGCACGCATTCATTTACTTCTAAACAGTCGACATGATTTCTAAGACGACCTTCTCTCCACAAATCTTTCCAACTTATCCGGTTACCGGTTTCCCTGTCTTTTATTCCACCAAAGGAAGCAAATTTATCCCAAATCCATATATTATCTTTATCCGGTATGAATATAACAGTAGAATTTTTACCATTATTTGCAAGTTTATCTATAAATGTAGCAAAAGGCTTATTCTTTAAAAGATTTTCCCCGTATCTTTCATTGTGTATATACCTTACTGTTGAGCCAAAATTTGGGCAAGTACTTACAGAATTAATTTTCATTTATTTACCCCTAATTATTTTATTATTGTTATTGAGTTATTTGTGATTGGTTTTTTTGAATCATACTACGAACTATACAAGTTAATGTTAACACAAACAAAATATTTTCAAGCCATTAATTTATAAACAGCTACAAACCGGAGTTTTTGTAATAATTATAATCACTCATAATTTTAGAAACAAAGTGCTTCGAGTGCTTAGGGATATTATAATTACAGCGTTTCACTGCTTCAGGACCCGAATTATACGCTGCTACAGCCAACTCCATTGAACCAAACATTTTATACATGTTTTGGTAATACGTTATTCCGCCTTTAATATTTTCATCAAGGTTATACGGATTTAATCCCATATGTTTTGCCGTAGCACCCGACAGCTGAAACACACCGATATGCCCCCCCGCACCAACTGCAGATTGCCTAAAACCTGATTCAGTTTTTGCTATACTCAAAACTATGGCAGGTTCCACTCCCATTTCTTTTGCCTGATTAATAATATTTTGTTTAACAGCCTCCGTACTATTTGCATATGAGCCGGTAATAGTTGTCATAAATATGAGAATAGTCAACAACGTATTTATTATAAATTTCCCCAAAATTCCATCTCCTTAAATTTAAACACCACGCTTAAATTCTAACACAATCATATAATGAATAAAAGCTCGCCTATATAATATATTTTTGCAGGATTAATTTTTTCAATGCTCTTGCATAAACATGGTCAGGTGAAATTTGCAATAATTTTTCTATATATTCAAGAGCTTTGTGATAGTCTTCCAATTTTTTATAAGCTGCTGCCATTGCATAAAGTGCATCAGCGAAATTTTCATCCAATTCCAAAGCTTTTTCCAAGTCTGCAATAGCTTTTTTAATATCGGGATTTTGTATATCCTTTCTTGATAAAATAACTTTTGCCCTGTTATAATACGCATCTGTCATTTTGGGATCCAGCGTAATTGCCTTTGTATAGTCCAACATTGCTTCATCATATTCACCCAAAGAATGATATGATGCGCCCCGAAAGAAATACGTTACACTGAATTCCTTATTAAGCTCTAACGATTTATCAAAGTTTTCTATGGCATTTTCGAATTTACCTTCATAAAAATCACTGATACCATTGTCTAAAAATTCTTTATAATCGCTCATACCTACATTATAACTTATTTTTTTATATTTAAAAGTCTGCTATTAAATTTTAAAACGAATTTTACCACCTATATGTGGTATAGACTGCCCAAATCGCACAGCTTTTTGGATTTTATCCAATTGTCTGTCCTTTTGCCACACATATATCAACTTATTAACATCAATTATTTTAAAATTCATCTTTTCATAAAAGTTTGCGGCATTGTAGGCAGCTTGTACAAAAATTCTGCTAAATCCTTTTTCTTTTAGCATATTTACAATACTTTTCCCTATATTTCCATGCACCCTCTCACCAACTTTCACTGCGGATTTTGGTTTGGATTGCAAATAGTTTATTTCTACCTTGCCTTTGTCTAAAATAGTTACCTCACAAAGCCCGAATATTTTATCACTGTCTAAATTTTCAAAATCCTTATCTTGCAAGGTAAATGCGATAATTTTACTCAACTGCTTAGAACGGGGAAACTTGCTGATCGTTTTAGCATCATTTGCTATAACTTTACCATAAGAATCCCCTTCACCCCAATCTTTTACCGCAGCCTCAATTGCTCCGATGTCAGATTTAGAATTCGGATCAATTTCAATAATTGAACCCGGCTGCGTCTTTTTTAAATGCGGAGCACTCGCATCATAAAACTTGGCCTTTGAATCTTTAACAAGCCTTGCTTGAAAATTAATATTTGGGGAAATCGCTGATATCATATTGTTCATAAAACGCGTAAAATAAATTTTTGCTATCGGGCTTTTGGTTGATGTTTATTAATCAGGTATGGTATATTTAAACCAAGGAGATTTATATGGACATTAAAAAATATATTGAGAGTTCTATTGAAACCAAAACAAAAATTCTAAATAATGATGAAATTTTATCAGAAATAAAAAAGGTTTCAGATATTATCGTTGACGCATACAGAAACGGTAAAAAGGTTATGACGGCAGGAAATGGCGGTTCTGCTTGCGACTCGCAGCATATAGCAGGGGAACTGGTTGCAAAGTTCTTTATTGACAGGCCAGGACTGAACGCAATTTCGCTGGTTAATTATATTTCTTCACTTACCGCTACAAGCAATGATTATGGTTATGAGAAATCCTTCGCCAGACAAATTCAAGCATTTGGATGTGAAGGCGATATATTTATCGCTATTTCTACCTCCGGTAATTCTGAAAACATAATATCTGCCATAAAAGAAGCAAAAGAAAGAAAAATAATAACCATAGGTTTGGTTGGAGAAAAAGAATGTAAAATGGACGATTTGTGCGATTATATTATAAAAGTACCGTCATCAGTAACTCCAACAATACAAGAATCACATATTATGATAGGTCACGCAATTTGTGCAATGGTGGAAGAGACATTGTTCGGTTAAAATATTGCAGCTTTATATTTATAACCGTAAACTTTTATTATATAATAAGCATTGCTAACAACTATAGATAAGGATATTTTTATGGCGGAATTAAAAAAAGGAACATTAGAAGCGGCAAAAAAGATTAAACTTCTTGCTTTTGATGTAGACGGAGTAATGACTGACGGAAGTGTTACATATGACGAAAACGGAATCGAATACAAAACATTTAATGTAAAAGACGGACATGGTCTTGTCAGAGCCGAAAAATCCGGTTTTATTACTGCCATAATAACTGCAAGAAATAATGGAACCGTAGAACACCGCGCAAAAAATTTGAATATAACAGAAGTATACCAAGGGCAAAAAAATAAACTTAATGCACTTAATGAAATTTTAAAAAAATATAATTTATCTTATGAAAATGTTGCATACATGGGCGACGACCTTCCTGATTTGTGTATTTTGGAAAAAGCCGGACTCTCGTGCTGTCCTAAAGATGCCGTAAATGAAGTTTTAAGTGCCTGTAATTTTATTTCATCATATAATGGCGGACGAGGAGCAGTAAGAGAATTATGCGATTATATTCTTGATTCACAGGGGATTGAGAAGATTGTACAAGTAGCAGAAGGGCATAGTTCTTAGGTGTTTTCTAAATTGCTTGCCAAAATTTGCGCTTTAATAATTCATAATAAGAATATACTGATGCTTACTACAGCCATAATTTATGGTTTGGCTTTGTATTCTGTGCTTAGCGAAAATGTTGTTTCACTCTGCACATTGTTATGCCTATGTTTTATTTTCCTAAGTCTTAAGAATTTGATGCCGCTAAAGTATCTTGTTATTTGGACTATAGCATTTTCTTTGGGTGTGTTTAATACTTCATTAAGACTTAAACAAACAGATGCCTTGTTAAATCTCGCACCTGTAAACTCGACAATCACAGGCACAATTGATTCAATTCCGCAGGGGTTGTCAGAAAACAAACCGAAATTTTTCTTCAAGGTTAATAAAATTAATTTTGGTTCTGTAGAAAAGAACTTTCATTCAGAAAAAGTTCTTGTATCTGTCAATAACTTTACTGAGAACCAAAATGATTTTTCAAATTTAAAACTCTACAACTCCCTCAAATTGACCGGCAGACTTTCCGCACCATTCAAAGCCGGTAATCCTTCTCAATTTGATTACGGAAATTATTTAAGAAATCACAATGCGTATGCAGTATTTTACGCAAATGAATATGAAAAATTAAGTGAAAAATTAAATTTAAAAGAACAATTTATGCAATTAGTAAATGATTACAGAGAAAATGTTCTAAAGATTCATGCAAAATATTTACCCTCGCCCAATCTCGAAATACTTGGAGGGATCGTATTTGGAGATGACGCAGTTTCTCCGCCTCAAAATGTAAAACAATCGTTTATAAACTCAGGCCTTTTGCACATTTTAGCCGCATCCGGAATGAATGTTGCCTTTATATTTGCATTTTTCTATACGCTAATGGCCATTTTTAGAATAAATTACAGAATCAGGATTGTTTCCGGCATGATAATGGTGATAATTTATTCTCTGATGACAGGACTTGGAGCATCAGTTATCAGGGCAACTTTTATGCTTTTATTTGTACTTGCAGGGAAATTAATTGACCGTGATGCACACAGTATTTCGCTTTTGTCCTTTGTTGCCCTTCTAATGCTTTTATATAATCCACTATGGATAAATGATGTGGGATTTCAGCTATCATTCGTTGTAACCTTTGGCATCCTCCTAATGGCACCTGCTCTTGACAGACTTAGTAACAAGATTGTTGATTTCATAATTTCTACAATTACAATCCCAATAATCGCACAATTATGGGTAATTCCTATTCAAATTTTTTATTTCAATAACATAAGTTTATATTCTGTATTCGCAAATATTATGAGTGTACCAATTGTTATGGTTCTGAGTTTTGGCGGATTTATAAGTTCATTGCTTTCCATAATCAAACCTTTATCAAATTTCATATGCCAAGTATTCGACTTTATATTGAATCCTCTTATTACATTGCTGATAAATATTTCCGACTTTTGGGGCAATCTGCCGCATTCAGCCTTGCAGACTTCGCATCCTAACGCATTACAGTTAATTTTGTATTACGGAAGTTTATTATGCATATCAACCTTACTTTATAAAGAATTGCGAGAAAAGTATTGGAGAAAAACTCTCTGCACTTTAGCAATTTTATTAACTCTCCTTGGAATTTCTTTAATCCCCATCCGGAATTCAAATCTTGAAATTACCGCTTTCGATGTCGGTAACGCAGATTGTTTTCTGATTAAGACTCCTGAAAACAAATATATTATGATTGATACAGGAAAATTGGGATTTAATGGCGGGAAATCACAAGCAGAGATTATTATAATTAAGTATTTGATAGACCGAGGAATCAAAAATTTAGATTCAATAATCGTTTCTCATTTTGATAACGATCATTGCGGAGGAACAGTAGACTTAATTAAAACTCTAAAAGTTAATAAAATATATCTAAATGATTTAAAACACGATTCAACATCAGCAAAATACATATATTCAGCTATAAAGGAAAACTCAGTAAAAGAAATTTTGGTAAAAAATAACCAAATAGTCTATAACAACAACGGATTGAAGATTATAAATTTAAATAACTATGTTGGGAAAAGTGACAATGACAATTCTATAATCACCCTTTTAACATACAAAGATTTTTCTATGCTGTTTACCGGAGACGCCGGAATCAACGGAATTAATGCGGTACTGAATTATATTCCAAAGAATATAACAGTATTAAAAGCGCCCCACCACGGTGCAATAGGTGGTGTTAATAAAGAATTGATTTCATACCTAAATCCTAAATATACTGTGGTTTCCACGGGAGAAAATCAGTTTGGACATCCGTCATTGTACACGTTAGAGCTATTAAAAAGTTCAAAAATACTAAGAACAGATATTTATAATTCAATCAAATTTGTAGTTGGCGAAAATAAATTTAATGTATTTTATTTTGATATAAAATCACGAAAGTATAAGAAGTTGTAACTCTCTTTACTGAAAATCGCACTTGTATTATAATTTTATCAAGATGAGGGTTGGTTGTATGGAAAATCAAAAAATCGGTGTTATCGGATTCGGAATGTGGGGCAGAAATATTGTCCGTAATTTTTATAATCTGAAAGTTTTGGATATAGTTTGCGATTTGGATGATGAATCCTTAAAGACGGTAAGGGAACAGTTTCCAGGGGTTAAAACCACCAAAGATTTTAATGAAATTATTAATGATAAAAGTATAACAGGTGTCGCAGTCGTAACACCGAGTCACACACATTTTAAAATTGTTAAAGCAATGCTTGAAGCAGGGAAAAATGTATATGTTGAAAAACCGATTTCAACAGTTGCAGAAGAAGCAAGAGTTCTGACTCAGCTTGCCGAAGAAAAGGGCTTGATATTAATGGTCGGACACCTTTTGCTTTATCATCCTGCTGTAAATAGACTCAAAATGCTTATAGAAGAAGGTGTTTTGGGAGATTTGGTTTATGCACAGAGCGACCGACTAAATGTTAATTATCACAAGAATGACAGAAGCGTTATGTGGGATTTGGCTCCGCATGATGTTTCAATGATAGCTTATGCAACCGGAAAAGATCCTGTAAAGGTTATTTCTGCCGTCGGTTGTTCGTCTGACAGGAATGAAATTATGGATATAACCCATGTTACAATTGAGTTTGAAGATGGAATGATAGGACAAATTTCCGATAGTTGGATTACACCTCAAAAACACGTTACACTGCTTGTCAGAGGAACTAAAGCTACCGCAATCTTTGATGACACATTGCCTAATAACAAATTAAAAGTCTATGATAACTTTATTCCTGCAAATACCCAAGATTATCCGGTAGATTATCTTGAAATTGAGCCCCTTAAGCTCGAGTGCCAGCACTTTGTTCACTGCTGCGCAACAGGACAGAAAGCCCGTTCTGACGGAGAAAACGGTTTTAAAGTCATAAGTATTTTAGAAGAAGCTGAAAAAATTATGCTCGGTTCGAAAGTAGAAGATTTGAACAAAAAAGACTTTGCACTTTCGAGAATGAAGGGGTAGAAAATCGTATTCTCATCACTCTGAGAAAAAGTAACTGGAGAGCATAAGAGGAGATTGGTAATGGCAAATTTTATTTCAATATTCAGAATATTCGTAATGTTTTTGGCAGTATATTTGATATATACAGCCGTAGGGGATACAACTGCATATATTTGGGCCTTGTTTTTAACAATTCTGGCATTTTCACTTGACGGAGTTGACGGATATGTCGCAAGAAAACTTCACGAAGAATCAAAATTCGGTGCTTTATTGGACATTATGGGCGACAGAATCGTTGAAAATACATATTGGGTTCTGTTTGCCGTTATGGGATGGATAAATATCTTGTTCCCCTTAATTGCACTCACAAGAGGTTTTGTGACGGATACAATAAGAAGTGCCGCTATGGAAAAAGGGTTTACTCCTTTTGGAATGCAAGTTAATCCTATTTGCAAATGGATAACAGGTTCAAGATTTATGAGAATAAGCTATGCTGTAGCAAAAGTGGTGGCCTTTATTCTTATTATTGCGGCAAAAATTCCAACTTGCCCGTATCAGGAAATTGTTTGGCAAATCGGTTACTGGGCAGCAGTGTTTGCAATTGTATTTTGCGTAGTCAGGGCAATTCCTGTTGTACTTGAAGCAAAAAGAGTTATAGAAAATTAATTATGTCAAAGATTAACGTAGTTTTATACGAGCCTGAAATACCGCAAAATACAGGAAATATTGCCCGTCTTTGTGCCTGCACAGGAGCATCATTGTACCTTGTCGGGAAACTGGGCTTTTCGCTTTCAAGTAAATATACAAAGCGTGCAGGTCTGGATTACTGGGATAGTGTTGATTTGCACAAAGTCGAATCAATGGACAATTTGTTTGAAATGTTTCCCGAGGGTAAGTTCTATTATTTGACGACAAAATCAAAAAAACTTTACACGGATATCAAATTTGCAGATGGAGATTTTCTTGTATTCGGCCCAGAAACAAGAGGTTTGCCGCAGGAATATGTAACTAAAGATACCGCAATAACCCTTCCTATGAAAGAAGGACAGAGAAGTTTAAACCTTTCAAATTCGGTAGCGATAACGGTCTATGAAGTTATACGTCAAATAGGAATGTAATTTAATGTTAAAATATAGTATATTGTTTTCCGGAAATGTTTTAGCCTTCGGCTACAATTGGCATCTTCAAACAATACACCACATTCATATTATATAAGGAATTATTTTTGCAAAATTATAAAATGCCATATCGTGAACAAAATTCAAACAAAAGGACCTTTGGAAAAGTTCTCAATATCTCAGGTTCAAAGAATTATATAGGTGCAGCTTATTTATCATCAGCAGCGATACTTAAAACGGGTGCAGGATATGCAGCACTCGCAAGTGATAAAAATATCATACGTTCTGTTTCAAAATTGTTGCCCGAAGTTGTTTTTCTCTCCAAAAGAGAAGGCCTAAAACGTATTACTGATTTTGATGTAATACTAATTGGCTGTGGCCTTGGTCAGAGCTTTTGGTCAAGATTTTGGTTTAAAAGATATATTAATACACTAAAAAATTCGGGAAAACCAATCCTTATAGATGCGGATGGGTTAAATATACTTGCGAAACAAAGCTTATTACTTCCCGAAAACTGTATTATTACTCCTCATCCTGCAGAAGCAGCAAGGCTACTGGGAATTGGGTTAAATGATATACTTGGGGATATGGAAAATTCGGCGAAAGAATTGAGCAAAAAATATAACTGTGTAACCGTTTTAAAAACTCACAGAACTATAATATGCAACCCAAGCGGGGAAATCCATATTAATAAACACGGAAACTCTGCTCTAGCTAAAGCAGGAACAGGAGATGTTTTGGCAGGTATAATAGCGGGACTTTTAGCGCAGAAAATGAATCCTTATGAAGCAGCAAGACTAGGTGTTTATTTGCATTCCAGAGCAGGCGAGCTTGCCTCGGAAGATTTGACAGAATATTCAGTGCTCGCTTCCGACTTGATAAAATATATACCCTCTGCGATAAAAGAGATTAATCAACAACCTTAATTCGACCATCGCTTTTTATTTCAAAGGGCTCTGTTTGTTTTTTCATGTGATCCGCAACAAATTTATCTTTGTCGTAATCAAATATTGTAATTGCGTTGTTTAACCTGTGTTTTGCATCCAAACCGGCATAATCACTCGCAATACAAAAATCGTCCGCTGCAACTGTATATAGTTTGTCCTTATTCGGATGCTCCAGATTTATCGCTGTTTCTTTACCGTTATTATCAACAAAATACAGTTCAATCAGTTTCCCTTGTGCTTTTGAATACGTGTATCTTAATCCTGATACCTGCATAATTCCGGGTCTGTTATCTTGCGATTTTAATGATTCGCTTACCAGGTGGTTCAATCGGTTAACAAGCTCCTCCTCACTCAATTCTATAATTGCTATTTTGTTCGCAAAAGGAGTTATCAATCGCAAATCTCTTGGAGTGACATCGCCTTTATAAAAACGGCTTCTTGCATTAGCAGAGTTCATAACCGCGATGTCCGTACCCAATTCCGCCCTTAGCGAATCCGTGATAAAGTTACAGTGGGGGTTCTCATAAATGTAAATATTTTCCCCTTCATCCTCTACTTTGGAAACTCGGCCAACCACCTCAGGTTTACCCAAAATTTCCTCGAAATCTGTTTTTGCAGCGTAATCTCTTTCAAAATTATCTGTTTTAATTACATTGTATTGAATATCAGTAATCTGTCCCAATTCATTAAACTTGAGGTTTGGCATCCCTATATATTCACCATCACGACCAACCTGCATAATTAGAACAGGTTCACCTTTTGGAGAATAGAACAAGTTTTCTCCCTCTTTGACTTCTTTCAACTTGTTGTGAGAATGTCCTCCTAATATTACATCAATATCAGAAACATTTTGTGCAAGATATTGGTCTTTTTCCAACCCCATGTGCGAAAGTACAATAATCTTATTAACCCCATATTCTTTAAGTTGCGCAATATCTTCTTTTACATTCTCAACAGAATTTTCAATATCAGAAATGTTAAATCTATCAACTGCATTCTGATTTTTTACATGGTCACGCATATCAAGCGGAGCAAGCCCGATTATTCCATACTTATTCCCATGAACTTCGGCTATAAAAGAATTAGAAAGTATTGAATTTATTTTATTATCTCCGGAAGGGTGCATGTTTGTTCCAATGAATCTATAATTTCTGTTTTTAACAATGTCTGCAAAATTTTCTGTTTCGCTGTCGCATTCATGATTTCCGACCGCGTTTGCAAGAACTCCGGATATATTCAAAAATTCATTTACTACAGCCAACTCGGCCGGATTGCCTCCCAAAAACATATCTCCTGAACACAGTTTCAACTTATCAATCGGCATATTTTTGTTGAATACATTGTTTTGATTCTGTAAAGCATTGTTATCAAACTGTCTGACAGCAGAATAAGCTCTTTCCATTCTTATATTTTGGCCATGAAAATCGTGCATATGCAACAAACTTAGTTGTGCGGGATTGGTGCGAATTTCACTCTCAACATGTACAGGTACGGAATTTGTTTCATTTTTAAATGACGGATGAGCCGTAGCAGGCAAAACAGTACTTTTGAACGGCAAAGTATTGTTAAATCGAATATTTGATAAACCGATATTCATGGCGCACCTTTATCTTCCAAGAATATAAAAACCCCTAAAGATAAAAATTGCGCATAATTTTACAATAATTTACATTGATATAGAAGTTAGAGCTTTCCTAAGTATTTCTTCTGTATTAGATGAGTCCTCTATGGTCGACATAACGTTAGCGAGTGCTGATTCAATTTCGTCATTGTCATAGCCAAGCGAAAGCATAACAGTTTGAACATCTGCGACTGCCTGATTTGGGACAAATGATGATGAAGTTTTTCTTTGCGGCAGCTCTGTTTTCATCAACTTATCCTTAAGTTCAAGTATAATTTTTTGAGCGAGCTTCGGCCCGACACCTTTTGCACGGGTAAGCTCTTTGAAATTTCCGTCAATGACAAATGATATCAGGTCGCAGTCATCAAATTCGTTCAATAGTGCAAGTGCCATCTTTGCACCGACACCTGAAACTGATAACAAAATCTGAAAAATATCACGGGTCTCTTTGTTTAAAAAACCGTACAAGACCATAGCATCTTCTCTATGAATCAATGATGTATAGAATTTGCGCTTGTTATTTTCATTAATATCACAAGATACAAAATCTCTTTCGGTCACTTCGAGCAAAAAACCGGTATCGGACACCTCAACAGTAAAAAATGCACCTCTCGATGTTTTGCGTTTATCAGTTAAATAGCCATTAAAATAGTCGTACATAAAAACCTCCGCCAGTAGGTTTATTATAACACATTGCCAAGGCAAAGGCTAAATGTAATAAAACTCTTTACAATGAAACTTGTTTTAGGTATTATTAACTGGTAACAACTTTTCGGAGGAATGCCGGAGCGGTTGATCGGAGCGGTCTTGAAAACCGTCGTACGTGCGAGCGTACCGTGGGTTCGAATCCCACTTCCTCCTTATAAAATCGGATAGACTTTATGTTTTATCCGATTTTATTTTGCAATGACATTGTATTTTTTTGTCCGTTTTGCTCGGAAGGTGTTTGTGTCTTTGCGAGGGCAAAAGCCCGAAGAAATACAGCCTTTGTCGATTTAAAAAGGTCGGAAGTAAGTTGACTGAAACTACTCAAAAAGTGACATAATCTACTCATTCTATTTCGCATTAATTTCCACAAATCGCAAAAATGGCTATTGTGTTTAAACAACAGCCATTCCGAAAAGTCACTTTTGAAAGTTATTGTTGGCTTGAAAACCCAATAAACTGAAATTGAAGAGGCTATAGAAGATTACCCTTTTTTATTCCTTCTGATATTTTGCTTCATTTTATTTGCTTCATTATCCATAAGTTTAAACCAAAAACACTTTGCATCAGGACGATAATGTTCAGGTTTAATGACAGCTTCTTTTGTATAATCTAAATTTATGCATTTATCTACAAGCGAATATCTTTTAAACTCCATTCTCCTAAGCATTCCTCTAAAGGTATTTTTGAAAATATAATTTTCCCACTCAGATATATCATTTCTGATTTTATTTGGTTGCAAGTCTTCTATAAGTTGAAAAACATCTATAAACTCCAAATTGTTGTCATTATCGAATATTTTTGATGTTAAAAGTTTTTTTGCTCCTATTAATGAATCCCCAGAATTACAGTAATCCGTAAAAATATATTTTTTGCCTGAAGTTTTAATGGTATCTTGAGACAATTCTATAGAATCCAAATATTTACGGAACAATTCAATATCCTCATTTTCATAATAATTCCAAAATCGCCCCGCTTGACTCATCGGAAGTAATTTAATCTTCTCTTCACCTATTTTATACCCCAAGCACTTGCATATTGATGACAAGGAGCGACCTATAGGAATAACGATATAATTCCCAACACCGTAACAATTATTTAAAGTTTGTTTCATGCCTTCTGCAACGATATCGTGATATTTTAATGCCCTGTGAAAATCAATATCATCCGCAAACATCTTATCAATATTTTTATTTATAAGATTTATCTCACTTTTTGATAATTGATTATATTCATTCAAGGTAAAATTCTTCAGTTTAGAAAAAGTTTTGCGAAAAGTATCAAAACTCGCAGAAGCTCTAAAAGTCGGACAATCTTTTAATATATTAGGCTTATATTTATTTGAATCATAAAAAGCTATATTGTTAACAGAATTAATTCGCATATCAATTAAAAACTTGTAAAAAAATTTTTTGCTAGGAGTAAATATAAATTTATACAAAGATGAAAAATCTCAAAATTCCTGTTCAAAATTCTCAAACGGACTGTTCTTTTACAAGTACCTTTTTCAGGAGTTTTTGTCGGAAGTGGTAATTATCGTTACGAGAGTAAAAGCCCGAAGCAATCCAGCCATTGCCGGTTTTACACGGCCGGAATTTGATTGACTAAAAAAGTCCGAAATGTCCGGTTTTGGTAACAAAAAAGTCCGCTCATTTGCACATTTTGTCCCAATATTTGCACTTTATAGTAGGATTGACTTTAGTCAACCTCACATATTTTTAAGTTTTTGACGGGTTAAAACCCGTCCTATTTACTATATGTTCATAATATACAATCCTATTTAAAGGATTGATGTTTTTGTTTTGAATCATATCAGTATGGCAGAAATTCAATTCACCATTTTTTAGCACAATCGCCAAATTACCGTTTCTCGTAATATTATCAGGAAAGTTCATATAATTTATTTTAGCCTGTGGATGGATTTGCTTTATCAAATCATTAACCCCGTCAATTGTATTGCACGTAGTAGCCCTGCATCCTGGGATAAGAGATATCTCAAGATCATTTTGTTTACTGTGTTTTAGAATGTATTCCAGCATTTTTTTCATATCCGAAGGTTCTTCCCAAGCATAACAATGTATCAAACTCTGTAGAGATTGTTTTCTATCCACAATTGAAAGACCTGCGCACTGAAACAACCCATCAGTAGAAAGTACAGTACCATCAAAACCGGAAGAAACCGCAAGTGAACCATCCAATTTGTCAAAATTTGTTAAATGAATACTTTCTTTAATAGAGCTGGTATACTCTTTTAAAATTTTAGGTTTCGCCCAATCATAAAACTTGTCATATACATAATTGTAAATCTTTGGGATTTGTCCACTTTCCGCCTTTGCTTCATATACACGTTCAAGGCTATCCTTTCGAGTGATGTGTTTAGCTTTCCCTAAGCAACACGGTTTTATTATTTGTTCTGATGACGTAGTTAAGGCCTTGGGGAGTTGTTTTTGCACCTGAAACAAATCGCCCGACAATTGTTCCATTTTCAAACCCATAGACTCCAAAGTTCGAATTTCACACATTGGCTTTACATAAGCCTTTCGTGCTTGTGCTATCAGGCTTTGGCCGATTTTTGAAATTGACGTTGTTCCCATAAAAAATCCGTGTTCCTAATTCTTACTACATATATAAAGTATTTTTCTCTTAAAAAATTGCTTAATTTTATCAAATTATTGAGAAAGTTTAAAAAATTTTCCACTTTACTATTACTTTTTCTCAAACCATGTTTCAATTTGCACAATTTTATTTGTATCGGGTTTTTGCTATATTGCGCAAATTATCTAGTAATTTTGCTCGCTTATTTCAAAGAAACTTTGCGGATGGGCGCATACCGGACAGATTTCCTGCGCTTTACACCAACAACAATATGTCCGCAATTTCTGCATTCCCATACTTTGGCTTCTATTGAAGCTTTAAGAAAAGGTCAACAATAAAATGTATTAATCATCATTTTTTGTTATTTACATTTATGTTAGAATTAATCCTAACATTGCAACAAGTTGTGTAAACAGGAATCTGATATAATAATAAGGAAAAAAATATGAAGAATTTATTGTTTTTAATAATATTGTTTGTCACAATGTGTACACCAGTCTGGGCATTTAATATTGAAGTTGAAGCATTAAGTGACTTTTCTACTGATAATCCTCCCGAGTTATATTCTGTTAAAACTGTTGAGCCAATTTATTCTAACAAAGGAATAATTGAAAACGGAAGCATAATAGAAGGCAGAATAATAACAAAAAATCCCAAAAGATTAAAACGAGACGCAACATTTTCTTTTGTCCCAACATGCATAATAACTCCAAGAGGAGAAATTATTAAAGCAAAAAAAGACATTGTAGGGAAATATAAAAAAGAGATTGATAAAAAGAAAATCGCGAAATCCGCAGCCTTAACAGCCGGTAGTTTTGTGGTAAAAGGTTTTTCTACAGAATTTAATGCCATAGAAGGAGCTGTTAAAAATGAACAGGGCAACAGACTAAAATCAACTGCCGTCGCCGTATATGAAGGTTCTCCCATATCTTATATACAAAAAGGAGAAGCTATAGAAATAAAACAGGGACAACACTTCTATATGAATTTTAAAATTGATAACGATAACGATAATGCTGACGAATAATTGTTTGTTTATCGACTTGAGTCTTGACAAGCCATAATCAAACAGTATTTGCTATTTTTGTAACATAAAAATTCTAATAATTTTGCTCGCTTATTTCAAAGAAACTTTGCGGATGTGCGCATACCGGGCAGATTTCCGGCGCTTTAGCACCAACAACAATATGTCCGCAATTTCTGCATTCCCATACTTTGACTTCACTCTTTGCAAAAACTTGCTTTGTTTCAATATTTTTTAGCAATGCTCTGTATCTTTCTTCATGGTGTTTTTCGATCTCTGCGACACCCCTGAATTTTCTCGCTAGTTCAGGGAAGCCTTCTTCTTCCGCTGTTTTAGCAAAGCCTTCATACATATCGGTCCATTCATAATTCTCGCCGTTTGCCGCAGCATTAAGGTTTTCTACGGTATCGCCTATACCATTCAATTCCTTGAACCACAATTTTGCATGTTCTTTTTCATTTTCAGCTGTTTTTAGGAATAATGCAGCCATTTGTTCATAGCCATCTTTTTTTGCTCTTGATGCGAAATAAGTATATTTATTTCTTGCCTCAGATTCTCCTGCAAAAGCCGCTTTTAAATTTTTCTCTGTCTGAGTTCCTGCGTAAGGATTTTTTTTATTGTCTGCCACTTCTCTTCCTCCTATTTTTAAGTTACAAGTATATTTTAACATAAATCATACAATTTACTTTTGCTATGAATTAATTCCACATTTGCATTCATGCAGACTTCTTCTGCAAACTTAAAAGATAATAAAGACTTTTATCGATATAAAGATTCAGCAAATAAAGTATCATCACTTGTCGTCCAGAATCTTATTGATTCCGTCATATAGTTTTTGTAAATCCTTTGAAACAGTCACAGACGGACATCTTCTCATATGATTGCCTTTATTGTAATTATTGTTGAACATATTAAAAGTATTATAAAAGAAGAGCATATGCGTTTGGAAAAATTCATTATTTTGCTCCTATTGTACAAATAATTATATCTCTGTCTTTTGGGGATAATTTGGATAGTAAAATTTCATCTATCGTATCTATACAAATTGCATCAGTTACAAAAGATAAATATCTTAGCATATATTTTGAAATAATTGAAATAAAGTCATTTATACTTAAGTGAATCAAACCGCAAAAACTATCAGGAATGTTTTTTAGTCAAAATATACATTTTGATGTAGTGGTTGTTTCATGCTACAATGTAAAAAAAGAGGGAGTGCTATGCAAAAAAATCAATCAATAGGTATGTACATAATTTTGGGAATAATGGTTCTTGCATTTATATCGATGCTTTTGTCTGAACCGACATCAAGTACGGAAGAACTTTCATATACAACATTTATCCAAAAGGTTGAAAATAAAGAAATTAAAAACGTCGACATGGGCAAGGATATTTTAATAGCCCATCCGGTAAACCAACCGGAAGCTAAGCCCTTAAAAAACCCATGGTATGGTGAGGTTAAGCCTGCTACTATACAATATAAAGTAGCATTTCCTGAGAATTCTGATATTGTACAAAAACTTGAAGATAACAATGTCGAAATAAATATCAAGAAAGCCTCAGAATCAGGCTCGATGTTTGGTATGGGGTCGTCTCTGATTACTATACTTATCGTAATGGGATTTTTATTCCTGATAATTCGTTCAATCCAAGCCGGCGGAGCTCAGGCAATGTCTTTTGGCAAAAGCAGGGCAAAAATGCTTATGGACAGCAAAGTTAAGACTACCTTCAAAGATGTCGCAGGCATTGACGAAGAAAGAAAAGAGCTTGAAGAAATTGTGGATTTTCTTAAACACAGTGATAAATACGTAAAGCTTGGCGCAAAAATTCCAAAAGGCGTCTTGCTTGTAGGTGCCCCAGGTACAGGTAAAACTCTTATGGCAAAAGCTGTTGCAGGAGAAGCAGGTGTTCCTTTCTTCTCAATCAGCGGTTCTGATTTCGTGGAAATGTTTGTCGGTGTCGGTGCTTCCCGTGTAAGAGATTTATTCGAACAGGCAAAGAAACATCAGCCCTGTATTGTATTTATAGACGAGATTGATGCTGTTGGGCGCCAAAGAGGTGCGGGCTTAGGTGGCGGCCACGATGAAAGAGAACAAACTCTTAACCAATTACTTGTCGAAATGGACGGTTTTGATGAAAACACTAATATAATTATTCTTGCGGCTACAAACAGACCGGATATTTTAGACAATGCCTTGCTAAGACCCGGAAGGTTTGACAGACAGATTGTCATAAACAAACCGGATGTATTGGGACGCGAACAAATTTTGAATGTACATGCAAAAAATAAACCGCTTGCACAAGAAGTTGATTTAAAGACCCTTGCGAAACGTACTCCGGGATTTACGGGCGCTGATTTGTCAAACTTGTTGAATGAAGCTGCTCTCTTAGCTGCTCGTCATAATAAATCTGAAATTGAAATGCCGGATTTGGAAGAAGCAATTGATAAAGTTATGGCCGGCCCTGAAAAGAAGAGCAGAATTATATCGGATGAAGAAAAAGAAAATACCGCATACCACGAAGTAGGACATGCGCTTTTAGCAAAATTACTTAAGGACTGTGACCCGTTGCATAAAGTATCCATCATACCGAGAGGTATGGCTCTGGGTATAACTCTTACTCTGCCCGAAAAAGATCATCTGACAATGAGAAAATCACAGTTGCTGGACAGAATTACAATGGTTTTGGGTGGACGTGTCGCTGAAGAACTTATCTATGGTAAGGACAACGTCACGACAGGGGCCTCAAATGATTTGGAAAAAGTGTCAGCCCTTGCAAGAAGTATGGTAACCACTTATGGTATGTCTGAAAAGATGGGAAATCTTGCATACGGAAAAGAGCAAGAGCATGTGTTTATGGGACGCAATTTCGGCAACACAAGAGATTTCTCGGAAGAAATTGCAGCTGATATTGATAAAGAAATTAAAATAATTGTTGACAGGCAGTATGAAATTGCAAAGAATCTGCTTAGTGAAAACAAGGATATGCTCGAATACATTGCCAAAACTCTTTTAGACAAAGAAACATTGGATGAAAAAGAGTTTGAAGAACTTATGAATGAAGTAAGAGCGAAAAGAGAGCAAGGGTAGATTAAATTTTAAAAATGAGGAGAGAGTATGGACAGAGATGAACTTTTACTTGAAGAATATAAATTGTATGTTAATCAAAAAGATAAATTTATTGACAGAAATTTTGCTACGAACAGATTTTATATGATTTCTTTTGTTGTGATAATTTTGGCAATGATTTACACTGGTAATATTGTTTTTATGGAAAGAATATCTGCCACACTGGTATTCTCGGTAATGGGTATGGCAATCTGCACTCTATGGTTTATGAATGTTGATTCGTACAACATTCTGATTAAAATAAAGTTTGGCAATGTTATTGAACAGATGGAAGAAAAACTTCCATTTAAGCCATTCACCGATGAGAAGAAAGGTATTGAAGAATTTAAGAATAAGAAAATTTTTATGTTTTCTGATATTCAAAAACTAATATCGGTTTTAGGAGCACTATTTTTCTTTGTAATTCTTGTAAGCGAAGTTACACCATTTGTGGTGCTGACATGCGGTAAAATAATGAATTTGATTAGTGGTTTTAAAGGTGGTTTGTAATATTTAATCGGAGTAGAACGTATGAAAAATTCTGAATACGGTACGGCTATAAATTGGCACTACATTACTGTATCGTTGATTTTTGCAGTTACAATTCTTCTTATGGTATTGTATATGCCAAATCTTAAAGAATTTGATTCGGCATTTCTTAAGACTTTGCAAAGCTCATATTTACCTATTTTTCAATTTGTTCCTGGATTTATTAATGAAATGGGCAGATATTATTATGCCTGGCCGCTGATTGTTTCAGGTGGCATACTAATTTCGCATAAATATTTTGTTGAAGCATTTTTGCTTGTATTTTTTACGCAAGCATCTTATCCAATTAAAAATCTGATTAAAGATATAGTTTGCAGACAAAGACCATGTGGCGATATATACCCCGGATATAGTTTTCCTTCCGGACATTCTCTCACGGCCATGTGTTTTTACGGAATATTGATATACTTTGTTTATAAGCATGTATACGGCTTTTGGAAATACGTACTTATAACACTATTGGGATTTTTAATCCTGCTTACGGGAATATCACGCTTGTGGCTTGGTGTACACTTCCCCACAGATGTGCTTGAAGGATTTCTGTTAGGCATTATGCTTGTAAACCTTTGTATTATTTTGGACAAATTTTTCTGTAGAAGGTAAGTTATTACCAGCAGTTTTTGCAGTTTGCGTAATTTTCTCTGAATGATGAAATAAGACCATGTTTGTCAAGTATGTGTTCTGCGCCAAAAATCTTAAGAATTTCCACATCATCTTTGTGTTCTACTAACATTCTGTCTGCATAATAGTTTTCAATCACTTTTAACGAGTGTGCTCTTCTGTTGTTATCAAGCGTTTCATTTGTATGTGTTTTTCTGTATTCACTCATTGCACCATGTTTGAGCTTCATTCCTTTAAATAATTTTACTAATTTCTCTGCAATTTCTTTATTTGATTTTGACAATATCCAGTCACCCAAATCCTGTATTCCTACCATATCAGGGCGGTTTTCGCTACTATCAAGTGTAAAGTAAAAAAATGGCCGTACATCTTTTGTTGTATATCCCAGGATAAGTTTATCATTTGGCATTTCCTTTGTAGCTTCCTGAAACATTTTACCAATCCTGTTCCATCTTGCATGATTTTGAGCAACATTATGTGTTACAAAAGATGCCTTAAACCCAGGCTGGATTGTGTAATTGTTTGATACTTCCATTTTCCCTAAATCCTTTCATAAACATATGTACTTATAACAATTATAAAACAGGTAAAAAATAAATTTGCTATAAATTAAAATTAATTTATAAACAAACTTTATCTTAACCCTAAAATAGCTGTTTCTTCATCAGGAGTTAATAATTTTGCGCCACCTAGTATTTTAGTACTAATTACGGTTCGAGCATATGTTTCTGCAAGCTCAAGTTTCATATAAGCGTCCTCAATCGTTTTTGATGCAACTATAAAACCATGATTTTCCATTAAAACCGCGTCATACTTATCAAAAAACTTGATGGTATTTTCAACCAACTCTTTTGATGACGGAAGTGCATATTTTGCAAGCGGTATACCGCCAAAATAAAAAACATTTTCCGCCATGATTGGCTCAAGCAAATCTTTTCCCGCAGATGCGAAACTGCTCAAATACGGCGAATGAACATGTATTATAAAATTAACATCTGGCCGCTGCTTATATATTTCTATATGTAGGAATTTTTCACTTGAAGGCTTTTTACCCTTTTCTAGTGAATTTCCGCTAAAATCTGTATACACAATGTCTTTTGACTTTAAATACCCATTTGAGGAACCGGATGTTGTTATTAGCATACCGTTCTTGTATCGTGCGGAAATATTTCCTGAATACCCTGGAGTATATCCCTTTTCTCCGCACAATTGGCCATATTTTATAATAGCATCTGCAAGACTATTCTTATAAAAGCTATCAAAGAACATCATCAGTAACCCTCACGTTTTCAACAACAGCTCTTTGCAAAACTTTCGGCTGTGTAGGGGCTAAGTTATTATCAACTTTTCTTTCAGCAGGTTTGTTTTCTTTTTTTGCTTTTTTATCCTGCTTAAGTTCAAAAGTATTATATTCAACATTTGTACCTTTTGCATCCATCATAACTTCAACGGCTGCGCGCATAAGTTGTCTCTCAAAATCATATCCTAGATGGAATTTTACATCTTCCGGTCCGACTGAAATATAGAAAGTATTTTCTTGTATACGTCTACCGTTTCTGGTATCATTTGTCGTATTTATATTAGTAAACCAAGAAACAGTTAGCCACTTGCATATTCTGAAGTATTCTCTCAAATATATGTACTGGGTTCCGTATCTGAATGCGTCATATCTTGCCATAGGTGTATTATCTTCGTACGCATTAAATGAATAACCCACATCCTGCATCCATCTTTTATATTGCCAACTTACACGAGGTCCGATTTTTCCGATAACTTGTGTATCACCGGTGCCATATAAAGCAGCTGAAAGTTGGGCAAACATATTCACGGAAAAAGCTGTTAATTTCTCAGGATTGCTATAATCGAACAAAGATTGTCGTACTTCTGCCATATATCTAAAACGCGAAGTTCCCATGTTTCCGCCACTTTTAATTTTCTCAAAATGTGAATCAAAATCTAAGTCATGGAAATAACCGGCTTCAATTCTATGAGAAAAGGATGAAGTTCGATTTGGAATCAGAAAACCGTTTGAAGAATAAGATTTCCTGTAAACCAGAGAGGCTCCGTACTTTGGACGACGTCTTCCTAAAAACCATTCATCCATATAACTGTTTACGGCATAATTTAAGTATAAATTATCATCCAAAGCTTGTTGACCGGATACAAAGAATCTCTTTGCTGCAGAACCATACGCCACAGTCGTTTCATTTGTACCGCTTTGGAAACGTCCTAAAGCACCTATCCCAAACCCTTCATAATAATTCACAAAAGGCACTGCTTTCAAAACAGATCCCTTTGGCATTTCAAAAACCCAACCCGGTCCAGTATATAGACCTAACCCTCTGTAATAACCTATTTCCCATAAATTGGTTTCTGCATAATCATGATTTTTGTTTGTATACAATTTAACTGCCGGAATTTTAAGCAAGGTATGTCCGCCCTTTGAAATATTTGCCTTTTTTATTGCAATAACTTCCAAGTCACCTTTTTGTTTTATCTTTATGCTGTCAGCTCGCATTTTGATAAGGCCATTTTCCAGGTCTTCGGTCAAAGTATCATCATGCGGGGTAAGCATTCTAGTCATTCTAGGACCGCGTCTACCGGAACGAAAATACAAGGGATAATCGTCGACTATCTCCATACTTCCGTTTTCCTGAATTATTTTATCTCCATATACATATCCTTTTTTAGAACGAATCTCAACAGACTCGGAACGTGTTAAAGGGTTTTCAATAAGTGCATTTTCTTCATTTAAATCGACAAAAATATAGTCTCCTGTAACAACTCTTCCGCTTTTAATTATACGGACATTACCTTCGGCTTTAATTGTGTTGTTAATTCTGTCAAAAGTTAAGGAATCAGACTTAACTTTAGTATTTTGATTTACAAAATTAACGCAAACATTTCCTGTAGCTTTTATTAAATAATTTGGTGTATCATAATCTACGTTATCACAGTCTAAAATTATATCTTCTTTAGTATCATCAATATCTTCGGATTTATGTTTTTTACTCGCAAATAATTTCTTTTTGCCGCTTTCTTCCATTGATTGTTCATCAGCTTCGAATCCGTCCGGAACCATTTCCTCAAAATCGTCTTTTAATTCTTTTGATGCATAATCTGATGTCTCGGAATCAGAAGTATATATGCTGGACTCACTTTGCACAGGAGCCAACTCCATCTTTTTTGCAGCATTATCATGTATTTTATTTTGAATATTTAGGCGCAAAACCTTTAAGGGCGGCACTGTAGGCTCAGAGGTTTTATTGCTGCTCCGATGCTGATACACCCCGGGGTGTTCGTAAGAAGGATCGAAATATGAATCTCCAGTTGAATCAAATTCATCCGAGAACTCAAAGTCCGCCTTTGCTGAAAGCGTAAATGCTAATGTCAATATTAATAATGTTAAAATCTTCTTTTTCAAATTTCTATGTTCCTATATAACTTAGAGGATTACTTGTTTGGCCGTTTACTCTTACCTCAAAATGGCAATGTGGCCCTGTACTATAACCTGTTGTACCTTCATAACCCAAAACTTGTCCTCTTTGCACCTTTGTGCCATTTGACACCGCTATTGAACTCATGTGAGCATATAAAGTCGTTATAGGTTTGCCGTTAACCGTACCATGTTCAACAATAACGACTTTTCCATAGCCGCCGTACCAACCGGTAAATATAACTTTGCCGGAATTTGAAGCCTTTATTGCACCCAAATTTGGTCCGCCAATATCAACTCCTGAGTGGAATGTCCTTGTGTTAAATATCGGATGAGTTCTCCAACCATATGGGGAAGTTATCCTTCCCTGAATCGGTTTCATAAACCCTGTATCTACAACGTCAGGTGTCTTACTCGCTGTCTTATTAATATAATTTTCCAACTTTCTTGATTGGTCATTCATTTCCTTCTCTGCTCTTTGATAAGCAGCTCTATCAGTTCTGAGCTTATTAATCATATCCTCATTTCGTGCAATTGCGCGTTTTATATAGTCTTGTTGAGTATTCATAGATGCCACAGAACGCTCAAGATTGCGTTTTCTCTGATTAATATTGTTTTTTATGGATGCAATCTCTTGTGCTTTATTCTTTGCTGCAAGCATTTCCGCTTCATCTTTCTGCAAAATCAATTTTTGATAATAGCATCGATCAACCAACATATTTATATCATCAGAATTTAGAATAATCTGAAATCTTGCATTTCTCTGTGACTTGTAGGCATTCCTTAAATGTGCAGCGAGCTTGTTGTTAAGATTATTATATTCGGCAGATGCTACTGAAAGCTGAGATTCAAGCTGATTCAATCTCTTTTGCATCTCAATTATTTCTGATTTTGAAGATGAAAGATTATTTGTGGCTGTTTCAAGTTTTTGTTGGTTTTTGTAAAGCTTATTTTGCTCAACATTTTCAAGCCACTTTGATCTGTTAATCTTTTCTCTTATCTGTTTCTTTTGCACAGCCAAATCATCAGCCGCAAGTGTTGTTAAACATCCTGCAGTATTTAGTATAATTGCCAAAAATATCAGTACATTTAATATTTTCTTCAAAATCTTACCTCTCTGAAAACTAGCCCATGAACAAAAGTCCAACGCCCATTCCTACAGTCCAAAGAAGGAACGATACCGCAATTATGCCTATTATAAGTTTTCTGTGATTTCTAAAAAAGTCCATAATTCACCTCACTATTATATAATATTACAAAAATACTTCTAAGACAATTTTGTAAAGTAAGTTTTACTTAGCGGTTTATTATAGCTTTTTAATCATCTCTTCGAGGCAAATTTTTACATGTGCATAGTTCAAACCGCCCTGCATATAAGCAGCGTATGGCGGACGCATCGGGCCATCGGCCGACAATTCTATTGTAGAGCCTTCTACAAAAGTACCTCCGGCCATAATTACCTTATCTTCATACCCAGGAATGTATTCGGGGATTGGAGTAACATAACCGTTTACAGGAGAAAGTGACTGAATCGTTCTGCAGAATTCTTCCAAATGCTCCGGTTTGCCAAAAATAATATTTTGAATTATATCTGTACGTTTTTCGTAATATTTAGGTATTGAATTAAATCCGACATCTTCAAATACTTTAGCAGCTAAAACAGCACCTTTTAGAGCTTCTGATACAACGGAAGGAGCCATAAAAAGGCCTTGAAATATCAATCGGTGCTGATTAAACATTGCTCCGCCTTCGGAACCGATTCCGGGTGCAGTTAATCTGTTTGCAGCTCTGTCAACATATTTACCTCTTCCTGCTATATAACCACCGGCTTCAACAATTCCTCCACCCGGGTTTTTTATCAATGAACCTCCGATTAAATCTGCCCCTACTTCTAGTGGTTCTTTTTTGTCGACAAATTCACCATAGCAATTATCTACAAAACATATACAGTCAGGATTTTTAGATTTAACAATTTTGCAAATCTTTTCAATATCATCTATTGTAAGTGATTTTCGAGTCGAATAACCTTTTGAACGCTGGATTAGAACCATAGTAACAGATTTATCAACCATTTCTTCAAGTTTTTCGTAATTTACATCCGAATTATTTACAAGCGGAACTTCATCGTATAAAATCCCGTATCCAATCAAGGAAGAACGCTTTGTTTCATCGTCGCCTGCAGTTCCGATAACTTCCTGCATTGTATCATAAGGAGTTCCCGCAACGGATAACAACTTATCGCCCGGCTTTAGGTTTCCAAAGAGTGCACAAGCAAGCGTATGCGTGCCGGATGCAAAATGAATTCGCACAAGGGCTTTTTCGGCGCAAAAAACCTGTGCAAAAGTCTTGTCTAAGACTTCCCGTCCCAGGTCATCATGCCCGTATCCCGATACTGTATAAAAATGCTCGGGCGCAACTCTGTTGTCAAAAAAAGCTTTTAAAACTTTTCTTTGGTTGTAATCCCGTATCTCGTCTATTTCTTCAAATTGTTTAGCCAGGCTTTTTTCAGCCTGTTTAAAGTCATAATTCATAAAAGTATGTTACACTAAACATTTTGCATGCTCAACAAGATAGATTTTAAGTGCACTTTTTACACTTTATCCAAAACGCTCTCCTTTACAACGATTTCACCAATTAATAAATAATTTATTTACCCTCTTGACAAAATTTTTATTACGATACATAATAAAAATAACAAATGAAGTGTAAATAAAACACTTAATCAATTTACAAGACTCAGGTGAGATAAAATGAAAGTTAATAATATAAATTCTATAAGATTTAGGGAAAATACATTATCAAGAGAAATGGATTCATCTGATGCACTATTGATGTTGAGAGATACAAGTGCAACGGTTAAATTTCGCCAGAATCAAGAGTACGCACGCAAAGCGGACTCTGTTGACACAAATCCTATTGTTGCACTCGGTTACAAATTGGTTAGAACATTCAATATGCTTTCCGAAACGAATCGTAAAGACAATGTACAAGCCATTGATTACAAAGCTTAAATATAAATACAATACTATAATACACACACATAACTTGCGGTAATTGCTAGATTACCGCTTTGCTTTTATATTAGTAGTCTGTTATTGTCAAAATCTACCAAACTGAAACTATATATTTTTTGCGCAGTATTCTTCAATCGGGCAGTGAGCGCAATCCGGTTTTTGCGGCTTGCAGCAGTTCTGACCGTGTGTGACCATTAGGGTATTTATATCAATCCAATATTTTTTTGGGAGTTTTTCTCTCAGTGCAAACTCGGTTTCTTCGGGATTTTTGGTTTTTACGTAGCCAAGTCGATTGAATATTCTGTGAACATGTACATCTACACATATTGCAGGCTTATTAAACCCTCTAGAAAGTACCAGATTGGCTGTTTTTCGCCCGACTCCGTTAAACTTTATCAAATCTTCTATTTCATCAGGACACTTCCCGCCAAGCTCTTCATCAATAATTCTTGAAAGTTCAATTATTTGTTTTGCCTTGTTTTCATAAAAACCAACAGGGTAAATTGCTTTTGCCAAATCATCAACTTTTACTCCCTTCATTTCAGCCGGAGTTTTGGCGAGTTTAAGCATTCGCAAGGTCGCAGGATATGTCGTTTTGTCATTGGTTCTCAGGCTCAAAATGCAGGCAATTAAGACGAGATATGGATCATTAAACGAATCCATTAATCCCACAAAATCACTCTTCTTTTGATTTGCTTTTTTTAGATTTTCTACTATCTTATCAATCATTATTCTAAATTCCTCGAAAATATGCTATCATAAATGGGGGTAAAATGGAAACGAATAGGACCCTGCGGAAAAGAGAGAGATACGAAAAATGGAAAACCAAAGACCAAGCTGGACATCTAGAGGCGCGTTTATCCTCGCAGCGGTAGGTTCTGCTGTCGGTTTGGGTAATATATGGCGATTCCCTTATATAATGGGGCAAAATGGTGGTGCGGCGTTCCTTGTTGTATATTTGCTGCTGATTTTGACTGTTTGCTTTGTACCTCTTGTGGCAGAACTTGCTATGGGCAAAACCACCAAAAGAGAGTGTATAGGTGCTTTTGAGTCTGTTAATCCCAAGCTTAAAACAATAGGAGCACTAAATCCGATTACGGGTATTCTTATAATGGCTTTTTACTTTGTAGTAGGCGGCTGGATCCTTAATTATATTTGTCTGGGTTTTGCAAAATGCGAAATTACAAATTATGCTCAATATTTTTCAAACTTCACACAAGATGCATACTCAAACTGCATTTTCACCCTTCTGTTTTTGTTTATTTGCGTTTTATTTACGGCAAGAGGGATTAAGAAGGGAATAGAATTTGCGAATAATGTTTTAATGCCGATGTTTGCGGTCATATTATTATTTTTGATAATATCTTCACTTCAACTTCCAAATGCTCACTTGGGCTTGGAATATATGTTCAAACCTGATTTTTCAAAAATTAACCCTCACATGTTTTTGACAGCTCTTGGACAAGCACTGTTTACACTAAGTATAGGTATGGGAGCGATGTTAACGTATGGAAGCTACATAAAAGATGACAGATCTATTACAAAATCGGCTTATACGATAATATTTTCAGATACTTTATTTGCTTTAATGGCGGGCATAATGATTTTCCCGGCAATATTCTCATTTGGACTTGAACCTGATTCAGGCGCAGGATTGGTATTTGTAACATTGCCTTATATATTTGCTCAAATTCCGTATGGCAATCTTCTTCTAGCCGCATTCTTTATTTTGCTTATGGCAGCCGCAGTGACATCAGGAATAAGCATGCTTGAAGTATCGGTTGCGGCATTTACGGAAAGAATGAATATGTCCCGTCAAAAGGCTTGTTTATACATTTTTATTATAATTTCAGCGCTTGCGATTCCGGCAACACTTTCGTTTGGACTATTGAGTAAATTTAGCATATTTGGAAAATCGGTATTTGATTTCTTGGATTTTGCAACATCAAACCTATTAATGCCATTGAATGCATTCTTTATATGCATAATTACAGGCTGGCTAATGAATATTGAAGGCAAAATGTTTGTGCAAAATAAATTGGTTGCAAAGCTGTTTGATACAGGGTTAAGATTTGTAGTGCCTGCTATATTACTCGGTTTACTTTATGTGGGATTAAAATAGATTAAATAGATTTGCCCATATTATAAGCTTTTAGTAATAAATTCGTTCTGGAATTTACATCCCCCGGGTGATCCAATCCTGCACCATTAACGTAACCCTTGAATTTCACATTGCTAAAGCAAGCTATCCAACCATTAAGGCCATTAATAACCGTTTGAATAACGCTTTCCGAAGAATCGGCAGAAGCAGTAATAAGATAGACTTCACTAAAATTTTTACCGTTAGCAAATAAACTGTTTGCCCTGTCAATAAGGGTTTTCATTTGCCCGGACATTTCGTAATAATATATAGGAGTAGCCCAGACTATAACGTCTGCATTTTTGATTTTTTCGGTTATTTCGATTGCATCATCATTAATGACACATTTGCCAAGTCTTTGGCATGCCATACAACCTTTACAAAAAGCAATTTGCTTATCTTTCAGGGTAATAAATTCAACATCATGCCCGGCATCACGTGCACCTCTTTCGGTTTCTTTTGCAAGAATTTCGGAATTAGCATTATTACGTAAACTTGTAGATATAATTAAAACTTTCTTTCCCATTTAAGATTCTCCCAATGCGAGTTTTACATTTTGACTTACTGTAGTTATTATACCACAATTTACGGATTCAAAAAATCCAAATTAAATACGCGGAATATGTAGATTATAGTTAAAATAATGATAAAAGTACTTTACAAAAAAAAATTATTTGATAATATGAATAGGTAAATTGAATAGAATTTAATGCGTTAATTGAACAGCGCAACTGAAATAATCCTCAGTAGCTCAATGGCGGAGCAACCGGCTGTTAACCGGTAGGCTGTTGGTTCGAGTCCAACCTGGGGAGTTTTTTCTATATTTAGGGGTCGAATTGGTTTCAACTACAGTTGGTGGGTTTTAATGGGACTTGGTTTTTTGGGTGGGTGGGTAAGGTTTAATAGGACATTTGAAAAAATATTTTTCTGCCGAAGTTCGGCTTTATGTTTGAATTACATCCCCTTCCGAGTACTTGACTGAAACTACTCCAAAAGTCACTTTTTCGTCCACTATTTGGCGGCAACTTTCCATTAATAATCCACCCAATGGGTTTTAATGGGACATTTGAAAAAATATTTTTCTGCCGCCTTTCGGCTTTGTGTTTGAACTTTACCCCCTTCCGAGTACTTGACTGAAACTACTCAGAAAGTCACTTTATTGTCCACATTTTGATGGCAACTTTCCACAATAAATCTGCTCAAATCGCTATAACCTAAATATATCGCCATTTTTTCCGTTGACACCTTCCGGACAAAAAGTCCGTTTTGAAATTACCCTCCCCCAAACTTGGAAGCTAGACGGAAGTACAAAACCTGTTTGATTTTAATTATTATTTAGAGTAATTATTATATTGATTTTTATTAAAATTACCGATTATTCAATTATTACAGTCAAGATTGTAAGATTAATTATGCCCGATTTTCAATAATTTATAATAAAATTATTGAAAGGAGATAAACATGATAGAACCAGTTTTAAATGCACCTAGCTTTGAATTTTATGAATTTTTTCCAAAAGATTTTTTTGTTAGCAAAAAGAGAGAAAGCGAAAAAGGATATGAAAAATTCACAAAATTCGTAATGGAACAATTATTGCCAACAGGAGAATGGACTCGAGGAGATGCCACCCAAAAAGAACCTGATTATTTATATAACAACATTCCTTTTGAATTTACGTTGGCTTCAGATAAAAAAAATAATAAAAATTTTATTTTCAAATTAAAAACAGGAAATTATACTTCTGACAATGTTGAAAAAGATGCGTTTAATTATATAGAACATCAGATTAAAACTAAGTCAGAAAAAAGGTACAATAGTGAAAATGTTTATTTATGTGTGTTGTGTTTATTAGAAAGATTTCAATGGGTTTCAGATATATATGGTTCTCGTAGCCATTTTATAACTGATGGTCCAAGGGAAGAATTTTTTAATAAGATAAAAAAAGAATATTTAGAAACAAAAAAATTTAAAGGCATATATATTATTTTTCCTGATATGACAGCGAGTTGGTGGGCTTGGGACTTGAACACAGAGAAAAGAGCAAAGGTACAATTATTTCCGCATTTTAATAACATGCAAAATTACCCATTTCCATATATTATTGCAAAACAATTGTATGACAAATTAGTTGAGTTAGAAAATAAAAATTCGCATTAAAGTTCTCTAAATAATACGTTATATTCTTTTCCATACCTCCAAATATGCTCTGCTACATGTTGTGCAAGGTTTTGTTTCATTTGGGAATGGTTTATTGACCGGCGGAGGCGGGAGTAAAGAACTTTTATCCGCAAAGATTCTTCTTTTGTGTGCGGAAATTTCTTGCGTTTTGTTTTTAGCGGTTTATCAACTACAAAAAGTTCATCGTCATACAGATAAAAACAAACCGGTATATCGAAAAACCTACGCATCTTGGCAATTTTCGGTTTTTGTTCAAAGTGCGTTTTAAGGGCGTTCAATTGCCGTTCATAAATCATTTGCCTAAAATGTTTATAGAAATTCTGCATCGTCGCATCCCCGATATCCAAAAGAAAACTCGCCTGTTTCGACTTCACCCCGGCACAAAAACACTTCGTTATCATCTCAATTTTTTCCTGTGAATGAAACTTAAAGCAAAACGGCAAGGGTAAATTTCGCTCGGCTTTATATGAATAAATTTCACCAACCAAATTCAACTGCCTGTCCTTAACAAGTTCCTGTAAAACACCTTCTATCCCATCTCCCATAATAGATTCAATATCTTCAAGCCTAAATGTTTCAAGTCTTTTCGCAAGTTTCAAAATCCTATTTTTCATTCATAATTCCCTCCAAAACCGTCAGAGTAATCGTTTTCAAATTGTTCATCTCGGCAACGTTTTCGACCTTATTTAAAAATTTCACAATCTGCCTGAACTGATTAAATTTTGCACAAACAAGTTCAAGCGCATCAGGTTCAAACTCGACTTCTGAAATTTCTGTCACGATTTTTGCCACATCATCTTTATTGAATGTTTCAAACTTCAACACACCCAAAAGTCTGTCATAAATGTGCTTATGCCGTTTGAGTTTTGCTTCCGCAAGATTCATCCCAACAAGCACAACGGGAATCCCGATTTTGTCGTGCAAATCGCGGACAATCTCAATCGCAGACGAGTTATTCAAAAGAAAATCCACCTCATCCACGACCAAAACCTTTGGCCGCTCTCGAAGTTTATCCTCAATTTGCTTGAATAAAAGCGAAGTCAGGTACGTTGGCACATCATCAAGCTCCTCAACAATCTCGGTCAAAAGCCAACGCACAGACATTTTGTGGTTGCACCGTACATAAATCGCATCGTTATTCGTAACCCACCACATAATCGTTTGCGACTTCCCGAGCCCGAAATCACCATACACTAACGCCATCTTCGGCAGATTCGCGGGCGCATTTTTTAGCGTATCCATCAAATCCACAAATCTTTTCACATTCTGCGTCACAACAAATTTACGTTTCATAAAGACTTCGATATTCCTCACTTTGCTTGTATTCCGCTAGCCACACCCTGTCATCTTGACAGGTGCAGCCGTTTTTCATAAGCCATTCAAACTTTTCATACTTATTCAAAAACACAGGCGCGTTCATCTGTTCTTCTCTCGGTGTCGGCTTTTTCGTTTTTACCGGCTTTACTTTAATCACATCTTGTATATCTTCTTCAATATCTTGTTCAACAAATTTCAAATCTACATTCGGCAAGAATTTCTGTATAATAGGTGTTTTATGGGGCATTTTTATAAAGGCAATCATTATTCTACAAAAAGCAATTTAGGACCAAATGAACAATTTGGTGAAAATGATGGGAGTGATTTTCAAGAACTTGCTTTAAAACTTGAAGCAAATAAACAAAACATTGAACCTGAGGCACAAAGCAATAATGTTTGTACTTTTTACTTCAAGTCCGTTATCTGGGTCGCAAAAAATAATATCTTTACCATACAAAAATTTAAGTGCTTGATTATGCCATAAATGAATTTTATAACAGATACGAATACTAGAACAATGATAATATTTTTTAAACTAAAATTACCTTCGTTGCCGATTCCGAAAATTATAGCTAACAAAAAAAATAAAATTGTATAAAATATTGCCATAAATCTCCTTTTTCTTCCTGATTTTCTTCTGCCTTTATATCTTCAATTTTTGAATATTTAATAACTATAATTACCAATATTTCAATTGTTGGTTATAAAACAGTATCCAAAAATTTACTAAAATTTATATCATATAAACTAAGACCGATACCTGCAACTGCTAAAAATATTATGATATTCAATATTGTGTTTAAAAACCACATAGGCAGTTCCTTTCATTTAGATATTGTAAAACAGGAAATAATTGCAAGGTTCTATTTTGCTTCGTAATGTGCTATTAAGAAGTTTATAATTCCATAGTTCAAATTTATACCCCATTCAGGAGCAGATTTTTTCCCCTCATAATCTCTGCTTTCAAAAATATTTAAAATCATAGCATCATTTGAAGGTCGAATAATATCTCTTGCCGGAATAAATAAAACATGAACGGAATTAACTACATACAAAACAAAAACCAGGTAACCATATTCACTGTCATTAAAATTTTTCTTTAATATCCAAGCATAGTTATTTGTAACATTTGGATTAAACCGATAAAACATAAATCGTACCAATGTGTTTTCATTATTATTTGTAATTCTAAATAATGACCGTTCTTTAGGGTCAAGTTCAAATGCACGCATTTCAATATCAATATCATTTTCTAACCCCAATTCTGAAATAGCCGTTTCCAATCTTTTTTCGCCAATATAACAATATGGGCAAGCATAATCAGACCAGTATGTTATTTTCATTTTTATCTCCTTTCCTGTTCGCTCCCTCGCCCCTTGTGGGAGAGGGCTGGGGTGAGGGGTTATATTTGATTTATCTATACTTATATGATAAACTATATGATATAAAAAATAAGTACGCACATTATAGTTAGATACTATCTAAAAGGAAAGTAATATGGCAGAAACTAAAGAAGAACTATTAAAACAATTTTATGAAACGGGATTTGAATACACATTATCCTTAATAAACGGGAAATATAAATTGACTGTTTTGTATGCTCTTTCTTTATTTAAAGTCATTCGATACAACGAAATGAAGCGGTTAGTCGGTGTTGTATCTCATAAAACGTTAAGTACAACCCTAAAAGAACTTGAGCATGATGATTTAATTATAAGAAAAGAATATCCTCAAATCCCGCCAAAAGTTGAGTATTCATTATCTAAAAAGGGTGAATCTTTGATTCCGATACTAAACGAAATGTGCATTTGGGGTAAGAAACATAAAAAATAATTGTTATATTTGTAGGTCAGGCTTTCAGCCTGACCTACAAACAAAAAGCCAAATTACCGATAAATACATACAATTAATAATCTTGACATATTGTAGCCTATATGCTACAATATTATTATGAAAGAAATTATTTATTACGAAACTCTGAATAATAAAACACCCTATCTGGATTGGTATGAATCTCTTGATAAGAGCTTAAAGCTTATAGTAGACAAAAGATTATCAAAGGTCGAAAGAGGTTTATATGGTGAAAATAAAAGATTGTCCGAAGACTTGTATGAACTGAAATTTTCAAACGGTCTGAGGATATATTACACCGAAATAGATAACACCATAGTCTTGTTATTCACAGGCGGTAATAAATCCAAGCAAAGTAAAGATATTGATATTGCAAAAAAATATCTTGAAGAATATAAGTCTAGAATATAAATCCACTGCGTATGAAAGTGAGGCCCTTTATGAATAAAAAAGAAAGTACTCTTTTAAGTAATTTCCCAAAACATAAAGACAATTTAAAAATACAATTAAAAAATGATTCAGAATATGCAAAGATGTGGCTAGATAGTTTATTGGAAGATTATTCTGAAACAAAAGATGTTAATGATCTAATCTATAATTTAAAACCATTAATTGAAGCAAACTACGCAATTTGTGAATTTGCAAAATTAGTTGGTATTCATAGAATTACTTTATATAAAATATTTTCTAAAAAAATGATTCCAAGTATAGAAATTTTACACAAAATATTTTTAGGTCTTGGATATGATTTAAAATTGTCTGCTGAAAAAATTTAAATTTTTGTCAAAAGTTGAAAAAATTTACCCCTAAAAATACATCATAATAAAACTTTAATGTTGTTTTACTATTAGATAATATATTATCTATATATTGACATTTTTGGCAAAATAGGATAATATATTATCTATGAATAGTCAGTTTTTAAATCAAAAAACTCCTAATGAAATAGCAAAAAGTTTAGCGGATAAAATTAAAGAACATCGTAAAAAACTAAAAATTTCGCAAGAGGTTTTAGCGCAAAAATCCGGAGTTAGTCTTGGCAGCATTAAAAGATTTGAAACTAAGTATGAAATATCT
>JAEEGL011166022.1_pt1 | contig 35212 bp, 24 predicted proteins | sample 9134231 | NCBI WGS metagenome assembly JAEEGL01 (sample SAMN16246548, study PRJNA631951) | gut metagenome | biome: gut microbiome; feature: rumen; material: fiber-attached | host: Bos | place: Iran: Karaj | collected 2018-10 | reverse complement strand
TGAACCATTCGTCCATAATGATGAATTGCGCGAAAAACTTCTGCAAGACAAAGGGCTTGCCTCAAGAGCCAGAACCAATATCCTTATTTCAAAGAATTTCAACTGCGACATGATCTGGAAGGATGGTCGTGTCATCGACCCATGCCGTAAATCATATATGCTTGAGGCACTGGCCGAGCCAGACTTCGCAGAAATACTCGAGACCACAAGGCGTCATCGCTTTCGCTCGCCATACTCGTTCCAAAGGATCATGTTTCCATTATATGACTCATGCAAGGGGCGCACTACACTTAGAGACATCAGGCGGTTCCGTGAACTTAAACGCCTTTTCGCGCCATATAAGATGCCATTGTTCATAAGCAAGGAAAAGGATTTGTCCAGGGCATTGAAGATTCGTCCAGAACTTTTCTGCTATTTTCCAGGCGACTACAATGATTCGCTTCAAAGGTTCTTCCAAGAGTATTTTCCTGAAAAATCGTCATTTGAGAAATGACGCCAACAAACAGCTACCAGACTGATATGGCAGAGTAAAAGCCGCTGTTAATTAGCCTCGCCAAGATTCTATGCTTCAGTTTGCCATGTCTCTGGACTATCGGAAATATAATCCCATTCCATAGGTTGCCCTTGACCAGACCCCTCAAGAGTGGTATCCTTTCTTTGCCTCCAAACTTTCTAATCGTCCAAATGTACTCCAAACTTTTGCGGAGCAAGAGCTTGTCTTCATGCTGATTAATGCTCTTTTTCATTGACTCCAAAAGAAGTCCAAGATTGTTCATCCGCCGCGAGATGTCGATTGTGTTCATGCATGAAAGTGGATTGATGTAGTACATGTATCCTGAATATGAACTGTCTATGACGATGTTTGAGGCTTTTGAGGCGGCGATGTTACTAAAAAGGGAATCCTCTCCAAATGATAGTATTGGGTTAAAGCGCAGATTGCAGTCATTGAGGAATGTGCGTCTGAACAATTTTCCTGTGCAGTTATCAAAGAACTGTGATTGCCGCAGACTCTGTGTGTATTCTGCACCAGAAAATGCAACAGTGGAATTACAGACGCTGAAAAGACATTTTGAATTGCCTTTGCCGTCGATGCGCATAAAATTGCAAGCCACAATGTCGGCATTCTGACTTTCTGCAAGATTTAGCATGTGTTCACAGAAGTCTGCTGTAATCTCGTCGTCTGCGTCAAGGAAAGAGACGTATTTGCCAGAGGCGGCATCCATGCCGTCGTTTCTGCTCTTGGAAACGCCTGAATTGCACTTGTGCTTAATTACCTTGATTTCACTGTGTTCATTTGATAGCTCGGAAAGAATTGTGAATGTGCTGTCAGTTGAACAGTCGTCAATGGCGATGATCTCAATCTTGTCAAAGGCAGTCTGCCTTATGACGGATTCCAGACATCGCTTTACCGTTGACGAAGCGTTGTAACAGGGTATGATTACGCTTATGAGAGTATTTTTGTTCATTGGAGTAGTTTTTATCATGTTGTGTTAATTTATTCTTAATTTAATAGAAATCAATCGCAAAAGCACCTTTCTAACGAAGTAATTTTGAACTCATGGTTATATGGAACTTGAAAAATCATTTTTAGACTTGATAAGATTTTATAATAGTTGTATATTATAGTGAAATTGGGTTTTTAGTGGCTCAATGTCACTATACAATATAATAATATAATGGATTCCTTGGGATTCGTCGAAAAACAGGAGAGATTGGTCTTATGAGCGATACAAGCACAAGACCCCGCAACCTATGCTGGGCTATTGCCATTGCAGGAGCGGTGCTTTTTGCGATAGGCATGGTGATTAGGAGCAGCGGTCACTGCTCCGTTATGGCGGCAGGATTAGTCGCCGCATTCAATGTCATACTTTTAGGCCTACTTGGTGCCTGGCGTTGCATGTTCGCCCGCAATCAGGCGATTGAAGAGGCAGGCGTCAAAGAATATCGTCGCGAACACGGCAACAATGAACTGTTCGAAGATGCCGACGAGGCGGTCAGACTCGCAACACGCGCCAACCAGCAGTTCATGAAATATGCGGTGCCAATCATCACAGTGCTTTTGGGCGTCTGTGAGTCGCTCTTCTGCCTGATGGTTTGGTTCTCTTGGAAGAAACTAGAGGTGTTTGCGCAGGCTCCGAATCCAATGCCGCTTGCGATACTCTCGGTCTGCTGCTTCATAGCGGTTTTAATTGCGGGAAGCTTCTTTGTCGGCGCAAGCCGCGAGCCTGGCTGCCGCTGGCTTCGCCCCGCTGGGGCTTGGCTTTTCTACACAGGATTCCTGTTTCTCGCGGCGGGCATAGCCCTGTTCCTTGAGTTCTTTGGAAAGGCCGCTGATGTGGCGGACATTTACATCGCCCGCGGCGTCATGGTCGTCACCTTTATCCTTGCGATAGAACTGATACTGAGTTTCGTCATAGAGTTCTACCGTCCGAGAATGCCAGGGGAGGAGGAACGTCCGCTTCCCGAAAGCCGCATCTTGTCGCTATTCACCGAGCCTGGCGGCGTCGCACGAAATGTCGCGGCCTCTTTGGACTACCAGTTCGGCTTCCAAGTCTCCGAAGCTTGGTTCTACAGGTTCTTGGAGAGGACGGTCATACCGCTTCTCATAATCATGGGAATAGCCCTCTGGCTACAGACCTGCATCGTCATAGTCAGCACTGAGGAGAAAGGCATCATGGAGCGCTTCGGCCATGTCCTCTGCGACGCTTCTGGCACGCCTCGCACATTCTCCCCTGGACTCTATTTCAAGCTTCCCGCGCCATTCGAATACCTCAACCGCTTCCCTGTCGAGCATATCCAAACCATCACGATAGGCGGACATGAAGAAGAGGAGCATAAGGAGGAGGTCGAAGAGGAGCCTGAGGATGACGGCCACGGCCATGGAGCCCCCAAAAAGAAAAAGAAGGAAAAGCATGAGGAGATTGAGGACAGGATAGTCCTGTGGTCCGCGTCGCATGACGAGGAGGAGAAGCCTTTCATCGTCGCGATGCGCCAAGTGGCGAACATCAAAGACGGCGGCGACGGTGGTCCCGCACCGTTGAGTATCGGCCTTCTCTGTGCACACATTCCACTGTACTACAAAGTGCGCGATCTGTATAGTTACTCTTATTCGCATAACGATCCGAACAAGACGCTAAAGAACATTGCATCCAGAGAACTCCTCAAATACATGGCGGCCTCCGATTTCCATGAAGTCCTTGGCGAGTCTCGCCATGAGGCGGGCGAAATCCTGCGCAAGCGCGTCCAGGCGGCAGTCGATGACTCAAATCTCGGCATAGAGGTCGTGTTCATCAGTTTGGCGGGACTTCATCCGCCAGTGGCCGTCGGCGCGGCTTATGACACAGTAGTCGCCTCCCGCGAGGCCAAGGCCGAACTTGAGTTGAAGGCGAAAGCATACGCCGCAAGCCGCGAACCAGAAGTCCAAGGCGAAAAGACGACGCTCATCAATCAGGCGGAGGCATACAAAAAAGACAAGATAGAAGTCTCCAAGGCTGAGGCAGAGCGTTTCGAAAGCCAGTTGCTCGGCTACAGTGCCGCGCCACGCATCTTCAAACTCAACACATTCCTTGAAGTCCTTAACAACGAAGCCGCCAATGTGCGCAAGTATGTCATTGCGTCGTCCGCAAACAAAGAAGTCGTGAACTTGAATCTTGAGAAGAAACTCAAATCCAGTCTTCTGGATTTGAATCTCGACTCATCGGACGAGACACCCAACGAATAAGGAAATAACATATATAATTCGGAGATTAGGCAAAATGAGCGAAGAAGTCAAAAACAGTGCCATCAAACACCATTGGCCAATAGTCGCGCTTGCGGTGGCGGTCGTCATCATCTTCATGGTCGCGATGATGACATTCCAAGTGAAGGAGACTGAGTACGCGGTCATAAAGACGTTCGGAAAGGCGAAAGTCGAGGCCGACGGCAAAATCAAGACTTACGATTCAGGCCTGCACTTCAAGTGGCCGTTCGTTGATCAAGTCTGGCGTTATGACAAGCGTCTCCAGTGCTATGAACTCACTCATGGCCACCTTGAACAACTTACAACCAAAGACCAGTACCAAGTCGTTGTTTCAACCTATGTGCTCTGGAAAGTCGGCGACCCGAGCATCTTCCTGCTCCGCCTAAAATCCACTGAAGAGGTCGATGAGAAGTTGGATGCCGCAGTGCGCGACAGCCGCAACAGCATCATTCCGATGCACAACTTCTCTGAACTCATCAACACCGAGACAAGCGAAAGCAAGATGGCTGAAATCGAAAAGGCGATGCTTGATGACATTGGCGCAAAAACGATGAAGGACTTCGGAATACAGGTCGTCAAGGTCGGTTTCCGCCAATTGGGCTTCCCCGAAATGGTGACCTCCAAGGTCTTCGACCGCATGCGCGCCGAACGCGAAAACCACTCCGAGCGTCTGCTTGCCGAAGGCAAATCCGAAGCGCAGCGCATACGCTCAGAGGCTGACCGCAAGGCGAATGAGACCATCTCGCAGGCGCAAGCCGAAGCGAAGAAGATTCGTGGCGAAGGCGACGAACTCGCCGCCAAAAACTACGCCGTCTTCCAGAAGAACCCTGAACTCGCACTCTTCCTGAGGAACATTGAGGCCCTCAAAGCAAGCATCAGCGAGAAGGACACACTCATACTCGACACAGACACACCGCCATTCACTCTTCTCAAGCCAGGCGCGGTTGAAATCAACGGCGAAACCAAAAAATAACTCAGGGGGCCCTTTATGGAAAACAACAACACGACTCCACAAGTCGCCCCAGAGCAGGAGCAGCATATAGACGGCGGCATGCAGGCCCTCGTCAGAATGCTGCGAATCCTCTTCCAGGGGTTGCGAATTCTGATAATCCTTATTTTCGTGTATCTGCTCTTCAGCGGAATGTTCCGCGTTGACGACCAGAACGAGGCGATGCTTTTCCGCTTCGGAAAGCTTCAAAAGAGAGTCCTTGACCCAGAAAAGGGCGAGACTCCTATTCTCACAAGCGGACGCTGGTACTGGGCATGGCCTTATCCGATTGACTGGGTGAAGGAGATTCCTGCCCAAAAGTCTGTCACCGTCTCCACGGAAAACGTTTTCATGCCATGGATGCCTCCGAACATGGCGGGACAGCAACCCCCTGCCAACAATTTCATGCGTCCAGGCGCAGACGGTTATCTCCTCACAGGCGATACCAACATCATCCACGCGAAATGGGACGTCAACTACCGCGTCATCAACTCCGAAAAGTATTACCTTAACTTTTACGATGACTCGGACAGCGCTTCCGACAAGAAAGGGCAGAGCGGCACCGAGGCTATCATAAGGAATCTACTCGCCAATGCGGCAATCATGGAGACCTCCAACTGGAAGGTCGAAGACATGCTCCGCACTACCAGAACACTTCCAGACGGCAAAATCGAAAACATCAAAGAAAAGGTGCAGAGCAGACTCGCAAAGATGCTGGAAGAGGTTGATCTGGGCGTGCAGATACAGTCGGTGAATCTGGTGGACTTGCGTCAGCCAATAGCAGTTCAAGATGCGTTCCGCAAAGTCAATGAGGCGGCTGAGGCTGGCAGGGCCGAGACGCTCAAGGCGAGAAGTTATGCGGAAAGCATCGAACTCGCCGCGCAGGGCACAGCCTATAGAATTTTGGATGACGCCAGAAGTTACAGGACTCGCATCGTCGAGACTATAAAGGCGGACAGCTCATACTTCCAGACCGTTCTCGCTGAATACGAGAAGAACAAGACGATGCTGACGACGCTTTACACAGACGCCATTCACACGATGCTTTCAAAAGCGCAGAACAAATACATCATCAGCGGCAAGCCGAATGTCGAGCAGGAGCTTCGCCTTCGCATAGGCGAAGTGCCTGAGGAGAAGAAGCCAGCCGCACCTGCGGAGCAGTCACAGTAGCACTTTTAACAGGCGGAAAAAACGATGTCCGAAGAAAATACAAACAAAGATAAAGCCAAGGTCTCAAAGGCCATGCGGCCTGAAATAATCAGGCTTGGCATTGCATTGCTAGGCGGCATCCTAGTTCTGAACGCATATATAGCAAGGGTTCTTTTCCCGAATGCGGTTGACCCAATAGCCAGAGAGTTCAGCTCATTCATAGGAGCATTGATGCTTAGTCTTCCTATTTTTTGGGAGGCTGCATGTGATTTGGCCAAAGGCAAAGTCCACATGAATGAATTGGTGGGTCTTGCGTTGCTGGCGGCGTTCGCCAAGGGCGACTACAGCACGGCGGGCGCGGTCGCCTTCTTCATGCTCATCACAATCACAATCGAGAAGCGTACAGCCATTGGCGCCGAAGCGGCAATCGAAGCGGTCGTCAGACTGACTCCAAGGCAGGCAAGGCGCATAAAGGCGGCAGGCGCAAAAGAGGAAGAGGTCGTCGATGCCTTCAACGACCTGAAATCTGGAGACATCTGCCGCGTAAGACCAGGCGAAAACTTCCCTGCTGACGGTGTGCTCGTACAAGGCTCCACCACAGTCAACCAAGCCTCAATCACAGGCGAATCGCTCCCCGCTGATAAAAACAAAGACGACGAAGTCTATGCTGGCACGCAAAACCTTACGGGAATGGTAGAGTTTAAGGTAACGCGAATCGGAAAGGACACCACCCTCGGAAAGGTCCGCAATCTTATCGCAGACGCCGAACGTTCGAAAACCCCTATCATGCGCATGATAGACAACTATGTCGGATACTATACGCCGACAATCCTAATGATAGCAGGTCTGGCTTGGTTCATCACTGAGAAGATCGACCGCGTCATCGCGGTGTTGGTAATGTCTGTTCCAGCGGCGTTGGTCATCGCAACGCCAAGTGCTGTCATTGCGGCAATTGCTGCAGCGTCACGACTGGGCATTCTTATCAAAGACGTCTCGCACATCGAGTTGGCCGCAAAGATTCGCGCCATCGTCTTCGACAAGACTGGTACGCTGACCGAAGGCAAACTTAAGGTCGCCACGCTAGTTCCCGCCGAAGGAGTTGAACTCCCTGACCTGCTGAGCGTCGCTACAAGTGCAGAGCACCACAGTAACCACCCAACCGCTGAGGCGATGAAAGCCCTTGCGGCAGAGGCAGGCGTTCAATACACCATTCCAGAGCCTGGCAGTTACAAGGAGACGGCGGGCCGAGGCGTCGAGGCCAACTTCAACGGACATGCCGTCATGGTCGGTCGTGCAATGTGGCTTGAAGAGGCGGGCATAGACATGAGCGCCGTCAAGGAGAGCCTTGCCGACGGTGAGTCTCAAGGCATGAGTGTGGTTTGCGTCGCCCGTGACGGCAAGCTCATGGGATGGATTGGTCTAAGCGATGCAATCCGTCCAATTTCCGCTGAGGCCATCTCAATGCTTAAGGAACTAGGCGTCGAACACTGCTGCATGGTGACAGGCGACAATGACCGCGTCGCGCATGCGGTTGCCTCACAGATTGGCGTCACGGAAATCAAATCTGGATGCCTGCCTGAAGAGAAGGAAGCATACGTCAGAATGCTCAAAGAGAAGGGCATGCTGGTGGCGGTCGTCGGCGACGGTGTCAATGACGCGCCCGCTCTGGCGGCTGGCGACATGGGTGTGGCGATGGGCGCATTCGGAAGCGACATCGCGGTTCAGAGCGCATCAGTCGCCCTCATGAACAACGACCTCAGACGCATCCCGTTCCTAATCGGTCTCGCTCGCAAGACGCGCGTTCTTATGAACCAAAACCTCTCGATTGGTTTGGGATTCATCGTGGTCGGTGTCTATTTCGCGACGCTCGGCCACATCACCCCCGTTGGCGCGGCACTGCTCCACAGTATAAGTTCGCTGTTCGTGATATTCAACAGCGCGAGGTTGGTTCGCTCGGGCGAATCCATGCAAACAAAGGATATAGACGGCAAGAAATAAACCCATAACATAGCGGAAACTCCAATGACAGAAGCCACTCAGAACATAGTTGTAGAAGCAAAGGGACTCACCAAAATTTTCAAGGATTTCTGGGGACGCCCAAAGGCGCGCGCCGTCAATGGCATCGATTTTCAAATCAAGCAGGGACAAGTCTTCGGTTTCTTGGGCCCCAACGGCTCAGGCAAATCCACCACAATCAAGATGATTCTCGGATTGCTCTATCCCACGAGAGGCTCCCTGACGGTCTTCGGCAAGGAGCCGCAGAACGTCGAAATCAAATCAAGAATTGGTTATCTTCCAGAGGAAACCTACCTCTATAAGTACCTCACCGCGTTCGAAACGCTGGACTTTTTTGGAGCATTGTTCGGCCAAGAGCCGTCGGTCCGTCAGGAGAGAAGCCGCCAACTTCTGGAGATGGTGGGACTGGCGCATGCATACAACCGCCCAGTCGGAGAGTTCTCGAAAGGCATGGCGCGCCGTATCGGTTTGGCACAGGCCCTTGTGAACGACCCTGACCTAGTCATTCTTGACGAGCCGACAAGCGGTCTCGACCCAATCGGCTGTCGCGAAGTTAAAGACATCATCCGCATTCTCGCAAGCCGCGGCAAGACCATCATCCTCTGCAGCCACCTGTTGGCGGATGTGCAGGACGTGTGCGATGACATGATCGTCCTTTACGGCGGCAAGATCCGCGCCAGCGGCGAACTCAAGGAGATTCTGCGTGAGGAGAACAAGACCAGAGTTGTCTGTCCGTCGCTCAGTGAGCAGACCGTCGCGGAACTCAAACAGTGGCTCGCGGCGAAAGGCGTTGAGGGCGTTGATTCCATCGCGGTTGACCATCCTGTGAAGAACCTAGAGGACTTCTTCCTAGATGTCGTCAAGCAAGCGCGTGAGCAGAGTCTTGCCACCTCTGGCGCACACGGCGGCGGCGAGATTCCAGATTATCTGGCGGATCCAAACAACAACGCTGTGCTTGACCAACTCAGACGTCGTGAGCCAGCCGCTGACGCCAAGCCCGCCGATGCTCCAAAGGAGGAGACGCCAGCCGTCAATCAAGAGCTACTCAACAAGCTCTCTCAAGACGCAAAACAGACTCCGAAGCCGCAGACTGACGAGGAGAAGTCCAAGGAGGCCGAACTCCAAGAGGCAAACAAGAAGGCAAATGACTTCCTTTCAGACAAGTTTGCCAAGAAATAAATAATAAGGCATAGGAATAGACAACAAACACAAGGGAGCAAACAATGAAAAAAATGCTTGCTGTAACAATCATGCTTATTGCCTCGCTGGTCATGGCAGATGCTGGAAAATGCCAGATTCTAATTAATTGGAATCGACTGAAGGCGGATGCTTATTCCATAGCCATCCCCAAGGAGGCAACCATTACCGAGAAGCATGCCGCCTCTGAACTCTCAAAGTACATTGAGCAGATGAGTGGCGAAAAGCTCGCGGTTGTCGCCGAAGACGACATTAAGACCGCGAATAAAATCTACGTTGGCAAATGCAGTAAATTGCCAGTCAACGTCGATTGGAAGAAACTCGGCCTTGAAGGCATACACATGCAGATTGTCGGCAACGACGTTGTTCTTGCGGGCGGTCAGCGCGGCGCACTTTATGCCGTCTATTCCTTCCTGGAGGAAAAATTCGGTTGCAGGTGGTTCACCAAAGACTGTATCGTCATCCCGTCAAACGGTGTCTACGATCTTAAAGATTTCAAAAAAGTCTTTGTTCCCGCGCTTGAGTTCCGTGACACAGACTACCCAAGCCGCAAGCCACCAGAGTTTGCTACACCCAATAAATACAATGGCCCTTATGGCAATGAAGAACCAGAGTGGGGCGGCAAAATCAAATACTTCGGTTTCGTCCACACCTTTGAGAGGATTGTTCCCCCCGCAATATATGGAAAGGAACACCCCGAATACTTCTCCGAAATAGAGGGCGTGCGTATTCCCGAAAGCACACAGCTCTGCCTCACCAATCCAGAAGTCAAGAAAATCGCCGCAGAATATATCCGCAAGGCCATGCGCGAACATCCCGACTGCACAATCTTCAGCGTCTCACAAAACGACAGGCATAAATACTGCGAGTGCAAAGAGTGTACTGCTCTTGCCAAAAAAGAAGGTAGCCAAGCCGGCCCCCTGCTCCATTTCGTCAACTACGTCGCCGCCGCCGTCAAAGACGAGTTCCCTGACAAAGTGGTCGATACCCTTGCCTATCAATATACACGCAAGCCGCCGAAATACGTCAAGCCGCTTCCGAACGTCGTCGTCCGCCTCTGCTCAATCGAATGCTGCTTCTCACATCCACTTGACACATGTCCCGAAAACAAGTCATTCGTAGCAGACATTAAAGGTTGGTCCAAACTTACAAACAGGCTCCACATTTGGGACTATGTCATAAACTACGGCCACTGCCTCCAGCCCTTCCCAAACCTCCGTGTCCTCAACCCAAATATTAAATTTTTCATAAATAACGGAGTTACAGGTATTTATGAAGAAGCAAACTATTTCAGCAAAGGCGGCGCACTCGCGGAGCTCCGCACATACATCATGGCAAAGTGCCTCTGGGACACCAACACAGACGTCAATAAAGTCATTAAGGAGTTTACGGACGCATACTACGGCGCAGCCGCCCCGATGATTCGCGCATACATCAACGACCTGCATAACACCGTTTGCGATAAGAACAACTCCCACGTCAGAATCTGGACGCCAGCCGCACAGTTCCTCAACTATCCTGACAAACTGGCGCAGTGGGAGGATATGTTCTTGAAGGCCGAAGCCGCCGTAGCAGACAACGCGACACTTCTCCACAGGGTGAAGGTCGCCCACGTCGGTATCCAATATGCCGGTCTCTCTCTGGGCGGAGCGCTTCTCAAGATTGAGGGCGACAAACTCATCCCGCAGGTCAAAGTTGACCAGAAGACCGCTGAGGCTATCTATGCAACCATAAAGGCAGAAGGCATCACTCACGTCCGCGAAGGCGCGAACGGCTCCGCTGAATCATGGGCGCGCAACGCGACCGTCAGAAACAGCGCCATGGAACTCAAGACACTCCGTAACAATCTTATCTCACTAGACATCATTCCAAGTTTCGGCGGCAGAATCTGGCGCGCCAAATACCTCCCGACAGGACGCGACATCATCTTAGTCGGCGGCAATGAGAAGGACGGATTCGTCATCGACGACAATGGCTACGAAGAGTTCGCCAACCTCAACTACCACGGACCAGGATACTCCGACAATTATGATGTCGTCGAGTCAGGCGCAAATTACATCGTTCTGAAGGCCACCATGACCAACGGCAACACAATCACCAGACGCATTGAAGTCCTGGACGGCAAAGCAGCATTCAAGGTGACGTCCAAAATGACTTCCACGAAGCCTGTCGAAAAGAATGCCTTCCGCGTCCATCCAGCCTTCTTCGCGAATGCCCCCAAATCCAGCGTTTTCTGCCGCAGGACTGACGGTTCTTGGAAAGAGTACAGTCTCCTCGACAAGAGAAGCCCCATGGGCGAGCATGAAATCTGGATGAACAACGACAGGCGCCCCAATGGCCAGTGGGCCATCCTTGACAAGACTGACAATCTCGTCATCCTCAACACTTTCAACAATGATGTCATCGACTTCTGCTATCTCAACTGGAAAGGCTCAGCCACTCGCGTGAATCTGGAACAGTGGAGCAAACCCGCCAAGTCCGATGCCACAACAGGCCCGATGCTTGAAAACACATACGAAGTGCTTCCACTGAATCAGGCCCCCTGGAAAAAATAACAACCTTAGCGCACATCGCTTCGGTGTGCGCAACATCAACCTGAGTGCATGTCAAAATGGCAAGCACAGATTGGAGAATGAAAATGCAACTATCTGGATGCTACACAGCGCTAGTCACCCCCTTCCGCGATGGAAAGGTGGATTACGACACATTGACCAAAATCCTTCAGATGCAGATTGACGGCGGCGTCTCTGGCATCGTGCCAGTCGGCACCACAGGCGAATCGCCAACCCTCAGCATGGAGGAGCATGACAAAGTCATCGAGTTCGTCATTAAATACTGCAAAGGCAAATGTCAAATCATCGCGGGCGCAGGCGGCAACTCCACAGCTGAGGCAATCCACCTCAGCCGCCATGCGGCTGAAATGGGAGCCGACGCGACATTGCAGGTGACACCATACTACAACAAGCCGACCTCCGAAGGCCTCTACAGGCATTTCATCACCGTCGCCGAAGAAACAGGCATCCCAATCGTGCTCTACAATGTGCCTGGACGCACTGGCAAGGAGATTCCGATCGATGTCGTGAAGCGCCTTTCAGGGCATCCTCTCGTGGCGGCTATAAAGGAAGCGGCTGGCAGCGTCGAGCGTGTCAACGCCATCAAAGACGTCTGCGACCTTACAGTACTCAGCGGCGACGACAGCCTGACCCTTCCGATGATGTCAGTCGGAGCGACAGGCGTCATAAGCGTGGCGTCAAACATTCTCCCTGCCGAAGTGACTGAAATGACACACAAGGCATTGGCAGGCGACTTTGCTGGCGCATACAAGATTCACAAACGTCTCTACAAACTCTTCCATGACCTCTTCCTTGAAAGCAACCCAATTCCTATTAAGGCCGCCATGGCGGATATGGGCATCATTGCCGAAGAGTATCGCCTGCCCCTCTGCGAGATGAGCGCTGGACCACGCGAAGTGCTTAGAAGCACTCTCAAATCACTCAATCTATTATAATTAAGGTATAAAGGAGCGTCAGCATGGGTTTTTTCTTCAAAGCGTTAAGCGCAGTTTCAAGAATCAATCTTCCGATTGCCGATAATGGTAAATCATCGCCGTCGGACTGGCAACTCGTGCTGGCTCGCGCGTTGGTGGCTGTAATCTATGCAGCTGCTGCGGCGCTTATCCTTTGGCTGATGCCCGAAAACAGGCTGGTCGCCGCCCTGCTTGCAACAGCGGCGACTATCGCCCTGAGGAACTATCTGAGCCTCCCGTCTGAACGCAGCGGACTAATTGAGGTCTCATTACATCTCACCCCTGAGACCACCCATCAAGTTGAGCAGGCCGCTTACCAACACGCAATCTTCAATCTGGTGCTTGTGGCACGACCAATCTGCATCTTTTTGCTTCTGCTCAACTGTAATTTCCTATGGCTTATAGCCGCCGCAGCCCTAAGCTACGCCGTAGCTATCGCGTCCGTCAAAGACGATGCCCCTGGCGAATGGGTCTCAGCAGTCGCGGTGACGCTCGCAGTCGGCGCAATCTCCAGCAAAGTCTGCAGCACTTTATCGGGAATGTTCTTCATCAGCATCATAGGATGCATCATATGCTGGCTACTGTCGTTTGCAATCGCCCGCGTCAACTTCAACGATCGTTTTAACAGTACACTTTACATCGCCGAATTCTCAGCTCTCCTCCTTGGCATGGTTGGCCAAGCCTTCTGAGTACACATTCCGTCTTCAGGTTGCGCTTGAAGCACAGGACTAGAAGGCGCCAGCACAATATGGTGGAGGTACATCAGTAGCCATAATGTGTATGGCAACTGCATCGCGTTGGCATAAAACGCCGAAAGCGCGTGATACAACTGCTGATGTATCCTTTATTGAATAATAAACCTCTCGGCCTCCTCTTTAACTAAGACGACGGTATCAACCGAAATGGCATTCTGTTTGGTGGAGCCAGGGACATATGCAGGACCTGTGAACTTGGCAGAGAACCAACACACCCAATCGTTTTCATTGGAATTGCCGTCATCCACTCTATAGGCGGAAGATATGTTCATATCAAGATACCAATATATGCCCCAGAAATAGCTACGTTCCCCAAGCGTAATAATCTTCGGCATCCTATACCAGTGGTACTTCTCGTCCAAGGGAATGTTCATCACCCTGAGCGTAACATCCTTTCCTGGAACGCCCGCGCCGAATTGCGTCGCCCAAAAGGACCATTTACCTTTGGGGTCGTGCAGAACAGCATTGACGCCATGCCGCTTTGCGTCTGGAATGGCGCAGACGAGAGCCTCGCCAGTTGGAGAGTCTTCATCCTTTTGCTTTGTGCAATGGTATGTCGGCTTCTGATTGTAGTAGGTTTTCCCGAAAACGCGAATCTTCTGGTCGGGAATCTTGCTGAACTTTTCAGGCGGCGGAACTGACTTGCCTGAATATTGGTCGAATTCAGCCTGCATGTTGAAGCGCGTTGCGGTGTATGGTGATTCGTGGTCAAGCTTCTGGCCGTTGAAGCGTGCAAGATGCTGTTTGCTGTATTCCAAACAATTACTCTTAATTTCATCCATTGAAATGCCAGCATCCTCGAAAGCCTTGCCGTAGCGGAAGGACTTTTCCATGACGAGCCAGAGAAGCGGAAGCATCTCGTCGGTCACATGCCTGTGTGTGATGCTTCCCTCAGGCTCAAGTTTGGCTGCATCCGAGAGTTTCTTGTATGTATCGACAAGATATTCGTTGGTCATGTACGACCAAAGTTCAGAGCGCATTCCAGGCTGGAGCTTCGTGTAAGCGCCGATGTCACGGCGGAGCTGATTGAGCAGAGCCTTCATTGTTGGAGCCGCCTTGCCGTAGTATCCATTGATAAAGATGTCTATGAGCTGTTCGTCGTCATCGTCAATGCACATCATCAAGCGCGACGCAAGGAAGTAGTTCATATCAATGAAATTTTGCGGCTTATAGTTGTGCCGTTCAGCCTCAATAAACATGACCTCGACATTGTTCTCCTTGTAGATCTTCAAGTCCGTCTTGATAGTGTCTGTGATAGTCTCTATGCGTGGCGGGTTAAAGTACATTGACATGTTCCAGTAGTCCCAAACGGCCATGCGCGTGCCAGTAGCCTTCCAGTCGGTTATGCGTTTGTATGGTAGAGCGTTGAATGGATGCGTTAACGGATGGAAGCAGTCGCAATGCACGAAATAATCGCAGAACTGGATGAGCACATTCTTTGCGGGACGAGCTTTAGTCGAAGATAGCGCCTCTCTAGCGCCGCCGTAGTCGAATGTGCGTATTATGATGCCAGGATACTCTTGGTCTATTTTCTCCGCAATGTAATTGATGAATTGCAGGAGCAGACCTATGCATCCACCATATTCGGATTCCTTTATCGCGTTGCATTCTGGACAGTTGCAGAGTCCTGGTGTTGCGAGGTCTAGGGCCGTCATGTCATAGACGACAGGCCATTCATCTTTGGGGAACTTTGCCCTGTCGCGCTTAATAAAGCCACGCAACGACTCAAGGGCTATCTCCTTGACTTCAGCGTTCGAGAGGCAGAGACCGCCACGTGAATCAATTGTCTGCGGACGGCAACGATTGCCTTTTTCGTCCATGCTGAAATACTCAGGGTGCTTATCATAGTATTTGTTTGGATTAACATAGAGACACATGGTGTGCCATGTCGGGTCGGTGGTGATTTTAATCATGTCACCCTCATAGAGTGGCGGAATTAGCCTGTGCTGCCGTCCATTGATTCCACTTCTCAGAAGCCACATCCTGTACTCTTCGCGCTCCTTTTTTGGAATCCCCATGATTGGTCCGCTGATTGCAAAACCATCATAGATAGCACGTCCCGAGAAGCTTGGCTTGCGACGTTCGTCAGGATTCTGTATTGAGAGCGTTGGCGTTGACGGAATGATAGTCTGCTCCATGGAAAGCGGCCAGCATCCAAGTTTCCTCAGCAACTCCCATGTACCATAGAATGTGCCTATGGGACGCCCGCCGCACACCACGATGCTGTCACCAACCGTCTTCAGCATCCATTCCTCCTTCTCAAACCCTTCGAAATCGACTCCATGCTTGCCTGCAAACTTTGTGCGCCCCATGTAGATGGACGGTCCTTTCGCCTTTGATTCATTGACAATCGCAAAACTCGCCCCTGTCATTTTGCCCAGAAACTCCTGCAAATCCTTTGCGGCCATAGCCTCGAATCTATTCTGACCGTCCGCGACCGCTATGGAGCACAATGGTTTCCCGTCTTTTGCGAAATCAAACGCAAAGACCGCGATTCCAACGCACAATACGCTTACAAATCTTTTAATCATAGCAGTATCTCCTTTTCTTTGGGAATATAGACTCTTCTTTGCATAATATCGCCTAGCTCCTTGTCCTTTGCCAGCGGCGTAGCCGCGAGAGGCTGAAGCTTCAACGACCCGTGGTCATGCACATGCGGAATGGCGAAACTAAGAGGCCATCTACACCCCTCAATGTCGCGCCGACAGGATTGTCGCCCCAAGCATACCACACGGTATGCGGTTTGGCGATGTCGTCAGCCCAAACAGCGACCTGCGTGTTTGACTCAAAAGCGAACTGCGCGAGTGCGGCGTGGCCCTGTTCATTGGTAATAGCAAAACATTTTGGTGGCTCGGCGGATGTGTCCAACGGAAATGCAGGATCAAAGTCGATAAGAACGCGCGAGCCGTCAATCGTAAAACTGTGTGGAATAGGTCCAGAGACAGCCTTGCCCTGCATTCTGGCTAGTGCAAAGAGGGCGGCGCGTTCGCCTAGCGACTCTTTATCCAAACAGTGCAGTTCCGTGACATCGCCTGTACCAAGCGTCACGACACAGTCTGCTCTGTTCGACTCTGCAGCCAAAAACTGCGCCTCGCGCAGAAGCGCCCATTGACTGTGTGGCGCGAAAGTATGCGGGTTGTGGTAGTCAGGTAGCTGTACAACGATAAATGGCAGGTTTGCGTCACAGAAACGGCGACGCCAGCTGCATATTAATTCTGAGAGACAGGCTCGATAGCGATTTGCAAGGCATATTGCATCAGCCTCGCCTTGATACCATATTATAGAAGAGAGCGGGATTTGGCCAAGCGGCGCAATAAGATTGTCATAAAGAATATGGAATGACGTTGATGCGCCAGCGCCGAAATCGCGCATACATGTCATTCCTTTGACGCCAGCGTTGTACGTGCATTTATATTTCCAAGTGCCCGTCAGCGGAATCCTTTTCGAGCCTGACTCCAGATACATCTCCTCAGCGGGACCAAGAAGTCCGCCGTCCTCACAAATTGATTCAAACGACATAGCTTGAATCGATAAGCTATTCGTACCAGAGTGTAGCAGGCCTTTTGGAACATCATAGACGCGCAGAGCGCACCACGGCGCCATGTTGATGCCATCGCCCGTAGAGCCGACAAGCGTGCCGTTGACGAATACTCTGTCCGCTTTGTCAATCGCGCCAAGATGAAGGGTACAAGGCTGAGCAACCATGTCGGCTGACAGCTCTATTTCCCTACGGAACCAGAAGATTCCAGCGTGGTTATGTCCAGCCTGTGTCCAGCTGTCTGGAATGGACATGGATGACCATGAAGAGTCGTCGCAATCCGCCTTGGCAAAACCTTCCGCCTCGCCATTGTCTGTTGGAATTGTCGGAAAGAGTTCCTTTAACGCATTGTTCAGTTGTTCATCGAAGGGACGGAATTTGCCATCGGGATACTTCTCTGGAGATGAGACCTTCGTCTCGTATGCAAGCAAGTTTTCGCGACATTCAGGCAATGCGGCAAGCGATTCGCGGGAAAGCCACGCCTCGATGCTTGTGCCGCCTCGGCTAGCATCTATGAAGCCGACGACTCTACCCGTCTCGCGATGCAGGGCACGCGCATAGAAGAACGCCGCGCCCGAGATATGCCCTGCCTCCTCAGAGCAAGTCAGCGCCCATTTGCCTTGTAGCGTCCGTTGTTCGCCGACATCTGTGCGCAATGGAACCTTGAAGAATCGAATCCCCTCATAATCCTCTGGTCTCAAATCCTTCGAGCCTGGACTACAATGATCCAATGGAAACTCCATGTTGGACTGCCCTGACGCCAGCACAACCTCACCAACAGCAACATCCGATATCTCCAACACGGCGTCACCGCTTTCCACTCGCAAAACAAGGCCGTCGGCAGCCGCAAGCGGCGGCAGAAACGCCGTGAACCGCCCATCGTCAGACGCCACAGCACAGGCGCGGCTCTCCCCCAAAGTCACTGTGACAAACGCGCCAGGCGCGACCTCTCCAGTAATGGGTATCGTATGACTATGTTGAAGGACAGCATATCTCTGAAACAAGCCATCCAAATGAATTGATGTGTTAGATACGGCTGGAGAAGTTTTTGAAAAGGTATCTGTATCAAGCGCAAGCATATTTATATCGTGTGCGTCGAAACGACGCACACTCATGTTGATGGTGGAGAGCTTACCTCGCGAGAAGGACGTCCTTCTCGTATTTGCGGATAGGAGCGAGAACATCCTTGTCTTGCGGGATGTTGTTCTGCTCGCAGAACTGTGCCCAAACGGCGCCCCACGGAAGAACTTTGATGGCTTCGCGACGGGCCATGCGGGCGGTGAAGTCACCCTTGTATTCGTCCTCATCAAGTCCTTTCGGCTCGAGCATTGCGATAAGCAGGGCTTTCTGCCAGCAGCGCGTGCCGATTGTCCATGCTGCAATACGGTTGATGGAGGCATCGAAATAATCCAGCGTAAAGAAGATGTTAGAGCCGTTGTAGTTGCGGAGGGACTCGCGGGCGAGATCAAGCAGAGGATCGTCAAGAAGGATGACATGGTCGCTGTCCCAACGGACGCCTCGGCTGATGTGCAGGAGAATGCGTCCGTTCTGGCTGCAAATCGCCGAAAGTTTGTCGGCTATAGATTCTGTTGGATGGAAGTGTCCTGTATCGAAGCAGATGAGTTTGTTGTGAGTGGCAGCGTATGTCAAGTAGAAGTCATTTGAGCCAACAGTATAACTTTCCACTCCGATGCCGAAGAGTTTGGATTCAACAGCGTCCAGAAGCTGCGTTTCGGGGAACTTCTCTTCGAATGTAGCGTCAAGAGATTCAAGCAGACGCTCGCGCGGGGCACGGCGGTCGGCAGGAATGTCTTTGAATCCGTCTGGAACCCAAACATTGCAGACCGCAGGAGTGCCGAGGCGCTTTCCGAACTCGGCGCCTATGCGGCGGCAAGCTTTGCCGTGGTCAATCCAGAAACGGCGGATAGCTGCGTCAGGGTGTGAAAGTGAAAGTCCCATGTCTAGTTTCGGGTGGGAGTAGTATGCTGGTGCAATGTCCATGCCAAGGCCCTTTTCGGCTGCCCAGTCAAGCCAGCCCGAGAAGTTGTCCAGAGTGAAAGCGTCTCTGTCTTTGCCAGGGAAAACCTTATCGACTTCATGCCCTTGAAGGCAGACGCGAAGACGCTTGCCTGCGATAAGACCAAGAGCCTGCTCAATGTCCTTGCGAAGCTCGTCAGATGTGCGAGCACGGCCAGGATAATTGCCAGTCACTTGGCAACCGCCAGTCAGCGAATGTCCTGTGCTTTCGAAACCGACGACATCATCGCCCTGCCATGCATGGATGCTCAACGGCATCTCCGCCAGACGAGCCAGCACCGCATCTGTGTTAATCCCGCACTCGCCGTAGATTTCCCTCGCGCATTCGTAAATCTTTGAAACGTTTGTCATAAGTCTCTCCAAGTTAAATAGTTATGTCTATACAAAATCATCAAATTGGTTTCAGCTCCGTCATTGCCTCCCAAAGTGTCGGAACTGAGTATCCGCAGTTGGGGTTGAACTGTAGATAGTGGTTGCAGAGCTTTTTGATTTCGCTGGCGGAAAGTCTCAAATCAACAAAGAAGCGAACTAGATCCAACAAAATTGCCTGACGCATTGAGATGTCAGGCGTGAACTGGCACTTTGCAACGTCAATCCATGTCACTTGAGGATCGTCTTCATCGCATTCCATTGGGAAGAGGAGTTTCTGTGCGCGAAACTCAGAATGATAACATCCAGAAAGATGTGCCTTTGCTATACTCTCCATCGCGTTCTTTGCGAATCCGAAACGCAACTTGTCCCTGTCACGCAAACTTCCTTTAGGCATCAGTGTACTGCCGTCTAGGGAGTCTAAAACGCATCTTGTTATTATGAACGCGCCTCTCAAGAAGCCGACATGACGGTCCTCTCCGCACGCCAACACCTCCGCAACAGACACGCCTATCTCCTTGAGCGCAGCCGAATTCAGAGCCTCGTTCGCAGCCATTGACAATTTCAATCTCGAATCCAGACTCTTGCGGTTGTAGTCAAAATATTTGTAGATGATAGTCTCGCCGCCAAAACCAGCAGGAAGTGTGTAACGCCACACCTCCTTGAACGAACTGTAACTTAGATATGTCCCCTTTCGAATGCTCTTAGGATGCGAGAGTAGCCAGTCAACAGCCTCCTCATAACCTTCGGCTGCCCAAAGCCAGTCCCCAAAACGCGACATCTTCATCAGCTTCATCTGGTCTCTTCTGGCGTGTCTCGCCTTATGCACCAAATGCCGCCTGTCTATGTCTATGTTCTCTCGCTCTTCCATTTATGGACAATCCATTCAATTGCAAATAGGGGAGATCGCCTCCCATAGTTGGGCTACCGATCCCGCGCCTTCCGCGCTCTTTCCAAATTCAAGCTTGCTCATGTCCAATGCCGCGACATCGCCCTCGGCGGGTGTTGCCGACAATCTCATTACCATGGCGCCGTTCAGAACACGCAGAGATTCGGGGAACGCCATCGGAATGAATGCCTCGTAGGCTCCTACGAACATCTCAGTCGCGCTACCGTCCATCAGCCTTGCGTATGCGAACGCCAATGCCTCGCGGACATCCTGCACTCCGTACAAGACGGTGTGGGGCCCTGCACAGCCAAACTCTATCGCAGCAAGATTGCCTGGCGTGTTCGCATATCCGTGTGGGAAGACCATCGGACTCGCAAGTCGTGCGCCTTTCTGAACGAGCTGCGCATAGAAGGTAAATGCGGACTTGACGGAGCCATAGTGAGTCACGCGTGCAATTCCACGCTTCTCGTCACATGTCGTGGCATCATCACCGCAGGCAAGGCGGAATGCCCCAAGGAAACATGCTCCAGCAGGGTCAAGATATCCTTTCACTGAAGATAGGTATTTCTTGGCGTCGAATTTCTCAAGATTCGCGTTTGCGGCAATGTTTGTTAACCATTCGCCGTGTTTGAGAATATCAGCTCCAGAACCAATGCCATCTGGAAGCACCCAGCCTATGTTGCGCACATACAGTTTGCCGTCCATGCCGTTCACTGCGGTTGCCGCCGAATTCGTGCTTCCCAGAACCGTCGCCGCGTTGTTGCCACCTATGCCAGCGGAATTTGTCACGGCTGTCGAAAAATGGCGGAAGCGCGCCATGCCTGGAACACAGTCCAAAGGCATGCATTTTGGGTCAGGCTGTTCGTGGTTGACAGTAGGTGGAATGATTCCTCTGCGCATTGCCAAGACGGTAATGATGATTTCCGCCAGACCCGCCGCTCCAAGCAGATGCCCTAACTGCGACTTATGCGCGGCGACGGTGATTTCATTGATCCTCTCTCCAAAGAGGTTGCGCAGAGCCGCCGCCTCAGTTGAATCGTTCGCGCTGGTGCTTGTAGCATGTGCACATACATGTTCTATCGCGTCTGGAGCAAGACCCGCCATTTTTATGGCCTCAGCCATCACGATTCGTGAGCCCTCCGCCTCCGCGCGTGGCGCCGTTAGATGGAACGCATTGTTGCCTGTTGCAACGCCGTTCAACCACGCAAGAGCCTCGTCAGGTCCGTCATTGCGCTCAAGAAGCAGCGCTGCCGCACCTTCGCTGAAAATTGTGCCTGAACGGCGAGCGTCAAAGGGGCGCATGATGTCTGTCGTCACTGTATGCAGATTGCTAAGTCCGCACCAGGCGTACTCGCTCAATGAATCGTATGCGACCACGAGCACGGAATCCGCCCTGCCAGAAGCCAGCAGATCCCAAGCGGAAGCTATTGAGGCTGCGCCTGACGCGCAGGACATTGACAATTGCAAGGCTGGCCCGCCGCATCCAAGCGTCTCCGCCAGTCTAGCGATGTAGCCTTTGGCGGGAGCGAATGTCTCCTCATCAATCTCACCAGTGTCAAGCTTCTCACGCCAACTCCACTGCAATGTTTCCATCGGCCCGAAGTTGGTTGCAAGGACCAAAGCCCTACGCGAATCTTTTACGGTTTTTCCTTTGAGAGCGGTCTGAGCGGCTTGCCTGAGCATCGCCAAAGCCCTGTCCTCGTCTGGAAACTCATTGGCAATCCTTTCATCGTCATCCTGTGCAATCTGCCCTGCCTTTTTTTGGGCGTAGGGGGTTGAATCAAATGAATAAATATCTTTGAAGGCCGTCTCTCCCGAACACATGAGTTCAAAGACAGCATCTGGCTCATTTCCGAGACCGCAAATCAACCCATAACCTGATATTTTAAATCCCATAATATCTGTTCCTTAATTATTTAGCATTTCGTTGAATTTTGCGATGGCAGTGTCAGCCCACAGTTTACCAGTTCCCTTTGGCGAATGGACATGGCGGCAAAGACGCGTCTCGTAGCTGCCCTCATCAAGGGCCTGGTCAGTGGCGATGTAGCCAGTAGAGCCATTGGCAAGCCCAACCACCATCGTCTGCGGGAAGGGCGACCGCTCCTTTATATCCAGCCCGAACTCCACGAAAACCTCACCGTGGAGACCTGCGATTCCCAAATCATTCACGCGGAGCGCGTGGACAGGCACCTCATAGTCTAGCTGCGATTCAGACAGAAGCACCAACTCGCGAGCATATATCCATGACATAAATTCGTTGTGCTCTTTGTCCGCATAGATTTTTTTCGCCTCCGCAAGGGCTTTCTCATCTGGACGCCTGGAGTGGAATGGAACGTATTCCAGCCGCGCGTCAACAACTCCTTCCGCCTTGAAGTCCTCCTCACGAAGCAGATTCCATGCCCGCCACGCCTCTGCCGCAACAACATTCGCGACACGCTCAATCTGATGGTATGGATGCCTGGAGGTCCTTGCGGCCTTCGTGAAATCCAGATTGTTAATATTTCCCTGTGTGCCGTTCGCCATGGCGACTAGGAACTCCGCGCCCGCAATGCGTTGCATCGCCGATGCAAAATACCCAAAATAGTCAGCGGAAATCCATGTGCTCGCCGATGAGCCGACGTAATGCAGAGCAAGATTTGCATAAAGTGCCTGTGGAGCTTTTGTAACAGGGTCGCGGGCGATGAGAATGCCGAGCTGCGGGTCAACAGGTCCCGCAGGGCCTATGGCATCTGGATTGAGGAAGCCTGGATTCATGACAGTCGTGCCGTCCTTCATGTGCCAGCGGCGGTTATGCACCTCCTCATGCACGTCACCAGAGGCGTGAGCTATCTCCGACGGAACGCGCCTGCTCCTCGCGATGATGAATACATCTACAATTTTTGTGACTAGCGATTCCGCATACTCAGGCTCCGCAGGCGTTCCAAGTGCAGGGGCTGCGGCTGGTCCTGTATGAGTATGTGTACATGAAACCAGTACATACTCGGCAGAGACTCCTGTCTTCTTGAAAATCTCTTCTTTTGCCTTAGAAATGAAATCGCGCGGAATATCTATCAAATCAAGCGTGATGAGACCTATCTCCCGCTCACCATCTGAAATGGATATCGCCTTAACGTAAAGTGGATCATGGATGCTGTCTGCAATGCGGTCGTTGAAATATCCGACGATATGACAGCCTAGATTCGGTGTGATGTCAAGTTGAGCGGTTCCAACTGTGAATTTTCCCATGGAAATCTCCTATTTATTAATATGTAATATTATCCATATTTGTAACGAACACACCCTCCATATAATTGGGTAGTCACTCATCAAACAACAAGGCGGTGGTCGTACAAACCGCCACCGCCTGTGTCATGTCGCTGTTAAGCGACCCCCCTATATATAGGGTAATAGTTCAGTTGTTAGCTCTTGAGGATATCGTGCCTGTGTCCCAGACGTTGTAATATGTGTCGCTTGAGTTAACTTCCACGGCTTTGAGCTGTTCGACATGGCCGTCCATGAAGCCAGTGGTCATGCAGCCAGCATGGGTGCCCCATGTCTTGCCGACGCAAGTCACGGTGCTCTCGTTGGAGTCCATCTTGTTGAATCCCAATGTCAATCCTGCATTGCCTGTACCGTTGTTGTCACCGTGGAATGGCTTGCCATTTGACTGCCTGTACTTCCAGTTGTCCATGAACATCATAACCCTTGACAAGTTACGAGTGATAGAGGTTTCCTTTTGGATTCTCGAGCAACCTGACGGCAAGCCGATAAAAGAATGAGTGAAGCCATTATAGGAGAAGTCCCAAACGGTGTTGAAATAGTGGAAGATGCCGATGTGGGATGGAGCGGACGGGCAAAGCATGCTCGAAGTGTAGTAGTTTCCTGCATCGTCAGTTCCAGGATATACCGCTGACAAGCCCTTTTTGCGTCCAGTGCCGAGGTTAAGCATATCGCCTCGTGCGTCAAGAGCGGTGCCGACTGGCGTGGTGACAAGTTCGCCCCACCATTTGTAATCCGCTATGGCCCCGCATGCCAAATAGCTTCCGTCGTTGTCGCCTGTGTACATGTTCATGCCGAGCGTGCATTGCTTCATGTTGTTCGTGCAGGAGATCTGACGTGCCTTTTCGCGCGCCTTGCTCAGTGCGGGAAGCAGCATCGCCGCGAGTATGGCGATGATCGCAATAACCACCAACAGTTCAATAAGAGTGAATTGGAGTATCTTTTTCATTGTCGTTTCCTTTGATTTTAATGTTATGAGCTTTTTACCTTTATAATATCAATTATACTATAATTTAGAGGAATAACAAGTGGGTATCAATTATAATTTTGAAAAAACATCCAAAAACTCCAATTATCTCTATATTGTGAGCATTTGCTCCAATTCTGCCTATTTCAACTTTCGCCAATTGGTCTGGTTAAATAGGGCGTTGCTGTTCGGATCAAAACTCGATGTGCTTGCGTTTGGCGTGTTAAAGCCATTGTTATGGTAGATTATTTCGTTGTCGCTGTTTATCCACGCATGATCATAACGGTTATCAACGAACATCTTCTCGCCCGTGTTCGGATTGGATACAGTATCGACATCACGAATGTATTCGGACCATTTGTCCCGCACACGATCCAATGTCTTCGACGTAGAGTCGGCAATTTCATACTGTTTATTGCGAATCTCATTTTGGACACGAATCCAGTTCATCGTGCGCTCTTTGGCGATTTGATTCACCACAGCGATGAAGTTCTGGTTCATCTGAATATTCTTCAGCATATTCTCCACATTCTTCTGAGTCGCTGTTTCCAATTCGGGAGGACAGCTAAACGACATAGGCACCAGCAATTCAACAACCGTGCTGTAGCCAAGTCCAGGCTTGTTCTCAGTCGCAAGCATAGGCAAAACCATTATCGCCACGCATTTTCCGCCATTCCTAATTCCCTCATAGCGGATGTATAGTTCAGTGTAGTATAAATTGGTTGGCACTATCCCATTTTCGCGGGCCATTTTCATTCTGGACTCAATTAGACTCTTGTCGGGCTGGCGCTGATTGAAATGCGCGTCCGCCAGCCGAATGTTCGCCAGATAATGGTCCCTCTGAACTCCAGCCATGTAATTGTTCGCCATAATGGTTGGATTCTGAAGAAAAGGGATTTGCCTAATCTGGCCTGGTACGGGAATCACAGCCAAAGATGAGATCAATATCTTGCACTTTTGGTCTGGCGACATGGTCCACACATACCAACTGACAGGTGCGGCAGGATTTGATGACCAAGTGGTCTTGCCGCCAGCCATCCAGTTTGGCAAAACAGGGAAGCTGCCAACTGGCATCTGCGTTCGCTGGTCAACTAAAAAGTACTGCCCATTATGCGGTGCCCCAACCGCCACTGAAACTATCAACACTGTCAGTGCCAGAAATAATTTATAGAATTGCATTGACTACCTCTATTTCAAGCCTTCTCGGACTTCGCCTCGTCTTTGGTCTGCGAACCGTTGTGCTTGACGAGAGTCGGATCAATGTTGAGGAGCTTGCAGGCAAGTTCGCGCAGTTTAAACTTCTGAATCTTGCCGCTCGCAGTCTGCGGAAACTCCTTGACGATGAAGAAGTGCTTCGGGGTCTTGTAGAATGCGATCTTTGACTTGCAGAAGTCTCGCAGATCCTCCTCTGTAAGCTCTTTGCCGATGCGCGGTATCACAAAAGCTCCCACTACCTCGCCGTACTTCTGATCTGGAATTCCGACGACCTCCGCGTCCTCGACATTCTCATGAGTCCTCAGGAACTCCTCAATTTCCTTGGGATAGATGTTTTCGCCGCCACGGATGATCATGTCCTTCAGGCGTCCTGTTATTCTATAATAACCGTCCTCATCGACGGTTCCAAGGTCACCGCTGTGCAGCCATCCGTCTTTGTCAATCGCCTTGGCGGTCTCTTCAGGCATGTTGTAATAGCCTTTCATGACATTGTATCCTCGGCAGCAGAGTTCACCGACCGTATTGGGCGGAACGGTCTTTCCAGTCTCCGGATCGATGATTTTGATTTCAATGTGTGGTTGTCCTGTACCGACAGTGTTCACGCGCCTTTCGAGCGTCTCATGCGCGCCGCTCATAGTAAAGACAGGGGAGGCCTCTGTTAGTCCGTATGGAATGGTGATTTCAGGCATGTGCATCTTCTCGATGACCTCTTTCATCAAGGCCACGGGGCAGAGAGAGCCTGACATGATGCCAGTACGGAGGCTGGACATATCGAACATGCTGAACATCGGGTGGTTCAATTCGGCGATATACATCGTCGGCACGCCATAGACGGCGGTGGCCTTTGCCTTCTGGATGGAGGCAAGAACGATGAGGGGATCGAACTGCTCGACCATGACCGCCGTCGCGCCGTGGCTCAGGATAGCCATGATTCCGAGAACACATCCAAAACAGTGGAACAGCGGGACTGGGACACAGACCCTGTCATCCTTCGTGAATAGCTGCCGCTCGCCGATGTAGAAGCCGTTGTTGAGGATGTTGCGGCTTGTGAGCATGACGCCTTTCGGGAAGCCTGTCGTTCCAGAAGTGTATTGCATGTTTACGACGTCGTTCTGGTCGAATTTCGTGCGAGCCTCGCGGAGTTCATCGTCGGAGGTGTTTTCGCCGAGTTGGAAAAGTTCCATGCTAGTGTACATTCCACGATGTTTCTCCTGGCCGAGATAGATGACGTTCTTCAAGAATGGGAAACGCTTGCTCTTGAGGCAGCCACGAGGCTGCTCGCGCAGTTCTGGAACGAGTTCATAGACGACATCGATGTAGCTGACGTCGCGCAGGCCGTCAACAATCGCGAGGGTATGCATATCCGACTGCTTCACAAGATATTCCAGTTCATGGGATTTGTAGTTTGTATTGATGGTGACAAGGACAGCGCCTATCTTAGCGGTGGCGAACATGAGGGTCAGCCATTCAGGAACATTTCTGGCCCAGACGCCGACATGCGAGCCTTTCTTAACGCCAATCGCCATAAGGCCCTTGGCCATGTTGTCGGTGCGCTCGTCAAAATCCTTGTAGCTCCAGCAGAGTCCCCTGTCAGGGTACATGATGAAAGGGTGGTCGGGCTGGGTTCTCACCTTGTCGGCATAGAAGTCGGCAATGGTCATTTCAGTGAATAGTTTTTCTTCTTCCATAATTATTAACAAAAAAGCAAAAGAACCCCTAAGCCGTTCCGTGTGGAACAACTAGGGGCGCAATTATCAAAACACACATCTGAATTCTTTTGGAATTCAGCACTTTACACAAATTAACCGAGACTTCTAGTGTGGTGCGTAAATGACGGCCAAGATTTTGGCGTCCTTATTGTCTGCGGCATGGACGTGATGCGGTACTATAGAGTCGTAATATATGCTATCCCCTGTCTCCACACGGTATGTCTTTTTACCGTAGTTGATTTCGAGGGCTCCAGCAAGAACATATATAAACTCCTCACCTTCGTGGCTGGAGAGCTCAAACTTGTTCTCCGCCGCAGGATGCACATCAATCACGAATGGTTCCATGTTCCTGTCGCGCTTGTTGACTGCGAGCGCGTGGAACTCAAGACCTTCTTTGTCTGTCGGTCCTGCGAACCTTACGGCTTCTTGAGTGTTGGAAACAGCCTTTGTCAGGACTGGTTCAGAGAGTTCTGTGTCATCCAGGAAAGTGCCTAGTCGAACACCGAGTCCACGCGCGATTTTAAGCAATGGGGTCAGAGATGTGGTCACTGCACCAGATTCAATCTTGGAAATCTGGTCAGCACTAAGACCACAGCGCTCTGAAAGCTCCTCCAAAGCAACGCCACGCATCTCGCGCAGCCCTTTGATTTTGGCGCCCACTTCATTGTTCGCTGGCATAGTTTTTCTCCTGGGTTTCTACCCTTTCATTGTTGCTGCTGTTATGATGGCCCCAAGGACATCAAAACGCGAAGCATATAATATAATATATTATTGAATTAATTCTACTGCTTTGGTTACTATTCCTCGAAAAGTCTTTATTTTCTTAGAGTTTCCTATTCTCCGATTTGTATCAACGCGAAATTGTAGCCTTGGATAGGAAGTGATTTGAGCTGTTCGTCAACAATGGGCTTGTCCGTCCTGAAGTCCTTGAGAGGCGCATTTGAAGGAAGTCCGATCGCCTGTCGGTCAATGGAAAGTTGAATTTGGCGGTCTTCCTTCTGTTTGTTGACGATGACTGCCAAAGCGTGTTTGCCAGGGAGTTCATAGACACTGATGAAGATGTCCTCGTCGGGCGACGCCACCATTTTCTGGAGACGGTACGAGTGGTATTTGAGACTAGTGTCCTTAAGGCCGAAAGCATCAAGCTTGTCGTAGAGGCGATTGACATAGTTCATATCGACGTAGAGGTTCCAAAGCAGAGTGTCATGGAGCAGAACGAGTGCGAGAATCTGGTCATTGTATTGTTTGACGGTCCTGTGCTCCTTTGGACCAGTCCTGCCCAGATTCGGTAGAAGCATCGGAACGACGCCAGAACTCTTCATATAGTATATTTGGAATTCATCCATGCCGTAGAGCTCCATATAATTGCTGTTGGCGATAAGCTTGGTTTCCAGCTCCTCGCCAGAGCATTGGAAATCGACGAATGCGTTGATGGGAGCGCTTGTTCGTGCGGACATATGCGCCCATAAGTGATTCTGGCGCTGGTCGCGTCCGTTTGCGTGCAACATAGAATAGAGCCGCTTCATGTAGTTGCGGACGGCTCGCACGGGCCATGTCAGCTGTTGGTTACCGTTTTCGTCGATGTATCCGCATCCATGAAGGGGGTTTGCGCAGTTGATTGCGCCAAGGCTATCAACATAGACGCACCTGAGGTCGCCATTGCGAATAAGGTCGTCAATCTGCCAAGCGATATAGTCGGTGAAATTAGATGCAGGACAGATTGGATAGACGTTGTATGGGTTGCTCCACTCCTTGCGGAAGATCTTGTATTCAGTGGCATCCGTGCTTAGCAGGAACGGATTGAGATAAAGTGAGAGTTCTGCGCCTTGGTCGCGGAAACGCTTGATTTCATTTCTAAAGTCCTCCATTGACGTATGTTCAGGCGTGTAGAATCCTCCGTTTCCAGGGTACTTCTTAATTTTGCGGTCAATCTGCCATGGGTGTGAGATGTTGAAATTCTTGAAGAAATGAACGCGCCATGAGCGGAACTCAGGCGGTGTCGGCTTGACTGGATTCGCCTCGACGCCGAACTCGTATTTGAACGCCTTGCCTTTGAGCGATGTCGACTTGTCAATGAACCTAACCTGCCAAAGAGCCTTGTCACCTATGCGGCGCATGATGAAGACTTTTTTCTCGTCTTGATTCCGCCAGTGCTCGAATGACTCGATGACGATGGTCAAGCCAACGTCAAGATTGCCAAGCCAAATAGAAGGAGTCCGTTTGAGCTCCTGCACTTCGCGAAGTCTGCCGACATAATTCTCGCGCGAGAAGAAATGCGCGTTATAGAACTCGGCGACATTGCCTGGAAATTCCATCTCCAAAGTTAACTCGTCTAGCACGATGTCCGCCTCTGCCACATTTACTGAGTACCAGAGGAAGCCATCATATTCGAGCGTAACCTTTCCTGAGAGATTGACTCCGTCCGCCGAAGCCTTGAACGCCATGATAGTCTCATCATCAGCATCCTTGAGCCTCTCGAATTTGAAATCGTCAAAAAGCAACTCGCGTCTATTAATTTTAGCTTTCAAGACTGGCTTGGATGAGAAGAGTGAAATACCCTGAGAAGTAATCTGCTCGGGCAGCAGCGTCTTGCCGAAAAGGTGATCGCGGCCAATCACGGAAAGCGTGTCTCCTTTGCGGACTATTGGCGTGTAGGGATATACTACGCCCGCGTCCACGCCTTTCTTCTCGTTAAGCCATGGCGGAATACCTATGTGCTTATAGTCTTTTGAAAGCGTCATAAGTTCCTTGCCGTCTGCATCATGGAAATGGAACTCAAGCGAACAGTCACCGACAGTTACTTGTTTTAGGTCGAACTCGCCCTCCGCCAAAGGATTTCCTTTGGCGATGCAACGAAGCTCTTTGTCCTGCCCGTGTTTAAGGATAACCACAGTCTCCTTTGTCTTCATCAACATGTAATGGCTGTTCAAATCGACGCTAAATTTTAGTTTTGCCTCTTTGAGGCTTGTGTCAATGTCAATCGCAGCTTCGTCTTTGAAGACGAGAGGCAAGTCCTGACGATAAAGAATCTCTCCGTTGTCTTCCGTGGCCGTGACTCGTATGACACCCGAGCGGAATCCCTCTAACTTGTCCTGATATTTGAATGGAAAGTTGGTTCGACCACGCATTGCCACTCGGTGCTCCTTCAAGAGAGTTGCAACGCCATCGGTCTGGATCTTCTCGACAGTGATGATGACATTGGTTGGTTTGTCAGATTGGTTGCGCAACTCCAACACAAACTCTAAATTGCGCTCGAAGAGCTTGGCATAATCCACGCTCAGGCGACCAAAGCACTGCTCTGTCATTCTGAATGTCCCATAGTGCGCGGAGAATGGCATGGCTGACGGCGAAACTGAAGAGAAGATGATGTTCGGGTCAACTTGTCTGTCGCGGCATAAGTTGAACGCCCATTCAGCTCCATCGCTGAATTTAGTTTGGAACTCCGAGATTGGAATGGATATTTCGCATATCCATTGTCCTTCATAGATGCCGTTTTTGATTGTCCAGTTGCCGTTCCAATCAGTTTTGCCGAGATATGTGTCGTATATGGTGCCAATATAGTTCACGATGGCATGATAGTTGCCTTGCTTTAATTCAGGCGGGCGAAGATGTATCTCGAATGCATCGTCCATATACACAGCACTATCGCGCTTTGTCTGGCGGCACACCATTTTTGTCGCATTCTCAAGCTTTACCAGAAAGCACAAATACAGATTGTCTCCATGACTGCCCGCAAAGACCTCGCCTGGCAAGTCGCTTTGCAGACGCGGCTTGCTCAATTCAACCATACCTCCCAACTTCGCGGCAGACGCCCATTCGCGCTCTTCAAAATTGCCGTCTATGCGCGGAGCCGCCTCCATCTTTGGGAGCGAGAAGATAGTCTTCTGGATAATGTTCATAGGAATGTCCAGCGAGGGTGCGGACTCCTGTTGGAAGAGTTTTTCGAGCTCTTTTTCATGGAGGGCCTCATCATAGAACTTGACCATGTCATAAGCAGTCTCGAATTCGCGGTTCGCTGGTCTGAATGGAGGCGCGTTCAGAATGAAGTCCCCAAACTTGTCGAAGAACATCGCCTCGGAACACTTTGTGCTGGCGGCCATTTTGCCGTTTACAAACAATGCGGCTAGGCTCGCCTTACGACTCCATGTGATTGCAAGGAACGACCATTTGTCCTTCTCAAGTTTTACTTCATTGGAATTGGCGTAGCATGACTCCTCCTGCTTTTTCCCCTTGGGGTTCCCATACCAAAACAGGAGTCCCAGACCAGGATTCTCGTATTTGTACAAGATGATTCTGCCATCGCCTTCGGCATTCACATTCTTGAGGAAGAACATGAACTCCTTGTCTGCGCTCGACCAGTTCATCGGCTTCACCCACATAGTCACAGTCCCTTCGTTGGGCGTGATTTTCGCGGGACAAACAATTTTCGCCGTACCGTCCGAAAGCGCCAGTGCCTTTCCTTGGACTCCCTCGACATACTTGAACTTACCTTTGATTTCAGCTTTATCCGCATTCCCGTCAAAGTCGTATTGTGCAATCGGAGTCGAATGAACAACGCTGCTTAACACCGCTAACAAAAACAAAAACTTTTTCATCACTAGATTCCTTAATGAGACCTTTACAATTATATATATAATAATACCACACGATATAGGCTTTTGCAAACAACCTTGTCTGCCAAAATTATGTCAAATTTCACCAAAAAATAAACAACGACTATTGATTTTTGTCACAAAAGCGGTATATTTTTTTGTAAATTACAAATATTTTAGAAAAGGAGTGGACTTTATGGAATATCAGTTTGAAAAAATCGGTGATTTGATGAAGGTAACGCTTGATGGACGTCTCGTCGCCGCGTGTTCAGATGAATTCAGGGAAAAAGTCCTGGCTCACTTAGCCGAAACCAAGAATTTTCTTATAGATATGAGTAAAGTCTCCCATGTTGATAGCAGTGGTTTGGGGGCTCTAGTTGTGTTTCAGCAGCGTGCGACATCGGAAGGTGGCACGGTTAAATTGGCGGCTCTCCAGAAGAGACCTAAGATTGTTTTCGACATCACAAAAGTCTATCGAGTCTTCGAGATATTTAACACTGTTGAAGAGGGACTTGCTTCATTCAACCAAGAAGATAACGCCTAATAGTTTTTAATAGAAATGCAAGAACACCTCATCAGCATTCTGATACGGTCGAGGAATGATGAGGCGTTTATAGGAAAGACACTGGATGCTATTTTTAGGCAAAAGTGTGATTATCCATTTGAGGTCTTTGTCTGTGATGACGGTTCAACTGATCAAACCCCTAAGATAATCGCATCATTCAGCAAAGCACTTCCGATACAGCGTCCCAATGGTTCCTATATGCCTGGACGCACTCTCAACCATCTCGCAAAGCATGCTCACGGCGATCTGATTGTATTCAACAACGCCGATGCAATCCCTCAAAATGACAACTATATCCAAGAGATAGTCCGTCCGCTTCTGGAGACGGATGTGGAGGCCGTGTATGCCAACCAGTTGTCAAGGCCAGACGCGCAGTATCTTGTTCGCAAAGACAACCTGAGAGCATTTGGCGACGGTAAGATAGCTTCAAAATGGCGTTTCTTCTTTTCGATGGCCGCCTCCGCGACTCGCAAGACAACATTGACTGAGCATCCGTTTGACGAGACTATAAGGTACTCGGAGGATGTCGAATGGGCATACCGCAACAAGTTGAGGATAGCATACGCCAAGGATGCGATTGTGGAGCATTCACACAACTACACTATAGCACAATTGAAGAAACGCTTCTATGGCGAGGGGTATGCGGACGCGCGGATTTTCGGGACAGTGCCGTCGTTTTCCAGATCTGTCATGAGCGCGGGAATGGAGACGCTCCGCGACTGGGCTTTCATTCTCGCCAACCCTGCTGGCTTTAGAGAGATTTTCACTGCCCCGATAAGGCGCTGGGTCCAGAAGATGAATTACCGCAAAGGCGCAATGGACTACGTCGCAGGCAAAAGTCTCATCTGACTTATGGAGCATTTGAAAGGGATTACATGAAAGCCAGAATACTCTATATAGGGAAGATGATAGGTTTCTCGGGGGGGATTGAACGTTATGCATACCAGACAGCAATTCAGCTAAGGGCAAGTGGTTATACTGTTGATTATGCTGGTGAAATTCCATCCCGTCACGAGGAGATATTCAGGAAGGGTTTCGATAGAGTGATATCCTCTCTTGATATTCCATCCTCATACGATATTGTGATGCTACATAAGCTTTGTCCTGTTGAACGTCTAGAAAAACTTCAGGAACAATATGGCAACCGCCTTGTGTTCATCGCTCACGACCATGATCTGTACTGTCCAAGACATCATTACTACACTCCTTTTGGGAGAAAGAACTGCCATCGCGCATTCAGTCCACTGAGATGCAGGTTTTGCTCCTTGGTGACACATCCTGCAAATTGGGCTGGCGTAATGGCTCAAGACACAGGAAAACTGCTCAAGAGACTAACAAATCACCATGCAGTAGTACTGTCGTCGTTCATGCGCGACAACCTTCAGAAGAATGGTTTTGCTGCTGAAAAGATTCACATCATCCCTCCGTTTGTCGAGAGCGGCATATTCCGTCAACATTTCTGTCCTGATGGACGCCTGAGGATTCTGTTCCTCGGACAATTTATACGCGGCAAAGGAGTTGACCTTCTGCTAGATGCCCTTTCCAAAATGCAAGCCAATTTTGACGCCGTCATAGCGGGCGATGGCAAAGACAGGCAGATGCTCGAAACCATGGCATTTAACATCAAGTCATCTAATATTCATTTTCCTGGATGGATTTCAGAACCAGAAAAATGTTTTGAGGAAGCCGATGTCCTCGCATTTCCGTCCAGATGGCAGGAACCATTCGGATTAAGTGGAATAGAGGCAATGTCTCAAGGGGTGCCAGTTGTGGGCTTTTCAGTAGGCGGTGTCGGAGAATGGCTTCTGGACGGACAGACAGGGTTCGCTGTTCCAGAGGGAGATACTCAGGCCATGGCATCAGCCTTTGACCGTATGGCTGAAAATCCCAACATGCTTGCCGACATGAGTCGCAAATGCATTGATCTTACAAAGGAGAAGTTCTCTTCTGGCCACTTTGTCGAAAACATCGGAAGATTGCTGGAGGTGGTGAAATGAAGATGCTGGTGTCCTGTGTGCCATACGATAGTGGCAATTCTGGTATTTCCATGTACATACGTAGCATTGTGGCTGCGCTTTCCGAGTCTGGTCAAAGTCTGACGCTAATTCTGGAAAAAGAAGCTGAGACTCTTTTCCCAGAATACGAAAAAATAATCTTGCCAGAATATTGCAGACGGCCCATTTTCTCAATGCTCTATCATCTGTTCATCCTCCCTTTCCGTATAAAATGGAAAGATTATGACTGCTTGCTGGCAACGGCAGCGAACAGACGGTTCTTCTGCAAAACACCGATTTTCACCATGGCAGTTGTTCACGACCTTTCACAATACAACGTCGAGAACAAATACGATGTATTCAGGACTTTTTATATAAAACGTATTCTTCCATTTTTCGTAAGGCGCTCAAGCAAGATAATTGCCATAAGCAATTCCACAGCTAATGACTTGAAACGTCATTGGAAGATTCCAGAAGAAAAAATCGAACTGATTTATAATGGCTTGTCCCTTCCCCAAACTCAAGAAGTTCATCCTGTCAACTGGATGAACAGAGCAGGAATCTCAAAGCCATACATACTATATTTAGCTAGATTGGAGCATCCTGGCAAAAATCATGTCGGCCTCATAGAGGCATACAATATGCTTCCAAAGGAGATTGTTGAAAAGTACGACCTTGTATTGCCTGGAAAGGATTACTCTGGTTTCGA
>JAEEGL010916729.1_pt1 | contig 35214 bp, 21 predicted proteins | sample 9134231 | NCBI WGS metagenome assembly JAEEGL01 (sample SAMN16246548, study PRJNA631951) | gut metagenome | biome: gut microbiome; feature: rumen; material: fiber-attached | host: Bos | place: Iran: Karaj | collected 2018-10 | reverse complement strand
TAATAGCTAATGCTATGATTTATACTATGTTAATTCAAATTTTTCTTTTCTGTTTCTTTACATTTTTTACATTAAGTTTTTGTTTCCGTAAAAGTAGGAAAGTTTTTTGGAATTAATGATGGTGAATCGTGGAATTATTCCGTAAAAAATGTATTTTTACACATGAAAATAAAAAGTCGAGATATACAATGAAAAATAAAACACACACAAATACGGAAAACGGTGAATTACAGGAAATTGTGATTTACCAAACCGATGACGGAGCGGTACAGATAGATGTACTAATGGGAAATGAAACCGTATGGTTAAGTACTTCGCAGATGACGATGTTATTTGAACGTGAGGAATCAAACATACGGCGTCACATTATCAATATTTTTAAAGAAGGTGAACTTCCCAAAGAAAATAACGTGCATTTTTTACACGTTAATGGCATAAAAAAACCAGTACCATTTTATTCTCTTGATGTCATAATATCTGTCGGGTATCGTGTTAAATCCTTGCGTGGCACGCAGTTCCGCATTTGGGCGACAAAACGGTTGAACGAATACATTCGTAAAGGTTTCACCCTTGATGACAATCGACTTAAAAATCTTGGCGGTGGTGGCTACTGGAAGGAACTTATAGAACGTATCCGTGACATTCGTTCATCGGAAAAGGTTTTTTATCGTCAAGTTCTGGATATTTATGCCACAAGCATCGACTACAATCCCAAAGCGGACATTTCGATTGAGTTTTTCAAGCGAGTACAAAACAAAATTCATTTTGCGGTGCACGGACAGACAGCTGCCGAAGTCATTGTCAACCGTGCCGATGCCGAGAAAGAATATATGGGACTTACAACTTTTGAAGGCGACAGGCCACATTTGAAAGACGTTGTTGTGGCAAAGAACTATTTGAACGAGAACGAGTTACGGGCTATGGGACAAATAGTTTCAGGATATTTGGATTTTGCCGAACGACAAGCCGAACGGCAACAAACCATGACAATGAAAGACTGGGCCATGCACTTGGACAAAATCCTTACTATGAGTGGTGAAAAACTTCTTCAAGGTGCAGGAAATGTAACCCACCAAGAAGCCATTGAACATGCAACAAATGAATACAAAAAATATCAGCAACGAACATTAAGTCAAGTGGAGAAAGATTTTCTTGAAAATATAAAGACTTTGCCAAAATAGGTTTTAACTGGGAAATAACGAGCACGTATGAAATCCTTTTCCGACATACAAGTTCAAGAACTGTTCAACATTCTTTCCAAAACGCTTGACGAGACGAAAGATATTGATACTCAGTTGCAGGTATTAAAAGGTTTGAAGGATCGTTTAGGTATTTGTGTTAATGATTACTTCCGTGTGTTGTATAAAAACCAGAAGGTTCTTAATGGCGAAGATGATTTTATGGATAGAGGGAAAGAACCTCCTTCTTTTTTCTGTCAAGATTATCTGCAAAAACGGGACTTGGATTCCTATAAGGTAGAAGAAATTTATATGTCTGCTTCTTATTTCTTTGATGATGAGTTCGTTGAAATCACCGAAAACAAATTCGCATACGTATTTGCGGCCATCCTGTACAACGAAATCACACGGTGCGAGTTGCTGAAAAAAGGCAAATGGGAAGGAAGATTACATTTGCCACCGTTTCCTCTGACTGGTGAGCAGGGACATTCAGCATGGAGACTACTTGAGAACTATGATTTTCAAGACGAGATAGCGTCAATGGACGATTACTCTGCCATGTTACGCTACTATGACGTTTCTTATTTTTACAAATGGAAACGAAAAAAAAAGTATTACGCCTTTCTCAATAAATTAGCCAGATTATTGGGCGATGAATGGGGCAAGATAGCAGTCCCCATTTCTACAAGTGGCAAAAAGTCATTGGAAGACATAAGAAAATATTATTATAAAAAGGATGCATAGCGATAAGTAAGCATGCTGACAGAATAACCATCTTTATCTAAAAATATCGTCATCGTCATTCGTTTCTTCCACAATCTCAACGCGCTCGATATAATAACGAAACGTGTTTAATAGATTTTCGTAACGGAGTATCCCTTGAAGCAGTCGCATGGAATATCGTTCCTTCATTGTCAGATAGTTGAGAAATTCAGCGTTGCCCTTGTAGGTACGCATCAATTCCTGAAACACAAATTGCTTGTCTTCCATCAACTTTTGAGTTCTATATTCATGCAGTTTGTTTACAAATTCGGTACGGGGAAACGGCAAACTATTTTCTTGTTCCACTATCATTGCGAATTTGTCGCTATTCGTGTAAGACATTTTTTCCACACCACGAATTATATGAAGCAAGCCGATTTCTTTTTCTATGTCGGCTGCCGCCCATCCCGAATATTTACCAAATTCCTTGCTATCAACAACTTCCATTCCTCGACGGACGGCTGCTATGGTTGACGCAAAAGGAACAATAATTTGGGCAAGATTTGGGTACGCCAGACATCTTTCTTCCAACTCCTTGATTGACATAGGAAGAAGCTCTTGTAATTTCATGGTTCTTTTTGAAAATTCCTCAAGATTGGGGCGGACATATTTCTCGGCAGCCTCCGCCGCTTGGAGATACGTGGGAAAAATCATTTCAAACCCTTTTTCATCTGTAATCCTGTGATTTAACATACAAACTCGAAAACCTCTCATAATGCTTTTGATTTTTGTGAGCAGAACTATTCACATGGACAAAACAGGCGACGGGAATACCAATAAGCAGATATAGAAATGGCGTGAACCGAATCTTATCGAAACTCTTAGGTATTTGGCGTCACCTGTTTCCACCGATAAATTCTGTCCACGCCGAAACATGGACGTCTGAACTTATTCATTAGTGGAAGCATCTCGAAATCGCCAAATTTTAAGAGTCTGTCCGAATAAATAGCAAACGCTATGGTTTATACTTTATTAATTTAAAATCGCTATCTTTTTTACGATTCTTTTTTTGTTAAACAATTGACTTTGTAAAATTATGAAAAAATTGAAATAGTATTGATAACTTTTTTACCAAAAATAGAATACACAACGAGTAAAATTGTATTTTTACCACATATTAATTTTACAGAAATGAACATCAATTTCAACGAAATCAAAATTGAGGAACTCCCCAATTTCAAGGGTGGCGAAAAATTTGCCCGTATGCAGTTTCACGTAGATGAAAACAATAGAATTATGCGTGGTTGTTTGGTTCCCGGTGCTTCAATCGGATTGCACACGCACGAAACCAACAGCGAAATAATGTACTTTCTGCAAGGTTCCGGCAAAGTGCTTTGCGACGGCGAATATTCGCCCGTTACCGTGGGCGACGTTCACTATTGCCCCAAAGGTCACGAACATAGTCTCATTAATTCAGGGACAGAAGATTTAGTATTTTTTGCTGTTGTTCCTGAACACAAATAGAATTAAAAATTAAAAGTTAAGAATTAAGAGTGTCAGAACTTGTAGAAGCCACAGACTCGGAATTACAAGCAGGATTGTATATTTACAGCCATATATTCCAACACAAGTAATCTTCCTCAAGTAACAAATGCTTCTAATTCAATTACGACATCAGGTGTTGTTGCGGTAAAAAACACCGACAACATTTTATTTGAAGCGAAAAATATGGTTACATTAGACAAAAATTTTTCGGTAGATTTGGGAGGCTCTTTTGAAATTAATATGGATGGCTGTTTTGAAAATTAAATTTTGTAAAACGAAAAGATTCTTTTTAAACATAGTTTTTTGTTATTCTGTATTGTTTTGTTCTGCACAAAAAATAACGACTGAATATTTCTTTCCTGTTCTTTCAAAATGTACAAACTATGAGAGACAGTATTTGTTTTATATAAATGATTGGCATCTTGAAGATCCAAGTATTGTATATCCCAACCTTACATTATCAAACGCTTTATTTTGGCAAGATGAAACACCATTGGTTGCAACAATAAAAGACGGTAATACAATAACAATTACCTCTTCTGAATATACCGAAGAAGGTGATTATAATGGGACAGGAATCATAACAAAAGATTATCTTTCCTTGGATTATACTATTTCGTGGAATTCGCAGGTTTATGAAACATGCCACATGGAATCCATACCATATATATGCATAGGTTTTTCCTTTGGTTCCGGAAAAATATGGTCATATTTAACAAAAGATAAAAACAACAATATAATCGGAACGACCCAATACAAATACAAGATAAACTATGATGGTCCAGTTGAAATGCCTGTACAGTTAAACAATATATATATAAACAATCATACGTATTTGATATTGCAATCATCTAATGATTGTGGAACTTCTTGGAGTGATATTGGTTACATAAGAGTGGAAACATCTGCGGACAAAGTCTATTTCTTAAAAAAAGGTGAAAAAAACGAAAAACTTCTTTATGATTTTACCTTAAAAATAGGAGATACGTTTAACGGGAAGACAGTTCTTGATATTGATACAATAGATATAGGACTCTCCAAAAGACCTCGCTTCATTTTCTCCGATGATGTATGGATTAAAGACCTTGGAAGTTTGTACTACCCATATTTTGACAAACCAATCGTCTCGGAATCTCGACAACTTTTGACATCTATACGATATGACCCTGAATTATACCCTCAAACATTTGATTCAGAAACCTATTTGCAATATTTATGGAAAGATTCAAAATACGAAGATTGTTATTATGAACGAACAGCAATAAACAATACTATAAATCCGCAAATCTCTCTTTCCCCCAACCCAGTAAAAGACAAACTAACCCTAACCTTACCCACCGAAAACAACGAAATCAAAATTCTCGACTTGCAAGGCAAACTTTTGTTGCAGCAGAATGTAGGGTTTTCGGCAGAGATAAATGTATCCATGTTACAAACGGGTACGTATGTGTTGGTGGTAAATGGGGAGTCGTATAAATTTGCGAAAAAATAATTGTTTTTTTTACGTCTTTGTTGATTTTTTTTTACCTTGCGTATCATTACAAAACACATTCTTAATGTTTTACCAATACTTATCATTATGAAAAAACTTTTTATAGAAATCGCTTGTATTACAAGCGTATTCGTTTTGGCAAGTTGTTCTTCAATGTACATTCCAAGTATGGGAAACGCTCCGCTTTTGGACAAAAAGGGCGACGGTCTTGGTGAAATTTCTCTCACCACAAACGCCGTGCAAATGTCTGGTGACTATGCAATTACAGACCATCTAGCTGCTATGGGAAGCGTCAACATCTCCTACGGTAACTTCACCGATTCATACGATATTTATACCAACAAGGGAACCGACTCCACGGCTCTTTCGGAAATGACGCACTGGGGAAAGTTCAACAACAGGCATTATGAAGTTGGTGCCGGCTATTATAATATGTTCAACAAGGACCACTTCAAGATGGAGGCATTCGGCGGTCTGGGCTTCTGCCATGCTACCGACACCAATGCTCACATTACCAACGGAAGCGAGAAATACGATTCTCGGTACACCATGTTGTTTGGTCAGTTAAATACGGGCTTCACGACCAAAGTTGTTGATTTCGGTTTGGCGTTCAGAGTTGCTCCTACGTTCCACGCACTGCATTGGGACTGCAACTACGACCCATCGGCGTCAAAAACCAATAGTACCGTGACCGACCATTTCACGATTTGGCATTTCGAGCCACTTCTGTTCTTACGACTTGGTTACAAACATTTTAAAGTAAGCGCCAAAGCGGGAATTTCGTTCATCGGTAACACAAAATCATACCAAGAAACACTTGACAGGATTCCGAACACAATGTATTCGAAAACCACGTTGATGCACTTCTCCATAGGTGCTTGTTACGTTTTCAATACAAATAAATAACGGCGGTCAGAGAAATGAAAACGCTTGTCGTCATTGCTGGGCCAACGGGTGTTGGGAAGACAAAGACGGGCATTCGCGTTGCACAACATTTCAATACGGAAATCATTTCTGCCGATTCCCGACAGATTTTCATGGAGACGAAAATCGGCACTGCTGTTCCTTCCAACGAAGAATTGTCGCTGGCAAAACATCATTTGATTCAAACACGACACATCACCGAATACTACAATGCGTGGATGTTTGAACAAGACGCTCTTGTCATTGCCGACGAAATTTTCAAGACACACGACGTGGCACTCCTTGTCGGTGGCTCGGGACTTTACATTGACGCTGTTTGTAACGGAATTGACGAGATTCCCGACATAGAGCCGGAACTTCGTGCTAAAGTCAATGAACAGTACCTCAACGAAGGTATTGAAAGTCTGCGGCAAACACTCAAATTTTTAGATCCTGATTACTACGAAATAGTTGATATTCAGAATCCAGTGAGATTAAAACGAGCTATTGAAATCTGCATTCAAGCAGGAAAACCATATTCGCAACTACGCAAAGAGCAATCTCGCGAACGCCCGTTCCGAATCATAAAACTTGCCCTCAATCTTCCTCGTGAGGAACTCTATGAAAGAATCAACCGTCGTGTAGATGAAATGGTTGCCGCCGGTTTGGAAGACGAAGTTCGTTCCCTGATTCCTCAAAAAGAATGCATGGCATTGAAAACCGTGGGCTACCGCGAATTTTTCGACTATTTTGACAATCTCACAAGCAAAGAAGAAGCGATTGAGAAAATAAAACAAAACACACGTAAATATGCAAAGAAACAAATTTCGTGGCTCAAGCGTGACGCCGACGTGCAATGGTTTTCTCCATTCGAAGATGAGAAAATAATTGCTTACATTGAAGAGAAATTGAGTTAGATGTTTTGTAATCTAAAAAAAATCAATACTTTTGCACCCGAAATTTTTATTAACAATAATTAATTAAATACAATGGCTGTTAAAATTAGATTAGCAAGACACGGGCGAAAGGCGAGCCCTTTCTATCACATTGTAGCTGCTGATAGCAGAAGGTCACGTGATGGCAGATTTATCGAGAAACTCGGTACGTACAATCCAGTAACAAACCCAGCAACTGTGGAATTAAAATTCGACAGAGCTTTATACTGGTTGGAAGTTGGAGCAGAAATGACTGATACTGCTCGCTCAATTCTACAAAAAGAAGGTGTTTTATACATGAAACACTTGAAAGGTGGTGTCAAGAAAGGTGCTTTTGACGAAAAAGCATTGGAAGCAAAATTCCAACAATTCAAAGACACTCAGGCAAAGAAAAACGCTGCTTATGCTTCTAAATTGGAAGCAACTGCTGCTGATTTTGCAAAGAAAAAATTAGCTGAAGAAGTTGAAATCAACAAACAACGTGAAGCTAAGATAGCTGAAAAGAATGCTGCATTAGCTGCTGCTGAAGAGGCAAAGAAAGCTGAAGAGGCTGCCGCTGCTGCTGAGGAATCAGCTGAAGCAACAACTGAAGAAGCTCCTGCTGCTGAAGCAACAGAAACTCCTGCAGAATAGTAGAGTTGTAAATTGTTTTGTTCATAACGAAGAGACTGCCTTTTTTGAAGGCAGTCTTTTTTTTGTTATAACACTTTTCAGAAGGGACCTTATTTTCTGAATAACAACGAACTATCCCCGTAACTCAAAAATCTATAACCGTTTTCTAAAGCGTGCTTATAGATTTTTTTCCATTCTTCTCCGACAAACGCACCAATCAATAGCAGTAGTGTGCTTTGTGGCTGGTGGAAGTTGGTGAACATTGAACTGATGAGTCGGAATGTGTATGATGGGGTAATCATAATCTGGGTATAGTAGGTCATTTCCTGCAACTTGCTTGTACTCATATATGTTATGATTGCCGAAAGGGAATCCTTCACCGAAATCTCTTGTGGTAGTTTGTATGCTTCCCATTGCGAAAGATGTGTTACGTCGGTTTGTGGATTTACGTAGAGTTTCACCCCAATCCAATACAGTGATTCCAGCGTTCGCACCGAAGTTGTGCCGACAGCCGTAATGAGAGGGAAATGCTTGAGCAGATTTTCCACCAACGATTTCTTTACTATGCAATATTCTTGGTGCATCACGTGATCGGTGAAATGTTCCGTTTTAACGGGTTTGAACGTCCCTGCTCCTACGTGCAGCGTCACTTTGTCGATTGCGATGTTCTTTTTAGGAAAGGTTTCCAACACTTGTGGCGTGAAATGTAATCCTGCAGTTGGTGCGGCAACCGAGCCGTTGTATTCAGCATAAATGGTTTGATACCTGTCGTTGTCGCTTTCTTCGCTTTCACGGTTCAAGTAAGGTGGAATAGGAATGGTTCCAATCAGTTCCAATATTTCGCTGAACGTGTGGCGGCTATCCCAACGGAACGTAACGATGAATCCGTCCTCGGTTGCTTCTCCTTTAATTGCAGTAAAATGGATGTCGTTTTCGACGTGAATGATGGCCTGCAATGGTTCGTTTTTCCATTTTTTTGCATTTCCTACCACGCATTTCCACGTACATTCGCCGATTTGAGCAAACGATTGTTCGTAATTATGCGGTTCAAACGGTTCCAAACAAAGAATCTCAATATGTGCTCCCGTAGCTTTCTGCAAATGAATGCGGGCGTGAATGACGCGGGTATTGTTGAAGATGACAAGCGAATTTTCGGGAATGTATTGTACGCAGTTTTTAAAATTTTCGTCAGTTATTGTTTTATTGCGAAATACGAGTAATTTTGACGCATCGCGATTTTCAAGAGGATGTTTCGCGATTTTTTCGTCGGGTAAATCGTACGTAAAGTGCGTGATTTTTGTCAATGAATCGTTTGATGACATTTTTTACAAAAGTTTTCGCAAAAGTACGTACTTTTGGTTTGTAAAAAAATTGATTGCTATGAAATTGCAAGTTGGTGATAAGGTTCGTTATTTGAATGACGTTGGCGGTGGCGAGGTTACCAAGATTTTGGGAGCAAATCTTGTAGAAATTTCCGATGAATTAGGTTTTACAATTCCAGTGCAAGAATCGGAGTTGCTTTTGATAGAACGTCCTGTTACACAACAGAATACACAAACTGCTCCGGCGAATCCTTTTGTTGCAAATCCTGAGGTGGCAACCGAGGTGGAAGATGACGACATAGAAGGAAACGACTTGCCACATTTGTTTTTGGCGTTTGTGCGTGATGAGAAAGACTCAAGCAAGTTTGAAATTTATATCATCAATGACTGCAATTATCACTTGCTCTATGTTTTGTCGAAAAAACAAGAGAACTCGATGAAACAAATTTCTACCGGATTTCTTGAAGCAAATACCAAAATGCTTGTGTCGGAATGTGGTTACGATGAAATTGCGACAATGGAACAACTTTATTTTCAAGGAATTTTCTATAAAAATAAAGAATTCGTGTTGCAACAAAATGTTTCGGTCGATATTCCTATAAATCCAGTAAAATTCTACAAACCGGGTGTGTTTGTGGTAAATGATTTCTTTGACGAAGATGCGTATGTAATTGACTTTTATGATGCGTCAAAAATAAAGGAATCCGAGGAAAAGGAACTGTTGCGACAAGTTGATGTAGCTCAAATTCAGGAGGCACTTTTGTCAAAAAAGGAAGAAAAAATTGAAAAACCGAAGAAACAAGATAAGGAAGAAAGCATTCGTGAAATCGACCTTCATATCAACGAATTGGTTGACAATTCTTCTTTGATGAGCGCTGGCGAGATGCTCGAGGTGCAAATGAAGACATTTGAAACAGAGTTGGGCAAAGCGGTTTCCGACGGTTTGGAAAAAATCGTGTTTATTCACGGTGTAGGTAGCGGCGTTTTGAAGACAAAGATTCGTGGTTGTCTGGAACGCGATTATCCGCAATTTTCATATCAAGATGCGTCTTTTCAAAAATACAAGTTCGGCGCTACGTTGGTGTATTTAAAAAAGGGTAGAAGATAAACAATGCGAAAGATTTTTTCTGTCATAGTATTGATTTTGTTTGGTCTGCAGAGTTTCTGTGTGTCAAATCCCAAAGTCTTGCAAGTTACGATAGACGAGGGGTTGATAAATGGAAACATTCATCAGATAACGCAAGACAACGAGGGCTTTGTTTGGATTGCCACAGAGAACGGTCTCGCTCGCTATGACGGATATAATTACAGGATTTTTCAAACACAATCGAACAATCCCCATAGTATTTCGCACAATTTCGTGAATTCTGTGGCTACAAGCGATGGAAAATCTATTTGGATTGGCACAATGTCGGGTTTGGATATGTTTTCGCCCGTAAACGGCACGTTCCGACATTTCCATTTTTATATGCCGTCGGGCAACGAGAATATGAAGCCAGCTTTGCAAACGATTCCGTTTGACGGTGGTTGTTATGTGAAGAGCGACGATAAAAGCGTGTATGTGTGCGAAGGAAACGATGATACGTTGCGTGCGATTCCCTATCAAAATTTTGTGCCTACAACATTTGTGACTTCAATTGATTTGTTGGAAAATCGGACATTGATTGTGGGAAATAAGGCGGGACAGGTTTACACGCTTTCGCACGACGGACGTGTTATGCAACTTTTTAGTCGAAATAGTGCGGTGTCTGTTGTTAAAGTACTGAAAAACAAGAAAATATGTGTCTGCTATGCCGACGGCGAAATTTATATTTTTAGCAATTATAATGTACAAAATGTTTCACAGTATAAATTGACCAACGTTTCGGATACGTATATCAATGATATTGTTGAGTATAATGACGATAAATTGCTCATTGCCACTCGCTCTCTCGGTGTGTATGAACTTTCGTACGAAACAGGGCTGCACGCACAAGCCATACGAAATTTGGTGAATGAAAATTGTTCTACATTGTATAAAGATTGTTTTGATAATGTGTGGGTGGGACATTCTTCTGGCGGTCTTTCGGTACAATTGGCTAATACTGTTGACTTTACGGAAAAATCAACATCGCAAAAGGGAGAAAAAATCTTGGCATTGTCGGGTGACGGTCAGCATTTGTTTATCGGTACCGATGGCGAAGGGCTCAAAATAAAAACTGCCAAGTCTGAGTCTGTATATACGTATGAAACTGGGATACAAGGACTTCCGTTCGACAATGTAGTGACTTCGTTGTACAACGATGGCGCCTATATGTGGATAGGAACGTATAGTCACGGCGTGTATGCCTTGTCGTTGCAAACTGGTCGTTTGCAGTTTGTGAAGTCGTTGGCGGATTGTCCGGCAAAGAATATCGCCACGATTTTTTCTGATTCTCAAGGAAATGTGTGGATTGGTACGTATGAAAATGGCGTGTATGTGTTCAATAAAGAATCCAAAACGATTATTCGGCATTATACGGGGTATGAAGACGATGGAAATTTAAATATTTCGTGCAACGGAACTACTTGGTTTACAGAAGATTCCACCAATTCAATCTGGATTGGTTCGTATTATGGAATTTCAAAAATCTCAAGGGAAGGAACGTCCACGATGTATCATTATGACCGATTCCCAGGTATGCGAAGTTCGGTGGTTACAACCGTCTCACAAGATGCGGAAGGTAGGGTTTGGTTTGGCTCGTTGCAGGGCTTGGGCTATTACGAAGCGCAAAACGATACGATTTTTGCCCTTGCAAATCATCAGTCGGTCAACGACATGGCTATCTTGGAAATGATTCCGCAGAAAGATTCTTCCATAATAGTTGTAACGCCCAAATCGGTGTATGTGTACGACAAGAAAGATGGACATTTCCATTTTGTCTCTTCGTTGCAAAAAGGTGAGTTTCAACGAAATGCGTTTTATGTAAGTGAGAGAAATAACGAACTGTTTTTGGGAACGAACAGAGGTTTGAAAGTGTTGCCGTTACCGATTGTTGCTGAAAAAAGTGACAAACATCGTATCCGTTTGAGCGATGTGTTGGTAAATGGGAAATCGCTCTTCACCACTGAATCCAATTACGAGGTGTCAGTTGAGGGGAATCAGTATTTTTTGCAGTTACCGTATTTTGAGAAAAACATCACATTCCGTTTTTCCGATTTTTACTTTGATCCAGCGAATTATCGTGATTATGAGTACTATACGGAAAATGTGACAGATGATTGGACCCGTTTGCAGGGAATCAACGAAATTTCATACACGAATCTTTCGGGTGGCGACTATATATTATATGTAAAGGCAATTGGTGATGAAAATTCGTCCATTCAGGTGAATATTCATATTAATAAGGCATTCTGGGAGCGTCCAATTTTCTATATTCTTTTATTGGTAGTTATATTTGGTATTATTTGTTTAGTTTTAGTCAATAGAATGCACCGCGTCATCCGTATGCGAAATCGTTTGCAACGCCAAGTGGAGTTGCGTGTGCAAGATATTCGTCGGAAAACAGAGCAAATTGAATTGCAAAATGAGCAGATTCGACTGCAACGTGACGCTGCTACACGCCAGCGTTCCGAGGCCGAGAAACAACGCTCGGGATTGGAAAAACGTCAGGCGATATTGTCCGAAAAATTGCAAAAAAACGAAGAAATCATAGCAGATTTGAAACAAAAATCAGTGTCGCTCAATAAGGAGAAACTGATTCTAAAACGAAAAGTTGATTTGTTTGAAAACAATATCCGCGAAGTTGTTGTAAAAATTCTGCTCCCTTCCGAAAAGATTGATTATATAAGTTCGTCAATTCTTGATTTGACGGGCTATTCAGACGAGGAATTTTACGAATCATCAGTTTCGTTGAAGGATTTACTACCGAAGGAAATTCGCAAAAATCTCAAGCAATATAGAACGATCGTGGCACAAGGGCAAATGCCGGAAGTTGTTGATTTTCAGATTTATACTAAAGAAGGTGTCGTAAAGAACATCCGACAATATTCTCGCTACGAGACCAATTTGAAAGATACGGTCATTGCCTTGGAGTTTGTATGGATTGAACGAACGGAAAGTGAACAACAAAATTCGCTTGGAACTAATTCTGTGGCACAGAGAGATTTAGTGGAGGAAGAACCCGTTGCGGCATTCGATTGGTCGGAAAAGACGATCCTTGTCGCCGACGACGACAATCAAAGTTTTGCATTTATTGTTGATGCGTTGGCCCCGACAAAAATAAAAATTCGGCGAGTATTCGATGGCGAGGAAGTTGTGTCGGTATATCGCCAATCGCCCGAAGATTTTGATATTTTGCTTATTAGCACTCAGTTACCGAAGAAAAACGGTTTCGAGGCTGTACACGAAATCAGGGAGTTTGACAAGCAAGTACCTATCATTGCTCAAACGATGTATGGAAATTACGAGGCAAAAATCCAGTGTTTTGACGCTGGTTGCGACACCTATGTCTCTAAACCATACAAAGAAGCTGATTTACAACAAAATATACGAAATCTTATTTCGAAAATATAAAAAACTCAAAAAACCTTTTGCAGATACTAATCTTTTCATAAATTTGTCCGTCGTTTATTAGTGGTGGAAAATCTCTAAAAAGCGGTGGATGAATATAATTGTTTAACTAAAAAAATATTTATGAAAAAAATCTTCAAATTAAAGAAATGCTTAGCCATTTTTTTGCTTTCGTTTTTTTCTGTAGGGTATGTTAGTGCTCAGATTACGGTTTCTGGTAAATTGACCGATACCAAGGGAGCACCACTTATTGCTGCGTCTGTTGCTGAATTGAACAGTAGCAATGGTACGTTTACAGAAATGGACGGTTCTTGGACATTGTCAGTGTCAAGTGCTGAATCAGTCTTGGAATTTTCTTACATGGGTTTTGCAACTCAGACAGTAAAGGTTGGTTCGAAAAGAACATTCAACATTTCGTTGAAACCTGACGCAATTGAGGTACAAACGGTTGTGAAAATCGGTTATGCCAGTGTAAAGGTTGAAGACGCGACAGGTTCTAACACGGTACTTGGCAACAAAGAAATTTCAAAACAACCGGTTTTGGCAGTTGACCAAGCATTACAAGGTAAGGCAGCAGGTGTGAGTGTAACATCAAACTCTGGTACTCCTGGTGCCGCAATGGATATCGTTATCCGTGGTCGTGGTACTACTGGTGATGCTCGTCCGTTGTACGTTGTTGATGGTGTTCCTCAAGGATATGAATATCGTGGTGACCCAGGAAATATTGAGTCATTGACAATCTTGAAAGACGCTTCTTCGTGTGCCATCTATGGTGCTCGTGGTGCTAACGGTGTCGTACTTATCACAACAAAAGGTGGTAACTCGGCTGCTGAAAGCGACTACGTGAACATTAATTTCGATGGCTATCGTGGTATTCAAAAAGCATGGAAGACGGTTGACGTGTTAACTGGTGACCAATATGCAGATTATGTTGGAACAATTGACCATAGAGCAAATACTAACTGGCAAGATGAAATCTTCCAAACTGCAGCAATCGAAAAATATAGATTGAATGCTGAAGGTGGTTCTGCTAAGAGCTCTTGGACATTTGGTGGTGGTTACCAAAATCAAGACGGTATCGTGAAAACGACGAATTACCACCGTTACGATGCAGGTATGAAATCGATGTATGCAGTTAACAAACGTTTGGATATCGGTGCAAATGTCGGCTACAGCCAATCATCACAAAATTTGGTGAATGAAGCAGGTATCGAACAATCAGTTTTAGGTCGTGCCTTGATTTTCGACCCGACTACAGCTGCTGATGCAGAAGGTACTGACAGACGTGCTTCTGCTGCTCAGTCTTATTTGAACCCGTTGGTAACATTGGAATACAATAATGATACTAAGAAAACCTATGGTGTTGGTGCCGGTGCTTGGATGAACTACAAACTTGACTTCTTGTTGGACGGTTTGGAATTCAAGTCTCAATTCAACTATGGCAAGTGGGGTAACGACGAACAAGTATTCGTTCCTGAATACTTCGTTTCTTCGGGTCAACAAAATACGACATCATATTTGCAAAATACCATCAACCAAGGTTGGAACTGGAGTATTTCAAATACGTTGACATATACATTGAATTTGTATGATAAGATTGATACGACGAAAGTTAATCACGGATTCCGTTTCTTGTTTGGTCACGAAGCAATTTATGACGCACAAGAAGCATATATGACAAAAGTGTTGAACGTGCCGAATCCTGAGGACCAACGTTACATTATCGCCGGTGAAGACGGTGAGGTTTGGTCAGAGTCATGGCAAGCACCAAGTGAACACTCAATGTTGTCGTACATCGGTCGTATGGAGTATTCATTCAAGGATAAATACTTGTTCAACTTTACATTACGTCGTGATGGTTCTTCACGTTTTGGTTCGCAACACAAGTATGGTTATTTCCCATCATTCGGTTTTGCATGGAAAATCAACAAAGAACCATTCTTCTATAATAATGAGTTCTTGAAGAAAAACATCAACTTGTTCAAACTTCGTGCTGGTTGGGGTAAGATTGGTAACGAAAACATTGCCAACTACTTGTATGTGTCAAGTATCACCCAAGACATGAGTTCTCGTTATACATTTGACGGAAAAGAAGTAACTGGTTCCGTTTCACAAGGTGTTGCTAACGAGGATTTGCACTGGGAAGAGGCAACAAGCTGGGACTGGGGTACTGATATCAGTTTCTGGAAAAACAAATTGATGTTCAACTTCGACTACTTCATCAAGAATAACGTTGACAACTTGGTAACTATTACCGTTCCTGCCGTAATCGGTTCCGATACGGAAGGTGCAAGTAAAAAACCGACAGTTAACGCAGGTAAGATTTTGAACCGTGGTTTTGAAGTTAGCTTGGTTTATAGAAACAGATTCCGTGAAGAGGCAAAATATCCAATCAGTTATAGTATTGGTGGTAACTTGTCTCATACATATAATGAAGTACTTGAATTAGGTGGTTCGGAATTGGTTGGTGGTAATGTAGGTCGTTCTTCTAATATTTACGCTTGTAAGACATTGGAAAACTATCCTATCGCTTCATTCTGGGGCTACAAGATTGACGGTGTATTCTCTTCTTGGGACGAGGTTAACGCTTCTGCTCAATCAGATGCAAAACCAGGTGATTTCAAGATTGTTGACGTAGATGGTGACGGTCAGATTACGACAAACGACTTCACTTGTATTGGTAATCCAAATCCTGATTTGACATACGGTTTGAACTTCGATGTTTCGTATGCTGGATTTGACTTGAGTTTGGCATTCCAAGGTGTATATGGTAACGATGTTTACAACGCTACAAGATTGTATCTTGATGGTGGTATCCTTGGTTCTAACGTGTCAACTCGTAGATTGGACGTGTGGTCTCCTGAAAACCCAGGTTCGTCAGAACCAACTGATGGTGGTAAATGGTTTGGTGAAACGTATCAGTTGTCATCAGCATTTATCGAAGACGGTTCTTATTTCCGTTTGAAAAACGTTACATTGGGTTATACCGTTCCATCAAATTTGGTTGAACGTCTAAAAATGCAGTCATTGCGTTTCTATGTACAAGCACAAAACTTGTTGACATTTACAAAATATACTGGATTTGACCCTGAAATTGGTGTTAACCAATCATATTCTTGGGAAGGTCCTGAATTGGGTGTTGACCGTGGTACATATCCGCAATCTCGTTCATTTGTGGTAGGTGTTAATTTAGGATTCTAATCTAAAAAAGGAGAAATACTATGAAAAAGATATCAATTATAGCAATTTTAGCAGTAATAGGATTCTGTTCTTGTACAGAAGACTTTATTACCAAGGATCCTCTTGGAATTGCAAGTAGTGCAACATATTATAAAGATCCTGCACAATGTCAGTTGGCTGTAAATGCAGTGTATGACCCACTTGGTTGGTTCAAATTACACGATGAGTTCTTGTGGAAAATCGGTGACATTTGTTCCGATGATGCAGAACGTGGTGGTGGTAATGACAAACCAAACTACACAACGGGTGACGACTGGGATAAAGGTGGTCAGTTGGCCGTATTTGAAGCAACAGACCGTAGTACGGTAATGACAGGTATTTGGGAAGCTGCTTATATCGCCATTAAACGTGCAAACGATATATTGGCTGGTACCGAAGGTCTTGGTGGAGAAGATTTCAAGGTGATGAGAGCAGAAACTCGTTTCTTGCGTGCTTGGTATTATTTCCAATTGACGAAAGTATATGGACCTGTTGTATTGCTTACATCTACAGTTTCTGTTGCCGATGCTGAAAACTTGGGTAACCGTGCCGACGGTGACGATGGTGTTGGCTCAAAACAAGTTCGTGCTCAATATGATTTCATCATTAGCGAGTTGGAAGCAATTAAAAATGATTTACCTGTAAAGGCAACTTCATTCGGTAAAGTGACTAACGGTGCTGCTCGTGCTTTCTTGGCTAAGGCATATTTGTATAGAGCCGATATGTGCGGTGGCGCGACTCGTAACGATGACTTGAAGAGTGCGTACGAAACAGCATATAAGTTGTATCAAGATGAAAATAATAATACGTATGGTCTTGAGGAACACTATCAGAATGTGTTCTACATTTATGGTGAAACATACGAAAAGAGCAAGGAAATCTTGTTCTCTATCCAACACATTCAAGGTTCTATCTATGGTCGTGGTAGTGAGGGTAGTATCATTCCTATCTATTTTGCTCCTCGTTACTATACCGATCCTAACACTGGTGTAGGTGTGTTGGAAGACCAATTGGGATATGGATTCGGTATGCCGACGCAAGATTTGATGGATGAATTTGAAGATGGTGACCCACGTGCTACAATGGTTGTCGCTTCTCCTCAAAAAGCATCTGCTGCTGCAACAATCACTCGTTTGAACCTTGATACGAAAGGTTGGTGTAAACCAAATAATATTGTAGATGGTTCAGGTCAAAACGTACTCGGTTGGTATGATATCGGTTCTGTTGATTGGAATACAGGTTACTACTGTATGAAGAGAACAATGTTGAGTCCGCTTATTATGTCAAGTAAGAATACGCAATGTATGGAGAAGAACGATATTCTTCTTCGTTGGGCCGATGTATTGTTGATTGCTGCCGAAGCAGGTGTTCAATGTGGTCATGCTGACGTGGCAACGACATTGTTGAACGAACTGAGAACTCGTGCTAACAATAGTGCAAGAACAATTGATTATTCAGTTCCAGGTTCAAGCGATGCTTGTTACACGTACACTCCGTCATCGGCACTTACAATGTTGGGAACGGCAACGTTGGATGACGTGAAACACGAAAGACGTGTTGAAATGTACGGCGAAGGCGAACGTTTTTGGGATTTGATTCGTTGGGATGAAACGGAAAAATTCAGAACACAAGATATTTCAGGATATAAGTTCAAATACAATCCTGCAACTCTTGGTAGATGGCCTATCCCACAAGCTCAGATTATTCTTCACGCAGGAGGTAATTTGAAACAAAATCCTGGGTTTTAATTTTGAATAGAAAAGGAGGAAATACTATGAAAAAAGTTAGTGTTATATTACTTGTGTGTCTTGCTGCTTTTTCTTCTTGTAAGAATAGAAAAGTTCAAGAACCAGATAGTGCAGAATTTTCTTGGTACACATCAGACCAGTATTTGGCAAATATGATTGATTTGTCAAAAGCAAAAGCTAATCCAGATACAATTCGATTGACTGATGCGATTTATTTTGTGGCAAATTCAACAGAAGCAGATTCGTATGTGGTTTGGCCTGGTGAAGCAGGTTTTAATATCGATGGAAGAGATTTGCCAGATTCACTCAAAGGTGACACGGTAAATAATGTCAGTGCAAAATCACGTGGTGTTGTGCTTTCTACATTGGAAGCAGGTCGCTATGTAGCTAAATATTCATTCAGTAAAATTTCTGAAAAAGATAAACCATATATAATGTATGGAACTGCAAGAAACTATAACTACAAGACTGGTGAATTTAAAGAAGTGAAATCAAAAGGTTATCCGTTGGTTGTAATCGATGACCAAGTTGATTTGTGGGGTTCCGACCCATATGCGACAAATGCGACAGATTATCGTATCATTGTAAAGGCATGGGCAAAAGGTCTTTCTAAACCTAAAATGATTAAAGGTTCATTTGAGGTTACGTATGAAGACGTGGATGCAGGTATTCAACCGGGTGTTACAATGAAGTTTAAAACTGCTGACGGTATTACTGATCTTGATTCTTGTCAATTCGTTTTCAAAGCAAACAACTGTATCCCTGTAGTTACCGAAGGTTCTATCAAGTTGAACACTTCTGGTGCTGTTCACTTGTATTATTGGTCAGTTAACTTGAGTAATGGTCCTGTTACATTGACATTGAAGTCTCAAAGTGCTGCCGACGATGCTAAGTCTGGTGATCCTTTGACAAAAGATTATTTCATCAAAGCTGTATTGGAATAATGTAATTTGTAATGATAAAGCACCTGTTCGTTTCGTTCAGGTGCTTTTTTTATGTCTATAATCATGGAAGAATCAAAAAAGAAAAAAGAGAACACGCTCGTCAGTCTGCTTTGCAACATCGTCATCCCTGTCATTGTAATGACGAAGATGAATGGCTCGGAAGGCACCTTTGGACTTGGGCCAAAACTGAGTCTTGTCATTGCCTTGTCGTTTCCTCTTATCTACGGTGTCGTTTCTTTTTTTAGGACAAAACAGGTTAATTTCATTTCCGTGCTTGGTTTCGTGAGCGTTTTGTTGACAGGAGTTTTCGGTCTGCTTGAGCTAAATCCCTTGATGTTGGCTATAAAAGAGGCCTCGGTGCCGTTGATTATTGCAATAGTCATCTTTGTCTCGATAAAGATGGGTAAAAACGTCGTGTCAAGTCTTTTCTTTAATGAGGACATTATGGATATGAAACGAATCAACTGCGTGCTTGAAGAAAAAGGGAAACGCGAAGAGTTTGATGCGATGTTTCGTAAATCATCATATTGGGTAGTGGTTTCATTCTTGTTGTCTTCTATCTTGAACTTTACCTTGGCGAGAATCATTCTCCAAAGTCCTCCGGGAACGGAAGCATATACTGCCGAAATTGGCAAACTGACGGGTTTGAGTTTCCCTATAATTGCCGTTCCCTGTACGATTATTTTGGTTGTTGTGATGTTTTATATTTTTAAACAGATAACAAAATTGACTGGTATTCCGTTAGAAGAAATTGTGAAAACAGAGAAGTAAATTGTCTAAAATGTTGTGTTTTAATATAGAAAACAGCTCATTTTAGTATTTTTTTCAACAACAAACAAACTTTATTTGTATATTTGCCCCGTTTTAAATAGTATGGTTATGAAACGATTAAATGTATTGCTTGTTCTGTTATTGTCAGCAGGTGTAAGCGTTTATGCACAAAAGAAATGTGTGCCAAGTGAAGAATTCACAGTTCCTGTACTTCAGGAAGAAGCTGCTCCGTCGTGCGCTGCTCCGAAAGAAGTTGAACCGACTAAATTTGATAATTGGTTTATTGAAGGATGGGGAATGAATATGAGTTTTGGTCCAACGATATATGTTGGTGACGTTTCAAAATCATCAAAAGTAAAAGCTATGATTGGTCTTGGCGTTCAAAAAGAATTGAATCCTCATATTTATTGGAGATTGAATGGTGCTTATGGCCAATTATCTGGTGAGAAAGACAAATATGAATCAGGTGGTGATGCAAATTTGAAATTCAGCAATAAGTTCACTGAAATAAATACTTCTTTAAAATTTAACTTGGCACCAGAGAAGAAAATTTCTCCATATTTATATACTGGTGTAGGTTTGATTAATTTCAGATCAAAATTGTCAAACAGTCAAAGTGGTAAGTTGATAAGCTCGTATGGCTACAAAGGCAATACGGCATCGTCTGCTACTCACGAAGTAGAAGTTCCTCTTGGGTTAGGTTTTGATTGGAACATTAATCAAGCATTTTCAATGAATCTTGACGGTTCAATGAGAATTGTAAAGTCGGATAAATTGGATGCTTGCGTTTCAGACAACAATGACAAGTTGTTGCAAGATATGTTCGGTGCCATAACAGTTGGCTTCGCATATAAGTTTGGTTACAGAGACTGTGACAAGGATGGTGTTGTGAACAGAAAGGATAAATGTCCTGACACGCCATACGGAATTGCCGTTGATGAAAATGGATGTCCGTTCGATACCGACCACGATGGTATTCCTGATTTTGAGGATAAATGTCCGAACGAAGCTGGTTTAGCAGAGTTCCAAGGCTGTCCGGATAGCGATGGTGACGGTATTCCTGATTACGAAGACAGATGTCCAAACGAGGCAGGTTTAGCTGAGTTCAAGGGTTGTCCTGATAGCGATGGTGATGGCATTCCTGATGTTGACGACAAGTGTCCAAATGAAGCAGGTTTGGCAGAATTCCAAGGTTGTCCTGATACCGATGGTGATGGCATTCCTGACTACGATGACAAGTGTCCTGACAAATATGGTTTAGCAAAATACGATGGTTGTCCTGATACTGACGGCGACGGTGTTCCTGATCACTTAGACAACTGTCCTGATGTTGCTGGTACGGCAAAGAATAACGGTTGTCCTGCTGTTAAGAAGGAAGTGTTGAAGATATTCGAAAAGGCATTGACTGGTATTCAATTTGAAACTGGTAAGGCTATTATCAAGAAACAATCATATCCAATTCTTAACGACGTTGTTAAGGCAATGAAGGAGAACCCAGAATATAATTTGGAAATCAATGGTCACACCGATAACGTGGGTGATTCTGCAAAGAATATGAAATTGTCAGAAGACCGTGCAGCATCGGTCAGAAAATACTTGATTGACAATGGCGTACAAGATGTGAGAATGGTATCTCACGGATATGGTGACACTCGTCCAATCGCCGACAATAGCACGAAGGAAGGTAAAGCAAAGAACCGTCGTGTAGAATTTAAGGTTGTATTCCAGAAACTGGAAGTAGAGGAAGAAAAATAATTAAGATATTTTGATGAAAAAGGGGCTGTTTCAAGAATTTGAGACAGCCCTTTTCTTTTTTTCACGAGAGAATTTGTGAGAAACTCAAAAAATCCGTTTTTTTGTAAAAAAAGAATATAGTAGCCGTGTTAGACTGGAATCTGTTATTATCGCCTAAGCGTCTGGGGCTTGAAGAGGAGAAAAAGCCACAGGATGTACGTTCTCAATTTCAAAGGGACTATGATAGAATCATTTTCTCTTCGCCATTTCGTAGATTACAAAACAAGACGCAAGTTTTCCCCTTGCCTGGGAGTATTTTCGTTCACAATAGATTGACGCATAGTCTGGAAGTCGCTTCGGTGGGACGTTCTTTGGGCAATATGTTGGCGAATGGCTTGCAGGAACGTAAGATTGACGTTTCTCCCTATTTGTTGGAAAGTATCGGCACGATTGTGTCGTCGGCGTGTCTGGCACACGACTTGGGAAACCCGCCGTTCGGTCATTCGGGAGAGAAGGCGATTTCACGTTACTTTGAGGAAATTGATGTCAATAATATTTCTTCAAAAATCACGAAGCAAGAATATCTTGATTTGATAAATTTTGAGGGAAATGCCAATACGTTACGATTGTTGACACATCATTTTACGGGCCGAAGAAAAGGTGGTTTTGCCTTGACCTATGCTACAATTGGAACCTTGCTGAAATATCCGTGTACTTCGCAGGACTTGATGTCAGGAAAGTCTCCATATCATAAATATGGCGTCTTTCAGTCGGAAATACCCGTGTTACAGACTGTTGCCGAGGAACTTGGGTTGCAATCTTGTAATGATTCCAAAACCATATATGGGCGGCATCCGCTTGTGTTCCTAATGGAGGCAGCCGACGACATTTCATATCAGATTGTCGATTTGGAGGATGCTCATCGTTTGGGAATCATTTCAACGCACGATGCAAAGAATCTGATGCTTGCGTTCTTTGACCCTCAAAAAGATAAAAAACAACTTGACGAGATTCATCGTATGTTGCGTGACATTACCGACGAGAATGAACAAATCGTGATATTGCGCTCACGAACTATCAATAAGTTGATAACTGATTGCATGTCAGCTTTTTGGAGAAATTATGATGCAATAATGAATTCTTGTTTTTATTCTTCGTTGACCGATTCTTTTGATGGTGCGTCTGAACAAGCGTTGAAGACTTTGTCGGCTTTGGCGAGCGAAAAAATTTATAATGCACGTGAGGTTGTTGAGATTCAGATTGCAGGTCATAGGATTCTAGGTGAGTTGTTACAAGAATTTGTCACGGCGATTCTAAATAAGGATAAGTCGTTGTACACGTCGCAGTTATTGCGTTTGTTGCCGTCTCAACTGATTTGTGAGGATAAAGATGAATACACGAGGATTTTCTCGGTTATTGACTTTATTTCGGGTATGACTGATGTGTATGCGTTGGAAATGTATCGGAAGATTAAAGGAATTTCGTTTTCTGTGTTGCGTTAATATGTTTTTTCTTTGGGAATTAGGGTAAAAATCGTAATTTTGTAAATTGAAAGTTTAGTTTTATATGAGTCATATCTTTATGAAAATCAAGTATATAGCAGTCTTATTACTGACAATAGTAATTTCGTCCCAGTCATTTTCACAGACCGAAAAATTTCGTGACCCACAACGTGTGGAGTCATTTATGACAGAATTGTACCCGGAGGCTTTCAATTTAACATTGATGCGCGATGCTGTTTTGTATTATATAGACAAGGAACTTAAGAAGGAAGATTATAGAATGTTGATGCCACACCAGGCATTGCAGAATGCGTCGCAGGAATTTGCCGATTATATGGGAAAAACTGACGAAATACGTGTTTCCTATGCTCCGGCAAAATATTCTTTGCAACAGCGATTGCTGAATCAAAATGCGGGAATTCACCAAGTTGATGAAATTACAATAAAGACATCGATTCAACGTGCAAAATTGTCGCTGACCTATGATGAGGTGGCGCAAGATGTTGTGTTCCAGATTTTTAAGAGAAAATCGGTTGAGATTTTGCAAAATCCGCGATATGTGTTCGCGGGAATAGGTTGTAGCATTGATAAGACGGGGAAAAAAATGTATATCTCTGTCAGTGTGGGTAACTACAATTTGAACACTGCGTCGAAGAAAGATATTAAGGCATCGGGATTGAAACTTTCTGGTTCTACACAAGGCGTTGGATGGTACGATGCAAAAGCGTGTAAAGCGTGTGCAAAGTTCAAGGAAATTGAAAATTTGCGTTCAATGGTGACAATCGAACGTAACAAAATCTATTTTGAAACTTCAGACTACAAGTCATTGAAGAAGTTGATGAAGGATCCGACTGATGCAATCGCAGTTGACATCGTGAATATGAAACAATATCCTTGCAGTGGCGAAAATGTTGTCAACAACCAGTTGCCAAGCCGTGGCTTTATGACCAAGCCAATTTATGTAAAGGATTTTGACAAATTGAATATCTATGCTGGTCGAAATTCTAATACAAAACTTCGTCTTTTGCTTGGTGAGTTGCCCGAAGGTGTTACCGATTACGAATATAATGTGCTTGTAATCAAGGATAAGCATTTATGTAAAACCTTGACTCCAAGTTTCGATAAAAAGATCGAGGGATTCAACATCCCAGAAATGTTGCCCTTCCCTGACACGGTAACTCGCTATAATACATTTATTTATACGCCTAAGGTTGAAAAAGATACTATTAGTTTCATTATTCCTTTTGAAATTGGAAAATCACAATATCGTGAATCTGATATCGCGGCATTCATTGATTCTATGAAACAGCCTGATTTCAAACCGCTTGCGTTCATTGTGACGGCATATTCTTCGATTGACGGAAATCCTGAAAAAAATATGCAGATTCGTGGTGAGAGAATCAGCAGTATTGTAAGTGCAATCGCCGCATATTCGCATAATTCCGCACCTATTTCAACGAGAAGCAAGGATTCGTGGGACTTGTTCTATACCGATATCGTGGCTACCGATTGGCAATTCTTAAAAACGAAGTCGCGCGAAGAAGTTTTGGCTTACATATCGAAGGGCGACAACCTGAAAAAGATGGACGGTTTGCTCTCAAAACATCGCTTTGCAGAAGTGAAAATCGTTGTGGAATATGATATAACGTCGGTACGTCAGGAACAGGCATACACGTTGTATAAATTTCATAAGGCATTGAACGAATACAACGAGGATTTAGGACTTGCCATTCAAAAATATATTATGCAGCAAGTTTTGTCGGGACGATATTCCAAGACGGTGGTTGACAAGATGACTGTGCCCGATAAACCTCAGTATGCGGGTATGCAAGTCAATAAAATGTGGCTGAAATATACGGTAAACAATATGGAGACCGACGAACGTTTCTTGAAGGAAATGCGTCGTTTGAATACCTTAAGTCCCGACAATTTTTATGTGAGAAGAAATCTTGTGTATGCTCGTTTAAAACTGGAAACTATTGACAATGAGTATTATGTGACAGAAATGCAGAAGGAGATTGATGCTCAGTTGATTTCCGTTTTGCCAAAATATGCAATTGACCCGCTGAATCTGGAATTGCAAATTAAGTCATTACAAAACCTGAATAAGACGTTCAAGGTTGCAAACGAGGATGAGTTTGTGAATGCGGCTTTTGAACGAATTAAGGATATTATAGAAATTGATGATTACGATTGGAAGGGCGCGTTGAATTTGGCTGCAATCTTCGTCGGAATGGGCGATTATGACTATCCGTTGAGTGTGATGTCGAAGATGATAAATCTTCCAAACATTAGTGAAGATTTTGTTTTTGTGTTTATTTCGATGTGTACACATACCGATTATATGTTCCATACCCAAGCATTTGTCGATGCATTGAAACGTGCGTCGGAAATGAACAAAGCCCGTTTGTGCGAATTGGTAGATACGGGAAAACTCTCATTCCAGATGTTTGAAAACTCTGAAGTGAAAAAGGCATATTGTCCTGTATGTAATCAGTAGGATATGGATTTTTGGTATATTATAATCGCTACTGTCGTTTCCTATTTGCTTGGTTCCATAGCGACGTCGGTGTGGGTAGGAAAGCTGTTTTATGGCATTGATGTGCGTGAACAGGGGAGTGGCAATGCCGGAGCGACCAATACATTCCGTGTATTAGGGGCAAAAGCGGCCATACCTGTGTTTGTTATTGATGTGCTGAAAGCATACATTGCGGCAAAATTGGTAGTATTTTTTCCCTATTTGCCACACACGCCAATGTATGTTAACTTGCAGTTATTGTTTGGAATAGTTGCCGTTGTCGGTCATATTTTCCCCATTTATGTAGGATTTAAGGGGGGCAAGGGTGTGGCTTCGTTGTTGGGCGTGACGTTGGCAATTTCGCCCGTGTCGGCTTTATTGGCGTTGGCTGTTTTTGTAGTGGTATTATTGATTACGCACTATGTGTCGCTTGGTTCAATGGTGGCGGGCTGTTCGTATCCTTTGTTCGTATTTTTTGTGGAAAAGACCGATGTTGTTTCCTTACAAGTTTTCTCCGTGATTTTTGCCGTGCTGTTGCTCGTCACTCACAGAAAAAACATTGCGAGACTGCGAAACGGCGAGGAAAAAAAAATGTGGTAACATTATTTTTTCTCACAATTCCATTCAGAAATAAATTCTTCCAGAAATGTTTCCAAAAATTGATGACGTGGTTCGGCAAGTTCCTTTGCCGTGGGTGTGTTCATCAAGTATTTTAGTTTCAGTAACTTTTCATAGAAATGATTGATGGTTGGTCCCGTTGAATTTCGGTACTCATCGGCATTGGCATAGTCTTGTGGCTCAATTTCGGGATTGTAGAGTTCGCGATTTTTGTAACCACCATAGTGAAACGCACGAGCAATGCCAATTGCCCCGATGGCATCAAGTCGGTCGGCATCTTGCACGATGGCACATTCGATTGACGGAATAGTCGAGGCGTTGAATCCACCTTTGTATGAGATGTTTTTTATGATGTCAAGAATTTTTTCTCGTTCCGTAGGTTTGAATTTTGCCTTTTTCAGGATGTTTTCAGTCAGTTTGAGACCGATGACCGTGTTCCCGTTGCTGAACTTTTCGTCGGAAACATCGTGCAACAAGGCGGCTGCTTGAATGATTTCAATATCGCCTCCTTCGCTTTGAGCTATGAGTTCGGCATTTTGCATAACACGAATTGCGTGAGAATAATCATGACCGCATTCGGCATATTGTAACGTCCGTTTAACTTCGGACTGAACAAATTCGATTCTTTTATTAGGTTTCATAGTGTTTTTTTGAATTATTCATTAGAATTACCGAATCAAAATAAAGTTTTTGTACTCAAACAATCGGTATCCTGTAATCTTCTCAAAAATAAAAAGCATCTTATCGCGAAACGTCATTTTTATTTTGCTTTCGTCAATGTTCACTTTCCAATTCAATTGAGAGATTCGTTCTTGCATAGCAGCAGGATGCGTTCCCTCAAACTTTTTCACTGCATCAACCTCGTCAAAATTAAAAGCAACGATTGGCACAGTATCGTCAATATTTTCGTGGTATAATTTGGCGAAATTCAAGTTCTTTTTGCTCATAATCTCGGGTGGTCGAACCCATCCATAGTGATTTACGTATGCATTGACAGGGGCAACCTTTAATTTTTTATCGTTCTTCCTAAATCCCTGTGCGTCGCCGTACGAACGAATTGCTTTGTCGTTACGGATAATTCTGATTTCTTGTCGATACCACTGACGATTGATGCCAATGTAATCATACGTACCCCAAAAGTGGCGATATTTGAACAACAAACCTTCTACTTCCGTATCGTTCAGGTATTTTTCCATTGCCGCCTTGATTTCACTATGATATTCTTCGTGAACAACCTCGTCGGCTTGCAGATAAAAGCACCAGTCATATTCGGCAGGAATTGCATCAAAAGCTTTGTTTGTCTCTACAGCCAAAACTTTTCCTCCTTTTTGCAAGGATTTATCCCATACGGTGTCAAAAATCTCAATCTTGGGGCTACCGATTGACTCCAGCAACTCGCGAGTAGTATCGTCGCTGTCGCAATCGCCAAGTGCGATGATGAATTTATCGCACAATGGCAAAATTGACAAGATTGATTCCTTTATCGGATAATATAATTTCGCTGCATTTTTTACGATTGTAAAACCACAAACTTTCATTGTATTCAAATTATCTCATCAATAAAACATTTCCAAATTTAGATTTCTTTCCGTTGCCCAGATCAAAACCTTCCCACACTTGTCCGTCGAGGAACGTAGCTTCCATCTTCCAGATATAGGTATCGGATTTTAACATCTTTCCATCACAACGTCCGTCCCAACTTCCAACGAAAACACCATCTTCAACTGCATCGGAATACCATACGAGATTTCCCCATTTGTCATATACGGAGACTTGACACGTCTTTAAGTTATATCCTTTGGGTTGGAATGTTCGTACACCGTGAGCCGGATTCAATGGAGCGAATGCTGTTGGCATGTAGAGGCTAGACGTAATATTTATAAAGATACATTCTTTGTAGTAATCCTTACAACCGAAAGAGTTTTCTACCGTCAATATTGGGCAATTGTAACCATATATGTAGTCACCTTCTTTGATTGGGAATTTACGTTTTTCATACGGCACTTTCTCATCTATCTGACTCTCATCTTCGCCGATATGACCATAATTCCAATATAACGTGTAAGGAATTTCTTCGGCAATGCGTTCTCCATCAGTTGTCACGTACACGATAGAATCTTGCAGTGTACTATCTTGTAGTTCGATTACATTGACAGCTCCTGGCAATGACCACGCATAACGTGCATTAGGTGCGTTTGCAATTCTTACAATCAATGTATCGGCACCTTGACAACCAGCCCATGTCTGTTCAAACACCACGATGGTATCCATTCCCGACTTGCTCCAGTCAACGTATCGTACCGAAGTTGACGTTGCATCTTTTGAGTAATTGAGATTGCCACCCGAAACAGACCATAAGTACGTACTTGTAGAATTATATTGCGTATAATAGTTCTCGGTTGTTCCCACGCATACAGAATCGGAACCAAAAATCTTTGTCTGTGCGGCAGGAGCCAATGTGAGTTCTACCGTCGTGCTATCACTATGACAGCCCGTTTCACTGTTATAATCGAACACAACGAAACGATATGTTCCTACAGGCAAATCATCTTGTTGAGAATCAAATATATAGCGTTGTCCTTGTGCTACAGTCGGGCGAATGCCATCCATACTCATCCACGTAACATTTGGTGTTCCGAATGCGAACAAAGGTTCTATTTCTTCGCCTTGACAAATCACTTGTGATAGCACAATTGGCTGACGTGCCTTTGCATTTGTCATCACCTTAATCGTGTCCATAACACTTGGGCAATATGAACCTTTGAGTTCGTTCTTAACGAAGTATTGGGCACGAATGGTATAATTGGTACTTGTCGTAGTTGCCGACGACATTGTTACATAATCTGACAACAACAAGCTGCCGTCATTTTGTATCGTCTTATTTCCTGGGAAAATGTTCCATTCCACGTAACTGTTGGACTCGTTCGGCGTCAATACTGTCGTCAACGATTTTTCTTCGTCGTATTCACATCGTTTCAATACAGAGATTTCCTCGTCGTCAATAGTGATAGAAATCGTTGGCTGAGCAATCACTTCTGCCGTAACTTCGGCAACTTCGCTCCGACAGCCGCTCTTTTCACGAACAACATAATATGTCTGGTCGGTTGTCACATCTGGAATAGAGAAATTATATCCCTGACCTTCAAATGTGTTCAATTCAGCATCGGAATACCACAAATCTCGAGGTCCGTTGGTTGCCAAGTTCGCAGTAGAATTGTAGCAAACCATATCGCCTGTCACGTTTGGCTTGTCGGGACTTTCAACTACGACAAACGAGGCAATAGCATAATATCCCACGCAACCATTTTGTTTCTGACGAACATAATAGCGTTGCGTACCAGGTTGTGTAATCGTGTGCGTATAGGTATTTCCCGTTGACAATTCCGATGTCGTATCCATTGAAGTGTACCAAATAACGCTTACGCCGTCTTGTTCAGGAACCGACAAGACGTGTTCCGTATCGTAATCACACGAAGTTGCATTTGTTTGAACAATAGGCACATTCGGCAATGGTTTTACTTCATACATTGTTTCCGTCGTGGCACTCTCGCACCCGTTCAGCGTCTGCGAAGCATAATACCAATATGTTCCCGCTGCGCTTACAGGTGGATTGAATGTGGCTGATTTGCTCAATATTCCCGTTGCATCAGGATTTGCATACCACGTAATGCTACCGCCATTTTCGGCAGTTGCCTGCAATTCACCACGCTCACCGGCCTCACATACCGAAGCACCTTGAGTAGCAGGTTTTTCTGGAATTGGTTTTATTTCATACTCAAATGCTACAGGTTCGGAAGAACAACCGTCAACAACGTTCGTCGCCCATACGAAATGAGTACCTACGTCCATCCTATTCGGAATGTATGTCCGTCCTTCTTCGTCATAACTATCGTACGGAATCGCTGGCTCTTCTTCGTGCCATCTGATTGTACCCGTACCAACGCCACTTAATGTTGGATTCATTTCATACTGACACACTGCATTCGTGGTAGCAGAAACAACCGGTGGTTGTGGTTTCTTCACTTCCAGAGTGACTTTTGCACGCTTGCTTTCGCAGGCAGCAGGGAAAACGTTGCCATTATATTCAGCAACCCAATAGGTATAGGTTGCTGCCGTTGTTTCATCAATATCTGGAACAAAGATTCCCGCTGCGGAAACCGAAACAGGTTCTTCACTTATTTCTGTTTCATAAAATTTGAAACTAACCTCCGAACTACCATTTGGACGGGAGCCAGAAATCCATTCACCAAATGAAGCCTGTAACTCAGGAACTGCTTCATAGTTACAAATTGGCTCTGGAGAAACAATCACCGGTTTTGGAACAGGACAATCAATAATATCAACTTTTGCTTCCGACTTCTTACTTTCACACGTATTGATTGTTTGCGTAGCAAAATATGATTTATGAGTTACCGTAGCACCATTGTCACCTGTTGCATATTCGGCGCTATTAGATTTTTTGGCGTTATTTGCATCATACCAAGTTATCTCGGCGTCATTGCTTATTGGTGTTGCAGAAACAACAACAGTCTTGTTTTGTTCCGTCAATGCGGCAAAATCAGATACTTCAGGCGCAGGAGTAAATTGAACCTTGATATTTTGTTTCGCCGTATTCACACACTGTTTGCCATCGGTGTAAGTGTATGAAATTTCATACGTGCCTGTTTGTTCTCCAAATGTTGTTGGATTAAACACGCCAGCCGACGTGATTCCGTTGTTTTCTGTTCCGTCAACAGCCCATGAGCCGTTACCAGCGCCGTTTGAATGATAGTCAACAGTTGCTTTCCACACAACATCGCCACCATCGTAACAAACGAGTTGTTTGTTTAACTGGTCAAAGGTAATTTCAGGCAACGGATTCACCACAACCGTAACTTCTGCTTTCGCACTTTCGCATTGAATATGCGACAAAGCATCGGTTGCCAGATAACTTACGTAGAACGTATATGTGTCCGAAGTTGTTGTAGAAACACCCGTAGCAAATGAATTTGACGCTCCGCGGGTCAGTTCGCTTTTATTACTGTCGTACCAAATCCACGAATCAGCCGAAACTGTTGTCGAAGCAGGCAACGCAGCCGAAATATCCGACAGATTTGTTCCATTTTGACAAATCTCCGTTCCCGTTGGAACTGGAGCCATAAAAGGACAATCGTTGATAGTGACTGTTACGGGAACTTTATCACTTTCACAACCTTGAACAGTCTGTGACAAATTGTAAGTTGACGTGTGAGCTTGTGACGGATTATCGTCTGTCGTCCATTGTGTGTCGTTCGAAGCTACAACGCCGTTAGCATACCAATTTGCAGTACCATGCAATTCCAAAAATTGTGCGCTGAGGATTACCGGGTCTGGTTGCGAAGTCAGACCAGCGTAATCATTGGCTGACGGAATTTCTGGATATTCAACCGTAACGGTCAATTCATCATAGTTTGTACAATTCGTATTTTGGTCGGTGTAGGTGTAACGAACGTTGTATGAAGCGTCAACCTGACCATTCTGTTTTGAATTGAATATACCATAACTTGACACTACGGCAGCATTGTTTTCAACCGACCAATTGCCAGCCGTCATCATTGCTCCGTTCACCGTTGCCGACATTTGGTAATCGCCAAGTTCGTAACAAATCGCGTTATCGACAGGAGTAATCGTAACAGACGGCAATTCGTGAATTGTCACCGTTACTTCTGCCAACGGACTCGGACATTGTTCCTGTGTAGTCGGTTCCGTTGCAAGATAGCCTACATAGAACGTCGTTACTTCGGCATTTGCAGTTGAAACGCCCGAGGTATACGTATTTTGCGTTGCACCCGATGTCAGTTCGTTTTTGTTTGCATCGTACCAAATCCATTTGTCGGCAGGAACAGTTGTCGTTGTTGGCAACGATGCCTGCAAATCATCTAAGCTTGTCGCATTCTGGCATGCTTCTGCCGAAACAACCTCAGGCTTTGCAAACGGACAACTTACAATCTGCACCATTGCCTCAGCCTTCTCGCTTTCGCAACCATTTACAACCTGTGTCAGATAATACGTAACCGTATGTTCCGTTGTCGGGTCGTCGCCTGTTTGCCAAGAATCGCCCGTTTCATACGTTGAGGCATTTGCCGAAGCGTACCAATGTACCTCGGAATAATTTGCCTCCAACGAAGTTGCCTTTGCCGAAACCTCAACCGTCAATGGTTTTGAGACTATGCCCAGATAACCGTCTGATTCAGGTTTGTTAGGATATTCAATGTTAAATTCCTCCGAAGCAGTGTATTTACAGTTATTTCCGTCGGTATAACTATATTGAAGCGTGTATGTCCCATCGTTTTTCCCTGCCGAAGTCACATCAATCACGCCAGACTGAGCGTCAACGGTAACTTCATCACCAACAACCGACCAAGTTCCTGCCGTAGAGGCAACAGAATTTATCATACCCGTTGCCGTATATGTTCCATCGGCATAGCAGAGGTAATCAATCTGATTGATGCTTACTTGCGGCAATTCGTTCACCGTAACCGTAACTGGCGTTGGAACAGACCAGCAATCTTTATCGGCATCATATTCCGCAGCATAATAAGTAACTACAGTAGCAGAAGCTGTCGATACTGTCGTTGCATACGTGTCGGTATCATCTTGCAGCAACGAGGTCAATTCTCTGTCGCTGAACCACGATAATTTCTTGCTATCACCTGCATTTGCCGCAGTCAACGTAACATTCTCATCATCGCCGACACATAAATTTTTACTTTGTGCAATCGGTGATTTTGCAGAACAATTCGACAATACCAATGTTGCCAACGTGCTGTCGCTGTAACAAGCCTTGCCGTTTATCGTTCTGTATTCCTTCACGAAATATGAATACGTACCTTCCGTAGTTTCAGGACTTGTGTATGACGCACCTGTTTCCAACTGATTTCTGGCTTCATCCTGCCAAATCAGCACATCGGTTGATACGTTGGCAGTTGCCGTCATTGTCGTCACCTCAAGTAAATCTCCGAAATCGTCTATCGTCACTGTTTTTGGATTCGGTGCATCAACTGTCGGTGCAAGCACTTTCACAACGTCAATGATGTGTGTTGCAGAGTTTTGACAACCGTTTGCGTCGGTATATGTGTAGGTAACAGAATTTTGTCCTACAGCCGAAGTCGCAGGATTGAAATCAGCAGACGTTGCACCTGTTGTTCCTACAAATTTATAACTTGTAGCCGTCGTCGTTGCTGGCTCAACAGCCAAGGTTACCGCTTCCGAGTTATAACACATTTCCGTAGGATTAGAGTTTGCGAACGTCACAGTCGGCAAATCGTGAATTGTAACAACTGTCGTTGCCGTATTCTGACAAGCATTCTCATCGGTGTATGTCAATGTAATATTATACGTGCCAGCACCATTCGACGTCGGAAGAGTTCCGTCGGTGCCGATTGTTCCATTATCAACAGAATATTCAAGTGTTCCCGTTGTAAGCGATGGCGTTATCGTTACATCGGCACTATTTTCTCCACTAACACATACATCGGTTTTGCTTGGTGAGATTGTCACCGTTGGCAATGCGTACACGTTCATCGTCTGTGTTGCCACATTCGACGCGCAGTTTGCATCACTCGTAAACTGATATGTCACCTCATAATCTCCTGCACTGTGCGTACTTGGAACAAACGAGGCAGATGTCTTTGATTCATTTGTAACATTCGTCCATTGGAACGTTCCATCTAAGTCATTAGGTTCTATTGTTGCTGTAATTTCCTGTGCGTTCGTTTCAGAAATACAAATTCCTGACTTCAATGTAGAAAGAGAAACAACAGGAACTGAATTTACTTTGATTGGCACACTTACATTTCCTTTACAACCACTTGCATCGGTTACGTCAACCGTCAACGTGTAGTCGCCAACTTCGGCAGTCGCCAAGAATGTAGGAGTTGCCATCGTTGTGGAATTTAATTTTTCAGCGGCAGAACCCGACCACGTTTGCGAAGCATATTCTTGCGACAACGAAACGGTAACTGCCGTTCCTTGGCAAACCGAAGCACTTGAAAGTATGATTTCAGGCACAAGTTTGTCTTTCACTATAACCGACAATTCGGCTTGTTCGCTTTCGCAACCGTCAACTATCTGACTAACATAATATTTCGTCGTTCCTTCCGATGCTGTTGAAGGAATTGGTCCCGTTGCCGAAGGCGTTTCTGTACCAGTTGTACCATACCATTGTGGATTAGCAACGCCAACCAATGTCAACGGGTCGGTAACCTCAGCATTCAAACAATAAGAAATTGTCGTCACTTGTGGTTTTTCAGGTTTTGCCACAATCGTGAAATCTTTTGTTGCTTCCTTCGACTTACAAGAATGACCGTCGGTATAGACATACGAAACAGTCAGCGGACCAGCAGCATTTGCACTTCCGTCAATTGTAGCGGTTGTATCCGTAACTTTCGTCGCGTTAGTCCATTCTCCTACGCCATTACCACTGCCTGTAGTGACTTCTTTAAGCAAACGAACACCGCGTCCATATCCTCGATTGTATTCATAAATAAAACTTGTTTTATTACTACGTAATCCAAAATAGCAAGCTGAAGCCCCACTTGTAGTACTTGACCAATAAGATCCATCATCTCTAATATATTGTACGGTTGTGCCAGCCAACGTACAAGAAGTTGGAAGGAATAATGCCCCGTTTGCTTCCATTTTCTTCCATTCATCGTACGTATATTCGTTGATTGTCTTAAAATATTCATCGCCATTACCCGATGAAAATCCTGGGTTAAATGTAATACCAGTTGGCAATTCCCAATTATCTGGTAAGATTATTACCCCATTAACATTGTTGACACAAGCGACCGCAACTAAATTATCCGCATTTGGTCTGCCAGAACGCAGATATTCCCATTCTGCCATAGTTGGAGTTCTCCAAAGTCCTGCCTTATTTCCCCCATTTGAGATTGCGTTATAGATACCCCAATCGGCATT
>JAEEGL016959675.1_pt1 | contig 35216 bp, 30 predicted proteins | sample 9134231 | NCBI WGS metagenome assembly JAEEGL01 (sample SAMN16246548, study PRJNA631951) | gut metagenome | biome: gut microbiome; feature: rumen; material: fiber-attached | host: Bos | place: Iran: Karaj | collected 2018-10 | reverse complement strand
AACAATAGCAACAATGCTAATTGCAAGACCTGCACCTTCATCACCTAAACCATTGAAATAGCATAAGAATAAAAGGGCACCAAAGATAATAAAGATAAATGGTTTTAATAATTCTTTAATCTTTTTCATATGATAAATATATTCTCCTTTTGATAACAATAATATACTCTACTATTTATTAAAAATAAACGTTGCTTTAATAAATTATTTCTTGATAATCCCTATAACTCTAATTAAATTTCTCAATCAAAATATTTGCTACCTCTTTAAGCTCTTCTTTGTTAATTGTAAAAATCTTATTTCCGATACTATTTAAAGAAGTGCCTAAATCATAAACCTCAGATGAATCTAAAATTAAATATCTATTATGCGATTCATTGAATTTTTTTATTTCTAATTCACCATGAACTTGGCTGATATATTTTAATGGTTCTGCATATTTTATAAGAGTTTGTCTCATTTTCACAAAAACTCGAGAAGTCTTTACACATATTTCATCTGCAACATCGCTCTTAAGAACTCCACAAGTGCAATAATGCCTTGTTCAGTATAGACAAACGGCATATATTTTCTGTTCTTTGTACTTTCTCTAAAGGTGACATTTTGGAACCTTTGATTTTTTAATAACTAATTTATTACTTCTCAAAAATGATTCATTTAAATAAATTTGCAGTGTTAATTTGATTGTAATTACTAATAAAAAAATAGCCTCTATCTTATATGCAGATTTCGGGGCTATTTTTATTAGTTTTTAAATGTTGATCCGATTAATTCATATATATCATCTTTAGTAACAAAATCAGAGAATGATACATATGTTAAATAATGTTTGAAATTAAGCTCTAATAATGTATGACTTCTTAAATCATCATAAACATCAATGCCACTTGAAATGTAAACTGTGAAAGTATTTATGCTATTAGCATCTATTCCTTGATTAAAACTTGTGACAAATGTCGCAGAATATGTACTACCAACACATACCATTGTTGAAATTTTAAAGGAAGATATATCAGTTGGAATATTGTTCTTAATTCTGTATCTAAGAACAACGTTGCTATTATAAAAATCTTTTCCAACGATTTCGCAACTAATTTTAGAAACATCGTGTTTAGCAAATCTAGCAGCTACTCCTACTATTGAAGTAATCGTAAAACAAAGGCTAGATAACCCTAATATAATGGAGAAGATAATTGTTAATAACTTGTTTTTAATATCATAAATCATAATAATTCTTCAATTTCATCTTCAGTTAATGGAGCTAAGTTATTAGAAGCAAGGCATTTTTTACAAGCTTCAAGTTTTCGTTCGTTATACTTATATACCAAGTTGTGATGAATATTATTTATTGTTTTACGTCTCAAAACACAAACAGCAATTAAACCTCCTAAATATATAGGAGTTCCAATCATAAGATATCCATTACCAAGAGCAATAGAGAAGATAACTGAGAGTCCTAAAAGAATTGGAAGAACAATTACACAGATAAGTGAAATAACCCCAAACGATGTCTTTTTGAATATTCCTTTTGCCTTATCTACTTTAGGTGTTGTTTCATTACCTTGATTGAATTCTTGAGAAGATTCTTCAAATAAATGTGATATTTTACCTTTTTGATTTGCGACACACGAGAATGTAACTTTGTGGTTGTTTGACATTGCATTTAGTGTAAACGCTGGAACATAGTAAAATGCTTTCGCATCACTTAAGCTACATCTGCCACTCACTCTAAAGTTACGGTTATAATCTCCTGGAAGACTTGTTCTACATTTAAACTCTAAACTACCTATTTGATATCTCTTTGCACTTTCATCTGCGCTTCTATCAGCTCTTTGTTTAAGTGGATATCTTTCTACTTCTTTGAATTGTTCAAATTCATATATATCACTATAGAAGTATGGAATTGATGAACTTATTTCCGTTTCATCTCCAAAGGCACAGAAGGTTGTATCTCCACCATCTTGAGATGAACCTGAAAATGGTTCCCATCTTGTTTCTGTTCTATAGTGTTCATTACCTTCTTTATCGTAGTAACTAACTCTATGGTCTATGCCTATATCACATGTATATGAAACATCAACACTATATTCTTTGGTGACATATGTGATATAGGCCAAAGACACCATTGATTTATCAACTTTAAAGTTTTCTAAAAATGTAGGCGATACATTCTCCGACTTAAAAAGATGAAGAACAGCATTCCTAACAAACACTTCCTCATCTAAATCTTTCACTACTTGGTATACCGGAACATCTGCGACTTTAGAGTCAGACGCAAAAGAATTGATATTGTATACATTAACATCAGGTTTCTTGACTTTAACAATGCATGAACAGTGTCTGCATCTATATGTGTAGTCATCTAACTGCTCTAAGTCACCTGATCCACAGCTGGAACATGTTACATTTGCGATATGTTCTTGTTTTGTTTTCTTTTTTGGTTTTTCTTTCTCTTCAAAAATATATCCACATTCCGGACATTCTTTTGAAGAAATATCTATGTCTGCACCACAGTCAGGACATTTCTTTGTTTCTTTTGTTTCTTCTTTAGTAAAGATATAACCACAGTGAATACAAGTATCACGTGACTCTGATACTTTACCACCACATTCTGGACAAATCTTAACACCCATAATATTAAATCTTTATTTAGAATAGTTTATTTTTTGTATATTAGCAAATGCTTATATACATTTAACAAAACTATATTAAAGAGTCTTCTTTGAATCTAAGAATGCTTGGATTTCATTAATTGTTAACTTACCTGATTTAACATCACTTAATACATCGCTATATAAAAGGCCTTTATGAACTGAGTAAACAAACATTTTAGCTTGTAAAGTTGAATATTCTTCAATCTCTTCTTCTCTTTTAGCTATTTCTGCCTCATCTATACATGCTTTAACGTAACAAATTCCTAATAAAGACATTACTAAAAACTCAAACATAGTGTTCTCCTAAATACAATAAAAGTCATGTGTATAATGACTATCTTTCCTAAATATAGTCTTCTGACTTGTAAGGCAATATTCTTTTATAATCTTATTTTTAATTTCTTCTTTCATTAAATCTTTATCAAGATATATGACAAATCTTTTTAAAAAGTTATCAAATATAACTCTGCCTCTTGGATAATTACCATAATCTCCTTCTATATTTAAAGAATCAAAGAACTCTAAGTGAGATATATCATCATCGAAAAACCATAGATTTTTATGGAATTTCTCTAAAAATGAATGATGAGAGAATATCTTTCCATCAATAAAGAAGAAAGGTCCAACAGATGCATATGGATCAATTCCTTTTATTAAATCAAAGAATGATTCTTCTTTATAAAATCTATAAAAGGATAGTCGATACATTAATAAAGCAATCTCTTCTGCTTTTTCTAAAGTTATTAGAGATTTAATATTTCTAATTTGATTTTTTTGATATGTATTTAAATCTAATGATTCTAATACTATTTCTTCCCATTCTCTTAAGCCGTGATAGCCAAACCTAGATAAATCTTCCGCGATCGTCATTGCCTCATCATGATTAATATAATCATCTTCTAATAATGAAACGATTTGATAAAACATACTTATTGGTTGACCATCACTGTTTAACATATGATTTAGGAATAATCTTTCATCATAATGCTCAGCATAATGTAACTGAATAAGCTCGATTAAATCATCTAATGATCTTGGTTTTCTTATTTTAACTAACTCATTAAAACCAACTGGATCACTTGGAATTAAATAATAAAGGTTTGGTAAATAATATGGTCTTTCCGCATAACTTAGCATTTCATCAATTAAATATAAGTCTTTAAAAGAATCGTCTTTGAATGAAATGCCAGTTATCTTTTCTAACTTATTAAGTTGGTTTCTTAATTCATCAATATCTTTTTCTAATAAAACTGCCATTTTAGTGTCCTCCTATAATATAAATACCATGGGAAATAGGACACAAAAGGGCAGTTACTCTACTAAAGTAGGAAATCTTTAACCTTACTTATATACACAAAATCAGGTTTTGGAAGATTGATACCATGTTTTTTAGCAAATGTAGTAATATTGTTTTCTTTACCAAAAATCTCATTAATTTCATTTATTAGATTAGAGTAGATGATATCTAACTCCATGTAATTATCTGGAACAAAGATTATATATTGAAGAGTTTGTTGTCTGCCTGTTTTTTCTTTGTGCTCCGCTAACGCTAATAAGTGATGCATTAATTGTTTAATGTTGAACTGAGCTTCAGAGTAATCTTTATCGATATTTAAACCAAGATTATTTAAATTAAATCTCAAATGACCATCTACAACTTTAACTCTGTTAATATCATCAAAGAACTTATTGAAATGTTTTGCTTCTAAATATGATGATGTAAATTGTTCACCTTCACTATTAACAATTTCCTGGCATTTACATTCATAATAAGTATCTCCAGCAACTGCATCAGGATGTGCTGTAGCGTGGAATTTACCATTTTCTTTGTAGAAAGAATAGTTTTGCTCAAACTTTACAATATTTTTTATCTTTTTTTCATTTTTGCAGTATAGATAGCAAAGTCTTGCGCTACTACTTAATGAACAGAATGGGTAATGACCATTTCCATTCTTGTCTTCTAATTCTCTAGAAACAATTCCGTCTCGTTTAAATTCTTCAATAACCGGATTAGCATATTCATTATCGTAATAATAAGTATCTGGACTAATAATTAATACTTGTCTTTTAAATTTGATACTTTCAAGAACTTTATTACGGAATTTAGCCAATCTTTCAGTCGAAGAAAAGTCTTCATTTTTAATACTTTTAATTTGATTCTTAAGATAAGTTAAATACTTTGCTTTGAAGTCGTTATCTAAAAACTCATATGATTTCGTGCTTATTCTGAATAATGGGTAGAACAATTCATTCTCAGAATTACCTGTTACTGTGTAAATCATATGTTCTTCATCGATTATTCCTTTGCCTTCAAAGTATTTATCAAAGATATTAAGAGTGTTCTTTTCTTTGCATTTCACTCTTAATGTTGTTTCTTTTTCGCTTTTAATACCAAAGTTTTTTGTTTCTTTGTTAATAAGGTCGATAACTTTGTTATCTACTTTAAATGAACTAAGTATTTTGATATCTCTCATAAGCGAGATGTCTAACTTTCGGTATTGATCTTTATTATCAACACATAATAAGTAATATGTCTTATTCGTGAAATAAATCTTATATGGTTTGCAGTAATAAGGTTTCGTGCTTATATCCTTATAGAAGAATATTACTTCTTTTTGATTCTTGATAGCTTTAATAAGTAATTCCAAATTATCTAATACATCATTGCTTATTGAGTTATCTCCTATTACTGATTCTGTAATCACATAGTTAGGAAGAGAAGCTAATACCTCTTCTATTCTTTCATTTCTTTTCATTGCAATCGAAAGTGCAAGTAAGATATTTTCAGGAATTGCTAAACCTTTATCTAGTTTCTTTGATAAACGATATCCACCTTCTCTTCCTCTTTTAGTGATGATAGTGATATCGTTTATCAAATTGAGTTCCTCTAAATATCTTCTTGCCTGTCTTTCACTTACTTCAATGTAGTCTGCTATTTCTTTTATACTTGTCCATTGAGTGCGATTAACTTTTTCATTTAAATAGAATAACACTTGTAATTCTTGGCTTATTTTTGACATATATTTATTACTTGCCTCTAAATATAAAATATCAAATATATTAGGACAAAAACAGGCACTTTTAATAATTTTCAAAAGAAAACCTTCAGGGCGGTCAAACCTTGAAGGTTATTGTTTTGTTAATTAATTAGCTAATCTAGTCTAAATTAGTTAACCTTTCTTCTTTTAATAAAGAAGTATCCACCAATTGCGGTTACTGAAACCATTGAAATGATAACAATAAGAGTAATTGTTGTAGTGTTGTTTTCGGACATATTGCCTAATGCGAGACGTGCTGCACCAATTGCTGCAGGATTTCTTCCTAAAAAGTCATTATAAGCAGTAATTCCTTGTGCTTTGTTGTATTTACCAACAATGTAATCATATCTTGCTAAAGCTTGTTCAATAACATTTTCAGAATTTTCATTCGCTGTACCAGCAGTTAATAATGTTTTTTCATGAGCAATTGTGATATTGCCATAATTTCCTGAAATTGTACTCCAGGTACTTGTGCTTGGTGCAGTTGCGCCATTATTACAAGTAATGTCATTCATTAATGAGTTTGCAATTGAACCAGCGAGTGATCCTTCTGCAACAAATTGAATCTCTGGGTCTCCACTACCAGTGCTAGTGTATCCGCGCCAATCTTGTTCATTGTAACAAGCAAGATAACGATAGGTTGAACCTGTTGTGTTTTCTTTCATGTGGTATGCACCAGTTTCGGTAACACCATCATCTGATAATGACCAATAGTTGCTCTTTAATGAAGGATTTGTCATGACTCTAATGGCAGTATTACTACTAGATGTTGCTGTTGTATTACAAACTAAATAATATTTAGTAGATGAAACAGTAACACTAATTTCATAGAGATTGTCATCTTTTAATACAACATCGAACGCAGTTAAGCTATTTGAAGAGCTTAAGTCTACTGCTTCAGGGGATCCTGAAGTGTGTGCTTCTGCATTAAGTCCGAATGTCTTATCGCTATTCATAATATAGTAACGACCACTTGAAATAGGACCGGTTACACTTGTAACAGAAATGTTAGTTACAGTGAAAGAAGCTGAATCGTGTCCATCCCATGTTGCTACAACTGCAAATGAAGTATCAGATGTAGATAATGTAGATGGGGTATATGCCCAATGGGTTACTTGAGCAGTTACATCTTCAGATCTAGTAATCGAAACACCACCATTATTTGAATAATTAGCTGTAACAACTAATCCACTATTTGTTGGTGAATTACCAGCTTTATATGTACCATTATTTGCTGTTGTCCAATCATTAGATTTAGAAACAACTAAACTATGGAATTCTTCATTTTCATCAGCGACAGTCAAAGTAATTGTTACTGAGTAAAATTTATTTGTATAACTGCTATTTTTATTACATAAAGCAAAAGTATTTCCAGTAATGTTGGTATATCCTCTATACAAATCGTTATCGGTGCCAGAAGTACCAGTGGAAGATGTAGGTGTCAAAATTGAGTCATTAACATAGATTCCAACACCATCATTTTCGTATTTATAATAATGGACTTCAACATCAGAAATTGTAGCATTTGAGTTATTTGTAACTGTTAATGCACCATTTGTCTTTGCGGACTCATATTCATGATAGCTAGTTAAAACAGTAATATTGCTAAAGGAAACAGTTAAGTTTCTATACCAAACTCTATTAGCACCAGTTCCTTCTTTAGCTTTTATTTCATAATCTCTAGTTGCAGGAAGTGTGTCAGATGCTTCGTTTGCAGCACTAATTGTAACAGTATAACTTCCAACAGGTAAATCAACTCTAACTGGATCAGCTAAAACAGTTATATCAACATAATCTGGATCAGCATTTCCACCATCGTCTTGAACAGAAACTCTTGCAGAGCCGGCTTTCTTAGCAGTTAAAGTCACACTAGCTCCAGATGTAGCAGACAATTCAACAACACCAGTTGTAGTATTATTGCTTGAGTCTTTTTCGTTAGAGATTGTGTAGGTGACATCGCCTGTCCATTCGTTAGCACTTCCATCAAGAGCGTAATATCCCAATGTTGCAGTATCACCAATAGACATTGCTTCAGAAGGTTTTCCGGTTAACGAAATTGTATCGCAAGCGATTACTGGCAATGAACCAGCTTCATAAAGATAAACAGGAGCATGGTCACCAAGATTTGAAGAAGCATATGCTCTAATATCAGTAGATCCATTTAGACCTAAATGACGGCTACTACTATTTTCTCTTAAATAGACACCATTTGTACTATTTTCTACGACGCTCCATTTTCCGTGAGTAGAATCAGGGCTTGCACTTGAACTTAATTTAGTGCTATCGTTTGCCCATTTAATATAATTTCCACTAGCAGACCATACACCAGCACTTTCTGTAGCAAAACGGACATAATATCCGCCATCAGTGGATTCTAATGCGACATAACCAATTGATGCGATACTAGTGGTTAAAGCAATGTTATTAGATGAAACACTGCCTGTTGCAAAAAGTGTGCCATCATTACTCAAAGCATAGACTTTACTAACATGAACGTTGCTTGTGCTTGTAATTTTAGTCCATGAGTTTATAGGATTGTCCTGCAACCCAGAAGCAACTACAGAAAAACCTGTTGTGTTATGTGTGGTTCCGTCTGCTGCAGTAGCCCAAACATAAACAGTACAGTTATCTAAGAATGTAATTTTACCATTTGAATCAATAGAGGCTTTATTAGCAATGCTTGTTCCGCTTCCATATGTACTTGTACTCGTAATGGACCATGTAACAGCATGGCTATAACCACCAGTACCAGAGACTGATGCTTGGCATTCATAGTAAGCATCGCCTTTATAGGTGCCAGTTAAAGCTGTTTTTTCTGAAACTGTAACGCCGGTATAAGTTGCGGAAGAACCCGTGCTATATTCACAAACTAATGTATAAGCAGTAACACGTTTTCCTGAAGTTTTAGATAAAACAATACTAGTGATACCGTTTAAGTTGTCCCAAACCATTGGATTACCAAGATTTGAAAAGGTTGTTCCTTTGTTAGCGATAGTTCCACTGTCTGCTTCGCTGCCACCAATCGTTAGTGTGTTAGAATCATACTTAGCACCATAAACTGAAATTTTGTTTACAGCATAACTGCTTCCAATGGTAAACGTTGCAGAAGCAGCATTGGTATTATTGGCACCAAGTGTTAAACCGCCATTCATTCCATAACGAACGGTTCCAGAAACGGAACAGGCAGTAACAACACTTGTAGCAGTTAAACCAGTAGCGACCTTAACAAAACTACTATAATTACTATTGGATAAATTGGTTCCGCTTGTACTTGAAATTGCACTCTCATCGTAAAAATCAATAAGGAAAACACCAGTTGATGCAGATGGGCGAGTTGCAGCATCAGCTCTACTTGCTTTTTGGCTGCCAACAGCAACACCTACTCCGGCTGCTAAAGAAAGTCCTAATACTAACTTAGCAACACGAGTAATAAATTTGTTCATAAATTTTTCTCCTTTCTTTTACCTCCCCGCTTGATACGAAATGCGAGTGAGGGTATATGAACAATTCGCCGTATTTTTACATCAGTCAGGAGTTCACCATTGAACGATTTCTTAACTACAGTAAAAACACGATGTTTTGTGGTTATCTTTCATATAGCAAAAAGACTAAAGTAAAAGATAACTCTTTAAGGAGATTCTCTTTTTAAGAGCAATGTGCACTTTCGTTCTTTATAAGAGTATCAACCTTAAATAACGAATTGAGATTAACTTTTAATCCTTTGACCAGAAGGATTTACGAGTTGTTCTCTCTTCACGTTATATTTTAAATTAAAATATTAAATTCTCAATAAGAGATTATCTGAAAGTGATTTCATTAGAAGAAAAAGCCTGGATTATTTCATCCAAGCTTATTTAAATCGGTTTTTTCTTATTTCGTTACTCCTGCTTATAGAAGATAATAACTCTCCTTTGGTTAGGTTTGCTAAGGCAAGAGTGTCTTTTGGTAAGCATTTCCCGCTGTACCCAGGAGAAGGACTATTGTAATAATCTCCAATCCTTGGATCTAAAGATACTCCACTTATGATTTGGTGGGTATCTAAATTATTATCTTTCGCGAATGTATCTAGTTCATTAAAGTATGCGACTCTCATTGCAAGATATGCATTGGAGAATAACTTAACTGATTCAGCTTCTTTAGTGGACATATATAATATGTTAGGTCTATTAAGAGAGGAATTTTGTAATAGCCTACCAAGTTTAGTTACTTTGTTAGTTTTATTGTCACATCCAATAATAATTCTACTTGGATGCCTCATATCTTCTAAAGCATATTTTTCTCTTAAGAATTCAGGACAATAAACAATGTTTACATCATTTAAAGATTCAGTGAATCCTATATTACAAGTTGACTTAATAACTATTGTTGTTTTTGAGTTGACTTTTCTAATGTCTTCCACCACTTGTCTAACAATATCGGTGTTTAATAAACCAGTACTTGCATCATAATTAGTGGGAACACATATGAATATGTAATCATTAGTAATATATAAATTAGGATTTGGTAATGATGCCTTTAAAATATTCTCTTTATTTATTTCCTTTACTCTATCTTCATTAATATCGATTAAAACTACATTATTACGTTTTGCTAAAACAATTCCTAATGTATAGCCAACATAACCTGCTCCTACAATCGTTATATTACATCTTTTTTTAATTACATTATGAGAGTTTTTGTGATTCCTTAACTTAGTTAAACATTGCTCATATTTAAGTGAACCAATATACTTTTGATCACTTTCTAATCTTTTGTAAGTTCTTAGAGGAATATCACAAATTAATGATGACTCTAATTGGGTCAAGTTCTTTGAAATACGCAGTTCTTTTAAGGTCATGGTTATATTATAAAAGAAAAGTGCCAAAGTGGCACTATCTTTTGTAAATATATTTATTTCCTACTTTGTAGCGTATAGCCCGTGAAGATTACAGTATTCTAAAGCTCTTAAAACTTTTTCACCTTCAAGTAATGCAAATCTTGCTACTGGTTCATCACCTGGTTTAAGAACTTTTCTTTGATTACCAAAGTTTGTTTGAATCATGATCCATTCTATGTAGTGAGCATCTAACATTGGATGAGCCACTTCTCCAACTTTAACTGTAACAATGTTACCTTCAACACTTATTACTGGAATATGTTTTTCGTGAGCACCATCTTGAGTATTCGGAACAAGTTCTTCCATTGCTTCACCGCAACATTTGGTTGGACATGGTTTGTCATTTAATTGGACCACCATTTTTCCGCATATATTACATCTTAAGAATTTCATAAATATTTCCTTCCTTAATAAAATTATATCTCAATGTTATTTTTCTATTAAATTATTTAATTTTTCTTCTAATCTATTTATAAATAATTCTTTCTATATTTCTGATAATAAACTTCTTAAAAACTCCAACGTGATGAATTTTATTGAAATGCTATTAATTTGTTTGTCTGTGAACTCTTTAGATAAAAGAGGCTTTTTGCTTAAGAAACAATATTTTATATTAGGTTGTTCCCAATTTAAATTATAGTGTTTCTTACAATCCTCAATATGCTCTTTAAACCACGCAACTCTTCGGAGTTCTCGTTCCAACAACGATCTTTTATCTTTTTTGCCAATAAAAATTTCTTTAATTTCGTCTGCTAGTTCATGTGGGTCACGAGAATAGAAGAAATCTTTCACTTCTATCAAATAAATTGAATTTTTATCTTCATCTAAGCCTAAAATGTCTATATCCCCGAGCAAATTACCATTATCGTCTTTAAGTTTTTTATTATTAACAACGGTGACATTTTTGTAAAACTTAATCTCGGGCATAGTTTTCGTTAAATACTGATAACAATATTCGTTAAATATTTCACCTTTCTGTTTTAGCATCATGCCGTTTAATTCATTGATTGGGCCCTCACCTGTTTTAAGGGGCTTTTCATAACCGCCATCAATACTATTAAGGATAAACTGTAATGAATTATATATTGTTTTATTTCCCCAAAGATAATTGTCTCCGCACTTAATAAATGGTTTTCTGACAAGAGAGTTGCTTCTGTTATATTTCCACGGGTAAAGTTCGCGCCTGGCAATACTCCCATCAAAATATTTTTCTCTCTTATGAATTGATAAGTAATCAACCGCTTTCCAAAAAACTTCTCTGTCAATTTTAATCTCGTTTAATTCATCAATTTTATTATCAATTTCTTTCTTGTTAGCTATCTTTATATCATTTTTTTGCTGAAAACCAATAACACTAAATATACTAAACACTTTTGTTAAATCTTTTGTTGTAAAGCCAAATTCTTTCGCATATGCTTCGTCAATCATTTCTTGAGTAACTTCAAAAGAAGGTGATTTGCCTTCGAAACTTATTTTCTTTAAATTATCTTCTACAATAGTGCTCCCAACGATATTGTAAAATTTGTCAAGTTTATCGTCGTCAAATGCTATTCTACCAGACTTCAAAAATTCTATTTCATTAGGAATGATGCCAAAGTATAACGCATCACTAACTCTCGCTATTTTTATAATGGCTTGAATAAGTGATATAGCGTACTCCATATCAGGTAAATCGATAATCTTTGATCCATCAGGCTGCGTAGAAACTAAATATTCAGTGATGAAACGACATCCAATAGAAAGCATATTTAAGTCGTTATAATTTCGATTAATTATTCTTTCGTTCTGAGGATACAAAGCTAATTGATGCTTCATGTTGTCCTGAAACAATAATAGTTGATATAGTTCGTTCTCGGCGTATAAATAAGACACTTTAATTGATTCGAACCAATTGAATTGCGTCAAAAAGATTTCAAGTTTTTCGAATAAACCGTTAACAATTTCTTTTAATGTACCATTAGGGTTTTTGCATAAACCAAACGGAATATTATGCTCAATCAAAAAATCTCCAATTAAGTCGTCCCACAAATTTTCAAGCATATAATTTCTACTTATAGGCACATCAATATCATTTAAGGGATCCATAAAAGGTGCTTTATTTGTGTCAATTGTATAAATAATTTTCTTTTCTTTATTTAAACTAACCTGATTTAAAGCAGAAACAACATCAATTGTAAAAATTCCTAATCGTTTTAATATTTCTTCAACCATCTTTATTTCATTTTCATTGTCGCTGTTAGAGAATTTTTGAATATATCTTTTCGAAAAAGACAGGACACAATGCCTTGTATTGACAAGTTTGCACTCGTAACTTATTTCATTATTTTGCTTAACCTGAATATAAATTGATCCATTAATTTTTTCTTGCAACTTGAAAAGAATTTGGTGCAACCAATAACCAACCACTCTACAAATCAAAAATGATTCCTGATTTTTTTCTTCTGTAAAAATCGAAATTACGCCATTTTTAAGTTTGATGGCTGATAATAGGATGTTTGAATGAACGCCAAGCAGCGGGTCTGGCCCATATATACCATCGTCATATTTTCTTAAAATTATTGGTTGTTCAGAATACGGAATAAAGGTAGAAATTGTGTTTTCTTGCGAAAGAGCTTTCACCACATATGGGTATAAGAAATCATCACCAAAAGAAACAAAAACATCCTTCAATCTTATATCATCAGCAACATAATAATTTTGGTTAGTCGAACTCAATAAGGCAAAAGTATCAATGTCATTGAAAAGTATTGGCTGGCCTTTTTCGTAATAATAGTTTTTAAAACGGGCATATCCCTCAAACAAATGAACTATGCTTTTTTCATTTTCATAAATGATATTTATATCATCACACGACACAATAATTGGTTTGTTCTTTGATTTGAAGTTAAGCCTAAAATCTAAATTCCCTCCAAAACTATCAACTAAATACAAAGTATAAATTGAGTCTTCTTTATATCCTTTTTCTTTTAATTTAAAATAACCATCCTCTACTTCTTTGGATAATAAATCAGTGTCTAATCGTGGCGAAAAACCATCTTGTTTAACACAGCAAGCATAAAGTGTCTTTGTTGAACTAATTCGATAAGCTTCTTGATGAAAGAGGAGTTTGTTTGTAAAAGAAACAACACTTTTTTCTTTTGGATTAATTCCTGATAATACTTTACATTTAAGCAACCCTGTTTCGAAATTATTAAAATGATAATCATGGAGAAATTCATCAACACAATTAAATTCGTGTGCGAATCTCAGTGTAAGATTATTTAAAAATAGTGCAAAACAAGTGGGATCTAAAATAAGTACATTTTGCCCTAAATCATAAAACGGACAATAATAATAAAACGGTTCAAAATTATCATTTAAGTCTTTCTTTATATTCGCTATCTTTTTATTGCAGAACAGGTATTCATCAAGTTCAATCTCAGATAGATATTTAAGTAAACTTTCTTTAGGTATAACTACTAATTCTGCAAGTTGATCAAGGTTATTAGGTATTTGTATTTTCTCAACATATTCATGATTTGATATTTTCTCCCACGATAAATTAAGTTCTTTCCAAATCTTTTCTGATATTTCTGATAAACACAATATGAACCGAGAGATTTTGTCTTTAAAATCATTGGGTAATTCTACATTACAAAAAAGAAGCAGGTCTGCAATATTATTAAGAGTTGAAACAGAACAATTGTTAATTCCATTGAAAAAATGAAAATCTTGAGTCCATTGAATTATTTCAAAAAAACTTGATCTTGCAGAATCTAATAATCCATCATAGTTTAGTTCATCAATTAGTTCATGAAAGTTTTTACTATCAATCTGTTGATTGTTCTCATCAATATTATGTAAGCATTCCAAAATTCCATTAGTCAATAAGTTGTTTTTGTTTTGGTTTTCAAAAATAAGATTTAGAGCGCTCAATTTAGCTATAATGTCAATCTTATTAAACCTAGAAATATATTTTTTCATTGTTTTATGGATGTCTTTAATATTCTTACACGACTATTTTAAGAATAATAAGAATATTTTTAAGAACTTCAAAATATAAATTAAGAAAGATTAAGAAAACCTAATGATGCAATTATCGACATCATTGTAAGTGTCTCGAGTTTTCTTTCATTTAAATTCCTCCTAAAGCCCCTTCGACCGGGCTTTTATGGAGAAAAATATAACAATAATTACGAGACTAACGAGTCAAAGTAAGTGTCCTATTTATTGTACCAAAGGTCTTTATTTGAATTTTTTGCAATTGCGGATCTAGGAAATTCATTTAAAACAAGATCATCGTTTCTCTCCGTTAATGAGTTTAATTCAGCATAAATGTCTTTAATTTCCCTATCGCTTTTAATAAGATACACTGATTTATTTATTTCAATGGCATGGTTGTCATCAAACCATTTATATAAGTCTGGATAGTTCTCTTTATTTTTTGTTCTTAAATCATATAAAATTATAAATCTTTTCATTCTTTTTTCTCCTTTTTTGAAACGGATTTTTTGGTACTAGACAATTCCGCGCATAAACTCAGCAAAATATCGATTAATAACTTAATGTTTGACATTCGTTCGAATGGTTTCGCCATTAGTTGTATTTCGTTCCAAGACTCTTTATAGTCATTACTAATAATAGGAATCGAATCTATTTGTTTCTCGAATAGTGACAAATCTTCACGAACGTTTTGACGAAATTCTGATGCCATATCTTCTTTTTCTTGTTCAGATAACTGATTTGTGTTTCCGTATAGGGCATGCTCTAAATTTATTGAACAATAATAAGCTCTAAATTTCATCTTATGTTTCTTAATAACGATATTCCCTTCAGAAGATAGTATTCCTAGTGAATTTTGTTTTATGATATTTCTCCTAATAATGAATGGTTTATCGTTACAAAGAAACTTCTTATTCGCGAAATCAACTCGTGTTTTCTTTTCATCCGTTGGATTAAAAGGCACAACTTCTACATCATCTGCCTTACAATAGCAACAATCTAAATCTGATAACGTTGCCACAAATACTATATCTTTTAATCCAAATTTGTTTGTATTTTCTCTAGATTTTAAGAAATTATTAACACATTCTTTTACATTTTCTATAACATCATCGTCATCCGTCATAAATTCATCGGGATTCCCAAATTTATGCGTTGTAAAATCAGTATGATATACAGCACAAACAAACTTTTCGTCTAAACCTTTGCTAATAAGAAGATCGTTTAAAGGTGCTTCAAAAGTGGTCTTATCAGTAGGACCTTCAACAACTAAAAGCAGAACCTTTTTAAGACTATCTTCCATTGCTTTATCCTTTCAAAGCAAGAAAGGCTTTATATGCTCTGCCTAATGCTATTTCGATATCAAAAGTATCAACTTTAGATGAGAGCTTTTCCTTTTGACCACCCAATTTTAAAGCGCGTAAATAAACATCGCGAAGGTTGTTTGTATGAGATAATCCCTTTATTTGGATAAATCTATTATCAACATTATATGTTGTAAAAACAATTGATGAAGGGGAAACACGTTCTAATGGAACTAAATTGTGAGCAGTGAACATAATTTGTCCTTTTCCCGTGTTTTCTAATGCAAGAAGTATTTCTCCCAGTAAATCTTCATATACTCCGGAATCAATTTCATCAACAATCAGCCAACCATTTTGATTCCCGTAAATATAAATCAAAGCACAACTTATAAAGAATAATTTACGAATACCAGAACTTTCTTCAGATAAAGGCAACGAATTGTTCTCATCGAGTTTACGGTTTATTGAAATTTTAACTTGTTTTCGACCATCTACATTCCTAGATTCCAAAATGCTTTCTTTTGCCTCAAAACCAGGAACAAAAGAGCTTATAAAAATATTTATCTGTTTAAGAAATTGCCTGTAATCAGATAAATTTGATTCTTGTATATAAAAAGGATTTAGGGAAACGCCAAAAGCACCATGTAATTCATTATTTGTTGTAATACTGGTCCCGAGAAGAGAACCTAAACCAACTAAAGATAGGGCTTCATTGTTGTGTGCAAAAAGAAACATATCAAATGCTAACTGATGTCGAAGTTTATCTATTATGTTGCCGAATGTTTTCACATCCATTTTCGAATCATTCATTAAAAAATTAATGTTTTCTTGTGAAAAAATAAAACTCAACCCTAAATCGGTGCATTTCTTCTTAGTTGCAAATAAAGTAATGTTATCTGATGTGTTCTTTAAGCTTTGAGAATATCCGCTTTCATGATCCACACCATCATACAAGTATAAAAACCCTTCTTGTTCGTAATTCACAACAAGCGGGGCAAATGGACGTTTCCATCTTTCGCCCGTTTCAAAATACTTATATGCGTATAATTTCTCTTCTTTAATTCTTATATTGACAGTGTCATTTTCTTTTATTGAGTTTAAAGTTAATCTGTAAATTACCTTAAAAGGAGTATTGTTGTAGTTAATAAGAAATCCATATTCTATAGTTCCAGATTCAGAGAACATATTAACTAAATATGAATACTTATTTTTTAAACGGAAACCATCGTCTGTGAAACTATAGATGGGTCTACCTAAAGATAGAGTTTTCAGTAAATCAAAACAGTTATACAAAGTTGTTTTCCCGCTACCGTTTTGACCATAAATCCCTAGAACACTTGACTTGGAATCTGCTAAATCTCCTTTTTCAGATATATCATAATCAGGAAAAAAAACTGTACCATTTTTAACTGCCTTAATATTTTTTAAAGAAATATACAAAATCCTATTTTTCATAATTAGTTCTCCGCATAATAAATATAAATATTCTATTATTAAAAGTCAATAAAATTTGATTTTTTATCAGAAATATACCACTTTTGATTGCCAAAACATCTTTTCCTTGTCATTAATAGTTCTTATAAAACATTCATAGTCTGTACTATTTCCTGTAATAAAAGTAAGTAACTGCAGAGTCGGCACCTATTTTACGTTATCACCAATAACTTTACCGCTTCTAATAATGTTTAATCTTTTTATTAATTTAATCTTTAATAATAATTGCAGGCACACCACAACTACACAATTAGAACTTTTGTTATTTTAGAACCACCAAATGGGATTCTTATAATAAAAAGGTTAAAGTGTGAACTCCTATTATTTTAAATAATTAAAAAAAGAAGGTATGTACCTTTTACAGTGATTACCTTCTTAAATAATTAGATATTAAGTAAATTAACAATTATGATTAGCGAGTTTATTTAATTCTTCTATTAATCGATTTATAAATAATTCTTTTCTATATTTCTTATAATAAACTTCTTTAGAGTGTTTCCCTATTTCTCTTAATTTATTAATATCTAATCCTTTAATGAGATTTGCTAATGCTTCACCATCACCTGATGCGCATGTATAACCTATTTCATTATTAATAATAAAATTTGCACAACTACCATTAATAGAACCTATAACAGGTTTTCCTGCAGCCATATATGATTGCACTTTCCCTGGTATTGTCATATTAGCGTATGGTTTATCTTCTAATGTAACTAACATTGCATCAGCAGTTTTATATAATTCAGGCATACTTTCTAATGGTCTTTGATCATAGAGAATGACATTGTCTGTCTTCAATTTCTCCGCTAATTCCTTAATATTTTTCAATTCTGAACCACTACCAACAATATGAAATTTAAATTTAGGATTATCTTTTAATAAGGCTGCTGCTTTAATAACTGTATCCACAGATTGAGCTTTTCCGATATTGCCTGCAAACATTAAATCAATAACACCATTATCTTCATCACCAAAATTGCTCTCTTCAAATACTGTATCAGCATACTGAGCCAAGTAATCAATATCTAAATCCTTACATTTTGGAAGTTCTTTAATATAAGGAATGTGTTCTTTAGTAGAAACAATGATTTTATCAAATTGAGAATAAATCTTAGCAGACACCTTTTTATAGTATTTGTATATGAAAGAGTTTTTAGCAACACCACCAGCTAATAATGATTCTGGCCAAAGATCCATTTCATACATAATAAGTGGCTTATGATATTTCTTTGCATAGGCAATTGCTGGCTTAACCAGCATAATTGGTGATTCTTCCATTGCTAAAACAACATCAAAATAACCTGTAAGCTTCTTTGATAGTTTTGATGCGTAGTGAGGAAATGAGTAATAGTTTAAAAGACGGTGCAATGTATCATGACGTCTTTCAATAAGTTTAGCTCTAATAATATGAACACCATTATGTTCTTGAACCCTATTTTCACCTTTTCTATATCCTTCATAAATATATCCTTGTGGATAATTAGGAAGGCCAGTTAAAACAGCCACTTCATTGCCTTCTTTCTGCAAAGATTCAGCAATATCGGTGACTCTAGAGTTTTCGGGCCAATAATATTGTGTAACAAGCAATATTTTCATAAAAACCTAGCTTCTCTTTGCACGAATAATCTGAATTATCCTTTTCCAGTTATATCGCCCATGTATTTTGCCAACAAAAACCTTTAGTGAATCGTTATTACTAATACCAATTCGTGGTTGAACTTTTTTTGCGTTTTTTAAAAATCCATAAAAAGATCCTAGCACAATTTTATATTGACATGAATTATATAAAAATCTGACATTCTTGGTTGAATATCGCCCATAAGGAAAACAAAAAACTTGAGGTCTTTCAATTCTTAAGCCTTTTTCAAAAAACTCGTGTGATTTTTCAATTTCCTTTTTTAGGTCATCTTCTGAAGCTAAAGAGCAATCTATATGTGTGTGAGTGTGACCACAAATTTCTGCCAACCCAGAATCAATCATCTCTTTTATGTTGCTTGTTGATAAATACTCCAGAGACGAATCAATAAACGATGTCGCAATATAGATGGTGAATTTTAAGCCCAATTCTTTAAGAATAGGAAAAGCATATTCATAAACGCTTTTGAAACCGTCATCAAAAGAAATAATAATATTATTTTTAGCATTATCAAATCTCTTATTTAGATAATCTGAAAAAGAAATGACTGGATGCTTATCGCTATTGTTTTTTAAATATAGCATCTCCCTCTTAAAAGAAGATAGTTGCTTTTTTTGATAAGAAAAGCCTCCATTCTGCACTATTTCATGATAATAAATAACCAATACAGACATAATGTTTATTCCTTTTTGCCGTTGCTTAGTGGCCCAGCATTGAAGAATATGTTGTCTTTTGTTTTTTCATTGTGAATTAAAAGCATCCTTTCAACGCATAAATCACTGTTCCACATATTAGTAATTGTGTTATATGCAGCAAGTTGCATTCTTGTAAGTTTATTTTTATCATAATTTAATGCTTCTACTATTTTGAGAACAAAATCATCATAATTATCAAAGATAAGGCCATTTTCGTTATCGCTAATCAAATATGATGAAGCTCCGATTAAACGATTGGATATAGGGAGACACGCAGAGTTCATGCCTTCATTTAAAACAGCTCCCCACCCTTCATTAGAATCAGATGTTAGAAGATGAATTTGACATTTGCGCATTACTTTGCGAACCTCTTTGTGATTCATCGAGCCTAATAAAATAACGTTGTTTGAAAGATTGTAATCATCAATCATTTTAGTTACATCAGACATTAATGGCCCATCGCCAATCATATAAAAACGTATATTTAGAAATCTTTTTTTGAGCTCTTTTGCGGCATTTACAACATATTCTGGATGTTTCCAATCAATAAAACGTCCAGCCCAAACAAAAGAGAGTGCTTCTTTTGAAGCAATAAGACTTTCGGCATTATATTTTTCAATTGGAGGAAAATATCCAAATTTTAATATTTTTGCATAATAAGGATTAAAATCTTGAGCCGAGTACAAACCACAAGATAAAAGAGTCACATTCTTTTTCTCGCCGAAAGTATTTAAAAAATATTTAATTTTTTTTAGAATTGTTTTGACGCGTGAGCAATCCCCTTTTAGAAATCGCTCAGATATACGAAATCTAGTTGCTGTTTTATTTAGTTTTGAAAAATGATGCCAAACACCATCCAGAATCAAAACATCCGCTTCTTTTATTATCGATTCGGCATATTTTTTTTCATTTTTGTGCTCGTAGTACTTTATAACGAATTTGAATTTGTCATTCATTTCATCATATCCGAGTTTTAGTTGCTCGTCTGGTGTTTTTGTTGTTGAAATAAAGTGAAAAAGAACGCCCGGGGTATTAATAAAAGAATTGCACAATGGCAAAACATGATGATTTAAAAAGTTAGAAATAAAAACCACTCTTGTTGTAATCATATTGATATTATATAGAATTCTTCCTGAATTCTCTCTTTAATTTCTTTGCTGTTTGGTTCGCACAAAACGTTTATTCTTGTTTTTGAAACGATCGATAGTAGAATAGCTGAGATGGATGATAATAATGCTATCGACAAGCAAATGATTGTGGCTGCATTAAAAATTTTCACAAGAACAAAAGCTAACATTGGTATTCCAAGCATAAAAATTCCAAAAACCCAAAACCATTTTTTCCTAAAGCTGAATTCTAAAGTTAAAAACACAATACAAGTTGGAATAATAGAAATACACAAAAGAGCATATCCTATTTGGTTTAATAACCTGTTATATTCATTAAAGCCGATATTACTAATCGTTAAATCAATCGCGATATTTATTGAAGTATCCGCCTTGTAATAATAGTTTACTCTACTATCGCCTGTTGTTATTGCGGCAAAAGTAAATTCATTATCGCAAAGACCGTTTTTATTGTGCCAAGCCCTTTTTGATGTATCATAGGATAGATTAAGGTCGTCTTCAGAAGCGAGCCTTTTGAAGCCATTATCAAATAATAATGTTGGGGTTATATCTAACTTTTCTCCAACTTTTATCCATCTATCTTTTTCAAAAACTATTTGTTTAACTGAATTTTCTTTAACAGTTATCTTTTTTTCGAGAAAAACAGATGCGTTATTTCTTGAAATAAAGGTAATAATGTGATCACCAGGTTTTTTGAACAAAAAACTATCAGTACATAATTGTTTTTTCCCGCCATCAACAATTGAAAAAAGTGCTGTATCATTCACGTTTTGATTAAAACTAGTTGAAAAAGTTATTGGTGTGTTAGCAAAACACTGAGTATCAAATTCAACATTGAAATTTGTCACCGCAATTCCTTGGTTGCCACCAACAACAACTTTGATTTTGTTAGATTCAAATGTTCCAATTTCATTTGTGATGCTCGCATAAACTTCACACTCACCAGTAGAAATGCCTCTCACCGTCCCATCGTTGTCTATGCAAGCTATTGAATCATTCGTTGAATAAAAAGATACATCCACAGTTTCTGGAACGTATTCCCTAGAAAAGAATACTGATTGGGTATTGTTTTTATCTAGCAAAATTGTTTCTGAATCAGAAAATATTTTAAAATCTTTAAATTTATATTGAGAAGGTGAAACGGTAGAAATCAAATAAAGTGAATAAATGCTTGTGTCTTTTTTTGAAGCACAGCACAAATTGACGGTTGCTATTCCTTTTGCATAAACCGTTCCTTTGTTTCTATCGACGTCGAGAGAATTGCTGGCGCTCCAACCAGTCCAAAATACACCTGAATCGGTTGCGTTATTTGGAAAAACACTAGCTGAAAAATGAGCTGTTTGGCCAACACACATAATATGCTCGCCAAAAACATCAATCGACTCAACTGGAATATATTTTGTTGTTTCACTCGAGGATGGAATTGCATTATATATTCTTTTTGAAATTGAATTCGATATCTGAGGTACCGCAATTCCAATAGTAAATATAATCGTTAATGATGTTAAAAATATAGAAAAGAAATCTTTTGACAATATCCTTTTATTTGAAACAATTCTTTTGATTGGTTTAAATATCTTAGAATCAGACCAAAGCCATTCCGGTTCAAAACTTAAAAGAATCCAAAAAGCAAACACCTTAACTCCAGGGCCGAGCAATCCATAAGCTTCAAATAAAGAATTGATAGTAAGCAGAATAATCAACAAAAGGATAACTGTATATGACATTGAGTCTTTTTCACTTCTTATTTTATATACGACATAATAAGGAAGGGCTAAAATTGGCAAAAGCGAAAATAAACCAAAAATGCCAAAATTGTAATAAATATTAATCGGCATGCAATCTACATAACCAGACATGTTGCCAAGAAAAGCGTTGTTTGGATGCAAGTGTTCAACAATACCCGAAATTCTTCCCGAAAAAATGGAGTCTAGGTCAGTTTTCCCGTTCAAAAGTATGTTGATAACTATGTTGTTTCTTAAAAAGGGAACAGCAAACAGTAAAATTAATAATCCAATGAAAGAAAACAAAATGATTAAGTTGATTGTGCTATTCCTACACCTCTTAACAAAAATAATGTAAAAAATAATTGGCGCAGTAATTAATGCTGTTCTACTCTTCATTAAACCGATAGCAACTACAAAAAAAAGCGAAAATAAGCATATGCAAACATTGTTAATTATTTTGTTTTTTTCAAACACATTCAAAAGAAGAATACACGCAATAATTAATATAGGCCCTGTCGAATTCTTTGTTTCATATGAATATATTTGGCTAGATATATCTTGTCCTCTCAATGAAGTAAAATAAACGATAAGAACAAGGATGATTGAAGCAAAAATATAAGCCAACGAGAAACACTTGATTTGATAATTGTTCTTATAAGGAGAATATGTTAAACCAACCAATAAGAGGATTATTACTATAAATACAGTCCTTACAAATGGCAAAGTTAAAACTGAGTGTTGAAATACAAAGGCTATGAGCAAATACAAGCCAAATGGGATGATGAGAAAGAAAATAAAGATAAGTGATTTAAAAAACTTCTTATAATCAAGACAGATAAGCAATATTAAAAGAGGTATCCAAATGATATTCGACACCAAATTGAGGTTTTTGTGTACAAAAATAGGATTTTGAAATAGAACAGAAATAAAAAATGCAGTTAAAAGAAAGAAAAAGCAAAGATAAAAAATAATTTTTTTATTTTTTGTCATTGTATCCACACTTGATGGATAAATTTTTTTCATGAAACTGGACATTAAACTTTTGAACCACAACATATCTTTCAAAAATTATACATTTTTATTCTTTCTTAAAAAACTAAGAAGCATCTTGCATTGCTCTTTTTTAAAAATGCTGAGATAAAAAACGGAAACAAGCAAATAAAACGAACCACCAATAACTACTTGTTTAAAAATAGTTAAAAGAGAGTCTGGGTTTTGTGACCCGACATAATAGCACAATCCGGCCATTGCAATACCAATTAGCAAAAATGGGGATGAGTCAAAAAGGAAAAGACCTATCTTGCAATACTTGCGACATGTAACGGTCTGTATTATTGAGACAAGTGCTTCTGATAAAACTGTTGCTAAAATTGCACCTGGTATTCCGATGAATTTAATAAGTGTGAAATTTAAGCAAATGTTAAGTGTTGCTCCAGCAACGACAGAAATAATATAAACGACATCTTTCTTTTTTGGTATTAAAAACATTGTTCTGATCATTGCAGTCCACCCAATAAACAGATTTGAAATGGATAAAAACACAATGTAGTACGAGCAGTTTATATATTCATCCCCCAAATAAAGAGGCACAAATTTAGTTGAGACGCCCAAAAGACCAAATGTAATTAAACAATTTGCAAAATTTGTAAACATCATTATTGTTCTAGCGGTTTGGTTAACATATTCATCGCTTTCGTTTTTTACTGCATATGACATATGAGGCAGCATAACCGAGCTGAGCGCAATAATGATTCCGGATGGGATATTTAATAGTTGCTCGGCATAATAATAATTACTAACTCCAATCATATCATTGGTTATTGCACCAATCATTATTTTATCCATGAGTTTGTAGACGCTTGAAGCCACGACAGGAATAAATAAAAGAAGTGATTTCTTAAACGTTAACACAATTTCTCTTGGAGGAACTTTTACAATTTTTGCAGCTTTCCTATGAAATACAAAAAAAAGGAAATTAGTTCCAAAAATGCCGCCAGACATAATAAATGTGTAAAACATTAAATCGTTTGAGTCTTTAACAAGTAAAATGGTTAAAATGGCCGTTGTGATTTTAAAAATTGAATTAACAATTGAAATAAACTTGAAATTTTCTAATCCGCTGTACAACCAAGAAATATTAAAAAAACCACTCAGAACTATTAATGAAAGAGCATAAAATAAAATATCAGCTTTGCTAATGACGCAAAACAAAATATATGCTATAAAGCTAAGTAACGAGCTTAAGCATTGTGAAAAAAAGTTTTTAGAAAAGATGGTATTGATGTCTGTTTGACTGTTACGAGAGCGCGCTATTTCTCTACTTCCAGATATAGAAAAACCAAGAGCACAAAATAAAAGAAAATAATTAGCAATTGAATTAGCATACGAATAAGTTCCTAATCTCTCGGCGGTAAGAGTTCTAGTAAGATAAGGAGCTAGCAAGAGAGGAACAACGATGGTAATTAATTCAAATGTTAGATTGTATAGATAATTCTTAGATATACTTTTCCTCATCTTTTCAAAATTCTCCTCTTTATAAAACGCGGAAAATACAAAATAAAATTTCTAATCTTGAGTTTTAATATACTTTTATCCAATCCTGTCTGTTTTAAAGAATTAATAAAATCAGATGTTTTCCTATAGTTCTCTAGGAAGATATGTCTTTTAGGATCTACTAGCGAAGGCCTATTTAATTGAGCGTTTCCTGAAATAGATTCAGAAACATTTCTTTCCTCAAAAACAACAATATCTTTAATACAATTAAACATTTCTTTCCCTTTCGCTGTATTTATTAGAACGAGAGATACATTTCTTTTTAAACCAAATAATGCACTTTCTTTAGAAAGACCATGAAAATCACCAATGGAAATATCGGACACTCTATCTGGTTTAGCAAATTTGCAATGATAGCAAGATTCTTTGCTGATCAATCCGGATAAAAATGAAGAAAGATAAGGGTCATAACTTCCATTTTTTTTGTAAATTAGTTTGTTGTCTTTGAAAATTTGCATAAAATAGCCTTTTTTGTTTCTAAAAGAGTAGTAATCGCCACCCTTACTTCGAATGTATTTATCGAAGTATTCAAAAGGAGGTGTTCCGTGGCAGACCAAATCAACCGTATAAAGGTTGTCGTATTCTTTGTGGAGTATGCACCTTAAAGCAGCAACGTGACACGGTAATCCGATAAACAAAACTTTATCTCCTTCGCATAATGCTTTTTTTATTTCTTTATAAACGAATTTAGGGTTTGGCGAAATATATTTGCTTCCTCTAAATAGCTCCAGGTCGCTCTCCCTATTAGCACAAATATATGTTGGTTCCAAAGATTTTTGGTCAATTGCAACGCCATATACTTTAAATCCTCTTTTAAAATAGAAGTTGTATAAAGATGAGGCGATAGAGCCAGATGAGGAACCAACACTGTCCGATTCATTTTTTCTAAAAGCAGCAAAAGCGTGCTTTGGGGTATTTGTTTTCTCATCTAAAACAATCTGTGGACAAACTGAGTTACACATGCCACATTCTTTGCATTTTTCTTTAATGATTGTTGGCCTCAAAACACCATCGGAGTTTTTCTTTATTACAATGGCATTGAAGTTGCAAACATTTAAGCATGCAAAACAACCGCAACAATTATCAGAGCTACATTTTAATTCCATTTGTTAAAATTTCCTTTAATGACTGCATAGAAACAGAACGAATCGCATCAATTTTTTGATTAATTTTGGAGTAATCAATTTGTTTAAGAATCGTTTGTTCAAAAGATTCATAATCAATAATGTCAGCGACAAGCTGTGATTCTAAAGAAAAATCACGCAATAAACTTCCTACTTTTGCTATTGAATCTTTAGGTTTTGAAACAAACTGCTTGTTGGTGATAATAGAAAAAACAGTTCCATGAAAAGTTGTAGTAAAAACTAAACGAGCATTCTTAAAAACCCAAAACATATCAAGTGGGGAACAATTCAAATTTAAATCGGCAAATTTATGATAAAAACCAATTGAGACAATGCGTAATCGTTTTTTCATCGCTATTTCTTTAATTAGTTTTATAGCTTTCTTATCTAGTTGGTACGCATAAACAAGAAAATACTTGTCCTTAAAATTAAATAATTTCTTTAATGTCAATTCAGATACATTAATATTGTTGAAATCATACAAAAATGTTGGATCACAAACTCTTTTCGAATTTGTTGTTAAAATATTATCAACGATATTTTTGGTATTTTCATCTCTTGGAAAAATTAGTTTAATTCTTTTAATGAGATTGGAGATATAGTCATTTTGCTTAAAATCGTGCTCTGAAGCAGAACCAACACTAACAGCAAAAGCAAACGCATTTTCACAATCTCCACCAAAAAATACAGGGTTGCAAAAAACCATGTTTCTTATATTCCAAATTTCGTCGCTCCCCAATAACGTTATATCAAAATCCCCATTGCCTTTCTTTATTACGAAATGTTTGTCCCATTCCTCTCTGAAAATTTTATATTGTTTTTTAAGATAGAGAACCTTTGAAATTCCGAAAATTGGTTCTTTTATTACAATTCTCAGGGCTGCTTTTTTACTAATAAAAAGATTCTTAATATATTTATCATCTCTAGTCTTTTCAAAAAAGACATCATTAGAGAAACTTTGAATAATTTTTAGCAAGGAAAAAGCCTGTAAGAAGCTGCCAAAATTTGATGAATCTGGCACCGAAACAATGCGAACTTTCATTAGATAAGACTCTCCTTTAAGTAATTAATGCCGGTTTGTTTAAATTTTGACAACTTCACGTTTATCTTTTGAAAATCTATTTTTTCGAGAGATTTAAGACAAAAAGAGTCGCTGTTTACTATTCTTTTTTCTAAATCAAAATAATTAAGTATGCTAATCAACCTTTCATCTGGTGCACCATTATTGTCCTTTTTAAACGCCAAAAATTCTTTGTTGAAAATTAAAGAAAAAGCGGCCGCATGAAATGAATCGGTACAAACTAAATGAGCATTTTTAATCAAGTCTAAAAACTCCTCTGGCCCACAATTAAACATCTTTTTGTTGTTGTAAAAATATTCTCGAAGATTAGCATTCAAAACAACGATATTGCATTTATTCTTTTTTGCGATTTTTTTGCAAAAAGAACGCATACCTTTTACATTTCCAATGAAATAGCACAAGATATATTTTTTCCTAATGCCACAGTCTTTTTTAATTTCTAACCATTCACTTTGGCTAAGTAAAAAAACAGGATCTGGTGTCATCACAACATCCTTATTAACTAAGCGTTTTATAAAATCACAAGATTTTTTTTCTCTCAAAGAAATGAAATTGAACTTAGAAAGATTATTTCTAAATAATTCAATGTATTCTTTAGGTAAATCTGCTGGCCCCAAACTTGGAGAATAAGCAATTCTGGTTTTTTTCTCTTGAACAAAAGGAAGTAAATAGATATCGCTAAAATCATCACAACGCGGATTCCAAATTTGATCACTACCAACGACAAAAGCATCAAATTGCTCGTTTAATGGTTCAAACGCGTTATTTTCATTGAATTGTTTAGAAGTTAGAACAATATGATTTTTGACAAAGTTATCGAATTTAAGAAAACGTGTCATTGTTGCCTTTTTATTTAATCTATAAAGTAGTCGCAAGGCAATGGCATGGAGCGAAAAGCTCAATTTAGGCATAGAGTAAATTGTTTTTTGTTTGTTTGGTATAAAATCAATAGTTTTTGCTTCAAAACCGCACATATTAAGAAACTTATTCAATGCATATGCTTGAAGTGCAGATCCAAAATTATATGCTCTATGAAACGTTAAAATACCAACTCTTTTTTTAGTAGACATTGTCAAAATTACCTTCCAAAATTTCGGATATATGTTCATTCGCAGTTGCGATTGCTTTTTTCATTCCAGCATAATTCTTTTTAGTTATCAAGAAATACAACAGCATAAATCTGTTTGTACGTTTTACAGAATGCATAGATCCATATCCAAGTTTATGACAAAGATATATTCTATGAGACACATACATCAATAATTCTTTGTCACTTTCAACCCTATATTCGTTGCTAACTTTGTGATAAACCAAGACTTTGTTTGTTAAAATGCACCTTAAACCATTGCTGTGTGAGTATTTGCAATATCTAAAAGAGAAATCTAAATCTTCATTAAAAGCGTAGCCACGCAGTTTTTCATCCCAAGAAACTTTACTTGCCAGCAAAATAGATTTTCTAATAGCGAAAAAATACCCCATTGCCCACTCTGTTTCAATTTCTTTTCCGTTTTCAACGAATGGATATCTGCCAAGTAATGATTGTGTTACATGACCAATCTTTCTTTCTCTAAATGATCGAGTTCCAATTAAATAGCTAAATAATCGACTGCCTCTTTTTTTAGAATAAATATCTTGTCCTGCAATTAAAGCAACGTCTTTGGTACTCATGATATCAAAAATATTGCTTACTGTATCATCCATAACGTTTATATCATCATCTGAGCAAATAATAATTTCGTTTTTTGCTAGACCAATAGCTACATTTCTTGCCATTGTTAAAGATGGTTTATCTAAGTGAACAAAAACTGCATCGGTTTTATCTGAAAAAGAATTTAAAATATGCTTATTCTTCTGTGTTGTTTCTCTTTCGGTACTTTGATCAACGATAATTATTTGATCAGGTATCATTTTGGAATTCATATAGGAACACAAAGTATCTTCTAAACTATCAGGACGATTCATAGTTGGAATAAGCAAAGAAATTTTTAAACTGTTCATTTTTTAAAACTCCTTTGATTTAATACGATATCAAAAGCAGTGTTCACAAAAATAGCGGATTTCTTTTTTGCATCCAAAACAGTAATAGCATACGTTCTTGTGGTTTTTTGGATTTCAGAATATTCATTATTATCAAATGAGTAGAGCATGTTAACTAAGGACATAAATGCATTTTGATTATTTTTCTCAAATAAAAAACCAGCCTCGCCATTTATCGAATCCCATGGTGTAACGCCCTTAGTCAATAGAACTGGGCAACCACACATGATAGATTCTTCAATTGTATGCGAATAATTTTCACCTAAGGTCGGCATGAGTAAGCAATCATAACATTTGTAGATTTCTCTTGCTTCATCTATATCGAGCAGTCCTAGATATTTAATATTCTTATTTCTATCTATAATAGACTTACACTCCTTCCAATAATCTAAATCCTCAATCTCTCCATATATGTCTAAATGGAGATTGTCTAATCTAAGTTGTTGGAAACATTTCAATACAAACAAAAGATTCTTTTGCTTATGAATGCGAGAAGAATAAATTGCACGCAACGAATTTTTCTTTTTGTTTATCGGGTCACGAGAGATTATTGGATACGAAATATTGGTGCCTTCATAAATATATGCTTGATTAATTTTTAAAAACGAAATAAGGTTGTCTTTTTCTTCTTTGCTCGTTGTATAGAAAAACGCTTTGTCAAAGACTTTGAAAAATCTGCAAATAAAAGCAGCAAACCTTTTTTTAAAAGTCTTAATACTAAGCGCGTTTGTTCCTAAATCACCATCAGGCGAGATAAGACAAGGTATATTTCTTTTTTTGGCATACTTTAGAGCAAAGCGATTATATTTGAAAAAAGATGTTATAGTACCAGACATGTAAATCAAATCAGGCTCAATTGAATCAATGGTTGTTTTAATATATTTACCGCCAAATTGTTCGTCGTTGATATATTGCAATTGATATCCTCTAAACCCATTCCATCCAGCACCAATGTTCTTATAAACCACATTTGAATTATAGTCGTGGTTAGAAGTTAAAACATATATGTCAAATACGGATTTTAAAGCTTCACAAAAATTAAGTCTGCTAGTGACAATACCACCGTACTTTTTTCCCGGAAAAAAGCCTCCGGAAATTAAAAGAATTTTTAAGTGTCTATTATTTATTGTCTTTGATTCTTTGTTCATATAATTTAGTATCCACTAAGTATCTATACCACATTGTTCTTAGATACGCATGAATTAAGCCTGGCCTGCCATCAAGAAAAGCAAACTTAAATATTAAAATATATAAATAATACAATTTTGCTCTAAAAAACATTGGTAATTTATAGTAAAAATTGTCACGCATTTTTTTTGTTTTTCTAACCGACTTAATTAAATCTGCTTCACTATCTTTCTTTTGATTCAACAAAACGTTATTCGTTTCTAAAGAGGCGTAATTATTATGTTTTAAAATCCAACTCGTCATATCTTTAAAATCATAATGTAGGCAATCTTTTTTACAGTAAACAGAACGACCGGATGTTATAACCGTTTGGTCTCTCATCGGCTCTTCAATGACATAACCGAATTGATTTTTAAAAACACACAATTTTAAAAAAGGATAAATACCACCATGTTTTAAAAACTTACCAAGAAAAAACACTTTAAATCTCAAGATGATTCCGTTCACATCATCAGAGGCGTGCCTTTCGACTAATTCTAAAATTTCTTGCGCAGCTTCATCGGTTATTACTTCATCGGCATCCAGACGTAAAATCCAATCTGCAGTAATGTTTGTGTTTTCGAGCGCCCAATTAAATTGCTTACCGTGTGTAATAAATTCATGAACAAAAACATCAGCGCCATTATCTTGAGCAATTGCTACAGTATTATCTGTGCTTCCACTATCGACAACAACAACCCTATTGCAAATCTTCTTTGCCGATTGGATTGATCTTTCAATATTTAACTCTTCGTTTTTGGTAATAATTATACAAGTAATGGTTTGGTTCATATGATATTTATCTTCCTTTTACACCGCCAAATAATTTTAAAATTGTAAGTACAAAAATTTTAGTATCAAACCAAAACGACATTCTTAAAGCATATTTGTGATCCCATTCAGCTTTAAATTCAGGATCATGTTCTCTTTTCATTTTTATTTGAGCATATCCACTAATACCTGGTTTAACATCATAAGCATTTGGAGTGTATTTCAGTCTACACTCTTTCAGATATTCTTCATTATGCGCACTTCCTGGTCTAGGACCAATAAATGCCATTTGACCAACGAAAATATTTAGTAATTGAGGCGTTTCATCAATTGAAGTCTTTCTTAAAAATTTGCCAAATCCAGTGTCCATAGATTTTTGGGTTTTTTCATCCATATCTGAAGGCGCTAAATTTGGGTTTGCATCTATCTTCATCGATCTAAACTTGATCATTTTGAATACTTTTTTATGTTTTCCGTATCTCTCTTGTACAAAGAAAGGATGTCCTTTTGTAACAATAGCGTTTACTGGAATAACCCACCACCAAAGGAGGGCAAAACAAACAATAATACCAACAAAAGACCCAAAGATACCAATGAGTCTTTTAAATGGAAGATACATCTTTTGCCTTGTTTTCATTTACTTTATATATGTTTAGTTGTTTATTCTTTAAGAATACAACCCTTAAAGAGTAATAAAAGTATACTTTAATATGCGAGCGTACGCAAAATAATAATACGTATATGTGTATGGAATGAAAAAAGTATATGCAAGCATATACATCTTTTCTTTAATTAAAGATTTTTTTATATTCTTTCACTAGTTCATCATTGCTCATTTTAGCATTCGCTGGAGAAGTTGAAGGAAGATACACCACTCTTATCTTACTTTGATCAATAAGTGGTAATAGATACTTTTCAAATAAAGATTTAGCCTTTCCTCCAGTTACTCCAATCACTGAAATATTAGGGTAATTTTGAATGATTTTTTTGATATCAACTGGTACGACATTTCTGATTGAAGAATCATAACTTTGGTCTATGTCACATTCCTCAATTACATCATATAAAGCAATATTGTGTCTTCGTAATAATTCTTTCCTATCTTCTATATTTATAGAAGGTTTTTCATTAAAGACTCTATAAAGAGTAGGAAAGAATCTATTACGAGGATGAGAATAATAGAAGTTATATTCTCTACTTTTCACACTTGGAAAAGATCCTAAAATTAGATATTTAGAATTTTCATCAATGAATATTTCTAATGTATGTGTTAGATGGGACATATACATATATTATATCCACTATCTTAAGAAGCAAAAAACTCCTCCAAAAAATTAGGGCCCGCTTTATTAGCGAGCCCTTAATAAATTATTTAGAGGAGAACTTTTTGCTTCCAATAGTTTTGTGGAACTCCTTAATTAATTCCTCAACTTCTGGATCAATAAGAAGATAAAGATACTTTTCTTCAAATAAAGAGACTATATCTTTATTATAATACGCCTCCGCGATAGCGCCTGCCATCGCGCCTGTAGTATCGCAATCTCCACCGATCGCGACACAGTTTCTTAGTGTGTCTTCAATAGACTCTGAAATTAAGAAAGCATATATAGCCTCAGGAACACTGCCTTGGCAAGTCTCATTGAATTCATAGTGTTTGACTAAATTAGTGAAGTTAAGATTATTAATCTCAGGATAATACTCTTTGACCATTCTTTCTTTAATTTCTTCTTTAGAAGCACTCTGAAGTGCTAAATATATACACATTGCAACTGCTTCAGCGCCTTTAATACCTTCAGGATGGTTGTGAGTTATCTCGGTTACTGTTTTGGAAAGAAGTTTTAGTTCTTCTTCACTTCTTACAATCCATCCAACAGGAGAGATTCTCATCGCAGAGCCATTACCAAATGAATTATAAGGTTCTTGTCTTACTTTAGTGCGGTAGCCTTGAGCACACCACTGATAGAAGAATCCACCAAAACCAGAGTGTCTATGTTTTGACCAAGTATCTACGAATTCATCACATAAGTCATTCTGTATCTCTTCAAGAGATACTTCATCATATTTAATTGGATAATGCTTTAACAAAACTTTTGCAACCGCTAAAGTTAGTAAAGAATCATCAGTCATTCTCATTTTATTATCAAAGATATTAAATTCTTTACTTTTAATAGGATGGAATTCATATAGTGATCCCACCATATCTCCTATGATTGCACCTAGCATAAGTTTTCCTCCTTATTAAATAACACAGTTATTTATTTGGATAATTACTCTATAACTTATATATTCTTTTTTATATACTTTATAGTTACTTAAAATTCATTTTATCAAATTAATTTCGGTTGTTTTACAAGAAAATTTGCAAAAATAAAAAGGGTATTTTAAATACCCTTTATTGGTGCGGCTAGCACGACTTGAACGTGTACAGGTTTCCCTACTAGATCCTAAGTCTAGCGCGTCTACCAATTCCGCCATAGCCGCAGTTGCTTAATAATTATATATATCTAATAAATCATATAAAAGAGTTAATTTATTAAAATAAAGAAAACCGAGCCATTATGCTCGGTATATTTTTCCAAATGGTGCCCCAGGGTCGAATCGAACGGCCATCTAATGATTACAAGTCAATTGTACTAGCCATTGTACTACAGGGGCAGTTAATGGTGCGCACTACGGGGATCGAACCTGTGACCTCTTCTCTGTGAAAGAAATGCTCTCCCAGCTGAGCTAAGCGCGCATTTACAGGAGTCTCGAATTGATTCGAATAATATAAAATCGCTAAATGGTGGTCCCAGGAAGAGTCGAACTTCCATTTAGCGATTATCAGTCGCTCGTTCTAGCCGTTGAACTACGGGACCGCGTTTTTGCGCTTTAATAATATACAACAACCATAAATTATTCGCAATAAATAATTTAATATTTAACGGCTAGAACAAGCGTCTGATAATTAAATAAAAAAGAGACCCACACGCGTGAGTCTCTTGCAATAGGAACAAAATATTAACGTTTTGAGAATTGTGGAGCACGACGTGCTGCTTTGAGACCGTATTTTTTACGTTCTTTAACACGAGCGTCTCTTTTAACAAGACCAGCAACCTTAAGTGTCTTTCTATCTTCACCGGCTTCTAATAAAGCACGAGCGATACCAAGACGGATTGCACCAGCTTGTCCGGTAAATCCACCACCCTTTACGAAGCATTCGACATCGTAAGCACTTGCTTTACCTAAAACCTCAAGAGGTTGAGATAAATCCATGACGAGTGTGGCGTATGGCATATATTCTTTGACATCTCTACCATTAACGGTGATTTTGCCTTTGCCAGGTGTAACATAGACACGAGCAACGGAAGATTTTCTTCTTCCAGTTCCATAGAATTTTTTACTGTCTGCCATAATTTACTCCTTACTTCTTCCACACGAGAACTTCAGGTTTCTGAGCTTCGTGTTTGTGTTCTGATCCCTTATAGACGAAGAGCTTCTTTGCAATGGATCTGCCTAATGGTCCTTTTGGAAGCATTCCCCATACTGAACGGGTAATCATTTCTTCTGGATATCTTTCAAGCATTTCGCCTGCTGTTCTGACTCTTAAGCCACCAGTGTATCCTGAAGCATTGTAATATTTTTTGTTTTTAAGTTTGTTTGTGCCAGAGAGCTTAACTTTTTCACAGTTGATGATAATGATGTAATCACCACAATCTACATTTGGAGTATAGATAGGTTTATCTTTACCCATTAATTTAACTGCAACAAAGGAAGCAAGACGACCATAAGGAATGTCTGTAGCATCAATGACATACCATTTACGTTCGATCTTTTCTGGTTTTGCGATCGTTGTTTGACGTTGCATTTTTGTTTCCTCCTTACTCAAGCAATAATCTTACCGGGACTATTTCTTTTTCATTGTGCGAGTTAGATTATACCTAAACGTATTAATCTAGTCAAAAGAAATTT
>JAEEGL012328675.1_pt1 | contig 35218 bp, 30 predicted proteins | sample 9134231 | NCBI WGS metagenome assembly JAEEGL01 (sample SAMN16246548, study PRJNA631951) | gut metagenome | biome: gut microbiome; feature: rumen; material: fiber-attached | host: Bos | place: Iran: Karaj | collected 2018-10 | reverse complement strand
TAGCATACTCGACAGCACCCTGAGTCATGTAGCGCAGGATAGTGCCGTTGGCATATGCACGGGCACCCTTGCTGACCTGCATGATGACGGGTGATTTGGTCTCTACGGCAGCCTGCACGATAGCCTGCATCTGCTCCATAGTGTTGAAGTTGAAGGCGGGGATGGCATAGCCACCAGCAACAGCCTTCTTGAACATTTCGCGGGTGTTAACAAGACCCAGTTCTTTGTAACTTGTCATTGTGGTTGAATAATTAAATGATTTACTATTTTACGATTGATTATCGAATATTTCTTTTTGGGACGTGCAAAGATAGTCAAAAATTACGAAACGGTCGGTATAATGCAACGTTTTTTAAGCGTTCAGCACCATAGAAAGCCCCGTTTTGCTACACCGACGTGTCAATCACATGTTGCGCACGAAGTAGGTGACGACAGGCAGGTGGTCGCTGTAGCCATTCATCCAAACGCCACTCGCGTGGGTGCGCTTGGGATTACCTTTATATTTACCGCTCTCCTGCAGCAGATAGTCGCGCTTGAAGATCTCAGCCTTGTAGAAAGTGAGCGATGAGTAATTCTTATTGGGCACACCCGTGATGCAGTTCTGCGTCATGACAATCTGGTCGAAGAGATTCCACTTGCCATCGTAGCGGAGAGTGCCTTTGCCGTCAAGAAGGATCTGCCACCAGGGATTGTACATATCGGTCACAGCCTTGACATCGGCCATCTTTCGCCGAGCGCCTAGATAACGCGCCATGGAGGGGCTGAACGGGTCGTCGTTCATATCGCCCATCACGAGAATCTTCATGCGTGGATTCTTGCGCAAGATACTATCCTTCTCGGCCTTGACTTGCTCGCCAGCCCAGTTGCGGGCGGGAGCACCACTGAAACGACTTGGCCAGTGGCAGACGATGACTGTGATACTGTCGCCGGCGAGAGTACCTTGAACCGAAAGGAAACCGCGCGTAGGACGAGCGTCGCGATCCTTGAGCACATAGGGTTGCAGCCACACCTTTGCAGGCTTGAAGAACTGAGGATTGTAGAGGAGACCGCAGTCAACGCCACGATTGTCAGGACCTTCTATGTGACAGAACTTGAAGCCACGTCGGCCGAGTGCTCCTTGTGCACAGAGGTCGGTGAGGCATCGCGCGTTCTCCACCTCGCTGACACCTATAATGGCGCAACCCGTGCGGATACGGTCAGTGCCCATTTCGCCAAGCACCTGAGCCATATTCTTCAGCTTTTGCTGATACTTCATTTGGGTCCATTTGTTAGCTCCATCGGGCAGATACTCGTAGTCGTTCTTATTCACATCATGTTGTGTATCAAACAGATTCTCCAAGTTGTAGAAGCCGATGGCATACATGCCTACGCGCCCATTCTGAGCCACTGCGGTCAGGCTGAACAAAGCCAGACACGCCATGAGGTAAAGTGATTTACGCATATCAATCGAAGATTTTGATGTTTCACTATGCTGTTCAGGCTGCAAAGATAATTCTTTTTATGATATGATTCACAAAAAGACGACTTTTTTTCACGAAAAAGAAAAAAAAAAGATATTTGTTTCTACATACGGAATATTTTTGTTTTCTTTGTGGCGAAAATATATCTTTTCATTACTTTACCAATGAGAAAAAGACTTTTACCCTCAGTTGTATTGCTTCTCCTTGCTCTGCAAGGATGGGCTCAAGAGCCAACAACAAGCGAGACGGAAAAGGCCATCAAGGACGAGGCCAACTCGTTCATCTTTACCGAATCGCAGCTGGACGATGATGCCGACGTGACGCAGGACGTCATTCAAATCAACTCAAGCACGAACATGTACACGAGCAACGTAGGTTACCTGTTCAGCCCATTGCGCTTCAAGTTCCGCGCATTAGATCAGAAGTACAACGACATCTACATGAATGGTGTCAACGTCAACTCGGCTGAGAATGGGCGTTTCAGCTACTCTACCGTGGGAGGTATGAACGATGCCACGCGCAACATCGACTACGCTTCACCATTCGAGTCGAACACCTTCAGCATGGCGGCCCTCGGAGGCTCCAACGACTACAACTTCCGAGCCAGCAACTATGCAGCAGGCCATAAGGTGACGCTCTCAGCGCTCAACCGCAACTACACGGCTCGCGCCATGTACACCTACGGCACAGGACTGAACGAACACGGATGGGCGTTCTTCGGCACCGTTGGCTATCGCTGGGCCGACATGAACACGGCTAACGTCGAAGGTACGTTCTACAACTCGCTGGCTTACTTCCTTTCGCTGCAGAAGAAATGGGGCGAGCACCACAGCCTGAACATCGCCACTTGGGGCAACCCGACCGAGCGCGCTCAGCAGGGTGCTTCCACCGACGAGGCCTACTGGCTGGCCAACAACTACCTCTACAATCCCAATTGGGGTTATCAGGACGGCAAGAAGCGTAACTCGCGCGTCGTTCACAACTACGAGCCCTCACTCCTTTTGACTTGGGACTACGACATCAACGACCGTCTGAAGCTGACGACGTCGCTCTACGGTAAATACGCCATGTATAGTGGTACGCGACTCCAATACAACAACTCGCAGAATCCGAAACCCGACTATTGGAAGAACTTCCCATCGTACAACTTCGATGTCTGGGGACTCACCGATGGCTCGAACAACGATGTAGCAGCTTGGCAAGAGAGCTACGACTACTGGACAGCAGCAAAGGCTAACCGACAGATCCAGTGGGACCGCCTCTACTACGCCAACCAACAGATGAATGCCGTCAAGGGTGATGCAGCTTACTACGTCACGGCTCGCCACAACGACCAACTGTCCATCAACCTCGGCTCAACCCTCAACTGGACCATCAATCGCTTTGCCAAGCTACAAGGCGGCCTTCAGCTGGCTTCGAACACGGGCATGCACTACCAGACCATCGATGACATGATGGGTGCTGAATATCTCCACAACGTCAACAACTATGCCATTGGCACTTACGCTGGTAGCGACCCACGTGTTCAGTATGACCTCAATAATCCTAGAGGGACAGTCACCAAAGGCGATCGATTCGGCTACGACTTCAACATCGTTGTACAGAAGGCTACAGCCTGGGCACAATATGTCTACGATTACGGCATCAGCCACAGCTTCATCAGCGGAAAGATTGGCGGCACACAGATGTGGCGCGACGGTAAGATGCGCAATGGACTCTTCGCCGACAATTCCTATGGAAAGAGTGGCACAGCACGTTTCCTCGACGGAGGCTTTAAGATAGGCTCGAACATCAACCTCGGTAAAGGTAACGTCATCGGCCTCGGCGTTGGTTATATGACCTATGCACCCACTGCTTTCAGTTCCTTCGGTGGTTCGGCTTTCCAGGCTGCTGAGATGAACAATAACTTCATCGAGGGACTAAAAGTGGAGCACATGGTTAGCGCTGAACTCGGTTACGCTGTCGCCACGAGTTGGATGCGCGCCAACCTGACTGCCTACTTCAACCACGGCACACGCATGAACGAATGGCAGAACTACTACTACGACGATGTCAACTCGTTCACCTACGTCAGCATGACGGGTGTCGAGAAGAACTTCTATGGTGTGGAATTGGGTATTCGGTTCAACGTAGCCACAGGCCTCACCCTCGACCTCATCGGTTCGATGGCCGACGCCAAGTACACGAAGAACACCGACGTCAGCTACTTGCTCTCCACCCAAGGCACCGTCACGAAGGACGTCCTTTATAATAAAGGTATGCGCGAGTCAAGCACGCCCCTCACCGTTGGGAGCATCGGCCTGAACTATAGCATCAAAGGCTGGTACCTCAACCTCAAGGGCAACTACTACGACCGCATCTACCTCTCCTACTCGCCCTCGCTGCGCTATCAGAGCACGCTTATCCGTTCGGGAGCTGTCGACAACGACGGTTCGCTCATCGTACCCGAGCAGACGAAGGGGCACGGAGGTTTCATGCTCGACGGTAGCATCGGACATCAATTCCGTGTAGCTCATCACCCGCTCAGCGTCAACCTCATGCTCACCAACATCCTGAACAACCGCAAGTTCGTCAGCGGTGGCTTCGAGCAGAGCCGTTCCAGCTATACCACCGACCAAACAACGGGCGAGAAGACATCCATCCGCACTTACAACTTCCAGAAGAACCCGATGAAGTACTACGTTCAGGGCTTCAACTTCATGCTCAACCTAAACTACAAGTTTTAAGTGAAAAGTGAAAGAATGAAAAGCGAAAAATATAAGTTACATAGGATTATGAAGACCAAACATATTTTTCTATCAGTCATAGCAGCCCTGGCGCTGACCTCGTGCATGGACAACGATTGGGAGACGCCCGATATGACCAATCCGCCCTATGGCAACAACAAGATTGCCGAGGACGCCTCGAAGCAAGTAACCATCGATGACCTCAAGACAAAATATGCCTCTGCCATCTCGGCCAGCGGTTTTCAGCGCATCACGGATGACATCCAACTGCAAGCCACCGTCATCGGCAACGACATCGGCGGTAACATCTATAAGCAGATTGTCGTACAGGATGCCACAGGTGCCATGATCGTAGGCATCAATGGCACTGGCCTATTCCCCTTCCTCTCCGTCGGACAGCAGATCCTCATCGACCTTAAGGACCTCTGCATCGGTGGCTACGGTCAGCAGACGCAGCTTGGCGATGAGTACAATGGTTCCATCGGCCGCATGAGTACCGAGAAGTGGGAAGAGCATGTGAAAATCTTGCCCACGCACGACATGAGCAAGATTGACACCATTGACTTCTTTAAAGTGGCAGAGAACGACATAGCACGTTACTGCGGACATCTCGTCAAGCTTGAAGATGTAATCATAGGCGACGCAGGAAGCCCCATAGCTCCCGAGTACAAGGCTGGGACGTCGCTTACCTACAACGGCTCCACCAATGGCTACGTTCATCATACGCTTAACGGGCAGTCGATGAACAAACTGCTGCTGCGCACCAGCACCTACGCCGACTTCGCCTCATGGGTTATCCCCTCCCATCCTGTTACCCTCTACGGCATCGCCACTCGCTACCGCAACACCTGGCAGATACTCATCCGAGCCGAAGAGGATATTAAAGACGAGATGTACTATTAATACTAGAAAACAATATAAACAACACACATATGAAAAAGTATTGGAAATTGCTGCTCGCAGTAGCAGTCGGGATGGTAGGGTTAGCAGCCTGCGAAGACGTGCCCGCACCCTATAATATTCCCAGTGACCCAGTAGGACCTGTAGGCCCGACAGGCGACTTCATCTTCAGCCAGACTTTCACTTCCAGCCTCGGCGACTTCCAGTCACAGAGCGAGAGTGGCACACTTGAATGGACTGCAGATTCGCGCTACGGTGCCATCATCACTGGCTATCAGGACTTCGACGGCTCTGGCCAAAAGACCAACAAACCAGGTACGACTTTCCTCATCAGCCCAGAGATTGAGCTCAACGACTGCGACAGCGCATACGTTGTCATCGAACAAGCTATCAACTACGCCAAAACGACGCTCGATGCAGACCACAAGCTGTTGATTCGCGTGGCAGGCACAGAAGCGTGGACAGAACTGCCAATGAGTATGGACGGACTGGGCAATTCGTTCAGTTACATCACCCAAAACATACAGATTCCACAAAACTACATTGGCCAAAAAATTCAACTGGCCCTCAAGCACATCGCCCACAACGATTACTCTTCAACGTGGGAAGTGAAGAGCGTCAACGTGGCTAAGGGACAAGCTCCCGCTCCTGGCGGCACACCTATTGAAGGCCTCATTGGTTCTGGCACCAAGGATGATCCTTACGATGTACCCTCCACCATCAAGCTCATCGCTGCAGGTCCTCCCACGACGAAGATCTACACAAAGGGTATTATCTCGAAGATTGACGAGATTGACACTGGCAGCTTCGGCAATGCGACCTATTATATTAGCAACGACGGCACCACAACCGACCAACTTGAGGTCTATCGTGGTTATGGCCTTGGCGGTGCAAGATTCAAGAGCACCGATGACATCAAAGTTGGCGACGAAGTTATCGTCTATGGCCAAGTTGTCTACTACAACAATAAGACTATGGAATTCACGCAGGGCAGCGAGCTCTACAGCCTCAACGGCGAAATCGCTGAAGGTGGCGGTGGAGGAGGCGGAGGCGGTACGCCCGCAGGTTCTGGCTCCAAGGAAGACCCCTACAACGTAGCCGCTGCAGTAGCAGGCTCTGGCAATGCGTGGGTTAAGGGTTATATCGTAGGTTGGGTTGAAGGACAGAAGTTAGATTCCGGCGCTAAATTCAATGCCAACGCTACAGTAACCTCCAATATTCTTATTGCCGACAGTCCAGACGAGACGAGTGTAGCCAATTGCATGCCCGTACAGTTGCCCGTAGGTGCCGTACGCGATGCCCTCAACCTGCAGAACAACCCGGGCAACTACAAGAAGCAGGTCAGTCTCTATGGTTCCCTCGAGAAATACTTCGGAACAGCTGGTCTGAAGAGCGTAAGCGAATACGTAATTGACGGCAGCACGCCCACTCCTACGCCTACACCTGGCGAGGCAAAGGGTACTGGCACACTTGAAGATCCCCTCAACTCTGTAGCAGCTAATAACATCGCTAGCGCTTTGGGAGCCAATGCTCAAAGCGATCAAGCCTACTACATCAAGGGCAAAGTGGTCAGCATTGCGAAAGACAAGAATGGCAACCCACAAAACTTTGATTTCGGGACCTATGGAAATGCTTCCTTCTACATCTCTGACGATGGTACCAATGCAGGGCAGTTCTATATTTTCCGCGCCTTCTATCTCGGCAACAAGAAATGGGAAAGTGGTGAAGGCGACATCCTTAAGGTTGGCGATGAAGTTGTTGTATATGCTAAGCTTACCAACTATCAAGGTAATACGCCAGAAACTGTTGCGGCTAAGGAAGGGCAGAACCACGGCTATCTCTACAGTCTCAACGGCAAGACCGATGGTGGCGATACGCCCGAACCTGGTCCCACCCCCAGTGATGTGAAGACGTTGGCCGACTTCACCAACGGCGACTTCGAGGCTTGGACTGGAGGACAACCCGATGGATGGAAGAGCGCAAGTTCTGCCAGCAACGCCACGCTCTCTCAGAGTACAGATGCTCATGGTGGTAGTTACTCCGTGAAGGTAGCTGGAGCATCCCAAAACAAGCGCATTGCCTACGAGGAATTGGTGCTCGAAGCAGGAACCTATAATTGCTCCTTCTGGGCCAAGGCGGCCACGGAGTCACCCGCAAGCCTCTGCCCCGGCTACGCCGAAATAGGTGAAGACGGCAACATTGCCTATAAATACGATCAAGGTGAAGATGGAAAGAACAAGTATGTCAACGATATCGTTCAAGAGTGGCAGCAAGTGACGTATAGCTTCACCCTCGGAGAGAAGAAGACCGTCTGCCTCATCATCATGAACTCCAAGTCGACGGGTACAGACCTCCTCATCGACGATTTCACCATCACCAAGAAATAATCACTCTTCACAAGAGCGCCCGGCGATTCCTTCGCCGGGCCTTCTTCTTCCCTCTCCCCATTAATGAAACACACGACATTCCCTTGGGTTTTACTACTTGTTATCATAGCAACCCCAGTACTATTCTGGGGTTGCTCGTCTGATGACGACGAGAAAGACCCACTCAACATCAACATAAACGCCAACAAAACAGCCGAGCACCCCGAAGCTGGACGATTGGAGATGCCTAAACTAAAAGAAGGCGTGGTGAATATGCTGCTCGTCAAGCGCCTCAGCTCGGGCTCCATCAATTTCTGCATCGAATGGGACATCTCCAAGAAAGCTCAGCGTTGGACTGCCTTCCGTTGGGATAACACCAACAGCAGTGGATACGTGAAGCGCGAAGATAACTTCATAGAAGACTTCGACATACCCGAGATGTACCGCACCACCAGCAGCCACTACAGCGGTTCGGGCTATACCCGAGGCCATATCTGTGCTAGCGCTGATCGTTGGAACTCACTCGAAGCCAACCGACAGACCTTCCTTTACTCCAACATGCAACCTCAGCTCTACAGCTTCAACGGAGGCATCTGGGCCAACCTCGAGTCGAAAGTGCGCTCTTGGAATGAGGCTTCGTTCCGCGACACCCTCTACGTCGTCAAAGGTGGAACCATTGACCGCAGTTCAGACATTCGGGAATATGTCCGTAAAGGTTCTCCCCTGCAACTTCTTGTGCCTAAATACTTCTTCATGGCTATCCTCTGCAAGAATAGCAGCACCACCAACGACGGCTACAAAGCCATCGGCTTCTACCTCGAACACCGCTCATTCTACGAGGACGAGAAGAACTTGGCGCCATACATCGTCAGCATCGATCAATTGGAAAACCTCACCGACATCGACTTCTTCTGTAACCTGCCCGACCACATTGAGAGACAAGTGGAATCGCAAGTCGTCAAGACCGCCTGGGGATTCAGGTAAAGACCCACAACCATTCCTGAACGAGTTTTTTATCACCAACAAATATGCAAGGAGCGCCTATTTTTACCGAGATAGACGCTCCTTGCATGCTCTTTTTACATTTGTACATAGCATTTTACATACAAAATACATAATTCTCATCGTACTTAATCTTTTATATTACAGTCACTTTCGCAATGTATTATGTAAAAATGTATTTTTTATCGCTATTCATGTGATATTGATTACCGATCTCGAAGACACAACCTATCACCTTTGCTATTATTGCTACTCCCTCTGACACCACCATTCGTGTCAGCCTGCACATATATAGGCGTAGAACGATACGTATATACGTGCAGCCTTACACATATATACGTGCAGCCCGATGCGTCTATATGTGTAGGTTGTTCGGTCGCGACCGAACAACCAAAGCAACCATAAGGTGTTCGTGGCACGAAAACATCGATAACACTCGACGAATGATTGCAGTTCTCTCAACGAATGTTCGCAGCGCCTTCGAGAAACGCAATTCATGAATCTATTATACTTGGGGACAGAAGGTTTCCGCGTATTTTTGTTATTTTACAGCAAGAAATGAAAAATAATGTTCGAAAAATTGCGATTATCATAGAATCATCGTACCTTTGCCCTGCCTATCAGAGTTTTGCGTGTTTCCTAATCGCAACACTGAGACAAGTGAAATAGCTGATAAGGCCATATCCTTGGAACCATTTTTGCCCAGGAATATACGTCAATGTTGGAAAATAAAAGTGTTGCAGAATTAAGGTATATGAAAAGGATTGCTCTATTCTTAACCATAGTGCTCGTGGCGCTCTCGACCACCGTCGTCACCAATGGCTCAAAGGCTTATGCAATGAACCCGTCCAATGCCGCACAGGTTCAAGACACGACGGTTCTTGGCAAACTCTATTTCGCAAATCTCAAAGAAGGGGAAGAGCCCGTAATGACAGGCTTGAGCCTATTCGGCAATCGGTGCGGCTCTGAAGATTTCAACCATAAACCTTATGCCGCCGAAGGCATACGTTCGGTGTTTGAACTGGACGAGTGGATAGAGTTTCATCCTCAGGCAAGCGCAGGAACTGGTATCAAGGTGATGGTGTTCAAGCATAAAGCCGACCACACCTTTTATCAGAAAAACGCGCTGAACGACGAGACGCCCGATTACGTTCAGGCGCTTGAACTGAATAGAGATCCCGAGGCCGAGGAAAGCGAACAATGGGGCTCCTTCTACCTTCATCCCGAAGAGCTTGAACCGGGCTACTATGACTTTGTGTTCGTTTTCAACAACAAAGTGTTTGCCACGATGGTAACTCGATTCTATAAACCTGAAGAAATAATCGAGAAACCAGATTCGGAACTGGAGAAGATGATGAAGCAACCTATCAACCAATAAATACTGTTTCATCGGCGGCATCAACTCCTTCAGCCGCCTTCCCAACCATCTTGAGAACTAAGCAGGTTAATCCCAAGTTATCGGAACCGTTTGGAGATTCAGATAAAGATATCTTGTTTCTCATTGCAAGAGTAAGGTATAAGACAATTTTTGCATATCTTTTTAGAATCTTTTCTCGAACTGGCCTGTCTCAATAAAGGGAATAACATTGCCAGAATGAAGAAAAGTGGCTGAAAGTTTGGCAGTTTCGGGGAAAAGCAGTACTTTTGCGCCGCAAAAAGCGAAATAACGCTGGTACACAAGCCCAGCATAATATTCACCGCCGGTACACAAGCCCGGCAAAACTACTCAAACAAAACAATGAAACAAGGTATCCATCCCGACAACTATCGCCCCGTCGTGTTCAAGGACATGAGCAATGGCGACATGTTCCTGAGCCGTTCCACAGCCAGAACCACGGAGACCGTGGAATTCGAAGGCGAGGAATATCCCGTAGTGAAGCTCGAAATCTCCTCCAGCTCACACCCCTTCTACACGGGTAAGAGCAAGCTGGTCGACACCGCCGGTCGCGTCGACAAGTTCATGAGCCGCTACGCTCGCAGCCGCAAGTAAGCAATCGCCACTTGCCGCATAATAGCACACAGAGGACTTCGCCCAACAGGGTGAAGTCCTCTTGCTTTTTACCTGTATCCTATCAACGAAAAGTGGGCTGAAGAATGAACCTATGTTCATCGGTCTACGGACATAGGTTCGCGAGGCGATGAACATTGGTTCGTTGGCCGATGAACATAAGTTCATTCAAACTTGCCATTTACCCAGTGCAAAACGAGGGGACGGAGACGGCCGGCAACGGCTCGTCGCTCCTCCTTCGAAAGGAGAGCGGTCTGGAGGGTCAGGGTGAGCGTGGGTTCGTCGGCAGAGAGTGCCATCCGCACTGGATGCAGATTACGTAGCGACTGAACAGCCTGATTGAAATCGGTCTTCACGCTATCTGCCGTCTCACCGACAATGAACTGATCCACATCGGGCATCGCAAACGTGATGGCGCTATCGGCTGCAAGCTCTGACCAATCCTCGCGCAGGAAGCGGATGTTGGAGTCGCAGAGGCGGATGGTCGAAGCGGTGTCGCCTGTCTCAGCCGTCTTGACGAGGCAGAGCACACGCACAGAGTCGGACAACGAGAGCAACTTCATCTCCATCACGGAGACAGGGCTGGTGCGGAAACGCGCATAATCAGCCGTCAGAGCCTCCAATGTCACATATTCATCGAACGCGTTGCGCACCTTCGCCTCCATGTGGTTTTCGATGAAATCGATGCAATCGAGGCGATTGTTCTTCGTCACCAATGGAAGAACGGAGTCGGGCATAGCGGCGAAAACATCTCGCATCACGGGCTGAGCAGTAGCACCACTAATGAAAAGAGGGAACAGAAAGATGATTAATAGAAATCGTTTCATAGGGCAATCATTTTAGAAATAGATGCGCAGGCCTAAGAGAAGATTAAAACGTCGCACGCCAAAGCTCTCATCATCGGAGAGTTGCATATCGTCCTCCTTACAGACAACCGACAGGAGGTTGGCTTCGGCACCGACACCGAGGCTCTCTGTTATCAGATATTCGAGGCCGACCTGCACCATCGAACCAAAACCATCTCGAGCAAGCGCAGAGCGATACTTGATGTAATGCGTCTCCTCGACGAAACGACCATAACCGAGGCCGAGCGACACATCAAAACCCAGCCCTCCTACCAATCGACGCGCATAGACTGCACTGGGACCCACATAGTGCAACGAGAATCCTTCCGGACCAAAGGAGGTGTGATTGAAGGCGTAGTTCAGGCCGAAGCCCCATCCCTTGCCCCAGATGTGCTGGAGGTCACCCGTCACATCGAAACCCCATCGATGGTTGTAGGTCTCGGCAGGAACGCCGACATACATCTTCGAGAACATCATAGCTGGTCCGACGCTCACCTTGAAGACGTTATGCGGCTGATCAGCGAGTTGAGCACGCGAGGGGAACAGCTTACGCGACTGAACGCCATCGGACTGTGCCGATACGGCAGTCGAGCCTAAGAATAAACTCAGCAAGAATATAATCAAGAGACGATGTTTCATTATCTTACAGTATTTGATGGTAATGATGATCCATATCAGAAATAGGCGCGCAGGCCGACAAGGAGATTGAGGCGATTGAATCCGAATGAACTGTTCTTAGGCAGTACGACCTCATCGGGCTTACGGAACGTAGTAGTAATCAGATTCATTTCAGCCCCTATTCCCCAATGGCGCGTGAACAGATACTCTGCACCAAGCTTAGTCATCAGACCGAAGCCATTGCTTGAGCGATAGCCATCAGAGTAACGAGCATAGCCCATACCAACCGCCACCTCTGCACCCCAGTGATGAGCCTCGCGATAGGCACATACGAAAGAAGGGCCTGCATAGGTAAGCTTCAGATGGTCGTCGTCCATAAAGCCCCAAGCATGCGAGAACGTAGCGCCAACGCCCAAGCCAGACTTCCACGTGTACTCATACTCAGCCAACAGATCCATGGCGAACGTGTTCTTCTGGACTCCTGTTGCCGTATAGATATCCGAATAGATCCAGGCTGGGCCAGTACTCACCTTGACTGCATGGTGAGGGCGAAAGTCATGACTGAGATCCTCAAGCACACGCCCCACCATTGCTGCATCACGATTGAGATTAGTCTCTTGCTGCGCCCACGCGGTGAATGTAGACTCCTTGGCATCTGGCAACGATAGCATCGTAGCCCAAATCTGATGGGTGGTCGTGCCCCTCTTCGGCAACTTATGCTCGTCGATGTTAAGTGCATTGGCGCCGCATTCTGCAGCCTTCTTCTTGGCGTAGGAGACGACATAGGAATAGATGCCGCGTGAGGGAAGGGTAAAGCCCGAATCCTTCACACGCAGACGACCGACCGTATCGCACTTGACGGGTAAGGAATCAGCGTGCTCGAACACAACGACCTGCTCTGCCGATGTGGCAGGCAACACCTTGTCAACACTCATGATGACGCGAGGGTTGATACAACTTGTCAGGAGCAGGCCGGCTACAAATGAGATGACAATATGACGTTTCATATACCTTAGACTATTTACTTCCGAGATAGAGAAATACCATGCTGAGGAGCAAGAGCAGGAGGTCGAAGGCTTTGGCACGCAGATTCTTCTCGCGGAAGATGAAAGCACCTACGGCAAAACTGACAACGACGCTGCTGCGACGTATCATAGAGACGACTGAGATGAGAGCAGCAGGCAGACTGAGGGCGTAGAAGTAAACGAAGTCGGCGAAAGAGAGGAACAAGGCGACAAGGAAACTCCAAAACACCATCGTGCCATTAAACTTTGAAGGCAGGCTTCGCAGCTGCTGCATAGGCTTCCTAAGCAGCATGGCAGCCATCATCACGAACTGATAGATCAGGAAATAGCTCTGGACTACCATGCGGTTGAGCCCTACCCCACCCGACGACTCGGGCGCAAGCAGAAACTTGTCGTACAACCCACTCACGGCTCCTAACAAGGCCGCAAGCACGGCCAACGCTATCCATCGGTTGTGACGGAAATCGATGCCTTCCTTCTTGCCGCTGCGCCTCAGCAGGTAATAACCCGCAATAGTCAGCAGTACGCCTATCCATTGATACAGGTTCAGGCGCTCGCCAAAGACGATGATAGCGCCGAGCAGCACCATCACAGGGCGCGTGGCATTAATAGGGCCTACGATTGTCAGCGGCAGATTCTTCATAGCCACGTATCCGCAAAGCCACGAAGCCAGCACTATCACAGCCTTGAGGATGATGTATTTGTGCACTTCCCAGCCGCAAACGGGAACATAGATAAGCGAGCCTTCGCCTATGACACCGACGGCCGAGAGTACAATGAAAGGCAGGAAGAGGAGCGAGCTGAACAATGTGTTCAAGGTTAGCACCGCTACGACATCATTGCCGCTTAATGCTTTTTTCTTGAATACGTCATAGAAGCCGAGCAAAGCGGCTGAGGTGAAGGCAAAAAGTAACCACATAACAGACCCACCCCCGCCCCCTCATGTTAGAGAGGGGAGGGGGCTAGCGCACAGATTTATTTAATATGATTATACACTTTCATTAGGCAAAGACCTATTTACTTCTTCAACAGACAAAGAATGACCGACTTCCCGCAGTTTCTCCCCTCCCTAACGGGAGGGGTCGGGGGTGTGTCTTCTTCAGTATTTTATGTCTTGCAGGAACAGCCCCCTCGCAGGCACGCTATCGCCAGCTTCGGAACGGTTCTTTTGATCTATCACTTGGCGGAAACCGTCGAGCGTGAGCGTTCCGCGTCCCACCTCCATGAGCGTACCGACGATAGCGCGTACCATATTGCGCAAGAAACGGTCGGCCGTAATCTCGAAGCGCCATTCGTAGTCGGAGAGCTGTACCCAACGAGCCGAACGGACGTGGCAGATGTTGGTCTTCGTGTCGGTGTTCACTTTGGAGAAACTGGTAAAATCCTCGTATTCGAGGAGCGTAGCAGCAGCATGATTCATCGCCTCGAAGTCGGGCGTACGAACGAGTCGCCATGAGCGGTCGCGTAGGAACGGCGACTTGCGCGTGTGCACATAATAGAAATAGGTACGCGCGATGGCCGAGAAACGAGCATGCATATCATCGGCCACAGGATAGATCTTATGGATGGCGATGTCGTAAGGCAGGATGCCATTTAAGCGATAACATAAATAGTCCTCAGCCGACTGCCTTGCACCCTCTTCCCTAATGGGAGGGGGCGGAAGTGGGGCCTCTACATCAAAATGTGCTACCATCATCGCTGCATGTACGCCGGCATCGGTGCGACCTGCGCCTGTCACCGCGACCTCTGTGCGCAGCAACAGCGACAATGCACGCTGGAGTGTCTCCTGCACGCTATTGCCATTCGGCTGAATCTGCCAACCATGGTAGGCCGTTCCGTCGTAGCTGAGTTCGATGAAGTAACGCAAGTGGCTTAATGTTTGAAGTTATTTCACGATTATCGTCTGCGCCTTCTGACCATCGCGAACCAGATAAGTGCCGCGACGCATAAGACGATGATGGCTGACACGCCGACCACCCATATCAAACACTTCGCGAAAGGAAGGCTTCTCACGCGGGTTGTCAATGCTGGTGGGTACAGCAGGTTTGACCGTCACATCAATGCTGTTCATGCGAATCTGCTTGGTAGCGGTACAGACAAAGGGACTCATCGAGCCCTTCCACACGATTTTCTTATTGCTGAAAGTATGGCTCTCGCCAGCTATCATAATGTTGCAATCACTCTTCGAACCTCCATTATCGTAGAAGGTTACGCCTGTGATCTCTGCTCCAGAGATAACCAGTACGGACTTGTCGTAGAACCGGAGTTCTCCATATTGGTCGACATTGACAGGCGTCACACTTCCTTCTCCTTTGTAATAGCTGATGGTCAACCCGTTAGCCGTTGCCGTAAAGCCCTCGCCATAAGTAGGATGAGAGGTTGGCGTCCAAGTCAAATCTGCAAACACGATGGTACCGGATTGAGCATCTGGATTAACAGGATTGTCGGGATCATCGGGATTGACGGGGTCATCGGGGTCAACAGGATCGTCGGGATCGTCAGGATTATCGGGAAGGTCCGTCTGGCTTTGTCCATGAGGTAAAGTAACATCAAAAGCATAGCTGACAGAGTCGCCCCAAACGTAATCGCAGAGCGAAGGATAGTCCACAAAGGGATTGCGGTTATGTTGTTTGGTATAAACGACTTCGTTGCGAGCACGTTCCACATTGTCCACTGGGTCTTGCCTCGCCCAGCGCAGGAGCATGTTCATCGCCCAAGGCTTCAAGCCAGGATACTTCTTGCCGTCAAAGAACTGCGAAGCCGTACCGCCCGTCCACGAGGGATGGAGGTTCTCATAGCAAGCGAGGACATAGAAATAGATGCGGGCGATGTCGCCTTTTATCTCATCATTCGGTTCGAAGCATTGTCCCGAGTAGCCACTCACCGTACAGGCGCCCACCTTGCTATATTTGTTCTTTGACGAATAGGTCTCACCCTTATTCTCGCCCATCGGGAAATTACCACGGCGGTTGTTGACATAGCCGTCTGAAGGCACCACCTGCACGAGATCGCTCTTCATGTCGCCAGTACCAAACCAACTCTGCGGCACCAGGTGCTCACGGTTGTAACTATCGCCTTCACCTTGATAAGAATGGTTCTCCTTAGGCCCACCTATGACGTACTTAGTGGCATTGGAATACCAGTCACGTAGGTAGCCATCTGCACGGCGGTCCGAATCATGGTAAGCCGAAAGCAGACCATCGTAACCAATATTGGTATGCTTGTGGATGATACCATACAGAGCTGTCTTCAGTTCTGCCCCTTTCTTGTTATTGGCATTCGCGTAATAGTCTTTCAGTTCTATTGCGTTAGCCGCTGATGCAAAGAAGAATAACAAAGCAGCACAGATGGCAGTAAGATGCAATGTCCTCATATCTTTTTCGTTTATTTGCTGCAAAGGTAGTGCAAAAAGCTTGAACCGCAAAAAATAAGCAAAGAAAAGAGCCAAGGTCATACGGCCTTGGCTCATATTTAACGTTTCGACGTCGGTTTAAAGCTTACTTGACAGCCACCTTCTTGCCGCCAACGATGTAGAGGCCGGCATGGTTGATGTGCTGAATGCGCTGACCGGCAATGGTGTAGATAGCGCCTTGAGCAGCAGTAGCTTCAACGGTGGAGATAGCGGTGGTGATGCCATCCATGCTGTAGTCAGTTACGTTCTTGACACCTGCTACGGTGAAGTACTTCTCGATTGTGCCATACACGCATACGTTCTTATTAAGATTGCCGAAGTTGTCAACAAGGTTGAGGGCGTCGCGAACCTTACCAGCAGGCAACTGGACAGGAATCATCTTGGCAGCCGTTGTTTCGTCTGCTGCATCTGCAAGGACAATGTTTGCTGCCTGCAGGTCTTCACCCTGCTCCTTGACAATGTTGTTCATCGTGCTCTTGGCAGCACCAATGATGATACCCTTCACCCAAACTGCCTCTTTAGGAGCCTCATTCGAAGAGTAGAGGTACAGGACATCTGCGATGGTATAAGGATTCTCTAAAGTGCCGTCACCCTGCAGCTCATAGGGCTGAGGTGTCTCGCCATTATCAAGATCCTCAGGCGTACGAGGATAGAGACGATACTCAGTACCATCTGCAGTTGAGCGGACAGCCATGAAGCCAGTTACAGTATATGCCTCCTCAGTATTGAGGGCCACAGCTGTACATGCCTTGAAGTTGTCACAAACGACAATCTCATTATCGCTGTCATCACTAAATGTAGCGCATCTGTATGAATCCCATGCCTCAGCAGCAGGTGTCAAATCTGTGATGGTCACGAGTTCATTTTCATATTGTTTGAAGTTGCTGATGACATCGGCAACAGTCACCTTCTGAGGCTCAACGGCATTGCCGCTGGAGTTGACGGTAAGATTCTCATAAGCACTAACTGCAATCTCCGTCAGACCATTGTAGAGATAGAGTTGACCCTTGATGTCGGCCGTAATCTTGTCGCCGGCCTTGATGCCAGAGTTAGCACCATAGACAAGCAAGCCATCAGTACCATCGTAGAGGTAGAGACTGTTTCCACTTACAAAAGTAACAAGCAAATCCTTAGCCTTGAAGACCACATCCGCGCGACTGGAAGTAACGTCAGCCTTCATCGGAGCAATAGCCGTGTATTCTTTATAGGTCGGTTGAGGTGTATCACCACCATCAGTTTCGCCATTCAGAGAATAGAGGCAGCACTTCTTGGAAGCTGTCTCAGGCGTACCACTATAGTTGATGAGTTGACCATAAAGAATGACAGAGTCACCGACTTTGATCTGAGTGTCACCCTCTTTCCAAGCACGGTTGCCAAGATAGTAAACTGCATATACTTGGAATTCGTTTGCAGTGGTACCGTCATCAGAGATGAAGAACGTTGCTGTGCCGTGTGCCTCATCAAAATAGTATTTGACAGAAGAAATCTTGCCTTCGATATAATAGCTTTCGGTGCTTATTTCCCCTACAGGCAAAGCCTTGGCCAGCTGACTGGCGGCAACAGCATTGTAGGGATTCGCCAAAGTGCCATCACCCTTAGCCTCGCCTGGCTGAGGACCAGGAACGTCACCGCCCGTGTCGCCGTTATGTGAATAGAGCTTATTGTCGGCAGCAAACTCAAGTGTTCCTTTATAATTTGTGATAACACCTACAACGATAACGTCGTCACCAACCTTAATCTGTTCGTTGTCCGTAAAATCGGCACCATTCAGATAGTAACCATTATAAACGAGGAACTGATTGGTGGTGGAACCGTCATCAGAGATGAAATACTGGGCACGCTTCCATTGGGAGACATCCAGCGACTTAATCTCGGAAATCTTACCTTTAACGTATACTTCCTTGTCACTGCTTGCACCCTGCTCCAATTGAGCAGCCTTCTCCTGCACCTGAGCAACGGTCAGAGGAGAAGTAGCAGAGCTCGTCCAATCGATAGTGGGCTGAGGACCAGGACCAGGGGTATCGCCACCGCCAAGCGTGACGGTGATTTTCTTAATCTGGGTGTTACCACCGATAGTGATGACCACAGAGGCAGCATCGCCAGTCCATTTGCCTTTGTCAAGACTACCAACATCTGCCTTATTATCACCCCATTTACTACTATTTAAAGTAAAATCAATGGCTGTGATGTTCTTACCTGAAGAAGCGATAGTCAAGGTGCCACCGTATAAACGCATAGAGCCTGTCCACATTCGATTGGCATTAGTACCTCCTGAAGGAGATACAGTAATAGTTACCCCATCGATAGTCGAAGACTTTTCCTCGTCAAAATCACCATCATGAATAGCGGGTTCACCTTGTGGCGTAGCAGAGAAACCAGCCAACCCAAATTGTTCGTAGGCTTTGTCTCCCGTGAAGTCGAACTCAACCTGTGCCTTAGCCAGTCCGCATACGGTCAGCAAGGCAATGAATAAAGAGTAGAATTTTCTCATAAGATTTTTGGTTTAAAATGTTTGGTTTATGTGAATACGCTGCAAAGTTACACCGAATTGTTGGAACAACAAAAAAACGGGCTCTTTTTTTTCAGAAAAAGTCACGAACAACAATTCTTTTACTATAGAGACTCCCTGCTGAACGTCCAGTCGTAACGGGCTTAACGAATATACGCAAGACTCTGTATCATTATTGATACAAGGCGATACGTTTATTCGCATACGGCAACATGTTTATTCGCATACAACGACTCGTATATTCGCATGCTCCAACACCTATCTTCGCATACGTACAAAATAAAAGGCGGCAGAAACTTCACAGCCTCTGCCTACCTTCCTCCACGCCAAATGGCGCAGAATCAATCAACAAATCAAAATGAAGGTTAAAATTAGATATTAAGGTCATTGGGATGAGTGGGACGATTCGCTTAGAAGCCACCACCGCCACCAAAGCCTCCGCCACCGCCGAAGCCGCCTCCGCCGCCAAAGCCGCCGCCACGGGGACCGCCGAAGCCGCCACCACGGTTACCTTGCTGGCCTTGACGAAGGCGATTCTGCTGAGGTTGGAACACCTTCAGCAACTGCTGCGGGGTGAGTACGCTGGAGAGTTCAGCACAGTACTTCTTCTGGATATCCAATCGAAGCTGCGACTGCTGGATCTGCTCCTCCTGACGGGTGAACACCTCCTGCAACTTGGCCGTAGCCTCAGCCTCGGTCAGTTCCTTCTTCTCGTTCTGGTCTGCCTGCTCACGATTGGGTTGCTGACGCAATGCTGCGAGCTCCGTCTGATACTGCGTATAGATCGGAGTGAACTTGGCCTTCTGCTCATCAGTGAGCTTCAGGTCCTTGACGAGACGCTCTGTCATGCGCGTCACCATCTCCTGACGACGAGCATCGCGATCGTTGTTATTTTGTGCGTTTGTGTTGTTAACGTTGCCGAAAGTCATTACGGCCATCGCTATTAAGAAAAATGACTTTTTCATCTTTGTGAGAGTTTTAATGTGTCAGATTTATAGTTTTTGTAGTAGCGCTACAACAATCTGACACAGTCATCGACTAAAGGTTTAAGGACAATTGAATTTTTTCTTTCTTTAACACAAACGATTCATCTGACGGTCACGTGGAAGCAGCCTTGCTTGACTTCGTACTTGACATAACAACGTCCCTCAGCTCGGATATCGCGCAACACCTCAGAGAGAACGAACTTGAGCGAATCGTTGCGAACGGCACGGCGCTCAGGTTCGCCAGGAGGCGACACGGTGTGGAAACGGTTGTAGGAGATGTCGAACGTAGTGCCGAAGCGATGGCAACTCTGCTCTGATGCATTACCATTGATGCGCTTGAGCCGCCGCACATCGTCCTCGGTACGCAGTACGCTGGTCACAATAATCTTATGCAACGGTATCTGCTTGACGGCCAACGAATCAAGGAAGCGGCGACCGATATGCTGCAACAAATGGCTGGCACGAGGCACGAGATAAGGGATGCTACGGTTCATGCGTGAATCGATTTCATAATAAGGATTCGCGCCCACGTAGAGGAGTTCGCTCTTGCGGCGCTCAGCATCTGCCCGACTCTCGACAGGCGGAACGCCATTGGCTTGTGCTGCCACAATCTGCACGTCTTGCACATCAGGAAAACATTCGCGATAAGAGTGAACGCTCCGAATGGGATGACGCTTGCTGAAATCCAGACGGGGCATTTCCGTCGTCAGGACATCATGATCGGAAAGTTGGCGAGCAGAAGCAGTAGGCGTCGATGAGGTCACAGCAGTTTGTTCCTCAGACGGAGCCTGCTTCTCCTGAACGTTCGCTTCTTGCAAAGGCACTTGTGATGTCTCCTCCTGAGCGTTCACTTCTTGCGAAGGCTCCTGGGGCGCTTCATCCTCATGGGCGATAATCGCGGCCGTGGAATCTGCAACGGCAGCACGTTCGCTCCGGGGCGTATTCACCTCGGGACGGCACATCCGCACGACGAACAAGATGAGGACAAGGCCACATACACAACGGATAAATATGTCTTTTCTGAGCTTCTTCACAGTTAAATCTATCAAAATCGATGCAAAGTTATAATAAAAATCCCAATTATCGTTCGCAAATCCGACAGAAATAGCTATTTTTGCACCGAAAAAGATTCACTATGACCGAAAAGCACTTCATCTTGGAAGAAGCCGACCCTGTCATCTTCTACGGCGTCAACAACGCTAACATGCAGATGCTCAAAGCGCTTCACCCGAAATTGCGTATCGTAGGCCGCGGCAACGTCGTCAAAGTGATGGGCGACGAAGAAGAGTTGTGTGCCTTCGAGGAAAACATGGCTCGCCTGCAAGCTCACTGCAGCAAGTACAACACGCTCTCCGAGGAAGACATTCTACACATCGTTCGTGGCGAGCGCACTCGTCGCGACGGGGTGTCGGGTGCCATCGTCTTCAGCGTCACGGGCAAGCCTATCACAGCCCGTAGCGAGAACCAGCAACGTCTCGTCAGCGCATTCGAGACGCACGACATGGTGTTTGCCATCGGACCTGCCGGCTCAGGAAAGACCTACACCAGCATCGCCCTCGCCGTGCGCGCGATGAAGAACAAGGAGGTGCGACGCATCATCCTCAGCCGCCCCGCCGTCGAAGCTGGCGAGAAGCTCGGTTTCCTGCCGGGCGATATGCGCGACAAGATCGACCCCTATCTGCAACCCCTTTACGATGCGCTCGAGGACATGATTCCCCGTCAGAAACTCAACGAGTTGATGGAGCAGAACATCATCCAGATTGCCCCGCTCGCCTTCATGCGCGGTCGTACGCTGAACGATGCCGTCGTCATCCTTGACGAGGCTCAGAACACGACACCTGCTCAGATCAAGATGTTCCTCACCCGAATGGGAATGAACACGAAGATGATCGTCACGGGCGACATGACGCAGATCGACCTGCCACGCCCGCAGAAGAGCGGACTCATCGAAGCGCTTCACATCCTAAGCGACGTTGACGACATCGCCGTCATCCACCTCAGTCAGAAGGACATCGTTCGACATAAGTTGGTGACCAAGATTGTCAACGCCTACGAGAAATATGAAAAGGAAACTCATCAAAAAGAATCAAATACAAACAATGAAAGCATTAACAAAGACTGACTTCCATTTCGAAGGTCAAAAGAGCGTGTATCATGGTAAGGTACGCGACGTGTACAACATCAACGACGACCTGATGGTGATGGTCGCTACCGACCGCATCTCGGCATTTGACGTCGTTCTTCCCAAGGGAATTCCTTTTAAGGGACAGGTGCTGAATCAGATTGCAGCCTCGTTCCTCGATGCCACCGCCGACATCGTCCCCAATTGGAAACTGGCTACACCTGACCCGATGGTCACCGTTGGCCTGAAGGCCGAAGGTTTCCGTGTGGAGATGATCATCCGTGGTTATCTGACCGGCTCTGCATGGCGTGAATACAAAAATGGCTGTCGCGAACTCTGTGGCGTGAAACTGCCCGATGGCATGCGCGAGAACGAGCGTTTCCCTGAGCCCATCATCACGCCGACCACCAAAGCCGACGAGGGTCACGATGAGAACATCTCCCGCGAAGAGATTATCGCTCAAGGCATCGTCAGCGCCGAAGACTACGAGGTGATGGAGCGCTACACGCGTGCGCTCTTCCAGCGCGGCACGGAGATTGCCACCAAGAAAGGCCTCATCCTCGTCGACACCAAGTACGAGTTCGGCAAGCGCGATGGCAAGGTCATCCTCATCGACGAGATCCATACGCCCGACTCCAGCCGCTACTTCTATGCCGAAGGCTATGAGGAGAAGTTCGAGAAGGGCGAGCCTCAGCGTCAGCTCTCCAAGGAGTTCGTTCGCCAGTGGCTCATCGACCACAACTTCATGAACCGACCCGGCGACGTCATGCCCGAGCTGACCGATGCCTTCGTCGAGAGCATCAGCGACCGCTACATCGAGCTCTACGAACACATCGTAGGCGAGACGTTCGTCAAGGAAGAGGCTACTGAGGATGTAGCCGCCCGCATCGAGCAGAACGTAGCCGCCTGGCTCGCCGCCCAGAAATAATCATCCCGAGTGCGCTCGGCGATTTCGTCGCCAAGCCCCCTGCCCATGATCCACTATCCTGAACTTGACCCCATAACGCCCGACCCGCCAAAGAGCAAGGCACGCAAGCCTGAAGCGCCAAAAGCGGGTGCCCCGCAACGAGAGTTGGTGGAGACGATGTTCAACAACATCGCCCCCACCTACGACCGCCTCAACCACACGCTCTCGCTCGGCATCGACCGCCGCTGGCGACGCAAAGCCATCGATGCGCTGAAGCCTTTCGCGCCATCTACGATTCTCGACATCGCCACAGGAACAGGCGACTTCGCCATTCTCGCAGCCCGACGTCTCGACCCCGACCGGATCATCGGTGTGGACATCAGCGAGGGAATGATGGAAGTGGCACGGGAAAAGGTCGCGAAGGAAGGTCTCGACAACATCATCTTCTTCATGAAAGATGACTCCACGAGCCTCTCCTTCGACAAGGATACCTTCGACGCCATTACCGTTGCCTATGGTGCTCGCAATTTCGACAACCTCGAACGAGGACTGCGTGAGATGCAACGCGTACTCATTCCCGGCGGCCATCTGATGCTCGTCGAACTGACCACACCGCCACGCTTCCCGATGAAGCAGCTATTCAGCATCTACGCCCACGTGGTCATGCCGTTCATCGGGCGACTCATCAGCCACGACGACAGCGCTTACACCTACCTGCCGCAGTCGATGGAAGCATTCCCACAGGCCGAACAGCTCGTACCTATGCTCAAGAGATGCGGCTTCAGCGAGGTCACGTTCAAGCGCTTTACTTTCGGACTCTCAACCATGTATTTAGCTACAAAATGACAGAATACGGACTTATCGGCTATCCGCTCGGACACTCGTTCTCGCGCGCGTTCTTTAATAATAAGTTCGCCGACGAAGGCATTGATGCCGAATATCTCAATTTCGAGATTCCTTCGGCAGAGATGCTGTTGCAAGTAATCGAGGACCATCCTTCGCTGCGCGGCCTCAACGTCACGCTGCCGCACAAGCAGGCGGTCATCCCTCTCCTTGACGAGCTCTCCGACGAAGCGCGAGCCATTGGTGCCGTCAATGTCATACGCATTACCCGCGAATCTGGCAGCTCAAAGCCTCACCTCAAGGGCTTCAACTCCGACATCATAGGTTTCATGGAGAGCATACAGCCGCTCTTGCAGCCGCATCACAAGAAGGCGCTCGTCCTCGGAACAGGCGGTGCTTCGAAAGCCATCTGCCGTGGTCTGGAACGACTCGGCATCGAATGGCGCTATGTCAGCCGTTCCCGACAAAGCATCCCTCCCTCCCCCTCTCCCCAGCAAGAAGAGTGTTCGGCGATTTCGTCGCCATCCTCCCCCTCTCCCCAACAAGGAGAGCGTTCGGCGATTTTGTCGCCATCCTCCCCCTCTCCCCAACAAGGACAGCGTTCGGCGATTTCGTCGCCGAATCCCCCTCTCACCTACTCCGACATCACCCCCTCCCTGCTGGCCGACTACACTGTCATTGTCAACTGCACGCCCCTCGGCATGAGTCCCAACGTCGACAACGCCCCCACTATCCCCTATGCGGCTCTTTCGCCCAGGCACCTCCTTTACGACCTCGTCTACAACCCCGAGACGACGCAGTTCATGCGCGAGGGACGGCGATTCGGGGCCACCGTCAAGAGCGGCCTGGAGATGCTGCATCGTCAGGCCATCGCCAGTTGGGAATTCTGGAACGGCAAAGACTGAGGTCGTGACAACAGACCCATCACCCACAACACACATACGATGAACCCACTCGTCAGCATAGCCATCCCCGCCTATAAGGCCACCTATTTACGCGAGAGCATCGCGTCAGCGTTGGCGCAGACCTATGCCAACATCGAGCTCATCATCGTCAATGACCATTCTCCCGAAGACCTCAACGCTGTCGTCAGCACATTCTCCGACGAGCGCATCCATTACTTCGTCAACGAGCATAACCTCGGCGCTGATGACCCTTCGGCCAATTGGAACGAATGCCTGCGCCATGCCCGAGGCGAGTACTTCTGCCTGCTTTGCGACGACGACCTCTATGCGCCCACGTTCGTGGAGGAAATGCTTTGTCTGGCTGAGCGTCATCCCGAGTGCAACGTCTATCGCTCAGGAGTTCGCATCATCGATGTGAATGGCGACGAGACAGACCGCTACCCGTCTTCGCCCGAATGGGAGACCGTCGAGGAATATATGTGGCACGTCTACCGCAGCATACGCCGTCAGACCATCAGCGAGTTTATGCTTCGTCGCGAGGCTTTGGAGGCTATGGGTGGCTACGACCGCCTTGCCTACGCTTGGGGTTCCGACTATCTGACCATCTACCGCCTTGCGCTCGAGCAGGGCATTGCCTCGACGACAAAACGCCTGACCACTTATCGCGACAGTGGACTCAACATGTCGTCCGACCAAAAGAACATGGACGATAAGCTGTTGGCGTTCAACCGCTATATGAAAGCCACACGCGACATCATCCACGAGAATCAGTTCACCAGTCAAGCACAACTGTTGCCGTTCATGGACAACTACCAACGTCGTGCACAAGTGGCTCACATCCTCGAGGCCGACAACGAAGCTTTCTTCCGCATCCTCTCCAACCAGAAACTCTTCGGTGTGAACACGAAAATCATCGCACGCGCCCTTTTCAAGAAACTCAAAAACAAGCTGAAACGATGAAACGAACGCTCTCCTTCTTGCTCACCTTGTTGGTGACGGCACTTACATTCGCCGCCACCTACACTGTCGACAACCTGCCCATTCCCTATCTGCAGGATCGCACGCAGTATGTCTCCAACCCCGACAACCTTCTCTCGCAGACGGCAGTCGACTCGCTCAACCTGTGGTTAGGACAGATGGAACGCGACCACGGCGTGCAGACCGTGTTGGCCGTCGTCGAGCGCATCGAGGGTGGCGAGACCTACGACTTCTGTATGGCTCTTGGCCGCAAATACGGCATAGGGCGTAAAGAGCAGAACAGCGGCCTCATCATCCTGCTCTCCACAGGCGACCGCGCCTACACCATCCTCACAGGACGAGGACTCGAAGGCACGCTCCCCGATGCCATCTGCAAGCGCATCGAGAACTATCAGATGCTGCCAGCCCTGCGCGAGGGCAACTGGGACGAGGCGATGTTGAATGCCGTGCGTGCCATCACCAAATATGTCGATGGCGACGATTCGCTCGTGGGTTCGTCCGACTTCGACGACAACGACACGGGCGCCCTCATCGGTTTCCTCGTCTGCATGTTGCTCGGCTTGGGCATCATCGCCTTCGCCATCTGGCTGGACCAGCGCAAGAAGTCCTACTGCCCGAGCTGCAAGCAGTATAAGATGAAGAAAATCAGCGGCTACACAACCACCAACCGTCGTCTTGGCCTCCGCACCCACCACGACACTTATCGTTGCTCGCATTGCTTCTTCACCAAGGAACTGCATTGGGACGAAGGCATCAACTCCGGCAACATGGGTGGCGCAGCTGGCGGCGCTCTTGGAGGTAGTTTCTTCGGCAGGGGAAGCGGCTCTTTTGGCGGCAGCTTCGGAGGCGGCTCCTTTGGCGGCGGTGGCGCCAGCGGACGGTTCTGAAAGTTGAAAGGTTGAAAAGTTGAAACGTTGAAAGGTTCTTCAGACTCGCTTGCGCTCGAAGAAGCGTCCCAGCGGGCCGAGCGGAAAAGTTGAAACGTTGAAACATTGAAACATTGAAAAGTTGAAACATTGAAACGTTGAAACGTTAAGACATTGAGACAGTAGAAAGTAATCATATTGAAACATAATCATCACTCATTTTAAACCACTTACAATTATGAAGACAATCAAATCTATCCTTCTCGCCCTTGTGGCTACTCTCGGTCTGACCAGCTGCACTTACAACAAGCTCGTCGAACAAGAAGAAATCGTTGCTCAGAAGTGGGCAGATGTTCAAACGCAGTACCAGCGCCGTGCTGACCTCATCCCCAACCTCGTCAACACCGTCAAGGGCTATGCCGCTCATGAGAGCGAGACGCTCCAGGCCGTTATCGAAGCCCGAACCAAGGCTACACAGATTACTGTTGACCCCGAGAACCTCACCCCTGAAAAGTTGGCTGAGTATCAAGCCGCACAGGGTGAAGTCAGTCAGGCACTCGGACGTCTGCTCGCCATCACCGAGAACTATCCCGACCTGAAGGCCAACGAACAGTTCAGCGAGTTGCAAGCTCAGCTCGAAGGCACCGAGAACCGTATCGCCGAATCGCGTCGCATCTTCAACGAGGCTGTGCAGACGTATAACACCTCCGTTCGCAAATTCCCCAACAACATCTGGGCTATGATCTTCGGATTCGAGAAGAAGACTCCGTTTGCAGCCGAGGCTGGAGCTGAGAAAGCACCCGAAGTAAAGTTCTGATGGATAGCAAGCAACGTTATATGGCGCGTGGCGTCTCTGCCGCCAAGGAGGATGTCCACGCAGCCATCAAGAACATCGACAAGGGCATCTTCCCACAGGCCTTCTGCAAGATCATCCCCGACATCCTCGGCGGCGACCCAGAGTATTGCAACATCATGCACGCCGATGGTGCTGGCACGAAGTCGTCACTCGCCTACGCCTACTGGCGCGAGACGGGCGACCTCAGCGTCTGGAAGGGAATTGCACAGGACGCCCTCATCATGAACACCGACGACCTGCTGTGTGTGGGCGCTGTGGACAACATCCTCGTCTCCAGTACGATAGGTCGCAACAAGATGCTCATCCCCGGCGAAGTCATCTCCGCCATCATCAACGGCACCGACGAGCTCCTGGCCGAGCTGCGGGAGATGGGCATAGGCATCTACGCTACGGGCGGCGAGACAGCCGACGTGGGCGACCTCGTGCGCACCATCATCGTCGACTCTACCGTCACCTGCCGCATGCGGCGAGCCGATGTCATCAACAACGCCAACATCCGTCCGGGCGATGTCATCGTGGGCTTGGCCAGCTTCGGGCAGGCGACCTACGAGAAGGAGTACAACGGCGGCATGGGCTCAAACGGACTCACCTCCGCCCGCCACGACGTTTTCAGCAAATACCTCGCTGAGAAATATCCCGAGACGTATGACCACGCCGTCCCCGAAGAGTTGGTGTATAGCGGGAGCTACAAGTTGGATGACAAATTACGAATGACAAATGACGAATCTCGCTTAGCTCGGAATGACGAATCAAATTTATCTGCAAGTCACGAAGGTAATTCTCATTCGTCATTCGTCACTCTTCATTCATCATTCCCCTCCGTCGGTCGCCTCGTTCTCTCCCCCACCCGCACCTACGCACCCGTCGTCAAAGTGCTCCTCGACCAGCTGCGCCCCCGCATCCACGGCATGGTGCACTGCACGGGCGGCGCACAGACAAAGGTGCTGCATTTTGTGGGCGACAACTGCCGCGTCATCAAGGACAACATGTTCCCCGTGCCACCCCTCTTCCGCATCATTGCCGAGGAGAGCGGCGCTGACTGGAGCGAGATGTACAAGGTCTTCAACTGCGGCCATCGCCTCGAGGTGTATGTCAGCCCCGAGGATGCCGAACAGGTCATTGCCATCTCCAAGAGTTTCAACATCGACGCACAGGTCGTAGGTCACATCGAAGAAGGACCGCGCTCACTCACCATCCGCAGCGAGTTTGGCGAGTTCAACTACTAAGAGGAATCCTCTCTTATAAAACTGTTAAACAGTTCTTTTCATAAGTAACCAATCAAAAATGAGTCACACTTATTTTGATTGGTTACTTTATTTATGGTTGTACACGTTTCGTGCCGTCCTCGATATAAACACCCTTCCGTGGAGCGCGCTGCAACGGACGGCCCTGCAGGTCGTAGTAGCGGGGTGCGCGCTGAGGAGAACCCACCGACTCCACACCTGTCACAACTCCTTGACGCCCTTCCAGTTTCGTCACCCGTCCTGCAAAAAGGATGGCGTTCGCCTGACGACTCTGAATGGTAAAATAGAACGGACGATCCACCTTGAAGTCAACATAGCTGTCTGGATCTAAAAAGCCCTTCTCTTCATATTCTATCACCGTGATAGCAGCCGCCTCCGTGCCGTCCTCGTCCACCATGATCTTGCTCATCTGAAAGATACGACTGATATACAATTCCAGAGGGGACATTTTAGAGAAATCCGCCCTTTCATCGAAGGCGTCCACAACGCCCAACGACTTCATCACCTCTTTCAAATCGTACTTCCCCTCTATCTGGAATCGCGGGACATACAGGTTCGTGGGTTGCTGCTGTCCCTTCATGGCTACGCTCCAATCCTCGAGGGTGAGCGGCGGCAGCGTCATACCCTCTATCGGCACGAACAGCGTCATGGAGAAATCCTTGCTTTGACCGTAAGCAAGCGTCACGGCGCGGAACGCGGGCGTCAAGGCCATGTTGAACGTTTCGCGCGCAAACATCATATCAACGTCCACATAAGTCTCATCGTCTAGCATAAACGGTTGCTTGCTGGTGAGCCGCAGATCGAAGGGCACAGTCCAACTGCCTTTAAAATAAAGGGCGTTAGCCAATATCGCAGCCATATCGCCAGGCAGTGGTTCCTCGTAAATAGTCGGTATCAGACCGTGCGTCTTGTCGTTAGCCCAGGCGTTGATTTTCTCGATGCCCTCCCACGTGCCGAAGTCCACCTTGTCCACGCCTGCGTCGTACACTGAACGCAACGCCTCAACAAAATCCTCGTACAGCTGCAAATCTGGGCGCACCCAAAGGCTGTTGGCCAATTCGCACTGAGGATAGAGCTTGTCGTAAGCGTCTTGCGGATCGCCCTCAAACCATTTATATGCCTCAGGCTTGAAGGGCGGCCGTGCCGTCAGCGTCTTTGTCAGTCTGCTGTTGAACTGTCCTATTTCTTCATTACTGAAGCCCTCGATGCCCAAGGCCTGCTGCAACTGCCCGAGCGTACTGCCCGCAGCACCATTCTGCGCCATCGACAGCGCCATCTGCACTGACAGCGGCGAGAAACACACATTATCATCCTCCTGCTGAGCAACGGCATTGAACAGCGCGAAGGCCGACTGCTGATAGGCTTTTTCTATCTGCGAAGCAGCGTCCTGTGCGGACGCGTGGAGGCTGAATACGAAAAAAGCGATGGAAAATAAAGCGTGCTTCATACGTCAAGATAATTAGATGATTGCTTTTGATACCGCAAAAGTAGCATATTCCCTTGATGCGGCCAAGCATTCTGCGCAAATAATTGTTAAATCGGCAAAAAAACGGCACTTTTGTTGGCTATTCACAAAAAACGTTGTACCTTTGCACCCGCAAACGAAAGATAGGAGCGTAGCTCAGTTGGTTCAGAGCGCTTCAGTCACATTGAAGAGGTCATCGGTTCGAGCCCGATCGTTCCTACTACCCACAAAGAAGTGGCCGTGTCATTCATCGTTGACGCGGCCATTTTCTTTTTTTATCCCCACACAGCTGGAACTCGCGAAAGTAGGGTAAGCGTGAATACATTGATGGAAAATCACTTGCGCCAGAGCAAGCCGTCGGTGGTGTATGCCTTGTCGCCATACATGATGAGCAGGCGTCCGTCACGTATCACCTTGCGCGGTGCACGCAGCACATCTGCCGTTGGCGATTGAATGCCGGTGATGAAAGTTTCAGGCTCCACCATCGTCCACCAGGCAGCATCCTTGGACGTACCCGAGACCGATACGATGTTGTCGCGGTTGGCGTTCAGCGTCAGGGCACGGCTGCCGTTGGCATAGGTCGTGGGGGCTGTGCTTGCGCTGAAGTCGAAGGCCACACCCTTCTTCGTGTTTTTGATTAGATAGAGCGCACGTCCTTCGTTGGCCATCGGGACGGCCTTGTTCGCTTCGGCCACATAAGCGACCAACAAGCCGGAACGGGCTCGCAGGTAGTACTTTCCGGCGACGTCCGTCGGTGCCACGCCGAACATCATGTCGTCTGTGAGCTGCCCGGCATCCGTGATTTCGGTAGTGGTAAGCGTGTGGTCTGCGCCTACCATCATGTAGCGTGTGGGGTCGGCATAGTTGCGCAGTAGATAGTAATCGTCGACCTCATAGGTCTCGGCAGCCTGCCAGATTCTCACATACTCCACGTCCATCTCGTACGTGAATGTCGGATCGGGGTTTTCGCTGCCCCAGCTCGAATTCTTTCCCAACGCCTGGTCCAGGATGATGTAGAACTCCTTATTGTAAGGGAACTGCCACTTCTCGTAGTCGGGGTGCGCCACCAGATCGAGCGTCTCGTCCTTGTTGTAGCGGAACACCTGCACGCCGTCGGTGTAGAACGTGAGGCTGTTCTTCGTCCAGAGGAGCGAGTAGATGTGGTAGCCATCATTGAACCATCGGTTGCCGGAGTAGGCATATTGTCGGCCGACGGGTTTGTCGTAGCGGGCACCCAGGTGCACCGTGCTCCACACCGTGCTGCTCGTCCCTATCATCTCCATGATATCTATCTCGCCGCAATTCGGCCAGCCGTCGGCCTGATTGACGGGCATCATCCAGATGGCAGGGAAGTTGGAGGCGTGGGGATTGCACTTGGCCTTGATCTCAAAGATGCCGTACTTGAAACCTTTTTTCATGTTGACGCCGCTGGTGACGAAGCCTCCTGCAGTGCCGTCCTTCGATACGGCCAGCATACGCAGATGCCCGTCCTTGGTCTTGTGCACCAAAGCGCGCTCCTCGGCATTCACGCCCATCCGCTTGTTCCATTCCGACGAGGCCTTGCGGCTGTAGTCCCAGTTGCGTTCCAGGTTCTCGATGCTCGCGAAGTCGCCCGTACAGTTCTTGAGTTCCTCTTCCGTCAGCGAGAGCTTGGCCGATGCCACCTCCGGCGTCTCAGAGGAATAGACCAACGAATAGCCCTTCTTACTGATCTGAGCCGAAACCCAACCAGTCATGAGCGTTAGCACGAACACAAGCGAATAAAAACGTTTCAACATAGGGTTATCAATTATAGCGACACTTTGTCCCCCTCCTTTTTTTGAGGGGCATCACGGCCTACACTGTTTCATCGCGCCAGCCCTCCCCCCTCCCTAACGGGTGGCTACGAGGGAAAGACTGAGTGTCTTTGCCGAAGTTCTAGAACTCTTGTTTTCGACTGCAAATATAGTATTTTTTTATGAGACCGACAAATTTTCTGAACAAAAATAATGAAATATCAACCATTTAACAGATCCCATCTCTCATTTACCATTTAACAGCTCTCATTTTACCATTTACCATCTTTGATTTTTGACCAAATGACCAAGACCCTCTCCCCGCTCCAAGATCCCGCTCCCAAGACCCGCTCCAAGACCCGCTCCAAGACCCTCTCCAAGATCCGCTCCCAAAGACCCTCTCCCAAGAGCCTCTCCCCGCTCTGCTCTCACGTGCTTAACGTCGACTGCTTCGACCCGGATAAGCCGCCTCGCAATCGTCGAGCACTGGGAAGTCTACTTCGGCCGCTCGAACTTGTTCGCTTCTTCGGGCGAAGCGAGTCTGAAGAAAGACACTCAGTCTTTCCCGCGTAGCCATTCATAGGGGGAGAGCCTCGCTTCGCTCGAGAGGCTGCGTGAATGGGCGCGAAAGGCGACACGAATAATTGAGAGAGGCGACACGAATAGTTGAGAGAGGCGACAAGAATCCTCGATTTCGCTCTTGCGAATAGTCGCCGAGGCTGCGTGAGAAAGTAGGAAAGTAAGAAAGTCACTTGTAGACAGGAATGTTTTTCACTTTCAGAGAAGGTTTTAATTTGTAATAATAATATATAATATGCTTATAATTTATTATTAATAATATTATATTAATTATAATTTCCTATTATTTGCTTATATTGCATTTGTCCGTCATGTTCATTCTTGTCTACAATGTCGTCTGTATGGTCTGTCGGCATGGAGTCCCCCTTTTGCAAACTCAAATTCATTCCTGTCTACAAGTGACTTTCTTACTTTCTGACTTTCTATGTCGTCATGATGCAAAATTATTCCCGAAAACCGATACGCCGTAGCATTTCTTATACTATTCAAGTTTCGGCTTTAGAACAAAAACAGGAAAAACACCTCTTCTGATGTCTAAGGTCTACGACCTTCATTGGTGTTCCGTTCGTCTGCGCACGAAGGCAAGGCTTTCGCACAACATCCGCGCCCCCAATGGTTTCGCAGGCGAAACGCAGACATCATTCGAGGAAAAAACATCGCGCTTCGCGCTAAAAACGAGTCTGTTTGTCATCATATAGGTGGCTCATTAGTGACAATGGATTTCCACTGGTTATGCTTTTTTATGTTTTTACCTCAGCGAGTGTCAGTGGTTCGCAGAAGCTGTTATCAGCTTGGGTTGGGAGTGCGAGAGGTCGCTCTCAGTCGCTCCTGCACATGGCGAGAACATAGTGCGTAGCCCACTGACACGCGATGAGGTGTTTATATGGTTTTTATCCAAGAACTCCCGAAAGTTGAATTATACTATCTTTGCAGGCAGAAATTATCGCGGATGAAGCGTGAAGTCTATGAGAGCCAGAAGGCATTCGCTGGCGAGAAGGGGACCATCGATACAGCGACGCTGTGCGGGGCACGACAACACAGAGCGGATGATGTATATGATGACGCCCGAAAGATTGGCGAAAAAGATGTGAGTAGATGGCCTTTTTTCTCCCGAAAAACGCATGTTTGGGGCGTGTTTTTGATGAAAATCCGCATAAAACTTCACAAAATGCGCTCGTTTTCTCGCCCTTCTGCTTCCGCGCATTTCCGTTCATTTACGCGTTTTCGCTGTGTTTTTACGTGTTTTTCCCGTGTTTTGAGCGTGTGTTTCATAAAAAAGTTCCCGTTAACGTTAACGTTCCCGTTATTTTTCCTATCTTTGCGGCGAAATAAAGATTTATCAATATGGCTAATGAGAATAATCAACTGTTAGACAGGCTGGAAGGCCTCGTCTCGAGGTACGAGGAGGTGGGTACGCTCATCACCGACCCATCCGTCATCGCCGACCAACGACGCTACGTCAAGCTGACCAAAGAATACAAGGACCTGGGCGCCATCGTGAAGAAACGCGCCGAATACGTCCAGACACTCACGACCATCGACGAGGCCAAGGAGATGCTCGCCGACGAGGACGACGACGAGATGCGCGAGATGGCACGCGAGGAACTCGCCGCAGCACAGGAACGCGTGCCGCAACTCGAAGAGGAGATCAAGCTGCTGCTCATCCCTGCCGACCCCGAGGACGACAAGAACGTCATCATGGAGATACGCGGCGGCACAGGCGGCGACGAGGCTGCGCTCTTCGCAGGAGACCTCTTCCGCATGTACTCGAAGTACTGCGAGACCAAGGGCTGGAAGATTGCCGTGTCGAGCTACACCGAAGGCGCTGCCGGAGGCTACAAGGAAATCATCTTCTCCGTCACGGGCGAGAAGGTCTACGGCACATTGAAGTACGAGAGCGGCGTACACCGCGTGCAGCGCGTGCCGGTCACCGAGACACAGGGACGCGTACACACCAGCGCCGCCACCGTGGCCGTGCTGCCCGAGGCTGAGGAGTTCGACGTGGAGATCAACGAGGGAGCCATCAAATGGGACACCTTCCGCAGCCAGGGCGCCGGCGGACAGAACGTGAACAAAGTGGAATCGGGCGTGCGAGCCCGCTACATGTGGACCAACCCCAACACGGGCGAGACCGAGGAGATCCTCATCGAGTGCACCGAGACGCGCGACCAGCCCAAGAACAAGGAGCGTGCACTGGCACGACTGCGCACCTTCATCTACGACAAGGAGCACCAGAAGTATATCGACGACATAGCAGCTCGACGCAAGACGATGGTCTCCACCGGCGACCGCTCGGCCAAGATTCGCACCTACAACTACCCCCAAGGACGCATCACCGACCACCGCATCGGCTACACCATCTACAACCTCGCCGCCTTCATGGACGGCGACATCCAGGAGTGCATCGACCGCCTCACCGTGGCCGAGAACGCCGAGCGACTGAAAGAATCAGCCCTCTAAACGTGTATGACGATAATGGACGGGAATGGACGTCTAGATTGACGGAGATTGACGTCTAAATCAACCATAATTGACGAAGATTGACGTCCAGATTGACGGAGATTGACGTCTAAATCAACTAAAATTGACGAAGATTGACGTCAAAAAAACATTCACGTCCTCTGAATATTAGACGTCAATCTACGTCAATCTTATCGTCAATCCACATCAATCTTATCGTCAATCTTAACATCATTATTTCCGTCTATTAACGTCAACCTTGATATCAACATATTCACGTCTCGCTTATGAATCTTATAGGAATCCTCTCACAGGCAGCACGCTCTTGCTTCCAGCGCTTCCCCGCCCCAGCGGCCTTCGC